>OLSH01000025.1_pt1 | contig 165075 bp, 175 predicted proteins | sample 1643221 | NCBI WGS metagenome assembly OLSH01 (sample SAMEA3136681, study PRJEB25190) | human gut metagenome | biome: human gut; feature: human-associated habitat; material: faeces | place: Austria | collected 2013 | reverse complement strand
CTTTTATTATGCCTTAAAGATGAAAAATAAGTTTGTTATAGTGTGCTTGATAATAACAGAAAACTTCCTTTTGGTGACAGATGGACATTATACCAAAATCTTTGGTACAAGCGGGGCACCGTTGGATACGCCATTTGTGTATGATCAAAATATCATGGTGTACTATTCGTTAGAAGAAGAGAATGTAATCCAATTTCTGAAAGAACGGCGAAAAGATATGGAGTCTTTTGCAAACCTTCTTTCCAAACGATTAGGGGAAAGCGAAATAACATTTACCAGAATTAGAGACGAGTATTCTGAAAAACAATACCAAAATTAAAAGGAGAAGGAAAAATGCTGACATTGCCAATCAAGAAAAAGTGGTTCGATATGATTTTGCTTGGACAAAAAAAGGAAGAGTACAGGGAGATAAAGCCTTACTGGACCACACGGTTTACGAAAGTTTTTGAGTTTCAAGATGGTATGCCAACCGGAAAGGATACACAAGAAATCATCCTTCGAAATGGATATGGGACAAATGCTCCTTATGTAAAGGTCCTTTGTACTTTACAGGTGAAGACAGGGAATCCAGAATGGGGAGCGGAACCGAATGTTTTGTACTATGTGTTGGGAATCAATAAAATAACGGAAATGATGCTTAATGTAATGTAGGGGGAGGCACGGATAATGGTAAAAGCAAGAATTAAGAATCTGGAATCTTATTTGCAATATATTAAAGAAAATACAGAAGAATTTTGCAAATCCTTTCACAACGTATTTCACGGCATGTGGAATGCGGAAGATGTGAAAAGATTGAACAAGGCGTATGATGTGCTTTTTTCCTATTGGCCTGGAATAAGTTACGCTGTTAATGAAAAAACAATTGAGAAAATCATATATATTAACCAATACATAACGCAAAACCATTTTTACTGGGAAGTGCTGGTACATAAGAATGGATATGCAGCACTACACTATGGATCTGTTGAATTTCTTATTCCAGAAGATTATCTAGAATATAAAGAAGAAAAAGATTATTCCAGTATTACCATGTCGGCTTTAAGTGCTGGTATTACAGATAGTGTATCCATGCTTCCGGCTGAACTAAGTGATACATCGCTTTCAGACATACAACACGATTATAGTTCTGTATTGGATTCTATTTCTAAGTTAAAACAGGAAGAACGGGACATCAAGGAAGCAAAGACCGGAGAATTGAAGGATATGCAGGACCAAATCAATGCATTAATGGAAAAGATGAATCAGAAGAAGCAAATTATGATGCAGGAGTTAGAGCGGAAAATGGAACTGTTCCGTCAGCAAAAGCAAAAGCTGGAAGCACAAATCTATATGCTCCAGACCGAAATTTATTCCATTCGATGCTATCTGGGAGAGACCGTAGAATTAATTGGAATACGGGAGGGTAAGCCAGCGCCTTTAGAGGAACCAGTTATCTTGAACCAGAAAATTCTCTATTTGGACGAAGACCTTGCTAGAATGATGAGCATTTATGGGTTTCATTTGGAAAACTATAAGCTCCTGGAGGAAGCAATCAAATACAACGATGATGTATTCAATACATTTTGCCCACAGGAAAAATGCATTACCTTCTTTCGGGTATCCAGACACGCTGAGAGAACATTCTATAACAGTGAAATAGGCTGTATGGATTCCTATGAAATGCTGCACGGGAAGAAGATTGGTTTTGCAGTAAGAAATGGGGAAAATCTGTATCTTGGATGGCTGGAAGAAAAGTGGGAAGAAGACAGGAAACTGACCTTTGAAGAAAATGTAATGTTGCGTGCAGGGAAAAAGGAAATTGCAGATGGAGAAAAAGCAGAATCCACACCTATAAAAGAACGTGTCAGCCGAATGTTTGCTTTAAATGTATTACGGGGGCTTCTGGATAATAAGCATCTATTAAATATACCAGATGGCGAAGATTTGCTGAGGCCTAGCAAATACATCATTTACAATTATGCGGATGCCTGGCTGGAAGATAACCGGTATGGAGATTTTGCGACCTTGGTAAAAAATTTACATGGGTATGACCGGGAAAAAGATACAATTTTGCTGATTACTGCAGTTTCCGAAGTTTTTGATTCCTACAAAAACGGACCAGAAAGAGGGCTGGAAGACGCACAAGTGAATCGTACTCATGACTGTTCTGTAGGTTCCGGATTAAACACGATTAACATGATTGATGAGCATGGAAACACTTTTGTATCTGTGGAAAAAGAATACTCAGAATGTGGGGCACGTTCTAATTTTCTAATTAAGAAACACGAATTTTTGAATCTCACCTTTATGAATTCCTTATGGTTGGAATATTACATTATGACGAAGAAAATTGGTGATTTTGGACGTAAACGAAACCGGTATGGGAACGAAACGTCTTTGGATTATGCCTACCTGATTCCATATTTCAAAAAAGCATTAGAGTATATCCGGGAACGGGAACAGCAAGAAGCGGAGCTGATTGAACAATATGTGCAGCTAAAAGAGTTTTCGGAATGGCAGATCCTCTTGTCACACTGGAAAATTGCTAAGAAAGTGCATAAACTGACAGATTATCAGGCAAAAAGATTTGCAAAATATCTGGAGGCTGGAATTTACTTTGAGATGGCACATCTTTTTGATAAAGAATATCAGAGTAATAAACCGGACCTGCATGGATCTTATAGTACAACAAATATCTATGCCTTTGGGGATCATCACTACGTGCGATGGACAGAGAGTACAGGGAAGAACCATCCTCTATACGGATATGGTACTGAGTATGAAAATGCAAGGTTTAACAATGATACAGAAGAGACAGAAATTCTGGAACGTGCATCACTGGACAAGAAAAAGCTGGAGTGCATTAAGCAGGAAGTTGACCAGTGGTTGGAAAAACAGAATGTGACGGTAGAAGAAATTCTTGCTGCTTACAGTAAAAAAGTAGATGCAATGAAAAATGAAGATGAAAAGGCAAGAGGGCACTGGGGAGACCCATACCGTATTTATCGAAAAAATACTGTAATAGGTATGTTTGTCTGTGAATACTTAAAAAAATATGAGGTTCATGACATGGATAGTCTTTCGGAAAAGGAAAGGGAATATTTCCTGCTGCACATGAGAAAAAGCGGAAGTAGTATCGATGAAAAATTGTATCCGCTTTGCTACTACCGACTGCTGCAGTATGAATGCTTCGACACAATGATAGATATTGCAGATGGAATTTTGCGTAAACGTTGGAATTTTACAACAAGAAAAATAGAAACTTTGTGAGAAATCGAACAAAGATTCGTAACCGGTTATGATTTTTTTGGAGGAACACATGACAGAGAGAAAAGAAATCACAAAAGCATTGTCGCTTTCATTAGAGAAACATATCAATCCATATAATGACCCAAGGGTGTATATGGCAAGGGAAGTGACTTTCGATTATGCAACCAGCCATGCGGTCCGGGTGGATTACATGCAATTTAAGCCGCTGAATAATACCGTATCAGGAATTGAAAAAGGAGATTTTTTCTGTTTTGAAGTGAAATCATCGGTAGAAGACTTCCATTCGAAAAACGGTCATAATTTCCTTGGGGACTATAACTATTATGTAATGCCGGAAGAAGTCTATGTGCAGGTAAAAGCAGAGATCCCCTATGGAGTCGGCTTGTATGTGCCAGACCGTTTACATCATGGGAAAGATTGGTATGATCTGAAATCAGTTAAAAAAGCGAAACGGAAGGACCGAGAGAAATCACTGACGGAAATGCTGTTTATGATGTTCCGGTCTGCTGCCAGGGACAGAAAAGAGTCGTGAGAACGGCTCTTTTCTGTAAAACAGAAGTTGTGAAATGAATGAATCATTGCTATAATAGAAGAAAAAGCATAATCGTTATAAGGAAGTGTTATTATGTGCGATGTAAAAAAATATGAAAAATTATATCAGGAAATAGAAAAATTAAAACCAGAGGATACTTTACAGCTTGTATTAGAGGCAGAGACAGAGGAACAAAGAGAATTCTATGAAATGGTAGGTGATTTCCTGCTACAGAAAAAACAGAAAACAGTAATTGAAAGGAATCTCTTTTGATGAAAAAATATATTATAATAGCTGGCGTGAATGGCGCCGGAAAATCGACTCTCTACGAAACTCTGGATGAGTTAAAAGAAATGCCTCGTGTCAATACAGATGAAATAGTAAAAAACTTGGGAGATTGGCGGGATGCATCTATTTTAATGGCTGCTGGAAAGCAGGCGGTTCGATTATTGAATCAATATATAGAAGAAGGTGTCACATTCAATCAGGAAACTACTTTGTGTGGAAAGGCAATTTTAAAGAATATCAAAAAAGCAAAAGAAAAGGGTTACTGTATCGAAATGCATTATGTAGGTGTAGATAGTGTCGAGATTGCAAAAAAGAGAGTCAAATTAAGAGTAGATAACGGTGGACATGGAATTCCGGAAAGCGATATCGAAAAACGTTATATAGAAACCTTCCGCAATCTAAAAGAAATTCTAAAAGATTGTGACTTAGCTGCATTTTATGATAATACGGAAAGGTTTCGGCGTTTTGCGATTTTTCGAAATGGTGAAGTGGTTAGGATATCACACAATTTGCCTAAATGGATAGAAGAAAAGGAAATTATATAAGCACATATACGTAGGGAAGGAACTGTGATTTACAGCTCCTTTTTTTCTTTGTAAAATCGTCCAGATTCATCAATTACTTTATTTTCAATTAATCTCTGAAAAATCTCACTGGCATTGACTGCTGAAAGTCGGTATAACCGCATGATTGTGCCGATTGTAATTCCCCGATGTTCTGTGACATGTTCCACCGCTTGCTGGTAATGTTCCATGTAATCGGAAGCAGGTTTTAGGATGGAATGTACAGCATTACTATCTATAAAGGTGTTGGGTTTCTGATTTTCACATAGAATTTCTTTTACAGGGGAATTTTCTGTTGTATTTTTCTTAGTTTTTTTTCTGGTTTTAGATGTCTGTTTTCTTTTTACAGGTTCTACTTCTGTCGTATCCATATTTTCTGGTCTGTTCATATAATCATCCATAGAAATTTCCTTTGTATTGAAAGTTTCCATAAAATCAAAAGAAAGTTGTCCATCTATCTGTTTTGCCATGTTGTTCGCTCCTTTTTTCTTTCAGTATATATCATATCAGATTTCACTCCAATTTTGTGCATGAATTTTCACATTACGGGAAAATCTCCCATATTCCATATGAGGTGATAGTATGACAGATTTTTCATTGCAAAATAGCCAAAATCGAGCGAATGGCCAGTATTTTGAAGATTTAATTTCTCAGGCATTAGAATATTACTACGAGAAGGGGTATGCATCTATTGAAAAGACCCCGGAACCCATGCGTGTGCTGAAAAATTGCGGAGAAAACACCTTTTTGGCTGTCTACACGAAAAAGGCCCAGCCAGATTATAAAGGTGTGCTGCTTGGAGGAGAATGCATTATTTTCGAAGCAAAATATACGGATTGTGATAGAATCCAGCAGACTGCCGTTACGGATGCACAGACAGAAATTTTTGAACGGTATCAGAAGATGAATGCCCGATGAGGCACACGGACGATTATGGTTCGGACGTGGCGGAGGTTCGACGCGGGATGCGGATGTGGCTCGATGCAATCGAGCTTCCGATAGATGAGGGGATTTCGCTTGAAAGATGGTATTCCGAGGAGCTGAATGTTGTTCGTAAAGTGAATGAGTCCATGTCATATGCTTGTGAGGTTACCGATGAGGAGTTGTTGATGACGGCTCATTCGCGCAGCTATCTTCTTGAGCATATCTTGGGGTCTCTTCTCTATATCTCCTCCAAGGAGGCCGATGTGCGCACGGTCTACGTTCCCCAGAAGAACCAGTCCCGAAAGAGCCGTCAGACCGATTGCACCGTCCATGAGGTCGGAGGGTGCGACGGGCGATACACCGTCAAATCGGCCCAGAGGGAGTGAGGCATGGGAGCCAAGAAGCTGAACGGTGAGGGTCGCGCCGGGGAACAGGAGCGGGAGAACGCCGATACAGCTTGATAGTTGTGTATAATCCGAGTATCCTAGTTTGATAGTTTTATATCTTGCTATAATGATTGAAGGATATAGGAGAAAGGGGAACGCCAGTGTTGAGAGAGGTGCTTGCTTTAGGTGGCATGGTCTCTTTTTTGTTGTTCGCATTGGGAGGAATTGCCGCTGTCTTATTGTTGTGTATGGCATGGGAGTCCCGTCGGGGCGAGCTGTGCGAGGGGGAGTGCCTGTTCTACGTGAATTTAAGCGTGTGCTTTGTATTTATCGCGGTCGTGGGCTTCTTCAGTTGCGGGGACATATACAGTCTGACTTTCGATGACAAGGAACCGACGGTCGATGTCCTTGAGACTAGGCGCATCATGGCATTCGATGAGAATGACGACGATGGAATCCATATCGACAGGAGAAAGACGAACCTCGCCGTTTACGTGTCCGAGTCGATTGATGTGGGCGAATCCGAGAAGTCAGGTTCGTATATGGTCATGGAGGACGAGTTGGGGGACGGAGGCATCAAGAAGGCCTCCTACCCGAAGGACGAGACTCGCATGTACGAGGATGCCACGGCAGAGACGGCACGTGTCGAGGAGGTCGAGGTCAGCACCGTCACCGAAGTCCATGGCACATGGTTGGTGTTTCCCATCGAGGGTGAATATACCGTTTCCGACAAAGAGTACCGCATCCATGTGCCTGCGGGCACGCTTGATATGGCGCGAATCGGTGCTGATGGGGAGAAGGAGTAGGGAAAATGGGCATGGAAGAGGTCGAGTGCATCACCATAGGCCTGATAGCGGTCGGTTTGATTTGCACGGGCTTAGTGAGTGGTGGACTCTGTCTTTTTCTCACGAAACCGCGAATCGAGACGGTGGGAAGGCAGGGAGAGAGGAGGAGGGGGTGACGGTCACAAGAAGGGCGATGTTGCAGAGATGGCGGTTGGTTCGCATGGGTGACGGATGGGGGAGGACAAGGATAGGGGCAAGCCCCTATTACCCATGTCCTTTGCGGGGGCGGGGTTGTGGAGAGGGCGTGTAGGAATGTAGTTTACTACATTGATAGCAGGATAGGTTGATATAATTAAGGCACGGTAAGACCAAGAGAGGAAGGTTTTGTGTATGAGCAGGCAGCGAATCGAGCAGGAGGTCGTTGATTACGTCTCTGTGAACTTCGACCCATCCGAATGGGACATCGAGGCGATTGTCGAGGAGATTCACGGCCTTGGCTTCGATACCGTCGATGACATGGACCAAGACACCTTCACGGAGATTCTTCAAAGACACGATTTGGGATAGGAGAAAGGGGCATCCGGGAGGGTGCCTTTTTCATGGAGAGGATATGTAGGAATGTAGTTTGCTACATTTGTGGCATGGTAGGTTGATATAATTAAGCCACAGGCAACCGCGAGGGAAGGAACTCCACCATGAAGTACAAGGGCATCGAGCTTGAGGGTCTGGACAAGAAGGTCAAGCTGTCGCATAGCCGCGTCATGGAGACCGACGAGGGCACCGACTGGATTGACAAGCTGCTCACCTGCGACAAGGCCGCGCTCACGCCGACCCAGTTCCACGAGGTCAGCGCCCTCAGCTCCGTTATCAACATGGACTACCAGATTTGCAACGGCGGCATCAGCCAGTACGTCTTCAACGGTTACCACGAGGACTGCCCTCCATACAGTGACGATGACGTGGCGCATCTAGGTCAGAGCGGGCAGGTCGCCATGCTCCGCGAGTTGGCGTCATTCGGAGATGAGGCCTTTCCTGCGAGCAGGGATGAGAACGGAGCCATTCGCCGTTGGGCGGGGGAGTTTCGATTTCTGGATTGGTTCTCGCTCTTCAAGGTGGATGGGTGCGAGCGAACCTACTTCGACCTATCGGGCCATGTGGCTTTTCTCTGCGAGGCATATGCGCAGTACCTCTGCAAGTCATACGGAATCGACTAGCCGGTCGATGAAGGGGCATCCCACGGGGTGTCCCCTTTTCCTTGGCATGGGCGAATCGTTCCCGCGTGTCCATGAAAAGGGTTGTGTGCTATATATGTAGGTTCCTACTTTACCATATTTGTTGGTTGGTAGTTTGCTATGATGATAGCGGCACAACGGAAAGGACACGCCATGGGCAGCTACTTCCACGTCATCGAGCGCAAGGTCGGCGGGAACCTCGACGCGTTCCGCCGTGAGCTTGGCCGTCTCCGCGAGAGCGGGCACTTCCACCGCGACCGCCATGAGCGCATTATGCGCATCGCCCAGACGGTGGGTTTCGGCCACATCGTCCGCCAGTGCCTCGTGGACACCGGGCACCGCGCCGGTTGCGAGGTCCATGTGCTCACGAGCACGGGAATCGTCCTCGTGTTCAACGCGCATTCGCGCAAGCTCGTCACCGTCCTCGTGGCGCGTCCGGGTCAGGTCGCGCGTTATTACGAGCCTTTCGGTGAGGATGTGCCGGATTGGCTGATGACTCGGGCGTATGAGAACACCTGCGTCCGTCATCTGAACTACTAGGAGAAGGGAAGGAAACGACATCATGGATTACTACTTCTTCATCAAGCTGCGCCGCAAGGTGCCCACGCGGAAGCACAAGCTGGGCATGGACACCGCAGTTTGCCGTGCCCACAGCAAGGAGGAGGCGGTTGCGCAGCTCCTACCTGAGATGCGGGATTGCGTCGAGTTCGTGTCCCAGCGCTGGGCGATGCGCGATTGCTACCCGAACCCGAAAGGTATACTGAGGGACGAGGTCATCTAGCCATCAAGGGAAAGGATTGAGATATGGCTGACAAGAAGGACGAGATGTATCTGGTGGGCTGGTGCCCCGATTGCGGCAGGACCGTGGTCGTGCGGAAAGAGGAGGAGTGGACGTGCGGATGCGGTCATGACCTGCTGAACCTCACCTCCTGTTTCTCCCCAGTGGAGGTCGCGGATGCCGTCGCGCTGATGGAGACCGTCAAGAACGACGCTTTGCGCGAACCTGATGCCATCCACCGCCCCACGCTCGCCGAGGAGGCTGCGAACGCCCGCGCGGCTGCCGCGGCCTTGGCCGAGGAGGAGGCGCGTTGCGAGGATGACGGTGACGATGGCGCTCCCGACATCATCAAGGAGCTGTTCTGCGAGCTGTTCCGTGACGATGATTGCGAGGGTTGCCCGCTCCATCGGGAGGGCGGTGGCACGACCGACTCCGACGAGCTGCCCGGTGATGGGGACCTGCGCATGTTCATGGTCTCGCCGACCCCGTTTCCGGTGTGGGTGCGCGGTAAGGACTGGAAGGATGCCGCCCATGTCCTGCGCGGCGACATCGAAGAACTCGCCATGGCGGGTTTCTCGGCTGCGTTGAAGGAGGGTTCGGTTCATCTCAGCGCCGTGCCCGTCAGCGGTGACGACGACGCGCCGGGTATCGTCATGTTGACTAAGGTCGTCCGCGAGTAGCGGTCCGTTTCATATGGTTGCGGGGCCGTGCCGCAGGTGGCGCGGCCCCTTTTCAACCGAGAGGGAGAGGTCATGGAATCCAAGTACGATTACGTCGTGTTCGACATCGAGACCACGGGGCTGCACCCCGACAGCGACCAGATTTGCGAGATTGCCGCCATCGGCGTGAAGGACGGCCTGCCGCAGGGCACGTTCTCGACGCTCGTGGCGATTGAGGGGGCTATGCCCGAGGCGGCGGGGCGCGTCAACGGCATCACCGACGATGATGCAGATGACAGACCAGACGGACAGCGTGGCGAGGAAGCGCCGCGCACTCATCGCCGTGGGCGTGCTCCTACTCGCGCTTTGCGCGGGCGGCGCGTGCCTCGCCCTCAAGGGCGGCAAGACCGGCGGTGCCACCTTGGGCGGTTACGATGACATGTCCAAAGAGGAGATTCAGGCGGAGCTGGACCGTCAGGTGGCCGAGTCCATGATGACCATCTCGCTCGACATGACCCCGACCCTCTCCGCCGATGGCTCCAAGCTGGCGGTGCGCGTCGCCAACGTCGAGGAGAACCGCTTCGACCAGCTCATCGAGGTGGAGCAGGACGGGAAGGTCATCGGCTCCTACAAGGGCCTCAAGCCCGGTGAGAAGCTGGACGAGATTGACGTGACCGGTGCGAAGCCCGGTGCCGCGACCGTGACCGTTCAGGCCATGGAGGACGGCGAGCCGTCCGGCAACCCCTCCGGCTTCGAGGTCACCATCGCCGCATCTGAATAGCCGTAACTTCGCGGGATGGACCCGCGAGCGGATAGACACCCCGGATGGGGAGAAAGGGGCATGACATGCCTAAGTTCAAGAAGGGCCTCGCAGGAATCATGGCAGCCGCGATGCTCGCCACCGCAATCGGCACCCCTGCCGCCGCCTTCGCCGCCACGAACAAGACCACGACCGCCACGGTCAAGGCCGACGATTCCAACCTGACGGTGACGGTGCCGACGGTCATCCCGTTCATCATGGGCGCTGACGGCGTGCTGACCTCCGCGTCCTCGGGCGCATTGCAAATCGTGAACGGCTCCAACTTCGGCATCCACGTCTCCGGCGTGTCCGTGGCGAAGCAGTCCCCGTTCAACATCGTGGCCGACGCGGCCAAGGCCAGCGAGGACAACGCGGTGGACTTCCAGTTCGGCGTGGACTCCGCCCTCATCGACGCGGCCAACCCGACCGCCAAGGCCGGTTCCTATAACCTCGCCCCCACCGGTGCCGCCGGTGCGACCCTGACCCTCAAGGCGCAGGGCGACGCGAAGAACGTCAAGGAGGACATCGCCAAGGACAAGACCGTGGCGACCATCACTTGGACGTTCGCCGCCGGTAACGCGGCTGAATAATGAACGGTCGTAAGTAGTCCTCTTAATCTCTATGGCGCTCGCGGTAGCGCCATTTTTCTCTAGGAAGGAGGAATATGGGAAAGACCAAGAAGGCCGGTCTCCTCGCACGCGCCGTGACCTGCCTCGCGGCCACCATCGCCATCGCCTTGGGCACCGCATCCCCGGCCTTCGCGGCAGGTGAGGTGACCGATTCCGTGGACACGTCCAATATCAGCGTCACCGTGCCGACCACGATTCCCTGCACCATGATGGCCGACGGGACGGTCGTGGCACCGTCCGACCTGTCCATCGCGAACTCCGGCGATGCCGTCGTGGTCGATGCGTATACAGAGGACGCCATGGGCAACGCGGTGGATTTCACACTCGACATCGGCGGCACCCGCGCCTTGAGCCGCTCTGGCGGAAAGGACACCGCGCCCGCAAGTGGTATCGACTTCTCATCTGGAAGCAAGGAACTGCGTCTCAAGGTATCCAAGCTCGACCGCAAGATTAACGCAGCGCTGATGGACAAAGCGTCAAGCGGCGGTACGGATATGCTCAAGCTGGGTTTCAAGTTCAGTGAGAAGGCGTTGCAGGGCGTTGTCTCCATTTCGGGTGATACGACTGTCGGTTCCACACTGACCGCGACCACCTCAAATCTTCAAGCCGATGCCAAGCCAAGCTATCAATGGTACCGTGACGGCTCCGCGATTCCGGGGGCGACGGGTGGCACATATACGACCGTAGAGGCTGATGCCGGTCATGAAATCATCTGCAAGGTGACCGATTCGTCAGGCAGGTATTCCGGAGTATTGACCAGCAACGTCATCACACCTGTGCAACCAGAGCCGGTGGCCTTTGCCGTGTTCAGCGCGGACGATAGTTCTCTAAACTTCTATAAACGCCCCAATGTTCCCGAAGCTGGCACTCGATTTGAAGGCAAAACGGCTACTGAGGTTTATACTGGAATTGAGACGAATAGGTGGTTTGGATACGAGCGTCCATGGGACTCTCGGAGTGCTTCGATTTGGAGTACCAAGGTAGTTGACGTAATTCAACCAGAATATACGACTTCTTGGTTTAAGGATTGTTCAAATCTCATATCTGTCGATTTACGAAAGCTGGATACCAGTAACGTAAAAAAAATGGACCAGATGTTTTGGGATTGTTCAAGTCTGCGAACTCTGGATGTAAGTGGCTTTAATACTGGTAACGTCGATACTATGGCGTCAATGTTTCATGGATGTTCAAACTTAGTAGAGCTAGATGTAAGTGGCTTTAACACTAGCAATGTTACTGAGATGGCGGGGAGTTCCAAGCCGTCGCGCGGCGCGTGCGCGAGGCCGGTTTCAAGGCCGTGTTCGGCAACGTCTCCGATGAGGACGGCGATGACGCGGCATCCGGCAACCCTTGGATTGACGAAGGCGACCATCGCCTTGAGCGCATCGAGTGCGCCGTCACCGAGAAGGAGACCGCCCCGCCCAAGCCCTACACGGAAGGCACACTCATCGCCGACATGGCCTCCATCGCCAAGTACGTCACCGACCCGGAGGTCAAGGCCATCCTCAAGCAGAAGGACGACGGAAAGAAGGGCGAGCACGGCGGCATCGGAACCACGGCCACCCGCGCCTCCATCATCGAGAAGTTGAAGGAACGCGGGTACCTTGAGGACGTGAAGGGCAAGATTCGCTCCACTGAGAAGGCCCGCGCCTTCTACCATCTCCTGCCGCCCGAGATTCGCGGCGCGGACGTGACCGCCCGCTGGTGGCTCATCCAGCAGGACATCGCCGAGGGCAACGCGGATGTGAACGCCCTGCAACAGAGCGTCATCGAGGTCTTCAAGGGCCATCAGGACACCGCCTACGTCGGTGCGAGCATCGCGCCCAAGGCCACGGTCGTGGGCAAGTGCCCTCTCTGCGGCGCGGACGTGGTGCAGCGCAAGTCGAAGTCCGGCAAGCCCTTCTACACCTGCTCCTCGAACAAGAGCGAGAAGCAGGAGGACGGGACTTGGAAGCAAATCGCGGGCTGCGGTTTCAAGCTACTGGGCTGGTGCGGCAAGACGTTCACGGCGAAGCAGGCTGCATCGCTGCTCGGAGGCAAGGCGGTGAAGCTCACCGGCTGCATATCCAAGACGACGGGCAAGGCCTTCGACTGCAAGGCGAAGCTCAAGAAGGACGGCTCGATAGAGCCTATCTTCGATGGCAAGCTCAAGGGCAAGTACGGCAAGGGACGCAAATAGCGAAGGAGGACACCTATGGATAGCTTCGATTGGGAACAAGCCGAAATCGCCGCGCTGTTCGAGGAGGATGTCGAGCTGGGGCTTTACGACCTCACCAGCGTTGCGACGTATCGCATCAGGTCGGTGAATGGAACTCCCGCGCAGCACACGATTCTGGTCTCGTACTATAACGACGAAGTGTATATGCCGTGCGACAGCCGCAGCAACACCAGCCGCCTCACTGTCAGCGACCAAGACTTCGTTGTGCGGTGCGGGCAGGTGTCCAACCACGCGAATATCCACATGCGCGTCCAGCATTCCGGTGAGATAGTCGAGAGGTACGACGCGGCCAAAGTCATTCCGGCGGGCACCAAGGTCAGCCTACTCGACCTCCTCGCCCGCGCGTACCAGCTCGGCGGATACGGTGACCGCCATGAACTGCTCAACTCCAATGAGGTTACGCAGGCGCAGGCCCGCAGCATAGCCATGGAGGCGTTGGGGATGCCGAGCTGCGATTTAGGGGCCGTGGAACCCGTGAGTCTGAAATCAGCCGCCATGGAATCCCGCGAGGCCTCCAAGGCACTGAGCGATAATGTAGAGCATGATGGGTGCGGGCATGATGCCCGCTGACAACCGGGAGGTAAGACATGAATCTGGTAAACGACGGCAAGGACCTCCGCCTCGACACGCCGCAGGCGGTCAAAGAGGCGCTGCTTTCTGGCAAGGACCTCTACAACACCGAGACCGGAGAGTTCTGGTGGCTTTACAACGCAACGGACTCCATCGCAACGGCGACCATCCACCTCGACGACCCGAACCTGCTGGCAGTCATCGACAATCCCGACTTCGACCTATACGAGGACATCGTGGGCGGGCTGAACTACACGGGTTACATCACCGACAGCATCGAAACCATCATCGAGGACGGTGAGGAGAATGCCCCGCTAATTGACCCGCGCGATGAGGTGTTCGCTCAAATCGCCTCCGAGGACGGCTGGGTCATCGCGACCCCCGAGAACGTGAGAAAGGCCGTGCAATCGCACATGGCTGAACATGGGCGCGAGGCCCCCGGAAAGGAGAACGGCATGGACAAGACCGCAGAAATCGCCGCGTGGAAGGAGAATCACGTCCCCATCGACCGCAACGGCGATGACGCGCTCGTGATGCACAAGATGGCCGACGGCAGCCGCGAGTTCATCGTCGCCCACGGCTACGATGAGGAGACCGGGCACTGGGGTCACGGCACCTACTACGATTCGCTCGCCAGCGCGGCGGCAGACCTTGAGGGCCGCACCATCTCCAACGCCGGTGAGGAGGTCATCTGCCCTGACTTCTGGTACCGCGCCGACATCGAATCCGCCCTTGAGAACGCCGGTGTCGAAGTGAACGACGCGAACGTGAATGCCACGATAAAAGAACTCGGTCTTGACGGCGACTGGTTCAACAGTCATTTCCACGACCGCCTCGCTGAGATGGGCAAGCACTGTACTCTCCCCATATACAACCGTTATGGCACAGGGAACACAAGCAGAAACCCAGTCTGAAATAGATACAGTTACATCTGTAGAAGATGCAAAGAAAGAATTGGAAGTAGCAGAACAGAAGAATAAAGAAGCATTAGCCGCACAGCAGGCGGCGTTAGACGAACTGAATCTTGCCAAAGAAGAAAAAGAAAACGCAACGAAAAAAGTCCAGGAAGCAATTGCAAAAGCAGAAGCAGCAAAAGCTACCGCTGAAGCACTGCTTGCCCAGAAACAGACCGAATCCACAGAAAATCTGGAAGCTTTAAATACTCAGTATGCAGATGCCATGAAAGCGCAGGAAGAAGCACAGGCATTTTTGGCAGAACAGCAGAAAGTGTTGGAAGCGCAGGTTGCCATTCAGGAAGCTGCTAATAAAAAATTAGAAGAAGCACAGGCAACGGTAACTGTAACCGAGGAGGAAGTAGCAAAGAAGCAGTCTGACCTGGACCATGCGACTACACAGTATAATACAGCTGTTCAGAATGCAGAAGCTGCAAAGGCTAACGTCGAAGCCATACAGGGAGAAATTAATGCCGCACAAGCAGCAAAAGACCAAGCAGAAAACGAACTGGCACAGGCAGAAGCACAGGTTTCACAGACGGAAGCACAGGTTGCTGGAGCAGAACAGGCAGTCAAAGATGCAACAGCGGCATATGAAAAAGCACAGAAAAAAGTAGACGAAGGCACTCCTGAACTGGATGCAGCAAAAGCAGAACAGGAAGCCGCACAGCAGGCTTTGGAAAGCGCACAGGCAGTCCTGGCAGAGCGAGAAGCTGCTAAAACGGCCGCACAGCAGGCACTTACGGATGCACAGAATATGATTGTTGATGCAGAAAACGGAATTACAGAAGCAGACAAGGAACTGGCTATTGCAAATGCTGCTGCTGCATATACATCTGCACAGGAAAGCTATGATGCAGCGCTCGCTGTACAGGACCAGGCTCAATCCGTTTATGAATCTGCAAAAGCTGCTTACGAAGCAGAAGAGGAAACCTACTCTCAGATTATGGATACTCTTGTTAAAACCCGTTCTGAAATGACAAATGCTTTGCAGCAGGAAACAGCTATCAAGCAGGAAATCGAAACATTAAATAAAAAAATCGAGGACCTGAACCAGAGCATGGATGCACAGGCTTCCATTTTACAGGGATTACAGGCAAAACAGGAGAAAGCCGCACAGGATTATGCCGATGCACAGAAAGCATTAGAAACAGCCAATGCAGAAAAAACTGCCGCTGAAACAGCCGTTAAGGATGCACAGGTAAATCTGGAACAGGCAAAACAGGATGCCATGACTGCACAGGAAAAGATTAAAGAAGGTTCTTTAGGATTCTTTGCAGAAATGGGCTGCCAGGAAGCTATTGACCGTATCAAAGAATACTCCTCCGGCAAGTATGCAGAATATTGGGCATTTGGGGATGAGAGAGATGCTTCTTCTTTAGAAAATATGAAAGATGCCATTGAATACTTAAAATACTGCCGAGATATGTTAAGAGAGGAACAGGCAAAAGGTGAAATTGAAACAGAAGGGGATTTCAAAGTTTCTTTAGACCAGATTGCAAGAGCGCAGGTAGGTGCGAATATCGCCAGCGTTACAGGTACCCATTCTGGCGTAGTAGGCGATGAAAACCTGGCACCTGGCATGATGACAACCCCGGAATCTGCTTACGATGGCTGGTATTTTGACGAAAAAGAAAACTATGAAAACGGAATGACCGGTACTCTTGAAGTTGGACACTATGAAAATTTAAGAAATCATGCACAATCTGCAGGTGTTACTGGCGTTGCTGTCCGTGATAGTGAATGGAACGAAGATGGTACATTCAAATTTAGCCCTATGGTAAGCCAGACATTTAATTACACTACTGTAACTGGAAGTGAAGAAAGCGATTTTGTATATTCTGTAGATCGCTACGAAGAACTCTTCATGAATTACTATAACAAACTTTACGCACAGTTAAATGGAGAAGAGACAGCACAGAAAGCGCTGGATGAAGCAAGAGCTGGTCTGGAGCAGGCTATCAGTGCGGTAGATACTGCATCCAAAGGCGCAGAGACAGCAAAAGGTGCGTTGGATACAGCATCCCAGGAAACCGCAGGACAGCAGACTGTTGTAGATGACCTTCAGGCACAGTTAGATCAGTTAAATAAAGAATTAGAACAGAAAAAACAGGAAGCAGCAGATGCCCACACAAAAGTAACAGAAATTGGAACAAAACTGGAAAACATAGAACTGGAAGTAACAGATTCAGAAAAGAGGCTGGATGAAAAACGTTCTATGATGGATACAGCAAAGAAAGAACTGGATGAAAAAACAGCAGATATTGAAGCAAAAAAAACTGTCCTCAAAGAAGCCACCGATGCATACCGTGAACTGTCAGGAGAAGGAAAACTTCCAACAAAAGAGGAAGCTGACAAGATGCTTGCAGATGCACAGGCACAGAAAGCCAATGCAGAAAAAGTCCTGGCGGATGCAAAAGAGACAGAGAAAGAAAAACTGGCAGCACTTGCTGAAGCAAATGACAAAGTAAATGCATCCTTAAATGAAGTTGCAGAAAAACAGGGTATCTTGACAGAGAAAAAAGAAAACAGCCAGGCTATTTTCCAGGCACTACTGAATGACCGTGATAAGAAAGGGAAAGAGCTGGAAACTTCAAAGGAAAATCTGCAGGCGGCTGAAAAAACCTTAGAAAAATGCAAACAGGATGCAAAAGCAGCAGAAGAAAAATTCGATAAAAATAGCAAAGAACTGCATGATGCATACGAAAGAATGGAAGCAGCGCAGGCTGATTACGACTTCAAACTGGCTGTTCACAATATCTGTAAAAATGTATTTGAAACAGCACAGGCTGACTATGAAACAGCAGTCAATGCAATCCTTCCTTTAAGAGAAGCAAAGACAGAATATGACCAGGCTGTCGCAAACCGCAAAGCACAGGAAGCTAATGTGGAAAAAGCAAATAAAGATATCATGGAAAAAGAAGCACTGGTTGCATCAAGCAAAGAAGCAGTAGAAGCTTCCAAAAAAGAAAAAGAAGTCCTGGCAGGTGTTACCATTGATGGCTTAATGGAAACTCCAATGACCGAGGAGGAATATCTGTACTTAAATGCCTATGTGGATGGCTACAAGAAATCCCTGGATGAAAAGGCACAGGCTGCCAATGATGAACTGGCAAGCACGGATAAAGTGACTGCATCCGAAATGAAATATGCAGAAGCCAAAGCATACGCTACAGAGACAACCGCTGATTTAGTGATTGCACAGGATAATTACATCAAAGCAATGGAAGCAGAAAAAGAAGAAAACCAGAATGGTAGCGGAGAGCAGGATGAAAGCCAGGATGGAAATAATGGTGGAAACCAGGATGATTCCGATGATGATTCCCAGAATGATGAAAATAATGGGCAGTCCGATACTGATAACAGCCAGGATGGCTCCAGTACAAACGGAGATAACAGTAAGCTAGCAAAAACTGAGAAACCTGACAAAGAGGAAATAAACAAAGCTCCGAAAACAGCAGACCTTTCTGGCATTGGAATGGCTTCCTTCGGGCTGTTTGGTTCAGCAACCATCGCTGCTATGGCTACTATGTTCAAAAGAAAACGCCGTACAGACGAGGAATAAGAACTTGGAAAAGAATGAAATAACTGGCATCAACGAAAGGAGATTCCCTTATGGGAGTCTCTTTTTTTGCTTTATAGGAAAGTTTGATTTTTATTGAAACTATGAATAAAAATAGACTTCGCTTTTTTCAGGTTCCAAATGTAAGCCTTCGTTTCCTTCCATATTACAGAAAGAAGAGTGAGGTGAGGACGTGTGCAAAAAGATCTGTTTGAAGATGTAAGGAAAATAGTTGGATGCGACTATATTTCCGATCTTCCATCGTATCCAGTAGATGTTAAACTGGCTCTGCGAAAGTTGGATAAGCGAAAATACGATGCGAAACAGCTCAAAGATCTGCTGGAATATATCCGGGAGTAATTCCCAAAAATCTCCCATATTAAAAGAAAAAGGAGATGATTTTATGGCAAAGTTTCTGAAACAATGCAGTTTTTTATTACTTCTGGTCGGGCTTCCGTACATATTTTTGTGCAAACCGAAGCAGAAAAAACATATAAAACCATTTACAAAAAACTATATTAAACTGACAAGATAAGAAAAAATAGAATTCTCCCATATTTCTTTTGTAATCAGAATATAGGAGGAGCATTATGATAGAAACATTTTTAATCCAAAAATTATTGGAGATATACAACCAGCTGTGTTATGGAGCAGAAGAGAACATCCATGGGGAAACGCAGGCATATCTATACCTACCTAACGGCCGGTACATCGAATTAACTTTTAAGGAAAAAGAGAAACCTTATTTTGTCTGGCAGGTGTGTTGTGTTCAATCCATACAGGAGCACGGTTTATACGAACTGAAGCTGGAATCTATCCATCAGCGTACAAGCTTTAGCCTATGCATTCAAGATTTGGAATCTTGCATTTGGGCCGCTGTGCCCATACAGCCGATTTCAGAAGAAGTAGCGGTATACCTGGATCAGATGAGGAAAAAGGGATTTCCGACTATCACTGGAAAAACAGAAGATATTGCGAAAAGCATATCGTCCTTCTTGTTCCATTGCAGGAACCGGAATGCAGCTTATCCCAATAGCACGGAAGGTCTGCAGGCATTGCTGAAATGGTTTCATGGCGGTCCTGATGTGGAACAGACAGCCCAGCTTCTGAACTACGTTTAAGCATCCCATAGGGGTGCTTTTTTCTTGCGAAAAAAAGTGTTCTGGAAATCTTCCATATTTAAGAATATAAAAAACATGACAGGAGGAAACATTATGCTTTGTTTTATTGCAGTCCTTGGGCTTGTCCTGGCATTTTACTATGCCTTTCGGGGTGACATCCTTACTGGAATATGTGTTGCTGTGATTACTGCAGGATTGCTTGTAATTACAAATGATGTATTCAGAACTTCTGAAAAATTTGAAATGCAGTCAGAATCATTAACCGGAATGTTCTGCACATCCTGTGGGGCTGCGGTTAAGGAAACAGACCAGTTTTGCTCCAGCTGCGGGCAGAAAATCAAATCAGAATAACAAGAAAGGGCGGCTTGACCGTCCTTTTCTCTTATCGAATTCCAACAAAATTAAATTGGGAAGACAATCCCATATAGCAGTTAACCACTTCTGCATCATCTGGAATATTATCCCGCCTGGTATCCAACAGAACAATATATGTTCTAGCCCATAATTCATCATCATTTCATCAAAAAACATGCTAGAAAGAGAGTTATATTGGCAAAATACCAGGCTATTTAATGGTTGCGGCAGTTCTGTTACTTTTGGCAGGTTTCTTAACCGCCCTTGATTTTTCTCCAGGGAAGAATTTTGCAAGCATTTGTCGAGCAAAATTTCTTGCCGGAAATAAAAGGGGTGTGCTATACTCAAATCGTGGAACCGTTTGAATGATATAAAAGTTATCTAAAAGAGACAACTTCCCGTACTCTATCTATAAGACCGGGGAGTTGTCTCTTTTAGCAGAATCAAACACAAATTCGTAACCGGTTTCGTTTCCATTTTTTTTATTTCTTCCATATTTCTTTTGAATCATACAAAAAACAGGAGGATTACTATGGTAAAAGAAGTAAAAGGAAATTTACTAGAGGCTACTGAATTCATCATTGCTCACCAAGTAAACTGCAAAGGGGTTATGGGAGCAGGTGTTGCAAAACAGATTAAGGAAAAATTGTTGTCTAAAGACAATTTTACCCAGTACAATTATTTTTGCAAGCAGTATCCAGCCAATATGCTGCTGGGGCATGTACAGTTATGCCATACCCAGGTTTCCGGGCATCCAAAGGTTATCGCAAACCTTTTTGCAGAGGATGTACCTACCGGGAAGAAATTGGATACCAATTATGAAGCACTGCAGAAATGCCTGGACCGGCTCTTTGAAAACAAGCATTGTACCTTTGCTCTGCCTGGATACCTTGGCTGCGGCCTTGCAGGAGGAGACTGGGACCTGGTCTATGATATGATTGTAAAGACAGCAAATACCCATGGTGTAGATGTGACTATCTACTATCTGGAATCCAGTATCAAGATGCTCTGGGAAGATTTTGGTAATGTCCCGATGAATCCAGAGACGGAATGTCTGGAAGACTCCTGGCATGGATTTGTAGCAGGAACACATCAGGAAGAAGTCTGGCACTGGTTTAAGGAAACCTTTGAGGTCAGTTTAGCAGTGCTGATGGGGTTTGAACCCAAAATTCTACCTTCCCTGGAACAGATTCGTGCGGATTACAAAGCATTTCGTGACCTAACAAAAGGTGCAACCACTTTGGAAGAAATCAAAAAATTAAGAAACCTGTTTGTTATCGAAATTAATGGGGTTTCCATTTCGGAATATGACGAAATGCCTACTCCGATAGAATGGGTGCGCTATGACGGTTATGGATGCCTGGAAGAAATTTACGATTATTTCGATGGAAAACCAAAATTCCAAATCAACTGCCAGGAGCATGATGAACTCCGATATCTTGTGATTGGAACTATTTCAGAAAATGATGTAACGGATGAAAATTATAAAAAATGGCACGATTGGATTTCCCAAAAGTAGTAAGAGATGCCTTTATGGCGTCTCTTTTTTGAAGCAAAGTTTTGCATTCTTCCATATTTTTCATGTAACAAAGGAAAGAGATTCCCTGGTGGAGTCTCTTTTTGTACCTGGCAATATTGTTTTCTTTCTACTGGTACTCCTAAAGTACTGCTTTTAATTTTTTCTGTAATTTTTCTCATATTAAAAACGAGAAGTGAAAAATAGGAGGAAGAAAGCATGAGCAAATATACAGAAATGACGGAAGAAGAACTGAAAATATTGTCAAATAAAAAAAAGAAAGATGGTTGCTATACACAGCAGGCATTAGCGGCACAAAAAGAATTGTGGAACCGCATACACTATGAAATTGATAATACTCTGGAAGAGCATTATGATGGTTGTTATGACGATGGTTATAAAGAAATTGATGTATTGTCTCAGCAATATTAAGAGAGACCTTTAGGGTATCTCTTTTTTTTGATGCACAAAAATCTTTATATCGCCTCAATTTTGTATGATATGGGAAATGAAGGAGGAAAATATTATGGGATTAATCATTGATTTTTTTGCTGGAGGCGGCGGCGCCAGTGTAGGAATAGAAATGGCTTTGGGAAGGGAAATTGATATTGCAATCAATCATGACCCAGAAGCAATAAGAATGCACAAAGTAAATCATCCCAATACTCTACATCTCACAGAAGATATATTTGCGGTAGACCTACAAAAATATGTTAAAGACGAAACTGTCGATTTACTTTGGGCAAGTCCTGACTGCACTTCGCATAGCAAAGCAAAAGGCGGGCAACCTCGAAAACAAGGATTACGAGTTCTTCCCTGGGCTGTGTATAAGCATGCAAAAAAAATTTTACCTTCTGTGATTATCATGGAAAATGTAGAAGAAATTCAGCAATGGGGGCCTCTGGATGAAAACGGAAAGCCCATTTCCGCTAGAAAAGGAGAGGATTATAAAAAATTTATAATAGCAATGTGTTTATTGGGATATCGTTATGAATCAAGAGAACTGGTGGCAGCTGATTACGGAGCGCCGACGACACGGAAACGGTGGTACGCAATATTCCGCAGAGACGGGAAGAAAATTGTCTGGCCAGAACAAACACATAGCAAAAACGGTGAGGAGGGTTATCTATCATGGGAACCTATATGGAAATATCTGGATTTGCAAGATTTTGGAAAATCCATTTTCGGGAGAAAAAAACCCTTAGCTGAAAAAACAATGAACCGTATTGCAAAGGGATTAGAAAAATTTGTTTTTCATTCTCCAGAGCCGTTTATTGTACAGGTGAATCATGGAGGAGACTGCTTCCGTGGTCAGAGTATTCATGACCCGATTCCAACGATTACCTCAAAACATGGATATGGCATTGCAACTCCGCTGTTGATTCAATATCATTCCGAAACAACTAGAAATGGTATAAGAGGACAGAAAGTCACTGAACCTGTACAGACCATTGATACCAGTAACCGTTATGGGTTAGTGATGTCTTTTCTGACTAAATTTTACAAATCCGGTACAGGACAATCTGTATTAGAACCTATCCATACGATTACAACAAGTCCTGGACACTTTGGACAGATATCCGTATATGCAATACCTGTTCGTGAATTAAAAGAATACCCTCGTGATATCCTTCAAAAGGCCACATGGGTAAGCCAATTCATGATGGAATATTATGGTTCAGGAATCGGCCAGCAATTAAATGAGCCACTTCATACAATTGTCACCAAGGACCGCTTTGCGCTTATCACTGTGCTTGGGAATTCTTATGCCATTTTAGATATTTTTCTTCGAATGCTTAGTCCAGAGGAATTAAAGCTTGGACAGGGATTTCCAGAAGATTATATTATCGATCATGATATTACAGGAAAGAAAATCAGTAAGGCAGGACAAGTTGCCAGGATTGGGAACAGTGTAGTGCCTATAATGGCAAAAGAATTAGTACTTGCAAACTGCTCATATTTGAAGGTTGGAGAACGAATACCGAATTTGCATATCGTAGAAGAAGAGTATCAATTAAAGTTTGCATAATTTTTCATGAAGAAATATTACATTTTCAAAATAAGAGATGCCTTTAAGGTGTCTCTTTTTGCCTTTGTTTCGTTAAATCACCTCTTGATTCTTTATCTTTCCTTGAATCACAAATCCCATATTAAAAGCAGAAGAGAAATGTGTGCCATTTCGGTGATTTTTTGCCATCATGTACAAAAACTTCCATTTTACGAAAGAAGGAGAATGTCATGAGAAAATTGATCCGCTATATCATCTGTGGGCTGTTTACAACGCTTGTCAGTCTGACAAGCTATGCCACTGCTGCAGTCGTTCTTGGTACAGATTCTACGTTCCGGCTGCAGGCCTGCAATGTCATCTCCTGGGCACTGGCTGTGATTTTAGCATTTTTTGTAAGTCGTACCTGGGTGTTCCGAAGCAAGAATGAGCATATATGGAAAGAGTTTTTTGCATTTACCAATTGTAGAATCCTTACCTTGCTTTGCGACATGGCAATCATGCAGGTACTGGTGCTTGGATTCCATGTCCATGACCTGGCCGCCAAGCTGGTCGTGCAGGTGGTAGTCACTGTTTTAAATTACATTTTTGGAAAATTGGTATTTAGGAGGAGTAGTGATGAATAAGATAGCTGTTTTAATCCCTTGCTATAACGAAAGCAAGACAATACAAAAGGTAGTAGAAGATTTTAAGAGAGAACTCCCGGACGCAACGATTTATGTGTATGATAACTGCTCTACGGATAATACCGCCGAGATTGCAAATAAAGCCGGGGCAATTGTAAGAAGCGAACCACAGAAAGGAAAAGGAAATGTCATCAGAAGGATGTTTCGTGAGATTGATGCCAGATGCTACATTATGGCGGATGGGGATGACACTTATCCGGCAGAGTATGCTAAAGAGATGACAGACCAAGTATTAAATCGAAATATTGATATGGTGGTAGGAGACCGGCTGTCTTCAACCTATTTTACTGAAAATAAAAGAAGGTTTCATAATGGAGGCAACCTGGTTGTTCGGAAAGCTATTAACCTTTTGTTCCATAGCCATATCAAAGATATCATGACCGGGTACCGGGCATTCAGCTATAATTTTGTTAAAACATTCCCTGTAGTATCCAAAGGATTTGAAATCGAAACAGAGATGACCATTCATGCCATTGATAAAAACATGGCGCTTTCAAATGTCATTGTAGATTACCGGGACAGGCCGGAGGGTAGTGAATCAAAATTAAATACCATGAAAGACGGCATTGCTGTTTTAATGACCATTGTAAAACTATGGAGGAATTACAAACCAGCCCAGTTTTTTGGATACATCAGTTTTTCCCTTATGTTTCTAAGTGCAACAGTATTTGTCCCTTCTATAATGCTTCCGTATATGCATACAGGAATTGTTGAAAAGTTCCCGCTCCTTATTGTCTGTGGCTTTATGGCGATGGCTTCCCTGCTTTCTTTTTTTACAGGTATGATTTTACAAAACCTGATTGAGAAAGAAAAACGTGAATTTGAATTTCGTCTGCAAATAACCGGAGAAAAGGAGAAGAACATTGAGGGAATTAAATAAAAAAATATACCATTGTCTTGGGAAAAATCTGTGGCTATGGATTACCCTATTTGCCTGTATGATTACCTATTTTGTATTAAGTATTCAGATGATGGACAATGACGGCTGGTTTATCTTAAATAATGGCCGTTACATTTTAGAGCATGGGATTCCCCATCAGAATCCCTTTACCTGGGTAGAAGAACTGGATGTTGTTTTACAGCAATGGGCTTATTCCGTTTTCATCTATAGCATATATCAGTGGTTCGGAGTCATCGGAATCTTTTTCACCTGCTGCCTTTTGCACGTTTCCTGCATGGCTATGTTTTGTAGGATTGCTAAGTTAAAAGGGATAAATAAGAAAATCGCATTGGTTCTTTGTTCCGTTATGTTCCTGGCCGGATCTGGATTCCTTTCCATTCGTCCTACCTTTATCACAGTATTTCTTTTGCTATGGCAAGTATATGTTATGGAACGGTATAAGCAGGATGGTATTACATGGAAATTATGGCAATTGGTTTTGATTTCCGTATTAGAGATTAATTTACATGCTGCAATCTGGCCCATCCATTTTATAATGCTGTTGCCATACCTGGTACCTCCGATTCCCAACTTGTTTGTAACATTTAAACCGAAGCATTACTCTGTAAAGCCTTTAGCTGCTGTAATTCCATTGATGGCAGCTGCCGGATTTTTAAATCCTTATGGAATGGATGCAATCAAATATGTATTCTTGTCCTATGGAAAAGAATTGAATGATGCTGGAATTTTGGAACTTGCAGCACCTTCTTTTCAAGATTCTGGTTTGATTTTTATCTTTTTACTTGGCGGCATCTTATGGTGGGTTGCATTGCATAGAGATAAAGAATTAGATTCCGCTTTCTTTTATATTTTATGCGGAACAACACTGATGGGAACCATGCATCTTCGAAATTTAATATATGCTTATTTTGGCATATTATTGTTCTTATGTGAAATTACAAAGCATACGAAACATGAAGTAAAAAACAAACTATATGGAACGATCGCTTTTACCATTTTAGCCGGAAGTATTACTTTCATTTGGATTGGGATTTCCAGTGCAGTATTTGATTACAAACAGGAAGATGATTTATATTCTCCAGTTAAGGCAATTGAATATCTGGATAAACATGAAAATAAAGATGTAAAAGTGTTTACCATTTTTAATAATGGAGCCTACTTCGAGTGGAGTGGATATAAATGCTTTGTTGACCCAAGGCCAGAACTGTATTTTAAGAAGTTAAACCACAAAGCGGACATTTTCAAAGAATACCAGGAATTAATCAACACAACCGATCCTAAGCAAATCGATGCGTTTTTCGATAAATACCCCTGCGACTATGCATGCGTATCCAAAGGAAAGTCTTTAAACTTATACCTATCCATGCAGGAGGGTTGGGAGCCGGTTGTGGATTCCAAAGAATATACGCTATACCGCCAGAAGTAGTTCTACCTGAAAAAAGAGGTTTTTGGAGAACTGTATGTATTCAGAAGCGAGAGGTACCTTCGGGTATCTCTTTTTGCAAACTGAAATTTTTATAGCAGGGTATCGGAAACACTTGATGTTCCGTTAGACAAAGTACTGCGTGTCACATCCAAAAACACAAAAAGTTAAGCGGCTTACAAAAGATAAAGAGATGCCCTTGTGGTTTCTCTTTTTTCTTTTCCTCTATTTTCTCATATTTTCTGTGAACTATATGATAAGAGGAGGAATTAGTTATGTTAAAAAAAATGAAACAAATAACAAAACTCAATCTCTTGGTGACCATTAGCATTTGCGCAAGCACCTTTATCGGTGCTGCATTTGTATATACAGTATGGAACTGGCTTGCCCCAGAATTCCTGCAGCTTCCCTCCATCTCTTTTACCAATTGTGTGAGTGTGATTACAGCACTGGCAGACCTTTGCATGTTCGAGGTACAGATTATGTACAAGGTAATGGAGAAGAAGAAAAATAAGAGAAGATCCAAGAGAACGAGAAATAAGAGACGCCTTTAGGGTGTCTTTTTTTTGCAGAAATATAAAAAATATGATATAATTCATCCAAATACATTATAGAGGGGAAGTTTATGAATTATTTTAATGTCTTTGAATTATGCATCATACCGACTGTTGGATTGCTCATAATTGTAATTTTATATTTGATACTTAGGTCGCCGTTTCATTATCCTTATTATGTTCATTATTTTGATGTTTCTGGAAAGAGAAATCCCAATTTTGATGATTTGATTGATACATTTTTGATTTCTGATAATTTTCATGAAATAAAAATTCACAACCAGAATATTTCACAATGGAAAGAAACGTGTAAAGAAAAGATTGAAAAAAGCACAATTAAAAAATATCGTGAAATGCAATTTCAAAAATGCTTGGATGATAAAAATGCATATCAGTTTCACCTAGTACGAAAACAAACTAGGTATAAACAAAAAAACTATGTAAAAACAGCATACAAAATCACACAAACTGTAGAATCTTATGATTGTAATTATAGCTATTTATATCATAGAAATGAAAAACTTAAAGAAATTAATTATGAATGCACGCTTCGAGAGTATCATAGTAAGAATCAAAGAAAACTTATGACAAAAGAACTTAGAAGAAAAATAATGGTTCGAGATAATTACACTTGCCAATATTGCGGAAAGTATATGCCCGATGAAGTAGGACTTCATATTGATCATATTATTCCAGTATCAAAAGGTGGAAAAACAATTCCATCAAACCTTCAAGTTCTTTGTTCTAAATGTAATGGAAATAAGTCAAATAGTTGACACTCCCCATAGCTAAAGCAAGGGGTTTACGACACATTGGATAAATAATATCACGATATATCTCAAAAATATTCATAACCAGAAAGAGATTCCCTTATGGAGTCTCTTTTTTGTGAAAAACGTAACCGGTTTCGAAACATTGTTCGATTTTCTTTGAGCAGGGTTTTCTCTTGTCCGAAAATCCTACACTATCCCATATTTACTATAATGAAACAAAATTTGAGATAGGAGGTATTCACTTGGAGCAGAAGAAAGCCCAAAAAAGCAAAGAAGAAAAAAGAATACAGAAACGTTCTGAAAAAAGAGAATGGAAGCAACATAAGAAATCTTGGAAGAAAAAACACCCTTTCCGGCGTGTCCTAAGAGTAACTTCGGTCAGCATTCTGGTGCTTGGCGGTGTCGCCATCGGTGGATACCAGCTGGTTATCCATTCAGATGTGTACCACAAACTGGCTACTGAATCATATGACATTCTTGCTACCATGGAAAAAGGAACCTTCCGCTCTCTTACTAACACCAAAATCCTAGATAAGGACAATCAGTTAATTGGTGAAGTAGATTCCGGCACTTACTTATATAAAGATATTAGTTCTATTCCACTTTCCCTTCAGAATGCTTATATTGCAGCAGAAGACCAGAATTTTAAAACCCATCGGGGTGTTGATTACAAAGCTATTTTACGAGCGGGGATTACTTTGGTTAAGAATAAAGGGGAAATTACCCAAGGCGGGTCCACTATTACCCAACAGGTCATTAAAAACAACTTACTATCCCAGGAGCAGAGTTTTGTGCGGAAGATACTGGAAATCCTTATTGCACCGGAACTTGAGAAAGAATACAGCAAGCAGGAATTGATGGAATTTTACTGCAACTCCAACTATTACGGAAACGGCTGTTACGGGGTAGGAAGCGCTTCCCGGTTTTATTTTGGAAAGGATGTCAGCGAATTAACGCTTGCAGAATCTGCGATGATGGCCGGAATCAGTAACAGCCCCAACAATTACAATCCGGTAGCAGATTTTGAGAAAGCGACAAAGAAAAAAGAACAGATTTTAAAACAAATGCTAGAGCAGCAGATGATTACCGAAGAAGAGTACAAGCTTGCAAAAGAGCAGGAGATTGTAGTTACACAGACCTCTTCCAGTCTGGTTTCCGCTGATAACTACATGGACGTGGTTTCTTTGCAAGAAATAAAAGCAATCCATTAAAAGCCAATGTCGTTATCGTAGATGAAGTATCTATGTTAGACCAAAGCCTTTTACACGCCCTATTGTGCGCATTAAAAAAGGGAACGCAACTGATTTTCGTTGGAGATAAAAACCAGCTCCCAAGTGTCGGAGCAGGGAACGTCCTTGGCGATATGATTGCATCCGGCCAATATCCTGTAGTGGAATTAACCAAGATTTATCGACAGGCTGCCGGAAGTGATATCATAACCAATGCTCATAACATTTTAAACCACAAAGGGCTTACCTTATCCAATAAGGATTTCTTTTTCAAAGAATGCTCCAGCCTGGAAGAAATGAAACAATTGTTAGTACATTATGTCAAAGATTCCCTTCCTTCTTTTACAGGGGAAGAGCAGGTGCAGGTATTAACTCCCCTCCGGGTAAGAGGAGCCGGCGCCAATGAATTGAATATTTTGCTGCAAGATGCACTGAATCCATCCGAAGTAACTGTAAAGGGATTTCGGGTAGGAGATAAAGTAATTCAGATTAAGAATAATTATGACATGATTCGTAAGAAACCAGACAGCAAAGCAGAATACGGTGTCTTCAATGGGGATACCGGAATTATAACATCCATTGATGAAGAAGAAGAATTCCTTACCGTCCGTTTTGATGATGGATGGCAATCAGAGTATGAATTTGAGAATATAAAAGAACTGGAATTATCTTATGCGCTGACTATCCACAAATCCCAAGGATCCGAATATCCAGTAGTTGTAATCCCAGTATGGGACTATATTCCTATGATTACATCCATGAATCTTTTATACACCGGTATTACCCGTGCAAAAAGATACATCTTAATTCTTGGCTCTTCAAAAAGAGTAGAACAGATTGCAAAAAACTATATCCAAACCAGGCGCTATACGGGATTGAATAATCATTGTCCGGAACAGAACCTGGAAGAGTAAGTTTTCGACCATTCTTTTCCGATAAAATACCATATTAAACATAAATAACTACTAGGAGGACAAAAAATATGATAGATAACAGAAAAACAGTATTTTCTGACATAAATACAAACGCATCCATTGCCCGTTTGTTATCTGGATTAAATTACGAGGATTTTCAAAGACAGCAGGATTTCCTGCGTAATATCAAGGGAAACAGTGAGACCAATTCCATTGTAAATGGTATTTTGGAACTCATGGACCGGATTGCTGACCTATATGAGGAAACAACTGGAAGTTCCCTAACAAACCGTTTCAAGGCAGTAGAAGCCTATAGCAAACTTTTACTGCTTTTGGATGATGCAAATAACAAGGATTTTTCTTTATCAGATTTTCTTCAATGCAACAGCACAGTGAATGCCCCAATGGATAATATTTTGGGATACACCCACATCCATTACGGAAGTATTATTTGCACCATTGCTAGCTATTACGGTCTTCTTGTTCCGGTAGGAACTATTTATGTATTAAATACAGAAGAGGATAAAACACCTCTGGAGCGGATTCCCAGAAAAACCTTTATACACCTGTTAAAAGAAGCAACACCGCTTACATTAGAGGAAATGGAAGCAGCAGAACTATGTGCAGGAGGTGGTTTGGATGATTTACGATAAAAAAGAGCAGGTTTGTGTGGACATAACCACACATCCTTATTTCCGAGACTATGAGGTAGCCGTAAACACAGATGGTTTTATTCTTATGTTACAGCGTGGTGAAGTAGTCTGCAGCGCTGATATGGACAGGTTTCAGGCAGACCCTGTTGAAATTTTTGATCTTTCAACAGAAAAAGCGGTTGATACCGCCACACATCCTTATTTCAAAGACTATGAAGTGGCTTCCGGCAAAAACCATATCCTGATGCTCCAATACGGTTCTGTAATTTGTTCTGCTGATTCCGCTCTGTACGGTGTCAGACAGAAGAACAGCTTGGATTTGAAGGGCAGTGGACTTTTGCCATCAGAGCAAGATGTCTACCGTTATATTTCTTCTTACATCATGGAACACCGGTATGCTCCAACCTATGAAGAAATTTTGAAAAATTGCAAACTACATTCAAAATCCACTATATCACTTTATATCCGTAAAATGCTGACTCTGGGTATTTTGGAGAGTGATGCGCCTGGCTCTTCCAGGGCATTGCGGCTTCCAATGCCAGCCTAAGATATATCCAAGAAGAGATTGCTCATACAGCAGTCTCTTTTTATCTGAAAAACAAATTAAAAATCACTTCCTATATCATATTTATAAGGAACAATAAAAATAGGAGGGAAAATATGGAACGTAATATCACGAATTTAAAGATTGGACAGGAACAACATATTTTAGTTTTGGTACAGGCTGTAGAAAAGGGAATTGCTAATAATGGAAGTCTTTACGAAAAGTTAAAGGTACGTGATACAGAAGGAAATGAAGCTACCTTGTACAACTGGGATCAGCCTTTTACTGCATCATTGCCAGTTGTTATCAATGCAAAAGTAGAAACGAAATTGGTAAAAGAAACCAATAATTATCGGATGATGACGTACCAGACAGATGACAGTGTTCCGAAAATGGAATTTTTACCGAAACCAGCCATTGATGTAAAGGAATACTGGAGTCAATTAAATGCGTTTGCGAAAAAACTTCCAGAACACTTGCATAAACTGGTAGGCCTTGTTCTGATGGAGAATCAAAAACGATTTATTTCGCTGCCACTTACTACATCCAGATTCTTTGCCCGTCAATGCGGAATTGTAGAAGCTACCGTAAAGCTTACTAAAATGGCAGATGTAGCTGCTACCGTACTTGGCCTTGATTGGAACCTTACCGTTACAGCTGCTATTTTATATTATGTCGGTTATACCGATTGCGTCAGTGATGCATTTGTAGCCACTCCAGAAGAGGTTTTGATTGGCGCAGGTGTATCTGCTTACACAAAAGTGTTTACTAAGGCGGAACAACTGAAACAGGAGCTAACGGAAGAATCTTATACTGTATTTTGCAGCGATATAACGTGTATCAATCATATCTTGCTGAGTCGTTACAAGGGAATCAGCACAGCTATTCCAGAAGCGATGTTATTACGTCATTTGGATGCGATTGTCACTGATTCTGATTTGATGCTTGCAGGTACTGCATTTGCACAACCTGGAAGTACCACAAGCATCTTGGGATTGGGGAAATTGTATCGAAAATAGGAACGGGCTTGCCCGTTCTTTTTTTGTATAGAAAATCACGAACAGGCGATATAGTATTCTTTTTTCTTAATTTTATCCCCTTTATTTTTTCATATTCTTTTTGAACACGAAATAAGAGGAGGAATCATTTATGAATCCATGCAACAATGGCAGCTACCATGGATGGCTGTTAAAAGAACCAACATATATCAGAAATAAAGATAATGTAATCTTCCAGGCAAGATTTGTATTAAAGGTAAAACGGGATTACCGAAATCGGGAAGGAAAATATGAATATGATTATATACCCATGCGGATAAGCGGGGAGTCTAGAATAAAACTGGCAGAACGTATGAACCCAGGTGATTCTCTGGCAATCTGCGGTTCCGTAAAAACGGATCGGTATGAAGCTAATGGACAGCCTTGTTTTGAAGTCTATGTAAATGTAGACAGTGTTTCATTTTCCCCAAGAACATCCACATTTTTGGAAAAAGAGGAATGGACAACCGTTGCATCTAGTTTTGACCTGCCATTTGCGTGAAGGAGAAGAGGGCTTTCAGCTCTCTTTTTCATGCCCAAAAATCAAATAAGAAATCCTTTTTTGTATTATATTTATAAAGTAGAACAGATTCTTTTAAGAAAATCGGGCGGAATTTTCGGTTACTGATATCAGAGATGAAATCTTACATCACTTTTGCTTTTTTCTTGCCAAAAACAAACGAAATACTATATGGTGTATTATAAGAAGACAACAGATGTGGCAATGTCATGGACCGTGACAAACAGACTGATAAAAATATCGACGAAGAAGGCCTATATATCTACCACGAGAACAAGTTCAGTATACTCAGGGAAGTCAATTACTACAGCCAAATGAGTACTGTTCTTTTGGTCAGGACTTGAAAGATTGTATAGGAAATGAAAAAACGGGATATTCCCGTTTTCTTTCTTGACAAATGTTTAACTAAAACCTACACTAAAAGAGAAAGGAGAATTTGCCATGTTAAGGAAACTAAAGACTGGACGGATCTGCCGTGCCATGTATGACTCTACTAAATTGGAAGCCTGGATAGAAGACGAATGCCTTTACTTCCGTGCATACATCCATCATCCGCCGTCTGTGGAATTTTCCAAACAATTTTACCAGACGCTCGGTATCAAATTAGAATATACCAACGAATATATTCAAGTATCTTCAAAGTTACATTTAAAGAGCTACATTGATGAAAACGAATACTTAATTCAACGCATAGACACACTTTATAAATATCTTATTTTATCCTTCCATGAAAAGGTAAAATACCCATTACATAGCATTATTCTTTAATCCACGGAGCAGGCATACGCCTGCTTCTTTTCTTATCTCTCTTTTTATTTTTTCTGTAAGATTTTTCCATATTGAAGATGACAAAAACAAAATAGGAGGTTATTTATGAACAAATCACAATTAAAACAGGTATTAAAGAAAGTAATCCGTGGTGTAAAGGATGGAATCCATGTAGGTGCAAATCTCTTGCTGATACAGGTAAAATCCGGAACTTTAATGATTTCAGCCAAAAACCCCATCTGGGCAATCCGTGCGTGGGCTGATATTGCAGAAGGAGAAAAGGAATTTTCTTGTGTGGTGAATTCTACGGTCTTTAATCAGATTATAGATAAAATGCCAGGGGAAGAGATCTCTCTTTCTATTTCCAAACAGACTCTTTTAATTAAAAGTGGGAAATTAAAAGCGACAATTCCCTATGTACAGGACTACAATTGGCCAGAACCTGCACCATTTAAACCTATCCACCGTCTTCAGATTGAGGAAAGCTTTTTAAATTGCTCTCATGCATTGGCAAAAAAAGACGAAATGAACGGGTTATTTGGTTCTTACCACATTGAAGTTTTAGAAAATGGTCTTCGTGTTACCGCCCTGGATGGAAAACGTATTTCTATTTGCAGTGCCGGGGAAGGCAAGGTACAGTATGACTTTGTCGTTGCGGGAGAGTTCTTAAAAGAAGCTATTGCACTTTCTGATGGAAAAGCTTATATGGAAACGGATGGACAGAGCATTTTGGTTTCTGGGGAGGGGGTTGAAGTTTTTGCAAAAACAAGAGCGGAATCTTATCCTAACATCAAAAATATCTTAAATGACAGAAAAAGTTTAACAACCATGACTGTAAACCGCCAGGAATTTTTAGACGCAATTCTTGTGTCTACACTGTTGGATAAAACGGTTATTCTGGATATCACGGAACATGGTGCGACATTAAGTAATAAACCAAGCATAAAAGGAGATTCTTTTATAGAGTTATCAGCGTTAATAAAAGGACCTAGTATCCGTATTGGGTTAAATGGTTCCTATCTAAAAGACTCCCTTCAGGTTTTGAAAAATGACGATATTACCCTTCATTTTTCTCATGCCAAAGCTCCTGTCTTCATAGAAGAGGAACATCAGATGGAATTAATTCTGCCTGTTCAAATTCAAAGCAATTACAGTTCGAGAGAACATGTACGGTGATTGATCATTCACAAAAAAGCTGCCGCAAATGTGGTAGCTTTTTTGTGCTAAAATCGCATGCCTAAAAATAACGTCTGTTCACCTTTGTTTTAGAATTAAGAAAAAGGGGGCGAATTATGAAGAATATAGAAAATATAATAAAATCACCTGAAAAAGAAGATTTAGTCTTAAAGAAAGGGCTGCCTATTTCGAAGTTGAGACAGGATATTTCCAAATTCCATGTAGGAGATAAAGTTAAGATTCCAAGAAACCTGCTGCCGGATGATAGTACCGCTTCCAACACCGATTATGTCAATGCAAAAATAGAAACCATCTGCAGACATCATATTGTATATCGTTTACTATCCGGCGCCCACGTCTCTCTAGATTACTTTGACAGCCTGCAGATAATTATCACAGAGCCTTTTTCGAGCTATACGGAAGAACAGCAGCTTTCTGACCTGGCTGATGGAATGGCAACAGCAGTAGAATACAAAAAGAGCTGCCATTCATGACAGCCCTCCTTCTTTACGCACGTTCAGAAAGTGTTTTGCATTCAACTGCAAGTGTATAAAATGCATTTTTAAGGCTCCTGCTGTTGCAACGAAGCATTACTTCCTGGGCTTTACGGCCTCTTTCAATAGCCTTTTCTTTGACCATAGAACGATATTGTTCCTCCGTCATGAAATCTTTCCAGGTTAAATGGTTCATTTTGCAGGCAAGATATCCGTCTGCATCACATTTCAGAGCAACATCATGCCCGTGATTTGGCTTTGCATCTGAATATAAAAATGGAGTGAGAATATACCCAGGAGAATGAATTCCAAGCAAGTCAGCTTCTTCCTTGGATAAATGAAATACTTCTTTTTTCTTCTCCATCCTGGAAGTGTAATACCAGTCGGGCCGTCCCTCCAGTTCCCACAGGATGTCGGCAGCTTTCCCATATTCCACACCAAGGGTATAAATAATCAAATCGATTGCATTGATTGCAGCACCACATGCTGTGCAGTATAGATTATTCCAGCCTGGCTTAAAATAACAGTTTGTTGCATGACGATCTGCATGCTGCGGCAATGGACATAGTAAGAAACAGGATGTTCCTTTTCTTCTAACCGGTATGCCAAGGTAATTGACCACCGTTTCAATGTCCGCTTCCTGTTTTAATCTTGCGTAATTATTTTTTGCCATAACAAAAATCCTCCCATATCTGATTCTTTTGTTTCAATATGGAAGAATTTTAAAATCATAAATAAGGAGAACAACCATGACAGTAAAAGAATATACTACAAAATTAAATAATCAGAAAAATACTTATTTAGTAGAATGCGCAGAGCATATCTGTAATGAATGTTTAGATTTTCCACAGAAATGTTTCGACTTTATCAATCAGGCATTTGACGCCAGCCACTTATCTGAGGAACACTTTTATGTCATTGCAACGGATATGAAATCAAACCCCATAGCGGTATTTGATGTAGCACATGGTTCCGTGGATGGTACCTACGTACAGCCAAGGGAAATTCTCATCCGCCTGCTGCTCTGTGGCGCATCTGCTGCGATTTTAGTACACAATCATCCATCCGGCTGCCCTATTCCAAGTGAAGATGATCTGACTACTACTGCAAGATTAAAAGAGTCCTTCCAGCTAATCGGCCTAAAGCTTTTAGACCATATCGTAGTCGGAAGGGAAGATTTCTATTCCTTCCGCCAGCAGGGAATCCTTATGTATTGACACTCCCCATAGCTAAAGCAAGGGGGATATAAGGACTGTTTGAATTTTCAAATAAGACAAAAATTCCTACCCTCTGGACAAACAGCTATTTTGTATCTACAGTGGGCGGTGCTCTACTGGAAGTAATGAAACAATATATTGAAAACCAGAAAACATCGCAAAGACAAAAGGATAAACGGATAATTTAAAAAGGTATCAAATTTAGAATCTACCCAAATCGGAAACAGCAAAAAATAATCAATCAGACCCTTGGCTGTTGCAGACTCATCTACAACAAAGGGCGAATGCAGTTGGCATAAATACACATTAATGCAGTAGTGGTAGAAGCAAAAATCCCTTTGCTTTAGCTATGGGAGTGTTAAAATTTTAAATGCTATTAAAAGTCGAACAAACTTTCGCAACCGGTTACGTTTGTTCTTAAAAGAAAAGAGAGGTCTCTTGGGTGTCTCTTTTCTTTGTAATCGTATAAGAAAGGAGCAATTTATGCAGTATTTAAAGCAAAATAGAAACTTTCTTTTAAAAACAGCTGGACTTATAGGACTATTCCTGTTTTGCCTATTTTTGCGTATGCAGATTTTTACCCTGGCGTATGTTCCATCTGAAAGCATGGTTCCAACCTTGCAGAAAGGAGACTTTCTCTTTGCAACAAAATATGATAAAGCAGATCTTGAACGGTATGATGTGGTGTTATTTGATTTTCCGGATAATGAACGTTTGTGTTTTGTAAAACGTATCATCGGACTGCCGGGAGATACGATAGAGATAAAAAATGGAAAAGTTTATGCAAACGGAACCTTATGCTGTGACGATTTTACAGCGGAACTATCCTGCGATGATGGAGTATACCAGGTGCCGAAAGGATGCTATTTCATGATGGGAGATAACCGGAATCATTCCCATGACAGCCGGTTTTGGAAACATCCATTTGTAAAACAGAGCCAGATACGTGGAAAAGTAAAATACGTTCTCTTCCCATTTTCAAATGCCAGGGCGATATCATAAAAGAAAAGAGATATTTCTCCCATATTATAAATAACAACTATTGCGATTATGGGAGGAATTGATTATGGCAAAAATTTTAAATGATAGCAGATTAACTGTGAATGAAGCTGCGTTACTCTATTGTATTCTTGGTTCTCCGGACCCAAAGAATAAGAAAAAAAGGATTTATCCTACCATCAAAGAGTCTATCAATTATATGATGGGGGGATATACCGTTGAACCTGAAGAGGCGAGAAAAGAAGTGGTAGAATCCATTGTTACAGAACAGCTGACTTTTTGCTAATTGAAAAAAGGAGTCCTTTACTGGGCTTCTTTTTTTTCGGTTTCTTCCATATTTTTATAAATACATTTCAAAACAGGAGGAAAACAATATGTTAGAAAAATTACAGGAAATCTTAGGAAATGACTTCGAAATCAAGGAAGTAACGACAAAAAAGAATAACTATATTGCCCATGAAATCTCCATTCGGAAAAAGGGGGAATCGATAGCGCCCATCTTTGATTCTGAAGTGTTCAAAGACGATCCAGAAGAAATCGCAAAAACACATTTTAAAATCATGTCGAAAAATAATGGCATCGATATATATGCTGAAAAGTTCCATGATCCAGGCTGGATGAGAGAGCATATGTATCTTAGGGTAACGTCCGATGCAAAATATGCAGAGGAATATCTCCATAGAAAAATAGAAGATTTGTATCTAATTCCATATGTTCGGTTCAATGATTATACAACTAACGTGAAATCGGTTTACGCTGAAATGGCAAACATAACGGAAGAGGAAATTTTTTCTACTGCTATGAAGAATATGGATAAGGAATGTACTCTGTATTCCATAGATGATATGGTGTTCTGTACTATGCTTGGCACGAATATTTCTGGATTACCAAACTACATGGAAGAAGAAGTGGAAAATATTGTTCCTATGCTGACCGTAACAAACGATTTAGCTATGCTCGGCGCTGCATCCGTTTTTTGCGAACGTGTGCAAAAACGGTTAGATGAAATCTTCTCAGAAGGATATTATCTAATTCCGAGCAGTATCCATGAATTTTTGGCGGTTGACAAAAAAATTGCTGCTCCAGAAACCTTAAAAGAATTCATATCTGAAATGAATATGAATAAGGTTGAAGCAAAAGATCGCTTATCAGATGCTGCTTACTACTTCGAGGATGGAGTTTTCCGTAAGACAATCCTTTGATTTTTGAAAAAGGAGTCCTTTACTGGGCTTCTTTTTTTACTTTTCAATTTTCTCATATTCTTTATAACAAACAAAAAACAGGAGGAATTTGAATTAAAAATTAAGTATAACAACGGAGTTAGTCAAAGAGAAATCGAAGTTAATAGTTTTTACGAAGATATTGCAAAGCTACTAATTAAAGAAGAGGTGGAAGATTGCACACGAGTAGTAGAAATAACTTCCGAATACGGCAAGGCTGTATATGAAGTAAGCGTTCTTGTTGATCTCTTGAAGGTACGGGAACTTCAGAATACAATGCCTGAAGAACTTGGAGATGAAGGGTTAAAACCGTGCTATCTTTTTAAGGATCTTATCATTGCTTCTGAAAAGCATGATTTCTATGAAATGACACCAAATAAAACGGACGTATCTATAAAGTATGGACGCAAAGGTGACAAATCCAGTATGTTTTCAGAGCATAGAACCTACACCATTCCAAAAAGAATGTACTGGATCAAAAAATACGAAAAAATAGCAAATGGACATGCAGATGCCGAACAACTTAATTTTAAATTGAGAAAAAAGATGCTTTTATAGCGTCTTTTTTCTTGTCCAAAAAACAGAATTTTCCTTTCTTTTACTAAAATAAAAGAAAAAGGGGTGTAAATCAATGGCAAAAAAAACAAAGAACGATAAAAAGGCATCTCTTAGCTATGACTACACGCTTTATACAGACGGAGGATGTCTCTGTAACCCGGGCGGGACCGGTGGCTGCGCCGCTATTATATTGAATCAAGAAAAAGAATTCCAGGAATTTTCTGAAGGATATCAATCCACCACAAATAACCGCATGGAAATTATGGCAGTTATCCTGGGGTTACAAAAAATACCAACGGGAAGTCGCATTCTGGCTTATTCTGATTCTCAGTACGTTGTGAATACCATAAACGGCAGGTTTGCCAAAAAGAAAAATCATGATTTATGGCAATTGCTGGATGAAGCATCCATAGACAAATATTTAGATATCCAGTGGATTCGTGGACATCAGGGAAATCACTATAACGAACGCTGCGATGAACTTTGCAGCATAGCTATGCGGCAGAAGGGATTACTCAAGGATGTTGGATACTATGGAAAGAAAAGCAGCAAGAAAACCGGCGCTATGGGAGTTGTCTACACACTTCCCAAAGAATATCAGGCAGAAGAAATGGCTTCGCTTTCTTCGAAGGAGTACTGCGAAATCTATCATGTAAACCCAGAATGCGGCGAAGCATTGGCCATTTTCCGGCAGAAGCAACAGCACTCATTTAAGGATTATCTAAATTTAAAAACAGGAGGTCTGGATGCCTATTCCAGGATATCAAAAGCCGCTATTTTAAAACAGACCGAACTCTCTCCCGAAGCTTTAAAAGTAATAGAAGAAGTACTTCCAAGTACACAGGGACAAATGTGCTGCATTCGTTGGTATATGAGGGGGTTGCCACTTGCGGATTGTATTCGCAAAGCCTTGGTAGATGAAGAAATCTGTCAAAATAAATTTTGAACCCATTTTTCTCCCATATTTCAAAAGAAAATAAAGAAGGAGGGGAGATATCCATGTTAAAAGAATTACGGGAAAAAAAGATTCTGCTTTCTCTAAATGAAGTCAGCACACTGCTGAATATTTCATATGGAAAGGCCAGAGATTTTACCTTTGAACAGAACATGCAGGTCCGTATTGGGAGAAGAACTCTGGTGCATAGGGCAAAATTAGAAAAATGGATTAATGATCAGGTCAAATGAAAATGGATGCGGATATATTCGGTTTTATCTTGAATAATATCCACAAATTTGATAAGATGTTAACCGAATATGATAAGTATCCTTATTTCTCGGAAGAACATATGCAGGAGTAAGGAGGTTATGATATGGGAAAAAATTTAAAAGGAAAAAGTATAGGACGTGGTATCTGTCAACGTAAAGATGGTCTTTATCAGGCAAAGGTTTACATGAAGGGGAATCCAAAGCCTACCTACCTTTATGATTCCAATTTGAATAATCTTAGATTGAAGAAAAAGCATTTGGAATTCATGAAAACCCAAAACCTTTCTACCACTCAATCGCTTATCTTACTGGATGACTGGTTTGAACGCTGGATGGGGACAGTTTGTGCAGTAAAATTAAAAAACACAACGATTCGAAATTATTATGATAATTATAACAGAATAAAGGGTTCACTAGGGCATATCAAACTACTTGATTTAAACCAAATCAGTATTCAAAGTGCGGTGAATGATTTATCGAAAAGTTATAAGAAAAGTACCGTAAAAAGTACGCTGAATGTACTTTGTGCCTGTTTAGAATACGCTGTTAACAATTTTGTAATTACACGTAACCCATGTAAAGGTGTGGTTGTAAATGACTATTTGAAAGATTTTGTTCCAAAGAAAAAGGAAGAAGATTTGAAGTTCATCAAGAAGGAACATTTAGAGTTGTTCTTTGAGGTTGCAAAAAATTCCCGTTCAGTAACGTATTTTTATATTCTTCTGCACACAGGACTTCGTGCTGGAGAATTATGTGCATTACAATGGAAAGACATCGATTTTGCAAAGCGAGAACTTCATATCTACAAAACCATCAATCGGACGGAGTGTTACTTTGATGAATACGGGAAAAGGATAGAAAATCCAATTACAAGTATTCAAATTACAACACCTAAAAAAGAAGCAAGCAATCGGGTTGTACCTATGACAGAGGGTGTTGCGAATGCATTTCAGACGCTTAAAAATCAACAAAAACAGGATAAAAAGGAAAACAAAGGCTGGGGAACTTCAAATGAATTCTTGGAAAAATATCCAGATTTGGTTATGACCACAAAAAAAGGAAATTGTTTTTTACCCAATTATATGGAAAAGGAATGCAGGCGGCTAGTAAGTATCTTAAATAAAAGGCAGCAAAAGATTGCAGAAAGTAAAGGTATTTCCTACATGCCCGTCAAAATTCATCCACACATGTTCCGGCATACCTTCGTGACAAACTGTTATCAACAAAAATTGGATTCCAGAATACTGCTTGATATCATCGGACATCGAAACTTGAAAATGACAGCTCTCTATACCCACCCAGAAAAAGAATTCATGCACAGTGAGTTCGAAAAATACAAAAGTGTGATTTAAAGAATACTGTATAATTATTCAAGAGAAATGCATATTATTCATGCATGAAAACGCCAGTATTTCCGCTGATATGAAAAAGGGTGTAAAAAGGGTGTAGTGAACCAAAAGTGAAACGTCCAAATATACTTGAAACAAAGGAAAACACATGGGAATTTCGATATATGACGTAGATGTTACTGCAATTTCACCGATGATGCAGCATTATGTAAAGACAAAAGAAGAGTACAGCGACTGTATTTTATTTTACCGTTTAGGTGATTTTTATGAAATGTTCTTTGAGGACGCACAGACAGTTTCAAAGGAACTGGAGCTGACTTTAACAGGAAAAGACTGTGGTATGGCAGAAAGGGCGCCCATGTGCGGTGTCCCTTTTCACGCCGCAGAGGTTTACATCAACCGTCTGATTAGCAAGGGGTACAAAGTGGCTGTCTGCGAACAGGTAGAAGACCCCAAACAGGCCAAAGGTATTGTAAAAAGAGAAGTTATCCGCGTAGTGACACCGGGAACTACCTTAAACACCCAGGCGCTGGACGAAACAAAGAACAATTATATTATGTCTGTGGTATATCTTTCCAACCGCTTTGGCATTGCCATTGCTGATGTTACCACAGGCGATTTTATGGTGACGGAAGTGGAAAATATCCGCAAGCTGCTGGACGAAATCTACAAATTTTCTCCTGCTGAACTTTTATGCAACGAGGCATTCTGCATGTGCGGCGCCGATATGGACGAACTGAGAAACCGTCTGCACATTTCCGTATCCACACTGGAAAACTGGTATTTTGATGACGAGCTGTGCGCCCGCACTTTAAAGGAGCATTTTCATGTGGGAACTCTGGAAGGGCTGGGTCTGAAGGATTATGCCTGCGCCGTGATTGCGGCAGGGGCGCTTTTTTCCTATTTGCTGGAGACTCAGAAAACTTCACTGGAACACATGCGGGCTATTACCCCCTACATTACCGATAAGTATATGCTCATTGACAGTTCCACCAGACGTAATCTGGAACTGACAGAAACCATGCGGGAAAAAGGCAAGAGGGGTTCTCTTCTCTGGGTTCTGGACAAGACAAAAACTGCCATGGGGGCCCGTATGCTCCGAACCTTTTTGGAACAGCCTCTGATTGATAAGGACGAAATCAACGGACGGCTGGATGCCGTCGAAGAAATCAACCGGCATGAAATGGATCGGGAAGAACTGCGGGAATATCTGAATCCCGTGTATGACATGGAACGATTAGTCAGCCGTGTCAGCTACCAGTCCGCCAATCCCAGAGATATGATTTCATTTAAAACCTCCGTTGGCATGATTCCCCATATCAAAAAGCTGTTAGAACCTTTTACTTGCGGGGAATTAAAAAAAGTTTATGAAGAAATGGATGATTTGAAGGATTTGTACGACCTTCTGGATATTTCCATTGTGGAAGACCCGCCTCTGGCTATGAAAGAGGGCGGTATTATTAAAGAAGGATATCAGGAACAGATTGACCATTTCCGTGAGGCCAAAACCAAAGGAAAAACCTGGCTGGCGGAATTGGAAGCTTCCGAAAAAGAGAAGACCGGAATCCGCACCTTAAAAGTAAAATACAACAAAGTGTTCGGCTATTATCTGGAAGTTACCAATTCTTTTAAAGATATGGTGCCGGATTATTATACCAGAAAACAGACGCTGACCAACGCGGAACGATATATTACCCCTCGTTTGAAAGAACTGGAGGATATGATTTTAGGCGCAGAAGACAAGCTGTATGCTCTGGAATACGACGAATTTGTGAAAGTCCGCAATCAGGTAGCAGCTCAGGTAGAACGGATTCAACGGACAGCCAAGGCCATTGCCCGGCTGGACACCTATCTTTCTCTTGCCCTTGTGGCCTCCCGCAATCAGTTTGTGCGGCCGAAAATCAACACAAAAGGGGTCATTGACATCAAAAACGGACGGCATCCAGTTGTGGAAAAAATGATTTCCAATGATATGTTTATTCCCAATGACACTTATCTGGACAATGGCAAAAACCGGATTTCTGTCATTACCGGCCCGAATATGGCTGGAAAATCCACCTATATGCGACAGTCTGCCCTGATTGTACTTATGGCGCAGATTGGCTCCTTTGTCCCGGCAGATAAGGCAAATATCGGGATTGTAGACCGGATTTTCACTCGTGTTGGAGCTTCCGATGATTTAGCCAGCGGTCAGAGTACCTTTATGGTAGAGATGACGGAGGTCGCTAATATTCTCAGAAACGCCACCTCCAAGAGTCTTCTGATTCTGGACGAAATCGGCAGAGGAACCAGTACCTTCGACGGCCTGTCCATTGCCTGGGCAGTGATTGAGCATATCAGCAATACAAGGCTTTTAGGCGCCAAAACCCTGTTTGCCACCCATTATCACGAACTCACCGAACTGGAAGGCAAACTGGCGGGAGTGAACAATTACTGCATTGCCGTGAAAGAACGGGGAGATGATATTGTCTTTCTACGGAAAATTGTAAAAGGCGGAGCAGACAAAAGCTATGGTATCCAGGTAGCCAAGCTGGCCGGAGTTCCCGACACGGTTATTGACCGGGCAAAGGAGCTGGTGGAGGAACTGGTCAGCGCAGATATTACGGCTACGGTAAAAAATATTGCCTCAGAAAACAGAAAACCAAAGACGAAGCCGGCGGTACACTATGATGAAGTGGATATGGAGCAGATTTCCCTTTTCGACACCGTAAAAGACGACGATGTTCTGGAAGAATTAAAATCCATCCAGGTGGACGAACTGCGGCCCGTAGACGCTCTCAACATTCTATACCGGCTTCAGAACAAGCTGAAGAACAGATGGTGATAAAAAGTGAGAAAAATTGCGGTCTTAGACCAGAATACGATTGATAAAATTGCGGCAGGGGAAGTGGTAGAGCGCCCTGCCTCTGTGGTAAAGGAACTGGTAGAAAATGCTGTGGATGCAGGAGCTACTGCCATTACTGTAGAAATAAAGGAAGGCGGGATTTCCTTTATCCGCGTAACAGACAACGGCGGAGGCATTGAAAAAGAGCAGGTGCCTCTGGCCTTTCTGCGTCATGCCACCAGCAAAATTGAAAAGGTAGAGGATTTGCTGCAGATTTCTTCTCTGGGCTTTCGCGGAGAGGCACTGTCCAGTATTTCTGCGGTCTCCCAGATGGAAGTCATTACCAAAACCCCGGAAGCCCTGACGGGTGTGCACTATGTCATTGAGGGCGGAAGAGAAAAGGCACTGGAAGAAGTGGGGGCGCCAAACGGCACCACCATGCTGGTGCGAAACCTGTTTTTCAATACTCCGGCCCGAGGAAAATTCTTAAAAACCGCCATGACAGAGACGGGATACGTCAGCGGTTACATGGAACAGCTTGCCCTGTCCCATCAGGATATTTCTTTTAAATACATGGTAAACGGTCAGACCAAGCTGCATACCTCCGGCAATTCCAATCTAAAAGATGTGATTTACGGCATTTACGGCAGAGACATTACCAGAGAACTGGTGCCGGTTGCTTTTGAAAAACCCGGTATTTCGATTGAGGGTTTTATCGGGAAACCCGTGATTGCCCGGGGAAACCGGAATTTTGAAAATTATTACATCAACGGCAGATATGTAAAGAGCAAAATTTTGATGAAAGCCATTGAAGAGGCCTACAAGCCCTATATGATGCAGCATAAATATCCTTTTGTGTGCCTGCACTATGACATAGAAGGAGAGGAGATTGACGTCAATGTCCATCCCACGAAAATGGAAGTGCGCTTCCAGAATCAGGGGGCCGTCTACAATGCCACTTATGATATGATTACCGCCGCTTTGTCCCACCGGGAAATGATACCGGAGGTGGAACTGGAAAAGCGAACCGAACCGAAACAAGAAAAAACAGCTCCGCCGGAGCCTTTTGAAACCGGATATAAACAGCAGGCAAAGAAATGGGAGAGCAGCATAAAAGAAGCAAAGACCCCTTACGTGGCAGCCGATTTAAAGCCAGCCATCCAAAAGCCTTCCATACCGGTTCCTTCTGTGCCTCAAACAGGACTTCAACCGGCCATGGCAGAGCCGGCACGGAAAGCAGCCACGGTAAAAAGCGAACTGCCAGGCAGTGTACGTCCCCAGACAGAAGTACACACACCCACGGTTTCTGAAAAACCATCTGTTTCTCCCGAAAAGCCTGTCCAGATGGAGCTTTTTGACGACCGGCTTTTATCCAAAAAAGCACGGCTTCACCACCGGATTATTGGGCAGCTTTTTGAAACTTACTGGCTGGTGGAATATGACAATAAATTTTATATCATTGACCAGCATGCAGCTCATGAAAAAGTTTTATACGAGCGTTTCATGAAAGAATTTGCCAACCGGGAAATTGTAACGCAGATGGTTTCGCCGCCCCAGGTGATTTCTCTGAATCTCCAGGAAGACCTGCTTTTGAAAACCCACATGGAACTTTTTAAAAGATTCGGTTTTGAAATCTCGGAATTCGGCGGCAGAGAATACAGTATCCACGGCGTACCCGCCAATCTTTACGGCATTTCCGTCCAGAATTTCTTTGTAGAACTTCTGGACAGCCTGGAAAACGAAAATGCCAGGCAGCCGCTGGATATTCTCACCGGACGCATTGCAACCGCTGCATGCAAAGCTGCGGTAAAGGGAAACAACACCCTGTCTGTGCAGGAAGCAGACAAACTCATTGACGAACTTTTAGGACTGGACAATCCATATCACTGTCCTCATGGAAGACCCACCATTATCTCCATGACCAAATACGAACTGGAAAAGAAATTCAAACGGATTGTGTAGGTGAATATTTTGAAAAAACCTTTGATTGTACTGACAGGTCCCACGGCCGTGGGAAAGACCAGGCTTTCCATCGCCCTTGCAAAGGCCGTGGACGGTGAAATTATCTCTGCGGACTCCATGCAGGTGTACAAATATATGGACATTGGCTCTGCAAAGATTACAAAAGAAGAGATGGAAGGCGTCCCCCACTACCTCATTGATGTGCTGGACCCAAAAGAAGAGTTTCATGTAGTCCGTTTTCAGGAAATGGCAAAAAAGGCCATGGCAAAAATCTATGCCAAGGGAAAAATCCCTATTCTGACAGGCGGCACGGGCTTCTATATCCAAGCCGTGGTAAAAGACATTGATTTTTCTGAAAACACGGAAAAATCCACGGTGCGGGAAAAACTGGAAAAACTGGCCGAAGAAAAGGGCAGCGAATTTCTCCATGCCAGATTACAGGAAGCAGACCCGGCTTCTGCCCAGAAAATTCATGCCAACAACGTAAAGCGTGTTATCCGCGCTTTGGAATACTATGAACTGACCGGAGAGCGCATCTCTGAGCACAACCTTCGGGAGGCAGAAAAAGAGTCGCCCTATAACACGGCATACTTTGTGTTGAACGATGTGCGGGAACGGCTTTACAAACGCATTGACAGCCGGGTAGACGAAATGTTAAAGCAAGGGCTGGTAGAAGAAGTCCGAAAGCTGGCAGACATGGGATACACCAAAGATATGGTTTCCATGCAGGGCCTTGGCTATAAGGAAATCCTGTCTTATTTTGACCACACCTGTTCCCTGGATGAGGCGGTCTATATTTTGAAACGAGACACCCGGCACTTTGCCAAGCGGCAAATTACCTGGTTTAAGCGTGAAAAGGATGTTATCTGGATAAACAAAAATGAATTCGCATACAAGGAAGAAGACATCCTGAATGATATATTGGAAAACTGTGAGAAAAGAGGAATCATACCATGCAGGAAATGAATGAAATGTACCAGCAGCTTGGTATCAGCCAGGCGGTACTGAATTTTGGAAATAAAATAGAGGCAGGTTTAAAAGAGCGTTTCACTGCCATTGATGAAAATGCAGAATACAACCAGTTAAAGGTGCTGCATGCCATGCAGAAAAATAAAGTCAGCGAAGCCTGCCTGTATTCGTCCACCGGATATGGCTATAACGATATTGGGCGAGATACCTTAGAAGAGGTCTATGCCAGCGCCTTCCACACCGAAGCAGCTCTGGTGCGTCCCCTTTTAGCCTGCGGCACCCATGCCCTGGCTGTGGCTCTGGCAGGAAATCTCCGTCCCGGAGACGAACTCCTTTCCCCTGTGGGAAAACCTTACGATACCCTGGAGGAGGTTATCGGTATCCGTCCCTCCAAAGGCTCTCTGGCTGAATACGGCGTGACTTACCGTCAGGTAGAACTTTTAGAAGACGGCAGTTTTGACTACGAAGGCATCCGAAATGCCATTACAGAAAAGACAAAAATGGTGGAAATTCAGCGTTCCAAGGGCTATCTTACCCGCCCCACTTTTTCTGTCAGCCAGATTGGGGATTTGATTGCCTTTATCAAGGGTATTAAGCCGGACATCATTTGTATGGTAGACAACTGCTATGGAGAATTTGTGGAAAAAATTGAGCCAAGTGACGTAGGCGCAGACTTAATCGTGGGCTCTCTGATAAAAAATCCCGGCGGCGGTCTTGCGCCTATCGGCGGTTACATTGCAGGAAAGAAAGAATACGTGGACAATGCGGCTTACCGCCTGACCTGTCCGGGACTCGGAAAGGAAGTGGGCGCCACTTTAGGGGTAAATCCTGCCTTCTATCAGGGCTTTTTCCTGGCTCCCACTGTAACAGCAGGGGCTTTAAAAGGCGCAATTTTCGCAGCCAACATCTACGAAAAACTGGGATTTTCGGTAACCCCAAACGGCACGGAAAGCCGTCACGATATCATTCAGGCCGTAACCTTCGGCACACCGGAGGGCGTGGTAGAATTCTGCAAGGGCATTCAGGCCGCTGCACCTGTGGACAGTTATGTAGAGCCGGAGCCATGGGCTATGCCGGGTTATGACAGCGATGTAATTATGGCTGCCGGCGCTTTTGTGCAGGGTTCTTCCATTGAACTTTCTGCAGACGGCCCCATTAAGCCGCCGTACACGGTATATTTCCAGGGCGGCCTCACCTGGTATCACGCAAAGCTGGGTATCCTTATGTCTCTGCAGAAGCTGGCAGACAAAAATCTGGTGACTCTTCCGGAAGAATAGGAGCAATATGGAAAAAAAACAAATCTGTGTCATAGGCGGAGGCGCTGCAGGCATGATGGCTGCTATTATGGCCGCCCGGGCAGGAGCCGCTGTCACACTTTTAGAGCACAATGAGAAAACAGGACGAAAACTTCTGGCCACCGGAAACGGCCGCTGCAATCTGACCAACCGTTACCAGAGCAGGGAATGCTATCACAGCCAGAAGCCTGAAACTGCATGGGGAATTTTACAGCAGTTTTCTCTGACAGACACCCTGGAGTTCTTCTCAGAAATCGGCGTTTCCGTAAAAGAAAAAAACGGTTATTTTTATCCTGCCTCCATGCAGGCCTCCAGCGTACAAGAGCTTCTGGAAATGGAAGCCCGGTATCGTAAGGTAAAAATCAAATGCCGGGAGAACGTAAAGGAAATCCGCCCGGAACAGACTGCCTCCTGCAAGCCCTCATTTCTGGTGCGTACCGAAACCTGGCAGTATAAGGCGGACGCTGTGATTCTGTCCTGCGGCTCCCGTGCTTCTCAAATAGAAGGGGCGGATGGCAGCGGCTATACCCTGGCCAAATCCCTTGGACTTTCTGTAGAGAAACCTCTGCCGGCTCTGGTTCCCCTTATGGGAAAAGAAAAATATTTTTCCAAATGGGCAGGCACCCGTATCGAGGGACGAATTTCTCTTGTGGCCGAAAAAAAAGTGCTGAACACGCAGGAAGGCGAACTGCAGCTTACGGATTACGGTATTTCCGGTATTCCGGTCTTTCAGTGCAGCGGTCTGGCTGCCAGACTGCTGGATAAGGGCATTGAGGTTACGGCTGTACTGGATTTTCTCCCTTCCTGTAATCTGGCAGAAACAGAGCAGCTTTTAAAAAGCCGCAGAAAGCAGTGCCCGTATAAGTCCACAGCGGCCCTGCTCACAGGGCTTTTCCCCAAAAAGCTCTGCGACGTGCTGATGGAGAACAAACCGGAAATCCCCGCTCTTGCGGCAAGGATAAAAGAATTTCCTATAAAAATAAAGAAAACCAAACCTTTTAAAAACGCCCAGGTCTGTACCGGAGGAGTTTCTCTTACGGAAGTCCATCCGCACACTCTGGAGAGCCGGAAAGTGCCGGGACTGTATCTGGCCGGAGAACTGCTGGACACAGACGGTATCTGCGGCGGCTATAATCTTCAGTGGGCATGGACCACCGGCGCCCTTGCAGGAAAGGAGGCAGCCAAATGCTGAATATCTGTCAGATAAAACTTCCCGTTACCCATACGCAGGAAGAACTGGAAAAGAAAATACTCTCTGTTCTGCGAATTTCCAGAGAAGAACTGCTTTCCTGGAACATTGCCAGACAATCTCTGGACGCCAGGAAAAAGCCGGAACTTTTCTTTGTCTATACTGTGGAGGTGTCCGTAAAAAAAGAAGCCAAAGTGCTGAAAAAAGTCCGTTCCAAAAACGTCAGTCTGTTGACTCCTAAGAAATTCACTTATCTTCGCATCAAGGAAGAAACCAACAGCCGCCCCGTCATCGTAGGAAGCGGCCCCGCCGGGCTGTTCTGTGCCTACTATCTGGTGAAAGCAGGCTTAAAACCCCTGGTTCTAGAGCGGGGAGAAGACGCAGATAACCGTCTGCGGACTGTGGAAGATTTCTGGAAGACCGGCCGGTTAAATCCGGAATCCAATGTGCAGTTCGGAGAGGGCGGGGCAGGAACTTTTTCCGACGGAAAGCTGAACACGCTGGTAAAAGATCCCATAGGCCGGAACCGGGAGGTCCTGAAAATTTTCGTAGAGGCCGGAGGGCCAAAGGAAATTCTCTACCAGCAGAAGCCTCATCTGGGCACTGACGCTCTGATAAATATCGTAAAAAATATCCGTCATTTTATTGAACAGGCCGGCGGGGAAATCCGCTTTTCCTCTAAAATGACAGATTTGCATATAGAAAACGGCAGAATTGCTTCTGTTACAGTAAACCATACCCAAAAGATTCCCACCAATACCCTGGTACTGGCTGTGGGACACAGCGCCAGAGATACGTTTGCCCTTTTGAAAGAAAAGGGGATACACATGGAGCCAAAATCTTTCGCTGTAGGCCTGCGGGCAGAGCACCCGCAAAGTCTGATTAACCAGTATCAGTACGGACAGGAACAGGCAGCGCAGCTTGGGGCAGCCAGCTATAAACTGACCCACAGGGGAACCAATGGAAGAGGGGTATACAGCTTTTGTATGTGCCCCGGCGGTTATGTAGTCAACGCTTCCTCCGAAGAGGGACGACTTGCAGTAAACGGTATGAGTTACCAGGACCGCGGCTCAAAAAATGCCAACAGTGCCCTGATTGTAACCGTAACTCCGGAAGATTTCTCGGGGGATGACGTGCTTTCCGGAATGGAATTTCAGCGGCGATTAGAAGAGAAAGCATACGAATTGGGACAGGGCAAAATTCCGGTGCAAAAATACGGTGACTTCTGTCAAAATCAGACCTCTGACAACTTCGGAGAAGTCACCCCCTGTATGAAGGGCGGATATGCTTTTGCCAATCTGAGAGATTTGATGCCGGAATTTTTAAATGAAGCCCTTATGGAAGGCATACAGGCATTTGAACAGATTATCCCTGGATTTTCCCGTGCCGATATGGTGCTTTCCGGTATCGAAAGCAGAACCTCCTCCCCGGTGCGTATTTGCAGAGATGAACATTTTCACAGCTCCGTATCCGGCCTTTATCCCTGTGGAGAGGGTGCCGGATACGCCGGAGGAATCACCTCGGCAGCCATGGACGGATTGAAAATCGGTGAGGCAATTATGAAAAATCTCATAAATTTTTCGTAAGGCATATACATCGTTTTTAATCTGTGCTACAATGAATCTGCGAAAACCCTATGCGAAAAAATATGCCAAAGAAATCGCAATATAGAGTATGGCAGAATTTAAAAACATGAAACAGATACCAAAGGACGAGCGCCCGTACGAAAAATGTGTCCGGCTGGGCGCCCAGTCCCTTACTGATGCAGAGCTTCTTGCCGTCCTTTTAAGAACCGGTACGGTAGGCAGCCCTTCTGTGCATATGGCGGAAGAAATTCTCAGTCTTTCCAAAGACAGAAAGGGGCTTCTGGGACTTCACACTTTAAGCCTTGCACAATTAAAATCCGTAAAAGGTATCGGAACAGTAAAAGCAATACAGATAAAATGCATCGGAGAGCTTTCCAAACGCATTGCTCAGACAACAGCCAGGAAAGGGCTTCAGTTTACCCAGCCCGGAACCATTGCGGATTATTACATGGAGCGGCTGCGCCACAAGGAACAGGAGGAGCTTATCTGTATGATGCTGGACACTAAAAATCATTTGCTGGGGGAGGAAATGATTTTCAAAGGAACTGTGAACGGTTCTTTCGTCAGCCCAAGAGAGATATTCCTGACCGCCATGTCTTATCATGCCGTGGGAATTCTTCTTGTACATAACCATCCCAGCGGAGACCCTACTCCCAGTCAGGCTGATTTGGACGTTACACAGCGTATTGCAGAAGCAGGAGAACTCCTTGGAATTCCGCTTCTGGACCACATTATTATTGGGGACTGCAAATATCTGAGTTTTCGCCAGCAGGGGATTTTTTAAATGTTAAAAAGTTAAAGGGGACAAGTTTACATGCCATTGCATAAAACGTTTGGAGTAGACCTGGGAACCAGTACGGTGAAAATCTATTCACAGGACCAGGATACTATTTTAACGGAGAAAAACATGATAGCCATTCGCAACCAGAAGCAGATTCTGGCAGTCGGAAATGAGGCATATGGGATTTTTGAAAAGAATCCGTCTAATGTATCTGTAATTTCGCCCATGGCTTATGGAAAAATTGCAGATGTCAATCACACAGAGATGGTTTTACAGGCTTTACTGGATAAGATAAATGCCGGCAGTGTCTTCAGCAACAGTTTATATCTGGCAGTTCCTTCGGATTTGTCGGAAATTGAACAGCGGGCCTATTACACCATTGGAAATTCCAACCGAAAGAACAAAATATATATGGTCAACAAAACCATCGCCGATGCGGTGGCCCTTGGGATTCCCATTAATCATACAAAAGGAAGCATGATTGTCAATATCGGGGCACAAAGTACGGAAATCTCTGTCATTGAACAGGGAAGAGTGGTTTTGAGCAAAATTGTGGAAATCGGGGGCAAACAGCTGAACGAAGCCATTGTCAACGAGGTTCGCAAACAGCACAACCTCTATATCGGAAACCGGACCGCCAGAAGACTGAAGTTCTCTCTGGCCTATTTAAAAGAAGATATCCGGGAGGCCAGAAAAATTGTGGGGATCGACAGTTTAAGCGGTCTGCCCCGGGAAGGGATTGTGCCCTCTGATATGATATACGAAACAATTTTAGGCCCTATTCGGTCTATCTGCGAAGAAATTCAGTTTTTCCTGGAAAGAACACCTCCGCAGATGTATCAGAATATTCAGGACCAGGGAATCTTTCTGGCGGGAGGATGTGCCAGAATCCCTGATATGGACTGGTTCTTGAGCCAGGCCACCGGGCAAAAAGTACGATTATCGGGATATTATGAACTTTGCACCATATATGGGCTGAAAGAAATTATTGGAAACCGCACCCTTTGGAAATGGGTCAGGTAGCCGGAAAGAAAAGCTGAGGTTTTGAGAATGAAGAAAAAGCATAATTGGACGATTAAAAGCAAGCATGTGCTTGCGGCCATGGTTCTGGGCTGTGTCGGTCTGATGATTTTCGCCGCTGCTGCGAAATTTCCCATTGAACCGGTGAGAAATACAGCGGGGTATATCATTGTACCATTCCAGAAAGGCATCAATAAAGTGGGCGCTGTTCTTGACGATGCCACCGCAGGCTTTCAGAATAAGCAGGCGCTTGTAAAAGAAAATAAAAAACTTCAGGAAAAAGTCGATGAACTGACTGCAGAAAACAGCCGCTTGACCCAGGGGCTTACAGAATTGGAACGCCTGCAGGAATTATACAAGCTGGATCAGGATTACAGTCAGTACGATAAGGTGGCAGCTAATGTTATCTCTAAAGATACAGGCAACTGGTTTAACAGCTTTACCATCAACAAGGGTACGGATGACGGCATCCAGAAGGACTGCAACGTCATCGCCGGCAGCGGACTGGTAGGCATTGTCACGGAAGTGGGCAAAAACTGGGCTACGGTCCGTTCTATTATTGACGACACCAGCAATGTCAGTGCCATGACCATGAGCACTTCTGACCGCTGTATTGTGGCGGGAGATTTGCGTCTGATTGACGAAGGCAAGCTGCAGTTTATCCACTTAAAAGACGAAGATGACAAAATCCAGGAGGGCGAAAAGATTGTCACCTCCGATGTCAGCGATAAATTCCTGAAAGGAATTCTCATCGGTTATGTCAGCGAAATAAAAGAGGACCCCAACAATCTGACAAAGACAGGAACTCTGACACCGGCTGTAGATTTTGAACATTTAAGCGAGGTACTGGTAATCAAAGAACTGAAACAGCAGAAAGGGGATTCCTGATGCGGATAAAGAGAAGAGCCGTACAAGGCCTGGTGATTCTGGTGTGCTTTATTCTCCAGAGCACCGTATTTCAAAGTCTTTCCATTGGCTCTATTGTGCCGAATCTCCTGTTGATTGTCACAGTATCCTTTGGATTTATGCGTGGAAAGCTTTCGGGACTTTGGACCGGACTTTTCTGCGGACTTTTAAAAGATGTTTTCTATGGAAATCTACTGGGCTTTTATGCCCTGATTTATCTGTGTATTGGATATGTGGCAGGATGCTGCTGCAAAATTTTCTACGATGAGGAAATCCGTGTCCCCTTGTTTCTGGTGGCGGCAGGAGATATCCTCTACGGAATTCTGGTATACGGAATGCAGTTTCTCATGCGGGGAAGACTGCAGATTTTTTACTATTTCGGACGCATTATGATTCCCGAAATGATTTATACTGTGTTAGTTACTGTCATTCTTTACAAACTTTTGTTCAAACTGAACAGGAAGCTAAGCGAACTGGAAATGAAAGAGAGAGATTCCATTTGGTTAAGAAAATAAAAAAATTCATCAAAAAAATCGGACTGAAAAGAACAACCGTTGTTATTCTCGTATTCTGCGCCATGTTTGCAGTGCTGATTCAGCGGCTTTTTTCCCTGCAGATTCTTCATGGAGAGGAATACGCGGAAAATTTCAATCTGAGTATCACAAAAGAACGAACTTTAAAAGGAACCCGCGGCAATATTCTGGACAGAAACGGCAAGCCTCTGGCTTACAACCAACTGTCTTATTCCGTCATTTTAGAGGACAACGGAACTTATGACTCCACCAGAGAGAAAAATCTGACCTTGAACTATGTGGCCTATGAACTCTTAAACATTCTGAAGTCCCACAATGAGAGTACAGATATTACTTTTCACATTGTATTGGACGAAGATGGAAAATATGCCTTTGATGCCACAGGTTTTACCTTGAACCGTTTCAAAGCAGACGTATACGGAAAAGCGAAGATTGAAGATTTGAAAAAGAAACAGCTCAATGCCACTGCTGATGAAATCATGGAGTATCTGGCAGGAGAGGAGCGTTTCGGACTGGTAAACAAGGAAAAACCTTATACAAAAAAAGAACTGGAGTCCTATGGGCTGCCGGAAAGCTTTACGCCGGAGGAAACGTTAGAGCTGGTAAAAATACGCTATATTTTATCCACCAACAGCTTTAAAAAATATGTGCCCGTTACCATTGCCACCAATGTCAGTGAAGAGACTGTGGCGGAAATTATGGAGCGCAAGGACAAACTGCAGGGCGTGGATATTACAGAGGATTCTATCCGTGTCTACGACGAGGCAGAAAGTTTTGCCTCCATTATCGGCTATACAGGAAAAGCCGACTCAGAAGAACTGGAAAGCCTCCGCGACCAGGGCTATGATTATTCCACCGACGCTGTGGTAGGTAAAGCCGGCATAGAAAAGGAAATGGAAACCAAACTGCAGGGAAAAGACGGCTCAGAAACTGTCTTTGTGGATACTATGGGAAAAGTTCTGAAAATTGAAAGCGATTCCAGAAAAGAGCCGGAGTCCGGCAATGATGTGTACCTGACTCTGGACAAGGATTTGCAGCGTATCACCTACGATATCCTGGAACAGAAAATTGCCGGAATTTTAGTAGCCAACATTATCAACGCCAAGGAATTTAAAGTAGAAGACGGCATGGATACGGCAGCTATTAAAACGCCTATTTATGATGTATACAATGCCCTGATAAACAATAGTGTTCTGGACATCTCACATTTCAAAGAGGACGATGCCACAGAACTGGAAAAAGAAGTATACGAACGATTTCAGCAAAAGCAGTCTGAGGTTTTTGCCCAGGTAAAAGAAGAGCTGACCAAGGAAAATCCCGCGGCTTATAAAGACTTGTCCGAAGAAATGCAGGAATACCAGAGCTACATTGTGAATGATTTCCTTATGAATAAAAAGGGTATTTTATCCAAAGATTCTATTGATTCCTCTGATTCCGTCTACAAAGCCTGGACCAAGGAAGAATCTATCAGTTTAAAGGAATTTCTGACTTATGCAGCTGGAAAGAATTGGATTGATATTTCCCAATTTTCCTCTGAGGACGAATACCTGGATTCCAATGAGGTATATACCGCACTGGCTGATTATCTGACCGAATCCCTGGCTGATGATGAGGGATTTTCCAAAATCCTGTATAAATATATGCTGCATGAAGACACCATCTCCGGTGCCCAGCTTTGTATGCTCTTGTACGACCAGAATGTTCTGGAAAAAGATGATGCCACATATCAGGCTTTAAAATCCGGTTCTATGAGAGCCTATGATTTTATGATAAACAAAATCCGTAATCTGGAAATCACACCGGCCCAGCTGGCTTTGGACCCCTGCTCCGGTTCCGTGGTTATTACAGATGTCAACACAGGCGAAACTCTGGCCTGTGTGACCTATCCTGGATATGACAACAACCGGCTTGCCAACAACATGGACACCGAATATTTTGCCAAGCTGTCCCAGGATTTATCCGGTCCTTTCTATAACAAGGCCACCCAGCAGCTCACAGCTCCAGGTTCTACCTTTAAAGTAGTTACTGTTGTGGCTGGTATGGAAGAGGGAATTGTAAATGACAGTTACGGTGCTGTCTGTACCGGCCAGTTCGATAAAGTTGCCAATGCACCCTGGTGCTGGCTGCATTCCGGTCATGGTTATATGAACGCGGTTTCCGGTATCACCAATTCCTGTAACGTATTTATGAACCAGGTAGCTTATGATTTGGGTACAGATGCGGACGGAAAATATTCCGACTCTCTGGGTGTGGAAAAACTGATGAAATACGCCAATTTATTCCGTCTGAACGAAAAGTCAGGTCTGGAAATTACGGAAGTATCACCGAAAATGTCTACTTCCGATGCGCTGAGAACTTCTATCGGACAGAGCGATTTGTCTGTTACGACTTCTCAGCTCGCCAGATATGTGACTACTATTGCGAGCCGGGGCACCAGCTATCAGCTGTCCCTTCTTGATAAAGTAACTGACTCCAAAGGAGAAATAATCGAAGATTACACTCCGGAAGTCAAAGGAGACATGGACGTTGCAGACCATACCTGGACTACTGTACAGAAAGGTATGAGAGGAGTTGCGAAAAATAACGCTTCTTTAAGCTCTCTCAGTGTTTTTGTTGCCGGCAAGACAGGTACTGCACAGGAAGATTTAACCCGGCCCTCCCATGCACTCTTTATGGGATTCGCACCTTATGAGAATCCGGAAGTGGGCATTGCCGTCCGCATTGGAAACGGTTATGCTTCCAGCAATGCGGTTGACGTAGCAAAAGATATCCTCCGTTATAAGTACAACCTTGCAGATGAATCTGAAATTGTCACCGGTACAGCATCTTCTGCTGACACGACAACAACACGAAACGATTAAGCTGTCAATTTGCAAAGTACACAGGAAGCAGCAAAAAGAAAATATCAGGAGGATTTGGTATGAGTGAAATTATTGTAGTGACGTCCGGAAAAGGAGGCGTAGGCAAGACCACGGTAACAGCCAATATCGGCCTTGGTCTTGCCAGACTGAACAAAAAAGTAGTTGTAGTGGATACAGACATCGGACTTCGCAACCTGGATGTAGTGCTGGGACTGGAAAACCGCATTGTCTACAACCTCATTGATGTCATTGAAGGAAACTGCAGGATGAAACAGGCGCTGATCAGAGACAAGCAGTGCGATACCCTGTTTCTTCTGCCTTCTGCACAGACAAAGGATAAGACAGCTATTACACCGGAACAGATGGTAAAGCTTACTGAGGATTTGTCCGAAGAATTTGACTATATTATTCTGGACTGCCCCGCAGGTATTGAACAGGGCTTTAAAAATGCCATTGCCGGCGCAGGCCGGGCTATTGTGGTCACTACTCCGGAGGTTTCTGCTATCCGGGACGCAGACCGTATCATCGGGCTTTTGCAGGCCAATGAAATGCCGCAGATTCAGCTTGTCATCAACCGTCTCAGACCGGATATGATTCAGCGGGGTGAAATGATGTCCATAGAAGATGTGACAGAAATTCTTGCCGTAGACCTTCTCGGTGCAATTCCTGATGATGAGGCCGTAGTCATTGCCACCAACCAGGGAGAGCCTCTCTGCGGAAAAGACTCCCTGTCCGGCAGAGCTTTTGAAAATATTTGCCGCAGAATTTCCGGCGAAGAAGTTCCTTTCCTGGAATTTCAGAAAAAACAAGGCGTCTTTCGGCGTCTTTCAGGCATTTTCAGAAAATAATAAAGGAGGACATGGAATTGTTAAGATTTCCTGGCAGACGTTCCGGTCTTATCGCAAAAGACCGTTTAAAGCTGCTTTTGACTTCCGAGCGGCTGGACTGTACTCCACAAATGATGACAATGCTGCAAAACGATATGATTCGGGCTGTAAATAAGTATTTTGCCGTAAGAGAACAGAACGTGGAAATCCGTTACCGGAAAGAAACTGCTACTTTTATGGCAAAAATCCCCTTACAGACCGATATTGAACATTCCTCTCCAGGAATATCCCTCTGGAGATAACAACTGAGATTAGGAAAAAAGGTGTTTTCATGATTAGACAATATAAACTAAAGGACTACAATTTCAGACTGGTGCTTGTGCTGATAGTGCTCACCTCTATTGGCGTACTTCTGGTAGGAAGCGCGGACCCCTCTCTTCAGAAAAAACAGTTTGCAGGTATGATTCTGGGACTGATTGTAATGGTGGTGGTATCGCTGATGGATTACAGTTGGATTTTAAATTTCAACTGGATTATGTACGGCGGAAACCTGTTCCTTCTGCTTCTGGTTATTCTGCTGGGAACCGATGCCAATGGCGCTACCCGCTGGATTAGCATTGGCGGCTTTCAGTTTCAGCCTACCGAGCTTTCCAAGATTATTATTATCCTTTTCTTTGCTAAGTACTTTATGGACCACGAGGAGGATATTAATACCTTGAGAACGCTGGTCAAATCAGCGGTACTGATTGCTGTGCCTCTTGCCATGATTCTGCAACAGCCAGACTTGAAAAATACCATAACTATTGCTATAATTTTCTGTATACTGCTTTATATTGCAGGATTAAGCTATAAAATTATAGGAGGCGCACTGCTGATTGTCATTCCTCTTGCTGTTGTATTTCTCTTTATCGTTGTCCAACCGGACCAGAAGCTGATAAAATCCTATCAGAGAAACCGTATTATGGCCTTTTTAAACTCTGAAGACGATGAGTATTCCGATGCTGTAAACCAGCAGGAAAATTCCGTCATGGCCATCGGTTCCGGTCAGCTTACGGGAAAAGGTCTGAACAACAATGAAGTGGCATCTGCAAACAAGGGAAATTTCGTATCTGAAAACCAGACAGACTTTATTTTCTCTGTTGCCGGAGAAGAACTGGGATTCATCGGGTGCGTGGCAATTTTACTGCTGTTGCTGCTGATTATTTTTGAATGTATCAGAACAAGTCTGCGGGCAAAAGATACTGCCGGAAAGATTATATGCTGCGGGGTAGCATCCATTGTGGCTGTCCAGGGCTTCATCAATGTGGCCGTTGTCACAAAGATTATGCCCAACACCGGAACGCCGCTGCCTTTTGTCAGCTACGGTCTGACTTCCATGGTCAGCCTTTATATCGGAATGGGACTTGTGCTGAATGTGGGCTTACAGCGATACAGAACTTACAGGGAGGTAGAAAAATCATGAACATCGGATTAATTGCACACAATTCAAAGAAAAAATTAATGCAGAATTTCTGCATTGCCTACAGAAATATTTTATCAAAGAACAACCTTTATGCCACCGGAACCACCGGAAGACTTATTGAAGAAGCTTCCAATCTGACCGTACACAAGTTTCTGGCAGGACATCTGGGCGGAGAACAGCAGCTTGGAGCCATGATTGAGCAAAATGACATGGATTTGGTGATTTATTTAAGAGAACCTCTGGAGCCGCAGAAGCATGACCCTGACGTAAAACGTATTTTCATGCTCTGCGACACCCACAACATTCCCATGGCAACCAACCTGGCCACTGCGGAAATGATGATTCGTTCTTTGGGCAGAGGAGAGCTGGACTGGCGTGAGATGTATCGATAAACTTTTCAAAAAACCCCAAAAAAGAACAGGAAGATTTAAAAAGCGTCATCAGCAGAAGGTGAGAAAAACCTTATTTTTGCTTCTCCTTCTAATAATTTTTTTGCTGCTGGGACTGCTTGCCATTATCCTTATTGGAAAAAACAGACAGTTAAAAGAAATCCTTCCGTATGACCGAAGCCAGCGTGTTTTCGGAACCACAGCAGGAGAGGATTATCCCGTAGCTGATGGGCTGTCCCAGAATCTTTGCGTAGGAGAGGCGGAAACTTCCCTGGAGGGTGTAGAAGCCAAAGAAGGGGAACGGGCCGGACTTTTTGATATCCATGGCAGAAAAATTTCCTTTTCAACCGGACTCTATGAAAGAGTATCTCCAGGTACGGTGACACAGCTTATGACTGCACTGGTGGCCTTTGAAAAGCTGAATCCCGACGATACGGTCACCATTTCCCAGGAGGATATGGTATACGGTCAGAACCGAAATACCTGCGGACTGTCTGCAGACAATCAAATCACCGTCAAGCAGCTTTTAAATGCCGTTTTAGTATCTTCGGCACAAGACGCTTGTCTGGCCCTTGCACGAAGCGCAGGAGGCAGCGCAGATGCCTTTGTGGACTTGATGAACCAGAAAGCCCAGGACCTTGGCATGACCAACACCAACTTCGTAAATGCAACCGGTGTTTCGGACGAAAATCAGTATACCACGGTTTACGATATCTATTTGCTTTTAAATGAACTTTTAAAATATCCGGACCTTACCAATGCCATGGGGCTGTCGGAATTTATCCTGAATTACAGCCAGGCTGACGGTACTGCCAAACAGCAGTGGCTTAGCTGTGACAATCTCTATGCCACAGGCCGAATCACTGTTCCCAGAGGCGTAACCGTATTAGGAGGAAAATTTTTCTCTTCTGATACGGAAAGATATACCGCTTTGCTGGTGCAGAACAATTATGGAAATGCTTTTGCAGCTATTGTTTTCCAGTCAGAAAGCGAAACGGAAATGAACAACCGTATCTGCCAGATGCTGGAAAAGATTAATTCTTAATTTTTGCTATAAATTTTGAATTTACCATTGTATTTTTGAACGATATGCACTATAATTAATTTAACAATAACCACGGTTTTAGTAAAATTACATATTACGTGCGGCTAAGGAGGAAATTGCGATGGTTCAGTTAATTGTAGGAGAAAAGGGTAAAGGAAAAACAAAGGTACTTCTGGATAAAGTAAATACAGAGGTCAAAGAAGCAAACGGAACACTGGTATATCTGGATAAAAGCAGAAAGCACATGTATGAATTAAATAATAAGGTACGTTTAATTGATATGTCTGACTACGATATTCAAAATAGCAGTGAATTTCTGGGATTTCTCTCCGGTGTAGTTTCTCAGGACAATGACCTGGAAAGAATGTATCTCGACAGTTTCATTAAAATTTCACGGGTAACAGATGAAGCATTTGCAGATGTGATGGCACGCCTGAAGGATATGGGTGAAAAATACAACGTATCTTTTGTATTAAGCGTTTCCAAAGACGAAAAGGAACTTCCCGAAAGCGTCAAAGAGATGATTCTGGTTTCCATTTAATCGGATTTCCTACGTTACAGCAAGTATGAAAGAGCTGTCGTTTTAAGCAGAATAAGAGGCTTAAAGCGGCAGCTCTTCTTTTTGACAGCGCAGACAAAAGGGCTTCTTCTTTTTAAAGACGTTCGGTATCGTCTGAAAAGGAAGACACTCTTCCGAAAAGGCTGAGCAAATACAACCCGCAGATACCTACCAGTGCATAAATAATTCTGGAAATCCAGGTCATATCGCCAAATAAAAAGGTAACAAGATTAAATCGGAAAAATCCAATCAATCCCCAGTTTACCGCACCGATAACGGTAACAACCAGTGCCGTATAATCTAAAATTCTGCTGTTCATAATACAAGCCTCCTTTTTCCTTATCTAGTATTTCCATCCCATTCCTTTTTATGCAAAAAATTTAGCTATTGTGATTCCCACCTGAAAATGGTAAAATACAAGGTAGTGCAGAAAATGAACGGAGATTAAAGGAGATTAAACTTGTCAGGCAAAAAAAACAGTTTTGGTAAAAAAATAAAACAATTCTTTTCAGCTTTAAAACGGCTGCTGACTTTTAATATTACAACCATCATGTTCGGCGCCCTGTTTATCTATATGATAATTACCGTAATTTTGTATGCCACCTCCCCCCATGTAACCTCCTATCAGGTTACCTCCGGTCCGCTGACAAAGAATCCGGTATGTACAGCGCTGGCACTCCGGGAAGAGCAGGTGGTACAGGCGGGCGGCACCGGATACACGGAATATTATGCACGAGAAGGCATGGAGGTACGGAAAAACGGTTCTGTATATGGGTTGTCCAGCGCCAGGCAGGAGGTGCAGAATGTCAGCCTCACAGAGGAGCAACTGGAAAAACTCCGGTCCAGTATGGCTAAGTTTTCCTATGCCTTTGATGGCAGCGATTTCTATGATACCTACAGCTTTAAGTATGAATTAGAGGGAAGTATTCTCCAGGCTGCAGGAGTGACCGAACAGACCGATAAAGAAGCTGCCGATACAGACGAAGACAGCGACTCCCAGGTCATTACCGGACAGGCTGTGGGAACTGCTGTATCCCTGGGCAGCCAGACCGTCTACACTTCTCCGGAAGCAGGTGTGATTGTATATTCTACAGATGGGTACGAGGATAAAACCGTTGAAAACCTTACAGAGGAGGATTTCAATGAAAAATCTTACAAAAAGACAGACCTTTTAACCAGCGAAGAAATAAAAGCAGGAGATTCTGTCTACAAAGTAATTACCAGCGAAAAATGGACCCTTATGGTTCCCCTCACCGATAAACTGGCGGCAGCGATTGCAGACCGTACCAGTATCAAGGTCAAATTTACCAAGGACGGGGAAAGTCAGAATGGTTCGCTTTCCATTATCAGCATCGGAGACCAGAAAGTTGCCCAAATCCAGCTGCAAAACGGTATGGTACGTTATGCGTCTGACCGTTTTCTGGAAATTGAACTGGTTGTAAATACACAAAGCGGTCTGAAAATACCGGTAAGTTCTATTGTAACCAAAGAATTCTACCTCATTCCCCGTGATTTTCTTGCAAAAGGAGACAACAGTGAGGGAGAAGGTTTTATTAGGGAACTGGACAGCAACAGCGACTCTCCGGTTACAGAATTTGTAGAAGCTGTTATCTATAAAGAAACAGACGCAGACGGCAATGAAATCACCTCTGAATCCGAAACAGAAGATGATTCCGGCGGTTACTGTTATGTGGATAAGGAGACCTTCCAGGACGGTGATATTCTGAAAAAACAGGACTCTACTGAAACCTTTGAAGTCGGGGAGGTGGATTATCTGGAAGGTGTTTATTGTATGAATAAAGGATATGCCGTTTTCCGCCAGATTAAAATTTTAGACCAGAATGAAGAATACTGTATTGTTGCACAGGGAACCTCCTACGGTCTCCAGCCTTTTGATTACATTGTTTTGGATGGAGAAAGTGTAAAAGAGGAAGAAATTCTCTATTAGCAAGTTACTCAGATACAAAAGAAAGGGGTATGAACTATGAGTGTCTGTGAGAATTATAAAAACGTAGAAGAAAAAGTAATACAGGCATGCAAAAGAGCCGGCAGAGACCCAAAAGAGGTTACGCTGATTGCCGTAAGCAAGACAAAACCCATGTCCATGATAGAGGAACTCCTGCCTCTGGGTGTCCGGGATTTCGGAGAAAATAAAGTGCAGGAACTGACTGCCAAAGCAGAAAGTCTTTCCCCTGAAATACACTGGCACATGATTGGACATCTGCAGCGAAACAAAGTAAAATATGTAGTAGACAAGGCCTGCCTCATACACTCCGTGGATTCCCTGCGTCTGGCAGAGGAAATCAGCAAAGAAGCGGGAAAGAAACAGGTCACGGTCTCCATCCTTCTGGAAGTCAACGCAGCGGGAGAAGAGAGCAAATTCGGAATTACCCCAGGGGAAACACTTTCTCTTGCACAGGAAATTGCAAAGTTGCCCCATATCCAGATAAAAGGATTGATGACGATTGCTCCTTATACTCAAAATCCGGAAGATAATCGGATATTTTTCAGAAATTTAAGAAAATTAAGTGTTGACATTGCACAGAAAAATATTGATAATGTTACTATGAGTGTCCTGAGCATGGGCATGACCGGTGATTATGAAGTCGCCATCGAAGAAGGAGCCACCCACGTCCGTGTAGGAATCGGCATCTTCGGAGAAAGAGATTACAGTATATAGAAAGATTGGAGATTGATATTATGAATATCTTAGATAAATTTTTGGACGCAGTAAAGGTAAATGAGGATTTTGATGATGACGACTTTTTAGATGATGTAGATGACGATTTTGAAGATGAAAAGCCCAAAAAGAGATTCTTTAAAAAGCTGGATGAAGACCTTGATGACTACGACGATGATTTATCTTCTGTAAAAAGCCATAAAAAAGCAGAGAAGCAGACTGCTGCCGCAAAGGCTCCAAAGCCTCAGAAACAGCCAGCCTCTTCTTCCAGTAAGGTGACGCCTATGTATAATGTGAAAAAGAAAATGCCTTCCAACGAAGTGTGCGTAATTAAACCAAAGCAATTTGATGACTCTACTGAGATTGTGGACGCGCTTTTAGACAGCTGCACCGTAATCTTAAATTTAGAGGGACTGGATATCAATTTGGCCCAGCATATCATTGACTTTACTTCCGGTGCAAGTTATTCCATCAACGGAAGTATCCGTAAGGTTTCTTCCTACATCTTCATTCTGACACCAGAAGGTGTGGATATTACCGGAGATTCCCAGGAGTTTTTGAATGACATTACCGGCGGTTCCATGTACGAAGGGATTTAAAGAGCGTTTATGGAAAAAGATGTATTATTCAAAAAGCGTATGACAGAGCTTAGTAAGAAGGCCTATTACAGAGGCATTCTTACTTTCTCCGACTTTCTCGACTTAAATGAACAGACTATGCTTCAGAGTCTTTCCCTGAAAGATACAGGTGTTTCCGTAAAACTCTGGGGCGGTTATGAAACAGCAGAGCGTCAGATGGCAGCCTTTGTCCCTGATGCTTTTTGTTGTGAAGAAGATTATCCTCTGTCCTGTCTCCGAATCCAGCCCTTAAACCGAAAATTTTCGGACAAACTGACACACCGGGACTATCTGGGAGCCATTCTGAATCTGGGCATTGACCGGAGTAAAATCGGAGATATTCTCATGGAGGCGGAAAGCGCTTGTGTATTCTGCCACACTTCTATGTGTGACTTTCTCATAGAGGAAATCTGCCGTATCCGCCACACATCCGTAAAAGCAGAGCGCATTACAGAAATCACGGACTTTCCTGTTCCCAGAAGAGAAGAGCTTTCCGGTACGGTAGCTTCTCCCCGTCTGGACAGTATCATTGCCCTGGCTTTTGGGACTTCCAGAAGCAGTATGCTGCCTTTCATTGAAGGGGGCAAAGTCTTTGTCAATGGCAGGAATGTGGTGTCCAACGGATATGCCCTGAAAGACGGAGATATTATTTCTGTCCGGGGAAAAGGCAAATTCCAGTTCGGCACTGTAACCAACAAAACCAAAAAGGACCGTTACCATGTGGTCCTATACAAATACTGTTAAGAAAAGGAGGTCTAGCCGCTATGACAGAAGAACGTATACTGGTGCAGCGAGAGGGTACGTTTCACTACCCCATTGTGTTCCGAAAAGATTTTTCTTCCCTTTCCGAGGAAGTTCTCTCTCTTTCCAAAAAAAGCCGCCGTATTTGCGTGGTTTCGGACAGCCATGTAGCGCCCTTATATCTGGATACAGTCACAAAAGAGCTGGGAAAATGCGGTATGAAAGTAACTACTTATATTCTGCCTGCAGGAGAATCCAACAAAAATCTGGACCAGATTCAGGGAATCTATGAACATCTGATTCAGGAACATTTCGACCGAAACGATATGCTGGCAGCCCTGGGCGGCGGTGTCACGGGAGACATGACCGGATTTGCAGCCGCCACTTATCTGCGGGGCATTGATTTTATACAGATTCCCACAACCCTTCTTTCCCAGGTAGACAGCAGTATCGGAGGAAAAACAGGAGTGGATTTCAGGCAATACAAAAATATGGTAGGCGCCTTTCATCAGCCTTTATTGGTCTATACCAACGGAGCCGTGCTGAAAACCCTGCCCGATGCAGAATTTGCAAGCGGTATGGGCGAAGTCATTAAACACGGACTTATCCGTGATAAAGGTTACAGCACATGGCTGGCCTGCAACCGGGAAGCCATCCTGGAAAGAGAGGAATCGACCTGTCTGGAAATGATTTACCGAAGCTGTATGATTAAAAAAACAGTAGTAGAAAAAGACCCCACCGAACAGGGCGAACGAGCCGTCTTAAATATGGGACATACCATCGGCCATGCAATAGAAAAACTGAAAAACTTCACCATGTCCCACGGAGCCTGTGTAGCCGTAGGCTGCGCTGCGTCCGCCTTTTTGTCTATGCAAAAGGGCTGGATTACAGAGGAAGATTACAAAGGCGTTCTGCGGCAGCTAGAGGCCTTTCATCTGCCTGTAGAGACAACCGGGCTGTCTCCTGAGGACATTTTGCAGACTACCAAATCCGATAAAAAAATGGATGGAAAGGCTGTGAAATTTATCCTGCTGAAGGGCTGGGGAAATGCTGTGGTGGACAGAACCCTGACAGATAGGGATTTGCTGTCCGGTATTCACGCTGTACTGGCTGCAGATTAAAAGGAGGAATCTATGGAACAAAAACGACGAATACAATCCTTTCTGGAACTGGCTGTGTCTGCCGCTGCCCTTACGGGACTTGACCAATGGACAAAATTTCTGGCAGTAAAGCACTTAAAAGACCAGGCAGACATTGCTTTAATTCCCAATGTGCTGTACCTGCATTATCTGGAAAACCGCGGTGCTGCCTTTGGTATGTTTCAGAATCAAAAGGTTTTCCTGGTACTGCTCACATCCCTGATTCTGATTGGTGTTTGTTATGTGCTGTGGAAGCTGCCGGAAGGCAAACATTTTCTGCCTTTAAAAATACTGTGTTTTCTTATCACAGCCGGAGGAATCGGGAACCTGGCAGACCGTCTGCGTCTGAACTATGTGGTAGATTTTATCTATTTTTCCCCCATTGATTTTCCGGTATTTAATATAGCGGATATCTATGTTACTGTCAGTATGGTGCTTTTATTCCTTTTGGTTTTATTTTACTATAAAGACGAAGATTTTCAGTTTTTAAAATGGAAATCCCCCAAACAGCAGGAGCAGGAATCATGAAACAGATTTGTTTACAGGCTGAGGCCGCTTATGAAGGAGAACGGATTGACAAATATCTGGCGGAAGTAATGAATGATTACTCCCGCTCTTTTTTACAGAAACAGCTGAAAGAAGGGAATGTAACCGTGGGACAAAAGCCGGTGAAAGCCAGTTATAAACTGGCAGAGGACGATGAAATCACCGTACAGGTGCCGGACAGTCAGGAACCGGATATTCTGGCAGAAGACATCCCTCTGGATATTCTCTATGAAGATGAACAGGTTCTGGTGGTAAACAAACCCAAGGGCATGGTGGTACACCCAAGCGCCGGACACTATACGGGAACGCTGGTCAATGCCCTGATGTTCCACTGCAAAGACCGCCTTTCGGGCATTAACGGAGTTCTGCGTCCGGGAATTGTCCACCGCATCGATATGGACACAACAGGTGCCCTGGTGGTGTGTAAGACCGACCTGGCTCACCAGAGCCTGGCCCAACAACTGAAGGTACACAGCATTACCCGGAAGTACCGGGCCATTGTTCACGGAAATTTAAAAGAGGACCAGGGTACCATTGAAGGAGATATCGGGAGACACCCGGTAGAACGAAAAAAAATGGCGGTGCATGTAAGAAACGGAAAACCGGCAGTAACCCATTACCGGGTACTGGAACGTTTCGGCAGTTTCACCTATGTAGAGTGTCAGCTGGAAACTGGCCGCACCCATCAGATTCGCGTACACATGAGCAGCATTGGACATCCCCTTTTGGGAGATATGCTGTACGGACCTAAAAAATGTCCTTACGGGGGACTTACCGGGCAGACACTTCACGCCATGGTGCTTGGTTTCCAACATCCGGTAACCGGAGAATATATGGAATTTAAAGCGCCTTTGCCGGAGTATTTTGAGAATTTGCTGAAAAAGTTAAGATAAATAAAATTGTGACGATATCTCCAAGAAAATTTTCTAATTTTATATACATTTTCACAAAAATAGATTATAATGGATATAACATAAGAATTTTCAAGAGAGGAGTGTATGGTTATGGCAGCAACTACAGTTATAACAATCGGACGTCAATATGGAAGCGGGGGACGGGAAATCGGTATGAAACTGGCACAGGATTTAGGTATCAAGTGCTATGATAAAGAGCTGTTGGACCGTGCAGCCAAAGACAGTGGTATCTGTCAGGAATTATTTGAGCACCATGATGAAAAGCCGACTAACAGCTTTTTATATTCCTTAGTTATGGATACGTATTCTTTTGGTTATTCTTCCGCAGCATTCGCAGATATGCCCATTAACCACAAGGTATTCCTGGCTCAGTTTGACACCATCAAAAAGCTGGCAGAAGAGGAATCCTGCGTTATGGTCGGACGCTGTGCAGACTATGCTCTGGCAGACTTTAACGGTGCATTCAGCGTTTTTATCCACGGAGATATGGACAAACGAATTCGCCGTATCGCAGACAAATATCAGCTTACCGATGCTGCGGCCAAGGACCGAATCCATAAAACGGACAAACAGAGAGCCAGCTATTATAATTATTATACCAGCAAGAAATGGGCGGACGCAGACAGCTATGACCTCTGCCTGAACAGTTCCGTTCTGGGAATTGACGGCTGTGTGGAAATGATTAAGAAAATGCTGGAAATCAAAAGGCGGAGCTTCTAGTGTTTGAGTAAAATACCAGAACTAACCCGTCAATAAACAACCTTTTTTACCGTTGTTTATTGACGGGTTTTTATTTGGCATCCTCTTACTTATGATTATTTACCGCATGCCACCCATTGATATTACTGTTCAAAATAGCAGTAAACATCCTTTCCTTGGCACCTGGATTTTCCCGGTTTAAGCTGGCCAGCAGTTCCTTGGCATACTGCCGCTTGGTATAGCCGTCCACAGGGCAGGGGCTTTTCTCAATTTCCAGATGATACATGTTTTTAAATCCAATCACATCAGCCTCATTAACGAACAGAAGAGGGCGGATGACGGTTAAATCCATACGGTCCAGATAGGTTTTCGGGGCAAACGTATGAAATCTGCCTTCGTAAATGAGAGAGAGCAGCATGGTTTCTATCACATCATCCTTGTGATGAGCGTAAGCAATTTTATTGCAGCCCAGCCGCTTGGCTTCTGTGTTCAAAGCGCCTTTTCTCATTTTAGCACAAAGAGAACAGGGATTGCTTTCTTTTCTTTCCTCAAAAATAATAGGCGCAATATCTGTTTTTACAACATGAAAGGGCACATCTAATTCTTTGCACAGATTTTCAATCTTATCCAGGGAAAAATCAGGATGTCCCAAATCTACTGTAATGACCTCTATGGTAAAAGCTTTTGGATAGAAGCGCATCAGTCCATGAAGGGCATAGAGCATAGACAGACTGTCTTTCCCGCCGGAAACTCCCACGGCAATTTTATCCCCTTCCTCTATCAGCTGAAATTCGTCTACCGCCTTTCTGGTAAGACTCAATAATTTCTGTAATTTCATACAACACAGTCCTTTCCAATTTGTATAAGTCTTCTGAATCATAGCACAAATACTGAAAAAAAGAAACATTTTTTTGCAGTTTTCCCCACAGGCGGGAAAATTCATGATATACTGTTTCCTAGCGAAGAATTCAAAAAAAGAACGGAGGCCCAACATGAAATTTCGTTGGAACAAAAAATATCTGTACTGGGGAATGACAGCTTTTGCAGTAATCTGTGCCAGCCTGTTGTTTTATTTTGTCATTTTCCGTATGCATGTGCTGTTTAACGGAATCCGAAGATTTATAAGCATTATGATGCCCGTTATCTGCGGCGCAGTGATTGCCTATCTTCTAATTCCCGTGCTGAATTTTCAGGAGAGGAAAATCTTTCGGTATTTTACAGAGAAAAAGAAGATGACTTTGGAGCCGGGGCACAAAAAAATGGTTCGATATCTGTGTATCAGTACGTCACTGCTTTTTGCCCTGCTGATTATCTATTCTCTTTTGTCCATGATTGTACCAAGTATTCTGGACAGTATTATCAGTATTATTAACGATTCGCCAAGATATGTCCAGAATATCCGGCATTGGCTGGAAGCCCTTTTAAAGGACAATCCGGAGTGGAAGACCATTGTCTTTGACTATCTGAACCGTTATTCTCCCAAAGTGGAAGCCTTTTTAAATGTTGAAGTGCTGCCGCAGGCAAAGGCGGTTCTGCAGTCCCTGACCACAGGGGTGTTCGGAACTTTGGTCTTTATCAAAAACCTGTTAATCGGTCTGATTATTTCCGTGTACCTGATGGCCGGAAAAGAAGCGTTTGTTACCCAGTCTAAAATGCTGGTGTATGCATGGTTCGATACAGAACGCGCCAACAGTATTATCAGAGCCTTTCGTTTTACCCACAAAACCTTTGGCGGTTTTATCAGCGGCAAAATTGTGGATTCCCTCATTATCGGGATTCTGTGCTATATTGGCACCTCCATGATTGGAACCCCTTACAAACTCCTGGTCAGCGTTATTGTAGGCGTCACCAATGTGATTCCCTTTTTCGGACCTTATCTTGGTGCCATCCCCAGCGCCTTTATCATCCTTATGGTAAACCCGGTGCAGTGTCTGTATTTCCTGATTTTTATTCTGGTTTTACAGCAATTTGACGGAAACATTCTGGGACCGAAAATTCTGGGAAATTCCACGGGACTTTCCAGCTTCATGGTGATTGTTGCTATTTTGCTGTTCGGCGGGCTTATGGGAATTCCCGGCATGATTATCGGGGTTCCTCTGTGGGCTGTTATGGTAGCAGGTGTAAGGCATTTCCGCGACCATGAGTTACGAAAAAAATCTATGCCAACAGACGAGAAAATGTATGAAAACCTTCAGTATATTGACCCAAAAACCCTGCAGCCGGTAGAATTTTCCCAAAACAAAAATTCAGAGCAGAACAGCAGTAAAGAAAATGAAAGTGAGGATACACATTTATGAAACTTGTTATACAAAAGGTAAGCAGCGCTTCTGTAGAAACAGAGGGAAACTGCATTTCATCTATCAACAAAGGCTTTCTGGTGCTGGTGGGCATTGGAAAAGAAGACACCAGAGAAACCGTTGACCAGTATGTAAAGAAAATGATAAATCTGCGTATCTTTGCAGATGAGGAGGGTAAGACAAACCTTTCCCTGGCAGATGTAAACGGAGAAATTCTGTTGGTATCACAGTTTACCCTGTATGCCAACTGCAAAAAAGGCAATCGGCCCAGTTTCTTTGACGCAGGAAATCCCCAAGAGGCAGAGGCTCTGTATGAATACATGGTTGAAAAAGTCAAAGAAAGCGTTCCGGTAGTCAAAACCGGAAAATTCGGAGCGTACATGAAGGTTTCCCTGATTAATGACGGACCATTTACCATTCTTTTAGATGAAAATACGTTTGCGAGATAAAAATGACAAAAATAATAGGTGCTCCGTGAAAGAGTGCTTATTATTTTTTTGCTTTATTAAGTTTACCATAAATATGTTATGTATTCTATGAATTTAGATACACAAGAGTAGTCGGTTCTTCTGAAAATAGTTTAGCGGACAAATACAGATTTAACCGAAAAACTATAGCTTTTTTCCTTTATTTGTGATAAACTACTCTCAAAACAATCATTTTGGAGGTTTTCTTATGGCAAAGCCAATTACATACCGTGAACAGGAAAAAATTGAAAATACCGTAAAACTTCGTGAATTCCTTATGGAACTTCCTCCATACGTCAAGGATTATTTCCGCGCCAAGGAACCCACGACCTCTGACAAAACCCGTTTGTCTTATGCATACGATTTGCGTGTGTTTTTTCGTTTTCTGCAGCTTACAAATCCTGCTTTAAAAGAAAAACCCATGACTGATATTTCTATCCAGGATTTATCCCTTTTACAGCCTGTGGATTTTGAAGAATTTGAGGAATATTTAAAGGCCTACAAAACCCCGGACAACAAACTGGAAACCAACTCCCGTACAGGAATTGCCAGAAAAATGTCCTGTCTGCGCAGTTTTTATGATTATCTGTGCAAACGCCAGCTTTTACAGTCTAATCCTGTGCGCCTTGTGGATATGCCCAGAATCAAGGAAAAAGCCATTATTCAGTTAGATCCCGATGAGGTGGCCAATCTTCTGGACCATATTGAAAATTATGGAAATCAACTGACCGGCGTACAGCTTTATCACTATAACAAGCAAAAGTACCGCGACATTGCCATGATTACTCTCCTGCTCGGAACAGGTGTTCGTGTTTCCGAACTGGTGGGACTGAATATAGGTGATGTAGATTTCAAAAATAATGGCATCCGGATTCTGCGAAAAGGAGGAAATGAAATGATTGTCTACTTCGGTACAGAGGTGGAACAGGCTCTGAAAGATTATCTGGAAATCTCCAGAACTGCCATTACCCCGGTCGCCGGGCATGAAGAAGCACTTTTCCTCTCCGGCCAGCGCAAACGTATCAGCGTGGATGCCGTGGAAAAAATGGTGAAAAAGTACGCTTCTGCCATTTCTGTCAAAACGATTACTCCCCATAAGCTGCGAAGCACCTACGGTACGGCTCTGTATCGGGAAACCGGGGATATTTATCTGGTGGCAGACGTTTTGGGACACTCTGATGTCAATACCACGAAAAAGCACTATGCCAAATTAAGCGATGAACGGAGGCGTTCTGCCTCCAAAGCCGTGGTGCTGCGGGAAAAGCAGGATTAAAGACCGCTTTGCGCCGGACCGTTTAACAGTTTTCCTTCATAATCAAATCGTGAACCGTGACAGGGACAGTCCCAGCTTTTCTCATCCGGATTCCAGGAAAGCTGACAGCCAAGATGGGGACAACGGATTTCAACCCCATGGATATTCTGCTGTTCATCTTTATAAATACCTATTTTTCGCCCCTCATAGGTGACAATGCCGCCATGTCCCGGCAGAATATCCCGGGCTGTCTTTTGCGGGTCGTAAAAAAACGGTTTTGCCAGTTCCTTTACAGAACGGACGCCATCAGAAAGAAAAAAGTCCAAATCCTTTACAGGGAATCTCCCGGGCCGGAAAACTTCCCTATTGGGATTGGTAAATCCGCAGATATCGTCACGAATGAGCATGGCTGCCGTCATAGCTGTTGTCATGCCCCATTTCTGAAAGCCTGTAGCCACATACCAGTTCTGCCTGCTGCCGGAAAATCTGCCGATAAAAGGCACAGAATCCGCGGTAACGCAGTCCTGGGCTGACCAACAGCACGCTTCCCGGCTTTCGGGAAACCACCGGGCCGCCTTTTCCCTCAATTTCTCATATCTTGCCGCTTGTCCTGTCTTGTCTCCACAGCGGTGTCCCTCTCCTCCCAACAGCAGATACGGCCCATAACTGCGAAAAGAGAAATCCCGCTTTTCTGCACCGATATACATACCGTTTACTTCCATGGCATTTTCCAGGGCTACTACATAGGAACGCTCCTGGTGCATTTTTGCAAAATACAGCCCCGGAAAGTTTACGAAAGGAAAATGACAGGCAAAAACAATTTTTTCCGCTTTTACCCTTCCCTCCGGAGTGAACAGTACGTTCTCTCTGACGCGCTCTACCGGAGTGTTTTCATACACCTGTACCTGCTCTGCCAGAGAAGAAAGAAATTTCAGAGGATGAAACTGAGCCTGATTGTGAAATTCTACCGCCCCCCATACAGGAAACGGCAGGGTCAGCCCTTCCCTGCGAAGACCTGCGGGAAGCCCCAGACTGCCTGCTGCCCTCGCCTCTTCTTCCAATCCCCGGGCGCTCCTTCCGTACACATAAGAAGAAGTTGTTTCAAAATCACAGGCTATCTGTTCCTTTTCTATCAGACGCTCATACTCCTTTCGCGCCTCTTCGTTGGCAAATCCATACTGTCTGGCCTTCTCTATTCCATATTTCTTTATAAGACCTGCATAACACAGCCCATGCTGGGATGTGATTTTTGCCGTAGTATTTTGGGTCTGGCCGCTGCCAATAAAGTATCTCTCCAACACTACTGCTCTCCTGCCCTCTCTCTGCAGCAGATACGCGGTCAGAATCCCCGTTATGCCTCCTCCGATAACGGCAATTTCTGTTTCGATTTCCCTGTTTAAATTCTCCCATCTTTTTAATATACAGGAGTTTGTCCAAATAGATTTCATGCTGCTTCTCCTATAACCTTTTCTTTACAGCATGCCCTGTTTTCTTCCTTTTCATACCATTCTTCCTAAAACCAGGGTATTCTGCAGACTGCCGCAGGAAAAAATCCCCCACTCTGAAAGAACACAAAACCATGGATTCTGCAGCAGTCCCAGTTCTTCTCCTTATGCACTTAAGAAGGACACATAACAAGGATTCTTTGAGGTGTGGTCTGGGGAGGAATACTAAAAGTAGTGGCTGTATAATAAACCAGCAGTTCTTGATTTCCCGGATGACAGGTAAAGGGCTGCCCGTTTACAGTGGAAATACGGGTTGCAGAAGACAGATTCAGTTTCAGAGAATTGTCTTCTGCTGTCAGGGTTGCGTCAAAATAATTCAATGCTGCATCCTGGTTCTGCCGCAAAACCGTTACCACCTCTGCCTGATACCGGGGCGGATAAATAGCCGGGGCCGGAAGGCTGGTATCGTAGAAAGCAGCTACACGCATCCCTCTTCTCAGCCGCACCTGATCGATGACCATGGTTTCTCCGGTCACTACAAAGTTCACCGTTTCCGTCTCTGTCTGTATCGTTGCCAGAAAACTGCAGCAGGAATTGCCCCTGCTGATATTTCGTATCACACCAACAACTTTCCCATAGGTTTCGTATGCCATAAAAAATCCTTTTTCTTTTATCCTATGTACCTCTCACAAAAAGGTTCTTCCAAAGACAGGCATGGATTCGCTCTGTCCGGGACATACTAGTACAAGGAACAGGAGGAAAACAACTATGGAATTAAAAAACAGTATTACCAAAGAAAACCTCATGCGGGCTTTTGCCGGAGAGAGTCAGGCCAGAAACCGCTATACCATGGCAGCCTCACAAGCCAGAAAGAATCAACTGGCTGTTGTGGAAGCAGTGTTTACCTTTACCGCCAATCAGGAACGGGAACATGCTGAAATTTTTTATAAACATCTGACAGCTCTGGCAGAGAAAAACATTTCCATTGACGGCAATTACCCCGTGGATATTTCTCAGGATGTGGCAAAACTTCTGCGCTTTGCGGAAAAGAACGAAATGGAAGAACACGACGATGTGTATAAGGCATTTGAGGAAAAAGCAAGGGAAGAAGGATTTGCAGAAATTGCCGCTTCTTTTCATATGATTGGAAAAATCGAGAAAACCCACGGAGAGCGGTTTCGTCTTCTGGCCCAAATGCTGGAATCGAACACACTGTTCGTGTCAGAGATTGAAACATCCTGGATGTGCCTGAAATGCGGAAATATCTATGCCGGACTGCAGGTACCGGAAAAATGCCCCGTATGCGGACATGACAGAGGCTATTATATCCGTTTGGAACTGCTGCCCTGTGCCGTGAATCAGACGGTATAAAATTTTTCAAAACAAACTGCAGATTATGGTAAAATAAATTTAATTTTACCGCACATCTTCCCGGAGTAATCCGTTAGACATTAGGAAGGGGGGATTTCAGATGTCTGCAGACATAGAAGAACAATATGACAAAATTTACCGGTACTGCTATTTTAAAACCCAAAACGCTGCTCTGGCTGAAGACCTGACACAGGAATGTTTTCTGAAATATATCTCTCAGAATACCTATGTGGAACGTGGAAAAGAACTGGCATATCTCTATACCATAGCCCGAAATCTCTGTATGGATACTTTCCGCCGGAAAGCCTTTGTCCCTCTGGATGAAAACGCTGGCACGGAGGAAGTCCTGCTGCACAGGGCAGAGCTAAAGCTGTGTGTGCGCCAGGCACTTTGTTTACTCTCATACCAGGAGCAAGAGCTGCTGCTTCTGCGCTATGCAGAACAGCTTTCCGTGAAACAGATTTCAGCTATTACCGGCCTGTCCCGCTTTGCGGTTTACCGAAAGTCCGGACAGGATCTGGATAAATTAAGGCAGCATTTGCGAAAGGAGGATTTTCTGTGAAAAAAGAATTAAGATATGCGTTAAAAGATGCCTTTGAGCCTCCAAATCCGATTCATCGGGAAGAGTTTTTGCGGAATCTTCCCCTGCAGAAAAAAAGCTTTGGAGAATTTTTGCTGCAACAGCTTCCTTACATAAGAAAGCGCACATGGCTCGTTTCCTGTCTGCTTTTTGCCGTATTTTTCGTCTCCCCAAGGGAAAACTGGATGGCTATTCCCTCTTTGCTTCCCTTTCTGGCACTGATAGGCATAACCGAACTGGCTCGCTCTTCCTGCTGCCGAATGGCAGAACTTGAAATGAGCTGCCGTTTCAATCTTTCTCAGGTTTTGCTTGCCCGCATGTTCTGGCTGGGTCTGTGCAGTTTCCCAGTTCTTTTGATGGGACTTTTTACCGTGGGGAAACTGTCTGCTTTTGATACAGCGCAGATTCTTTTGTATGTTCTGACACCTTATCTTCTTACCTGTGCCGCTTCCCTCCTGGTTTTAAACATTTTAAGAGGCACAGAAGGAATCTACGGCTGTGCTGCAGTGACGTGCATGGTCAGTATCAGCAATGGAATCTTTCAAAATACAGACGCCTTTTACCAGAGCAACCGCCTGATATTCTGGCTGCTTGCAGCATGTTTCTCTGCAGCCACAACTATTCTGCAGCTTTTTATCTTTTTAAAGAAAACGGAGGAATCACCATGGAACTTATTCTTGATAAAGTAAGCAGGCAATATGGAACAAAAATGGCCTGCAGCAACATCTGTCTGCGGCTGACTCCCGGTGTTTACGGACTTCTGGGCGCCAACGGAGCAGGAAAAACCACGCTAATGCGCATGATATGCGGAGTATTAAAGCCTACCAGCGGTACCATTACTTTTAATCAGGCAGACGTACATAGTGAGGCGTACCGGGACAGACTCGGTTATCTGCCTCAGGATTTCGGGTATTACCCGGAATTTACCGCACAAAACTTTCTGCTTTATCTGGCCTCCCTGAAAGGACTGTCCAGAACCACTGCCAAAAAGAAAACGCTGGAGCTGCTTTCCGTAGTGTCCCTGGAAAAAGAGGCAAAACGGAAAATCAAAACCTTCTCCGGCGGTATGAAACAGCGGCTGGGTATTGCCCAGGCCATGCTCAACAATCCTTCCATTCTGGTACTGGACGAACCCACAGCCGGATTAGACCCAAAAGAACGGGTACGTTTCCGCAATCTCATTTCCCGTCTGGGGAGAGAGCGCATTGTCCTTTTATCTACCCATATTGTCTCAGATGTGGAATATATCGCAGATACTATATTTCTCATGAAAGACGGAAAACTGCTTCATCAGGGCAGTCCCCAGAAAATTCTACAGTTGTTGGAAGGAAAGGTTTGGGAATGTCTGCTGCCTCCGGCATATGCAGAAAAACTCTGTACAGAAAAATCCTTTCCCATCGTTAATATCCGTCAAGAAGAAGAAAACGTGCTTCTTCGCCTGGTAAGCAGCCAAAAGCCTTCCGAAGACGCCATGGCAGTCACTGCTACTTTGGAAGACCTGTATCTTTATTATTTCAGTGAGGAGGCATCCCTATGAAACATTTTTTTACTTTAGTAGAATTTGAGTACCGAAAAATATGGAAGCGAAAATCCGCCATTCTGGCCATGTCCGTCGGCCTTCTGGTATCCATACTGAGCGTGTGGGGACCCCTGCTTGGCAGCACTTACATAAACGGAAAAGTTTCGGAATCCAATTATGAGGCCACCTTCAAAGACCTCCAATATGCAAAGGATTTAAACGGACGAACTTTAGATACTGCACTTCTTCTGGAAGCTGCCCACGCTTATGCACAGATTCCCCCAAATACGGAAATCCCCTACATTGGTCTGGAAGAATATGAGACCTATGCAAGACCCTACAGCTCCATCTACGGCATTGCAGGGCGCGTCTACCGGGCTTCGGGAGAAGAGTTTTCTTATGAGGAAATGGCGGCTCTGACCAAAAGAGACGCCAACCATTTTTATGAAAAAAGAGCATCCTTGCTGAAAAATACTATAGCAAATACCACTATGAGTCAAACCGCCAAAGAACATACCCTGAAAACTGCCGAAAAAGTGCAGACACCCTTTACCTATTCCAATACCGAGGGCTATGGACGTTTCCTCACGCTTATGCAAAGTACAGGGATTCTGTCTGCTTTTGTCATAGCAATATGTCTTTCTCCTCTGTTTGCAGGGGAATACACCAGCCACGCAGACCAGCTTCTGCTTTCTTCCCGATATGGAAAGGGAAAACTGATTCGTGCCAAGCTGTTTACGGGATTTTCCTTTGCCGCAGGCTTCAGCCTTCTGCTTCTGCTACAGACCTATTTCCAGTGCATGCTCACCTTTGGTTTTGACGGCAGCAGTACACCTGTCCAGATTTTTGATGTGCTGTGTATTTATCCCCTTACCCTGGGACAGGCCGGATTTCTGGGCGGACTTTGCTTTTTCGGCGGCTGTATGTTGATGGCAGGACTGACCATGCTGCTCTCCGCCAAATTAAAATCGCCTTTCGGCGTCATGATACTGATGTCCGTATTTTTAATCTTCCCTATGATGGTGCAGATTTCCCAGAACTCCATTTCTGCGTTCCGTCTGTTTCATCTGCTGCCTGCAAACAGTATGGCTTATTTTAATATCTTTCACATGATACCATACGAATTTGCCGGACTGGTCGTTCCGCCGTATATTATGTTTCCGGTTTTTTCTGTGGTATGCTGTGCGGCTGTGCTGCCTTTGGCCTACAGAGGTTTTCAGCGTCATGAAATCGCATAATTTTTTATTGCACAGGATATGGAAAAGCCCTATAATATGGTTTGAATTTATCATTACATACCTTTTGCTAGATTAAATATAAATTTTCAACGATTGGAGGCCAATCTCATGGCGCAGATTTTAATTGTAGAAGACGATTCTGTCATTAACAGCCTGATATACGAATTCCTCACAGACAACGGGCATCTCTGCAGACAGGCTTTTTCCGGCACAGAGGGGAAACTTCTGGCAGATATGGAAACCTTTGACCTCATCCTTTTGGATTTAATGATACCGGGAATGAAAGGGGAAGACCTTCTGACGTATATCCGTTTACATACCCAAACCCCGGTGATTGTACTCTCTGCCCGGTCTGCTCTGGAAGACAAGGTAGGTTGCGTTAGAAGAATTGGAAGCCCGCATCCAGGTACAGCTGCGCCGCCACAGTCCATCTCCTGCTGCCCAGGAAATGCTCCGCTATCAGGACTGGATATTAAATCTCAAAGAACACACCTTTACCGCAAAAGGTATCCCCGTAGAATTTACCGGACATGAGTTCGGGATTCTGGAACTTCTTGTAAAGCATCCCAAAAAGGTTTTTACCAAGCAGGAAATCTTTGAACTGGTGTGGCAGGAAAACTATTTTGTGGAGGACAAAACCATACATGTCCACATCAGTAATATACGGGCCAAGCTAAAAAAAACCCAGACAGACCATTATATCCAGACAGTATGGGGAATTGGCTTTAAACTGGCGGAACCATCTTTACCTTTTCTTTAATCTTTCTTTGCGCTTTTTGAAAATTTCTGAGAGATACTGTATGGAAAGAAACAGAAAAGGAGAGGATTTTATGGAATACGTTATTGAAACACAAAATCTCTGTAAAAGCTACAGAGGAAAAGCAGCAGTATCGTCTCTGAATATGCATGTACAAAAAGGCGATATTTATGGCTTTATTGGAAGAAACGGCGCTGGAAAATCCACCACGCTGAAAATGCTCTGCAACCTGGCCCATCCTACGGAAGGAAGCATTTCTCTTTTTGGAAAATCTCCGGATACGCCTTCCGTCCGCAGGCGTATGGGGGTTCTGATTGAAACTGCCGGATTGGAGTCTTCCTGCTCGGCTCACGAGAACATGGTATTAAAAGCATTGCTTATGGGCATTGTAGACCCGGAAAAGCAGATTTGCCAACTGTTAAGGCTGGTAAGACTCAATCCCGGAGACAAAAAGAAAGCCCGGCATTTTTCCATGGGCATGAAGCAGCGTCTGGGAATTGCCATGGCCTTGCTGGGCGGGCCGGATTTACTGATTCTGGACGAACCTATCAATGGACTGGACCCTGAGGGCATGAATGAAGTACGCCGGATTCTCATGGATTTAAACCGAAAAAAAGGTATCACGATTTTAATCAGTTCCCATATCTTAGGAGAACTGTCCAAAATGGCCACCCGGTACGGCATTATCAAAGATGGCTGTCTGATTCAGGAACTTTCCTCCGAAGAACTCAATGACAAATGCCGAGATTACCTCTGTGTAAAAACTGCCGATTCCAAGAAAGCCTCTGTACTTTTAGAACAGCAGCTTGGCCTGTCCCGTTATGAGGTACACCCCAATGGAGAAATCCGTATCTATCAAAAACTGGATTCTTCGGCTGTCACCAGCGTTCTGACTTCCGCAGATATTTCCGTCCAGGCCATTTATACACATCATCAGGATTTGGAAGGCTATTTCCTGGAATTAATGGAGCAAAACAAAAGTCAGGAGAAAGGAGGTATCTTCTATGCTTAACCTTCTTCGTATGCAGCTTCGCGCTGTCTTTCGCCAAAAAGGTCTTTATATTACAGCCGCAATTCTTTGTTTCGTACTTCTTATTGCCTTTGGAACCATGCGGCTGGTTTCTGACCCTGCGCTTGCAGAGAGAGCCCGTCAGGCCGGTATGGAGATTACCACAGATGATGTGTCTGACGCCTTTGCTTTTCAGGAACAGACACAGTCTGATTTTCTGGGAAGTCTGCTTTTCTCCGGAGGACTTATGAGCACTCTCATAGTCATTGTCAGTTCTGTGATTGTGTGTGATGATTTTACTACAGGATTTGGAAAAAACATTTTTTCCTACTATCCTAAACGAAGAGATTATATTTTCAGCAAACTTCTGACTTTGGGATTTGTAAGCGGATTTTTCCTGCTGTTTTTAACAGGTGCAACGCTTCTGCTCTTTCCTGCTGCAGGTTTTCAAAATCCTCTGGGCAATCCGGTACAGTTGGCCGCCATGCTGGTTCTTGGCTGGGCAGGGCTTTTCAGTCTCTGCGCTCAGAATCTTTTGTTCTGTATGCTGACCAGACGGGTGCTTGTAAGCGTTCTGCTTTCTGTAAGCTGCGCACTGGGGCTGTTTGGCGCAGCAGCAGATTTTATGGCGGGCCTTTTCGGCGTTCACATCAGTCTGCTTTTTCCGCCGCTGAATGTACTGGCAACACCCGCTTTGGCAAAAACCTTTCAAAGCGGTGCATTCCTGCAGCCAGGCGGTGCTCTGCTGGTGGCCTTTCTCTGGACTGCTTTTTATACAAAGCTCTCCTGTGTAGTATTAAATAAAAACGATATTTGCTGACAGGCAGTTTCTTTGCCTGTCTGATGAGGAAAAACCATGGTACTGCTTATTCTTATTCTTTTTGGACTGGTACTGTTTCTCTTCTTCCGGCTCATGCTCTTTAAAAAGCAGCTCCGGGAGTTTACCGGGCAGCTGCAGGACTTCAGCCCTGACAGCAACCAGCGTCTGACCTGCTTTCTCCGTGACCGGGAACATCTTGCCCTCTGCAGCCAGATAAACCGGTCTATGGACGTTTTGCAGCAGGCGGTTCTGACTGCGGAAGAAGCGGAAAAAGATTTAAAATACACCATGTCCTGTGTATCCCACGATATTCGCACTCCGCTTACCGGAGCAGCGGGCTATATGCAGCTTCTGGAGCGAACCCAGGACCCGGATAAGCGTGAAAAATACTGCCGGATTGTCAGACAGAAGCTGGAGGATTTGGAAACACTTTTGGAGGAGTTGTTTCTCTATACCAGACTGACTGGAAATGAATTTCCCATAGAAATGAAAAAGATACAGCTATTTCCTGTTTTATGTGACGCCCTTGCAGGATTTTATCCCCATTTTCAGGCGCAGAACAGAGCTCCTTCTATTTCCTTTGAGCAGGAAAATGCAGAGATACAGGCGGACCCCGCACAGCTTAGAAGAGTTCTCCGAAATCTGATTTCCAATGCTCTGACCCATGGACAAGGAACGCTTTTTATTTATCAGAAAGGGAATACTCTGTCCTTTGTCAATGAAACCAAAACCTGGGAGACGGTTCATCCCAAGCTGCTTTTTGAACGTTTTTACCGGACAGACCAGGCAAGGCAGGGAAATCATGCGGGACTTGGGCTTTCCATTTCCAGAGAGCTGATGTTAAAAATGCAGGGAAATATTTGTGCGGAATCCAAAGACGGCCGTCTTTGGATTACCCTTACCTTTGCAAAAGAAAAAACAGGGGTTTAAACCTTTTCCAAAAACGTTTATAATAGAGAAAAAAAGCAGGAGGTTTACATTATGAATACATCAGAAGTAATACGAAACCGTCACAGTGTCCGAAAATACAAAAAAGGGGTGCAGATTCCCCGAAAAGATATTGAAACCATGCTGGAAGCAGCTATGATGGCCCCAAGCGCCTGCAATACCCGGCCATGGGAATTTGCAGTCGTGGAAAATCCGGAGATTCGAAAACAGATTATGGAAATCAGCCCTTACACCAAAATGCTGGAGACCGCCAGCCTTGCCATTGTGGTCTGCGCCAGACCGGATTTGCAGGAAGGAAGAGGCAGCGGATTTTTCCCTCAGGACTGTGGAGCTGCCATTGAGAACCTGCTTTTACAGGCAACGGATTTGGGTTACGGCACCTGCTGGTGCGGTTTTTATCCGGTTATGGAACGTGTGGAAAAGCTTCGGGACTTACTGAAGGTTTCCAGTGTGCCTCTGGCAGTCATTGCCGTAGGAGAAGCCGATGAAGAGCCGAAAACCCGTGGTTTCTTTGATAAGGAACGGGTCACTTATATCGAATAGGAGCTGCCGGATTATGAAAAACTTGAAGGAATTATTTGAAATCGCGAAAGCTTCTATGGAACAGCAAAAAGATTTCGTCTTTGTTACCGTGATTGCCAGTTCCGGCTCTACCCCCAGAGGCGCCGGTTCCCGCATGCTGGTGCTGCCGGACGGAACCTCTTTTGGCACCATAGGAGGCGGCAGTGTAGAACATACTTCTGTTTTAGAGGCCCAGAAAGCTCTGACAGAGAAAAAATCTTCCTGTCGGGCCTACCGGTTAAGAGAAAATCAGGCCGCTGACCTGGGTATGATATGCGGCGGTGACGTCTCTCTTTATTTTCAATATATTTCATGGGAAAATCAAGATTTTTATCAATTGTGCAGCAGACTTTTAGCGGACTGGAACAAAAATGAAAATTCCTGGCTGCTTCTGGATATTACGGAAGAAACTGCATGGCAGTCTGGTTATTACCAGGAAAACAGTGGTCTTTGGGGGCTCTCCCTCTCAAATCCGGCCCCTCTTTTAAAGCCCAATGCTGCACAGGCGGTTCTAGACGGGCGCAGATACTACAGTGAACCTTTGGTACGAAAAGGCATGGTTTACATCTTTGGCGGCGGCCATGTAGCGCAGGAGCTGGTTCCCCTGCTGACACATCTGGAGTTTTCCTGCACTGTCTTCGATGACAGGGAACACTTCAGCAGTCCCCGGCTTTTTCCTGCTGCCGCAAAGTGCATTACCGGAGATTTCACCCGGCTTTCCGACTATTTTGAAATTACGCCGGAGGATTATGTCTGCATTATGACCAGAGGACACCAGTACGATTATCTGGTGCAGCAGCAGGTTTTAAAGACACCTGCAAAGTATATCGGTGTCATGGGAAGCAAACGGAAAAAAGCCATTATACGGGAAAAACTCTTGCACGACGGCTTTACACCGGAAGAACTGGCACGAATTACCACCCCTATCGGACTGAATATTCAGGCAGAAACTCCCAGTGAAATTGCTGTGAGCATTGCAGGAGAACTGATACAGATACGGGCAAAGAACGGATAAAATATCCCTCAAAAAACAGACATAGGATTTTATTCCTATGCCTGTTTTTTCAAATATTATGCAAATTCTCCCGTCACCATTTCATACAAAAATTCCAGCGCGTCTTCCATACTGCTTTCCTCTATGTCAAACCCCGGATTATGCACCGGATAATTTTTTTCATCCTCTTTTCCAGCCAGAAACACAACCCGCATACCAGGAATCTGTTCCATATAAAAGGCTGCATTATCCCCTACCAGAAAGGGCTTTTCTCCCAGAGAAAATTTCTCCTGAAGCAGTTTCCGGCCGATGGCAGCGCCCCGTTTTACCAGTTCTGCATCGTTAATCATCGGCGGTATTTTCTTTTTCATTTCCAGACAAATATCCGCACCTGTTTCTTCTTCTATTTGTCGTATTGTATTTTCCAACTGCTGCCACACATAGGAGAAATCCTGTTCTGCAAAAGCCCGAAGAGAGCCTTTTAATACCGCCTCACCTGCTACAATATTCCCCGCCGTTCCGGCAGACATCTGTCCAAATCCCAGGACAAAGGGATATTCCGTCTGCAGCGTTTCATTTAATCTATGAATTTCCACAGCCAGTCTGGACGCTGCATACAAGGCATCAATTCCCTCTTTTGGCTGAAACCAGTGGCTGGATTTTCCCCTCACAGAAATGGTAATACCGCCAATAGCTGCTGTGGTAATACTCTTTTGAATCTCCATACTCCTGGATTCCTGATTAGCGAAATGAAAAATCAGAATTTCCCTCACTTCGGGATTTTTCAACGCTCCATGCGCCATCATATACGCTGCCCCTTCTCCGGTTTCTTCACCCGGCTCAAAGAGAAAACGCACATTGCAGGACAAAGCGCTGCGGTTTTCCCAGAGCGCTTTCGCCAGACACAAATTCACCGCTGTAATGGCGTCATGGCCGCAGGCATGCATTTTCCCCGGATAAACAGAAGCGAAAGAACATCCCGTCTGTTCCTGTATGGGAAGTCCGTCTATTTCGCTTCGGATAGCCACGGTTTTCCACTGGGGATTTACCTGAATATCGGCAATCACTCCGGTTTTGCCCGTCCTGCGGCAGGGAATTCCCCATTTCTGCAGATGTTCCAGCAAAAAACAGCTGGTTTCCTCTTCCTCCATGCTCAGCTCCGGGTGGCGGTGCAGCCAATGGCGGAATTCTCGAAGTTCCCCGTAATATTCCTGACACGTTCTCATAGGTTTCCTCTCTCAGTCCACGCCGTTTCTGGCGCAAATATCCTTCAGACAGCAGTTCTCGCAGTGGGGCTTTGTCCTTGCCGTACACACGTCTCTGCCGTGATAAACCAGACGGTGGCAAAAGTCACTGCCTTCTTCCGGAGGAATGATTTTCCAAAGAGCCATCTCCACCTTTTTCGGTTCTTTATATCCGTCCACCAGCCCCATACGGTTCACCAGGCGAATACAGTGGGTATCTGTGACAATGGCCGGTTTGTGAAACACATCGCCCATAATGAGATTGGCGCTCTTTCTGCCTACGCCGGGCAGCTTTAAAAGCGCGTCAAAGTCCTCCGGAACCTTTCCCTGATACTCCTCCCACAGGATTTTCATACAGGCGCTGATATCTCTGGCCTTGCTTTTTCCAAGTCCGCAGGGACGGACAATCTCTTCAATTTCTTCTGGTTTAGCCAAAGCCAGAGCCTGCACATCCGGGTATTTCTTATAGAGTTCTTCTACCACCACATTCACTCTGGCATCGGTACACTGGGCAGCCAGACGAACGCCCACCAGCAGTTTCCAGGCCTGGTCATAGTCCAGCGTACACCCGGCATCCGGATATTCCTGTTTCAGACGCTGAATGATTTCCAGCGCAAGTGTTCGCTTCCTTTCTTCTGTATTCTTCGCCATAACCTTATCCCTCTCCTTTCTGCCATTTTCTCTGTCTGTTATTTTTGGTTCGCCGGTTCTACAGCAATGGATTTCCCCTTAATCTTCACATTTTTCATGGCATACAGCACAGATTTTGCATATTCCTGAGGTACTTCTACGAAGGTATATTTATCAAACATATCAATGGTACCAATGAGTTTACCCGGCATGCCGCTTTCACCTGCCAGCGCTCCCAGAATGTCTCCCGGTTTTGCTTTGTGTTTCTTGCCGATATTAATAAACAGCCGCACCATCCCCGGTTCTTCTGCCCCGGTATCTCCGAAGTCTGGCTCTTCCTCTTCTTTTATCTCAGACATGCCGCTCTGCATTTTCAGAAAGGCTGCCGCCATATCCATAGCCGTATAATCCGAATGATTCAGCTTGTCCTGAATAGCATCAATCATGGCAGTCAAATCTTCCTCTGCAATCATGGTTTCCACATAATCCAGAATATTTTCAATCTTAGTATTTGCCACATCATTTAAAGACGGCACTTTCTGCGCAAAAATCTTGGTCTTGCAGTAGCGCTGAATTTCTTTTAACTTATAAACCTCTTTTCCGGATACAAAGGAGAAAGAACGGCCAATACGGCCTGCACGTCCGGTACGGCCAATGCGGTGCACATAGTATTCGTCATCCTGCGGCAGGTCATAGTTAAATACCGCCTCGACCTCATCCACGTCAATTCCTCTGGCTGCCACATCCGTTGCCACCAAAATGTCCGTTTTCCCGCTGCGGAAGCCCTGCATAACCCGGTCACGCTGCTCCTGCTTCATGTCTCCGTGAAGCCCTGCTGCAAAATAGCCCCTCCCCAGAAGGGCTGTCACCAGCAAGTCCACCTGCTTCTTCGTATTGCAGAAAATAACAGAAAGCTTTGGCGTATAAATATCCAGCAGGCGGGTCAGCACTTCCTCTTTATTCTTGGGCTTTACTTCATAATAAAACTGCTCAATATTGGGCACAGTCAGTTCTTTCTTGGTAACCTTAATAACCTTTGCCTTTTTCTGGAATTTTTTCGTAATTTCCATAATGGCTTTCGGCATAGTGGCAGAAAACAGGATGGTCTGCCTCTCTTCCGGCACCCCTTTTAAGATTGTTTCAATATCATCCCGGAATCCCATGTTCAGCATTTCGTCTGCTTCATCTAAAACCACGGTATGAATCTGGTCCATTTTCACCGTTTTTCTCCGCATATGGTCCATGACACGACCCGGTGTTCCTACAATAATCTGCACCCCGCTTTTCAGAGATCGAATCTGCTTTACAATTTCCTGGCCGCCATAAATAGGAAGAACTTTAATGCCATGCATATATTTTGCCAGACTGCGGATTTCCTCTGCTACCTGTATAGCCAGTTCCCTTGTGGGGCACAGGATAATACTCTGAGGCTTTTTTTCCTTAGGATTGATTTTCTGCAGCAGGGGAATTCCAAAGGCTGCGGTCTTGCCCGTACCGGTCTGGGCCTGTCCAATGATATCCTTTCCTTCCATAATAGTAGGAATCGCTTGAGCCTGAATGGGAGAAGCCTCCTCAAAGCCCATATATTTCACAGCTTTTAAAATCTCCGGGCAAAGCTGCAGATTTTCAAATTTCACATTTTCCATATTTATTCTTTACCTCTTCTTTCTAACTACTCATAAAAATGGAGTTGCCGCACCGCACATTCTCGACATGCAATCAATGCAACAACTCCATAAATCAAGCAATCGTTTTTCTATCATACCAGAACTGTATCAAATTGTCAAACAGCGGGAGCCTCTCCCAAAACTGCCCGGACACAGTTTGCGGCTGGAAAGTCCTTTTTCCCCATTCCATAGCCGATTTTTTCCATTTTCATCTCCCTCATTCTGCCATAAGCAGAGGCAAAATAGGTGAGAATCGCCGCACCTGTAGGAGTACAGAGTTCCCCTTCCATCCTTCCCGCATTGCAGGGTACTCCCATAAGAATCCGAGCCGTGGCAGGGGCCGGAACCGGAAGTACCCCGTGAGCGCAGCGCACCTGTCCAAATCCTGTGGTAACAGGGGAAACCAGCACCTGTTCCGGCTTCAGTTCATGTATCAGCATGACGCAGCCTGTAATATCCGCAAGAGCATCTGCCGTACCCACTTCATGAAAGTGAATTTCTGTAATGTCACGGCCATGTACCTGGCTTTCCGCCTGGGCGATGATACGGTAAATATTCTTCACATCTTCTTTGACAGCCTCATCTGTCTGCAGCCGGTCAATCTGCTCTGTAATATCCTTCATCCCCGCATGGTGATGATGTCCATGGGCGTGTGTATGCCCGTGGTGGTGTTCATGCACTTCCTGAGATTCAAGTCCGCTTCCCTGTAAGGATACCTCCTCACTCTCTTCTTCGGCGCCGTCTACATGCACAGAAACGTGCGTTCCCGTAATCCCACATTTCACTGCCGGGTTTGCAGACACCTTCACATGGGGGAGGCCAGCCTGATTCAGTTTTTTCAGAAATTTTTCCCGGTCCGGAATCAGTTCCAGAAGAGCGCCCATGAGCATATCTCCGGCGGCCCCCATATTGCACTCTAAATATAAGGTTTTCATTCTTTTCTCCCCTCCAGATGATTGATCATACTTGCCAGATACCCCGCACCGAATCCGTTATCAATATTTACCACACTGATACCGCTGGCACAGGAATTCAGCATGGACAAAAGAGCGGAAAGTCCTCCGAAATTCGCCCCGTATCCTACGCTGGTGGGTACTGCAATCACCGGACAGTCTGCCATACCGCCGATGACGCTGGCCAGAGCCCCTTCCATACCTGCAATGGCTACAATCACCCTGGCACTCATAATATCCTCAATATGGTCCATCAGCCTATGCATACCCGCCACACCCACATCGTAAAGACGAACCACTTCATTTCCGTACACTTGGGCAGTCAAAGCCGCCTCTTCTGCCACCGGCATATCGCTGGTTCCTCCGGTAGCCACCACAATTTTGCCCACCCCGTCCGGTTTCGGTATTTGTCCCACAATGCCTGTCCGGGAAAGGTCGTCATAATGCAAATCCAGGGAAGCGCCCACATATTCCGCCGCCTCTTTGCTCATTCTGGTAATCAGCACCGTCTTTTCCCTTTCTTCCACCATGGCCTGGGCAATCTTTAAAATCTGTTCTTTTGTTTTTCCCGCACCGTAAATCACTTCTGCCATGCCCTGACGGATTCCCCTGTGGGTATCCAGCTTGGCAAAGCCCATTTCCTTATAAGGTTCTGTTTTTATCTGAAGCAGAGCATCTTCCGGCTTTACCTGTCCTCCGGCTACCTGCTCCAGCAAATTCTGCAGCTCTTTTTTGTCCATGTATCTCAGGCTCCTTTTCTGTTTGCTTACCTCTATCATACTCCTTAGACCCGGCTCCAGGGCAAGCATTTTTTACTCAAAGGTTTGCGTCAAACGTTTGAGCTATCCTGTTTTTCTGATTTTTCTCCTATTTGCATTACTTTATATTTTACCGGAACCTGATTTTTCTGTCAACTGCCAATGAGCGACAACTGCCGGCAGACCTCTGCCGCATCCAAAATATGGCTGGGTTCCGTCTCATGACTCCCCGGTGCGTCTGCGGTTGTCAGAATATACTCCTTCCCCCCTAAGCTTAAAAGACTTCCCAGACAAAGTCCGGCTTCCGAGGTATAACCTGTCTTTCCGCCCAGAATTCCCGGCTCCGAAATTCCGTTCTGCTCCATTTCCTGGCGCATGGTGCTGTACACGGTAAATCCTTCCGGATGGGAAGCTGTGGGAGCCATGCTATGACTTTTTGCAGTGAAAATTTCATAAAACTCCTGATTTTTTAACGCATATTCCAGAAGCAGGGATAAATCCTCTGCTGTGGTGTAATGGTCTTTGTCATGAAGTCCGGTTACATTTTTAAAATTGGTATGTTTCATTCCCAGTTTCTTTGCCTTCTGATTCATCTCTTTTACAAAGGCCTCCTCCGAACCGTCGCAGACCCTTGCCAAAGCTTCACAACACTCCGCGCCTAAAGGCAGCAGAGCACCGTAAAGCAAATCCCGGTAAGAAACCTGGTCTTGAGGGGCAAAACCCGCCATGGACGCTCCCTGGGCATATAACTCCCGGAACATATCTCCGTCAAGAACCGTTGTATCATCCAGATTATCCAATTTCTCCATGGCAAGAACCACCGTCATGATTTTAGTAAGAGACGCAGGATAAATCCGTTCATCGCCCTTTTTTTCAGCCAGAATTTTTCCAGTGGAAAGGTCCGTCAGCACGGCTGCTTTGCTGGAGAGTTTTTGGAGATTTAGAGTTTCAGAGAGGACTCCTTGTTCTGTTTCCCTGTTCTTTTGCAGTAAATTTCCCACCGCCCAGGTTCCCAATGCCAGCAGCCCATACGTCACTGTCAGAAACGGGATAAACCCCATCAGCATATGCTTTCTTCTTTTCCTTCTTCGTCTTTTTGACATGAAAAACACCATCCTTTTCGTTTGTTCTACAGATTTCTCTCTGTATCTAATGTAACAAACACAAAAGAATGGTGTTTTAAGATTTTCCTGTGTATTTCCTAAGATTTTATTAATTTGAGGGTTTTTCCGGCAGTGTCACCCGAAAAACGGTTTTCTCCTGCTTACTTTCCGCCGAGATACTTCCCCCGTGAAGCTCCACAATTTCCTTTGCAATGGCAAGTCCAAGACCTGCCCCTCCCGTATTGCTTTTTCTGGCCTCATCCATACGGAAAAATTTCTCAAAAATCAAATCCAGTTTCTGCTTCGGAATGGTTTTTCCATGATTTTCAAAAGAAATCACAGCCTGTTCCCCCTGCTGCTCTCCTCTTACTACAATTTCTGTGTCCGGATAACTGTAAGCAATGGCATTTTTCAGTAGGTTATTAAAAACTCTGGCCAGCTTCTGCGAATCCGCGTACACGAAAAATTCCTGGGGCAATTCCAGACGGACCGTATTATGCCCGGATGACAACACAGGATAAAATTCTTCCGTCATCTGTATCATCATATAAGACACATCCAGATTTTCTTTTTCCAGCACCATATTCTGCAGATTATACCGGGTAATTTCAAAAAATTCCTCTATCAGACTGTCCAGACGTTCTGCCTTTCCAAGGGCAGTGTGCACATATTTTTCTCTCTGTGCAGCAGGCATATCCGGCGCCTCCTCTAAAAGATTCAGGTATCCCAGCACCGAAGTCAGGGGGGTTTTCAAATCATGGGCTAGATAGGTAATCAAATCATTCTTCTTCTGGGCCTCTTCCTTTAAGCGCCGTTCCTTTTGCTGCATGTCCGCCTTTATCTGCACAATCTGGGTACTGACCTGGGCATATTCCGAAGGAAAAATTTCTTCTGCTTCCAGTTCACTGTGCATATACTGATGAATCTTCCGGCTGGTATCCAAAAGAAGTTTCTCTGCTTTTCGCTTCTGACTGAAATAAGAGACAAACGCCAAAGACAGGGCAAAGAACGCCGCCAGCAAAAAAACTTTTGCCAGAAAAGGTTTTAACACATTCCAGGCAATTTGACGCTCTACATAAGCCGTCTCCCCCTCATAAACGGTCTGCTCATACACAAACCGATGGGTAAACCAGTCCACAAAAGCCCCGTTAAAAAACACATCCGCTATATAGTAAATGGTATAGCAGATAAGGGGAACCGCTATAAGCGCAGCAAATAACCTGATATACCGAAGACGTTTGTTTCTCCGTCCTTTAGTTTTCAATTTTGTAGCCACACCCCCAGACTGTCTTAATGTACCTGGGCTTTTCGAAGGAGTCCTGCATTTTTTCCCTTAAATGCCGTATGTGAACTGTAATGGTATTGTTGCTCTTACTGTAATATTCGTCTTTCCAGATTTGATGAAACAATTCCTCGGAGCTGACTACCTTCCCCTTTTCTTCACAGAGAATTGCCAAAATGGCAAACTCCGTAGGCGTCAGGGAAAGCGGGCGTTCATTTAAAGTACACTCATGAGTTTTCTTATTCAGCACCAATCCCTTATGTGTAAGAATATCCCCTGCGTCCTGCACGGTTCCGGTATTATACCGCTTGTACCGGCGAAGCTGGGCTTTAATTCGCGCCACCAGTTCCAACGGCAGAAAAGGCTTTGTCATATAATCATCTGCCCCCAGAGCCAGACCGTTAATCTTATCCAGTTCCCCATTTTTGGCCGTAAGCATAATAATGGGATAATTATGTTTTTCCCGGATTTTCCTGCAAAGGGTAAGACCGCTGATATCTGGCATCATAATATCCAGGACAGCCAAATCCGGCACTTCGGTCTCAATGCAGGCCAGAGCCTCTTTGGAATCGTAAAACTTCCGTACTTGAAAACCCTCATTTTCCAGGTAGACCTCTATCAAATCTGCGATTTCCTGTTCATCATCTGCAACCAGTATCTTTTCTTTCATCATCAGCCCTTTTCTTCCAATTCACACAAAAGCTGTGTCATGGTTTTTCCTAAAAGAGGGTGTCTTTTATACGGTGCAATTTCACACATGGGTTTTAATACGAAATCCCGAAGCTGCATTTCCACATGGGGAATGATTAAATCCTCTGTTTCCAGTACTTCGTCATCGTACAGAAGAATATCCAAATCCAGGGTTCTGGGTCCCCAGTGAACCAACCGTTCTCTGTGGGCATTTTGTTCAATTTCATGCAGACGTTCTAAAAGCTCCTGAGGGGACAGCAGGGTTTTCAGTTTCAGGCAGGCATTTAAGAAATCATCCTGCTCCACACCCCCATAAGGCTCTGTCACCAGATAGGAAGATACCTTTTCCACCTGGCAGTCTTTTGCGCTGTCCAGTTCTTTGACAGCCTGATTTAAATAGCCCTCCTTATCTCCCAGATTAGAGCCGAGGGCCAGATAAGCCGTGTGCCAGAACCGGGTAATTTTCACGGAAACCGTCTCCAGAGGCAGTCCCACCGGCGCCCAGGGCTTTTTCAGTTCCAGTGTCACACCTTTTAAAAGAGGATACTGCAGCAGCACCGTTTCTGCCAGGTCTTCTGCTGCCGCCTCAATGAGTTTCCGGGGATGTTCTTTTGTATAGGCCGTCATAAAGCTGCTGACTTCCCCGTAATGCACAGATTCTTCCAGACAGTCCGTTTCCCCTGCCTTTCTGGTATCCACATACATGGTAAGGGAAATCACAAATTTCTGTCCCAGACTGGTTTCCTCCGGAAAGACTCCGTGATTCGCAAAGACTTCCAGATTTTCCACATGAATTTCATCATACTGCAATGTTTTCATGGCTTATTTTCCTTCCCTTAAAATGGCCTGCGTCATGCGGATAGCCCTTAAATTTTCTTTTACATCGTGGACACGGACAAAAGCTGCCCTTTTCTGTACTCCCAGAACCGTAGTCACTAAAGTACCCTCCACGCGCTCGTCAGAAGGCAAGTCCAGAGCCGTTCCGATAACGGATTTCCGGGAAGTGGCCAACAGTACCGGATAGCCTAATTCCACCAGACGTTCCAGATGATGAATGGCCATCAGATTGTGCTCATATGTTTTTCCGAATCCCACGCCTGGATCCAGAATGATTTTGTCATCGGCAATGCCTGCTTTTTTCGCAATAGCCAGAGACTCCCGCATATCCTGGCACATATCGTCTAAAAAGTTGTTGTATTCCGCTTTCTCCCGGTTGTGCATCAAACAGCAAGGCACCTGATATTCGGCAATCAGTTCGGCAACTTTTGCGTCATATTTCAGTCCCCAGATATCATTCACCAGGTCAGCCCCTGCCTTTAAAGCCGCTTCCACTACTTCTCCTTTATAGCTGTCAATGGATACCGGAATGTCAAATTCCTTTTTTACCATTTCAATCACCGGCACTACCCGGTCAATTTCTTCCTGAATGGAAATCTGCACATGACCGGGGCGGGTGGATTCTCCGCCAATATCAATAATGGCCGCACCTTCCGCAATCATATCTGCTGTGTGCTTTTTTGCCTTTTCCATATCATTCCACTTGCCCCCGTCAGAAAAAGAATCCGGGGTTACATTGAGAATTCCCATAATGGAACAGTCCTGTTCCACATCAAACATACGATTTCCGATTTTCATCATAAGAAGTTCCTCCTAGCTTACACCTCTATGGTAAGATTTTTCTTTTCTGTGCTCCATTTACATTCTGCCTGTGCCGAACAAAAGAGACAGGTCCTGGATTTCTTGTCTGCGCGGTATAAGAGTCCCGCCAAATCCGCTCTGGTTCCGGTATCTGCTGTTCTGTGGCCGGAAATTGCCTCCAGAATTGCGTTTTCTTCTTCTTTCGTATAGCCGCAGTCCGGCAGAATCTTTTCTGCCAGAAGCTGGCTTCCCTGGTCATGGGGTATGTTTTGGGTGTATTCCAGCCCTCTGCCGATGTCGTGAAGCAGGGCAGCACCATATATCAGTTCCTTATCCAGAGCCAGACCTTTCTCCAGATTTTCAATATAGGCCAATCTTGCCACATCTAAAAAATGCGCCACATCATGCCCGCAGAAAACCCGCTCTTTTTCCAGTTCCTGTATCTTGGCCACCGCCTGCTGCCACAGCGCATGACTGCAGATTTTATTTACTCTGTCCATATTTACCGTCTTTCCAGCATACGGTAGAAATTGTTCTGCAGCTTTTCATTGTCATCAAAGACGCCTCTGGTAACCACAGTAACCGTTTTTGTACCCGGTTTTTTAATGCCTCTCATAGTCATACACATATGCTCTGCTTCTACAAGCACCATAACGCCCTGAGGTTTCAGCTCCTCCATAAAAGCATCCGCCACCTGCGCGGTCAGACGTTCCTGAAGCTGAAAACGCTTTGCAAACACTTCCACGGTTCTTGCCATTTTGCTCAGTCCCACCACTTCGCCATTTGGAATATAGGCAATGGCTGCGGTACCGTAGAAAGGCAGCATATGGTGTTCGCAGAAGGAATAAAAAGGAATATCCTTTTCCAATACCATATCGTTGTTATCTACATGAAATCTCTTTTTCAGGTGTTTTGCCGCATCATCTGTATAGCCTGCTGCCAGTTCCTTATACATTCTGGCAATCCGGTCCGGAGTCTCTAAAAGTCCCTCCCGGTTAATATCTTCTCCGATTCCTTCCAGAATCAGTCTTACGCCTTCTTCGATTTTTTCTTTATCCATTTTGTTCTTCGTCATTTTCCTTACCCTCACATGAAATTGCTTTTACTGCGTCCTTTAAAAAAGACAGGGAACCAAAGATAATCACTGCGTCTTCTTTGTCCGCGCGTTCCAGAGTCTTTTGGACTGCTTCTTTGATACTTTTGGCCGCCTCCACAGACGGATTCACCTCTGCCACCGCATCCCGCAGTTCTTCAGCCGGCAGGGCACGGGGATTTCCCGGTGTTTCCACGGTTATAATGTCCTTTGCATAAGGTGCGGTCAATGCAATGATTTTCCGGTAGTCTTTATCCCTAAACACACCGAAAATATAGTGCAGGTTTCTGTCCTTGTAATACAGTTCTATGGAACGCTTTAATTCCAGAGCTGCAGCCGGATTGTGCGCACCGTCCAGAATCACATCCGGATTTTGGGCAATCCGTGTAAATCTGCCTCTCCAACAGGCCTTGTGCATACCTGCCCGAACCTGCTCGTCAGAAAGAAGGAAGCCTATTTCCCGCAAAGCCTCCACAGCCTCCAGCGCCAGAGCGCCATTCTCCACCTGATAACTTCCGGCCAGGGAAATTCTCACCTCTTCCCATTTGCCGTAGGTAAAACTCTGCCCGGAAAGTCCATAGGAAATCTGGCTTATCTGTTCCTGCTTTACCGTCCGCAGGCAGCAATGCTGCCTTTTGCAGGTTTCTTCTATCACTTTTTGGGCTTCTTCCTTCTGGGCTGCACAGACTACCTGGGTATGGGGCTTAATAATGCCCGCCTTCTGCACGGCAATTTTCTCCAGGGTATCTCCCAGAAATTCCATGTGGTCCATACTGATAGAGGCAATGACCTCCAAAAGTGTGGTGGTAATCACATTGGTAGCGTCCAGAGCCCCTCCAAGCCCTGTCTCCAGCACTACCACATCACATTTTTTCTCCTTAAAATAGAGAAAAGCCAGAGCAGTCTCCACCTCGAAAATCGTAGGTGTTCCCGCATGCTGCTCCGCCATATCTTTCACAGCCTCTGAAATGGCTGTCACATGACGGGCAAGAGATTCTTTTTCAATTTCTTTCTCATCGACCTGAATCCGCTCCCGATAAGAAAACAGTGTAGGGGATATGTACCTTCCTGTGCGATATCCCGCGCCGGACAGTATCGTTGAAAGATAAGCCAGCACAGACCCTTTCCCATTTGTTCCGGAAATGTGGATAAACTTTAAATCTTCCTGGGGATTACCAAGTCTGACCAGCAGCTCTTTCATATTCTCCAAGCCAAGTACACTTCCGTATTTGGAAATTTCGTCCAAATATACTCTTGCTTCTTCGTAATTCATATTACTCCTATCCGAGACGGTTTCCCACCTCTTAATCTATTACAACCCCTATTATATCCCTTTTTCCCCCATATCTCAACGGGATATTTCAGCAAGTGCCTTTTTAAATTGACGGGCAAAAAGAACCACCGTAAAAATCACGGCAAACGTGTCTGCCACCGGCTCTGCCATATAGACTGCTTTCGTCTTATCCCCGTCAAAAATCAAGGGCATAAGGTAAATCAGAGGAATCAGGAGCACAAATTTTCTCATAACGGCTACTAGGATAGAGGCCTTTGCGTTTCCGATAGACATAAAAGTCATCTGACACGCCATCTGAATACCGAAAATAAACAGAGCGGCCATATAGACACGCAGCGCGGTCTCTGTAAAATTCATCAGGGTTCCGTCAGAAGTAAACATTCCGGCAAAAGCCCTTGGGAACAGCATCACCAGTCCCCACAGCAGCAGGGAATAAAACAAACTGACTTTCAAGAGCAGACGGAACGCCGATTTTACACGTTTTTCATTGCGGGCACCGTAATTATAACTGATAATGGGCTGCGCTCCCTGTCCCAGTCCCTGCAGCGGCAACATGGCAAACTGCATCACACTGGTAAGAATCGTCATGGCGCCTACGGCAATATCTCCGCCGTATCTCTGCAAAGAAGAGTTAAAACAGATGGAGATAATACTTTCACTGGCCTGCATAACAAAAACAGAAGAACCCAGAGCAATACACGGAAAAATGACCTTCCTCTGCAGTTTCAGATTCTTCTTCTGAATACGCAGGAATGTTTTCTTTCCGAAAAGAAATGCCATTACCCAGATACAGGATAATCCCTGAGAAAGGATGGTGGCAAGGGCCGCTCCTTTTACCCCCATGTCCAGACCAAAAATAAAAATGGGGTCCAGGACAATATTGGCAACTGCACCAATCAGCACAGACAGCATCCCCGTCTTCGCAAATCCCTGAGCTGTAATAAAAGCGTTCATACCAAGGGTAAGCTGTACAAAAATAGTTCCCAGTGCATAAATATTCATATAGCTGACACCGTACTCAATGGTATCCTCACTGGCCCCGAACGCCATGAGAAAATCTCGGTTCCAAAGCAGCAGCACGGCTGTTAAAATAGTGGAAATCACTATCTGCAAAGTAAAGCAGTTGCCCAAAATTTTCTCTGCAGACTCATTGTCACCTTTCCCCATGGCAATAGAAGCTCTGGGAGAACCGCCGTTTCCAACCAGTGCTGCAAAGGCAGACACAATCATAATCAGAGGCATGCAGACTCCCACTCCGGTCAGCGCCATGGCCCCCGCCTTAGGAATATGTCCGATATAAATACGGTCTACAATGTTGTAAAGCATGTTGATAATCTGCGCGGCAACCGTGGGCAGCGCCAGATTTAAAAGCAATTTTCCAATGGGCTGTGTACCCAGAAAATCTTTGTCACTTTTCATGAAAACTCATTCCTTTCTCAATATTTTCCATAAGCTGTCTGTTGATTCTCTCGTATATCTCTTTTTCTTCTCCGGAAAGACCGGCAAAAAGCTGCTCCTCAAACTTTTGATTCACCTTTTCAATTCCGCTGCAAATGGGAATTGCCGCCTCCTCCAAAGACAAATGCACTTTTCTGCGGTCCGTTGTATCAGCGTTTCGTTTTACAAGCCCTTTTTTTACCAAAAATTCCACGCCCTGTGATACATTTCCCTTGGGAAGCCTTCGCAGCTCCACAATCTCTGCAGCAGTATCCTTTCCCGGATTGTTATACAGAAATCCGATAATGGCGATTTCTATCTGTGAAAGCCCATATTCTCCCCGAATATTTTCCAGACACTGCTCATACAGCTTTGTCACACACCGCATCAACAGCCGCATATCTGATGCTTCCGGCCTCATTTTCCACCTCTCCTTTCCCGTTGCTGATAGTTTTAAAAAGAACCGTTTTACAAAGAACTATTATAGGCCTTTTTTCTTTTTTGTCAAGACTTTGCCATATTGAGAAAATCTCTCCTGCACAGTATAATAGAGTAACAGAAAGACATCTTTAGGAAGACAGACAACAGGAAAGGGGATACCTTATGCGCGTAAAACAATATCTGAGAAATCAACTGCCCGTTATTTTTATCCATGTTTTGGGTATGCTGGCACTTGCCCTGTTTTTACTGGCCAATGGCAATGCCGTACAGACGGTTCTGTTTATTCTTATGGTCTGGCTGCTTGTTTTGCTTTCATACTTAGTCATTGTCTGCTGTATGCAAAAGACTCGTCTGAACAAATTGTTGGACATGGCAGAGCAGTTAGAGGAACGGTACTTAATACCGGAAATCATGGCTGTACCGGAGAAAGCCGCCGAGCAGGTCTTCTATCAGATTATGAAAATGGCAGAAAAATCTATGCTTGAAAAAATAGGGGAAATCCAACGGGAACGAAAAGAATATAAGGAATACATCGAGCAGTGGATACATGAAGTCAAAACCCCAATCACAGCCATGAAGCTGATTTGCGAAAATAACCGTTCCCCCTTTACCCGAGAACTGCTGGCAGAATTGGAAAATGTCCAGCAATTTACAGAACAGGCGCTCTACTATGCCCGTAGTGAACATACAGAAAAGGATTACTCTATACGGGAAATCCAGCTAAGTGATGTGGTACATAACGCCATTGCAGACAACAAATATCTTTTGCGGCAGAGCAATATGAGAATTACTGCAGACAACCTGGAGCACTGTGTTTATACGGATGATAAATGGATACGGTTTATTTTAAACCAGCTTATCAGCAATGCTGTCAAGTATGGTACAGAACAGCCGGCTTTACACTTTTTTACGGTAAGAAAGCAGGAGCATATTCTTTTGTGTATAGAAGACAACGGAATCGGCATACCCCCAGGCGACCTGCCCCGCATTTTTGAAAAAGGCTTTACCGGACAGAATGGACGAACCGGCAGAAATTCCACTGGAATTGGGCTGTATCTGTGCAAGCGTCTTTGTGATAAGCTTGGAATTGGGCTGACTGCTTACTCGAAAGAAAAAGGGACAACTCTTACGCTGTCTTTTCCTGTCAACGATTTTGTTACCGGGGTACAGAACTGACAGGCTCTGCAATTCTTACATTTCTGTAAGAACTGTGTAAGAAAACCTGATACAAAAAAATTCCCAGGCCATTTATAATCCAATACAGAAAAGACTTAAGGAGGTCAGACACATGAGTACCATTTTGAAATTGGAACATATCCAAAAATACTATGGCAATGAAGGGAATATCACGAAGGCCATTCAGGATATCAGCTTTTCCGTTGAGGCCGGAGAATTTCTCGGTATTATGGGGGCGTCCGGCTCCGGAAAAACAACGCTGCTTAACTGTATCTCTGCTATTGATACCGTAAGCGCAGGCCACATTTATTTAGAAGGAACAGACATTACAGAAATAAAGCCAAAGTCTCTTGCCCGGTTTCGCAGAGAAAACTTAGGTTTTGTCTTTCAGAACTTTAACTTATTAGATACCTTGACAATTTCCGAAAACATTGCCCTGGCTTTGGCCATTCATAAAACCCCGGCTCAGGATGTGGAACCCCGCATTTGGGATATGGCGCAAAAGCTGAATATCTGTGATATTCTAAACAAATATCCCTACCAGGTATCCGGCGTCCAGAAACAGCGCTGCGCCTGTGCAAGGGCTCTCATCAACAATCCCAGGCTGCTTTTGGCAGACGAACCCACAGGAGCTTTGGACAGCCATTCCTCTCAAATGCTTTTGTCCACCATGCAAAGTATCCACGAACAGATGGGCGCTACGATTCTCATGGTAACCCATGACGCTTTTACAGCCAGTTATGCCAATCGTATCCTCTTTCTCAGGGACGGGGAAATCTTCACGGAACTGTGTAAGGGACATGACAGCAGAAGTGCTTTTTTCAATAAAATTCTGAATGTCCTTACCATGATTGGAGGAGGGCAAAGCCATGTATGTTAAACTTGTTCTCAAAAATGCCCGCCGGTCTGTAAAAGACTATTTAATCTACATTGTAACCATGACTATCTGCGTTGCCCTGTTTTATTCTTTCCTGTCCATTGCCAGCAGCTATTACAGGCCGGATATAGGAAGTGAATACGACTTCACACTCTTAAGTGACGGCTTGAAAGCAGCCATTTGCCTCATTACATTGCTTGTGCTGTTTTTGATACATTTTGTCAATCGTTATATGCTTCAGCGCAGGCAAAAAGAATTTGCAGTGCAGTCCGTCATGGGTATGGAACAAAAAATCATTGGCAGGATTTTCTTTGCCGAAACCTTTCTCATGGGAACACTCTCTATTGTGATTGGAATTTTCCTTGGTGTGTTCTGTTCCCAATTTATCACTGCCCTGCTGCTGACCTCCTATGGGAAAAGTTATGAATTGACATGGACCCTGTTTCCAGATACGGTTTTGCTGACTGTCTGCTTCTTTGTATGCAGTTTCCTGCTTGTGGGGATGTGGAATATCCACGCCATCCAAAAGGCAAAAATAATGGATATGCTTTTATCAGGCAGGGAAAACGAGCCTGCATTAAAAAGGAGTCGTTGGATTTCTGGTGTGATCATCCTCTTTGAAGGATTGTCCGTGTGGATGCTCCTTACAGGAATACAAAAAGTCTGGTTTTACTATGACTCCCGATTCGCCCTTCCTGTACAAATCATGTTCTGGGGAAACATTCTCTTTCCGGCCATGACTCTGCTTTGGTCTGTGCTGTGCCTGATAAAAAAGAAAAAAGCAAGTGATTCTACACTGCTTTCAAGTTTGCTTGTATGCTCTGTTCTAAATGCATGCACAGCAGCCAGTGTCCCCGCATTGACAAAGGAATACTATCTGGCCTTAGGCAGCGGAACCATCCATCAATATCTGGTATTTGTCCTGATGGATTTGCTTTTCTTTATTTGTGCTTTCCTTTACCTTGCCGGCAGCTTCCTTTTGGCCTGGAAAGAGAAATCGTCCAAACACAGATACCGCCAGGAAGCTCTTTTCTTTTTTGGACAGATTTTATCGAAGCTGAATACAACCAGCAAGACCATGACTCTTATCTGTATAACCTTAGTGCTTGCTGTTTTTCTGTTCATTGCGGCCCCCATTTTGGTGAATTGGGCTTCCGGTTATCTGGATATACGCTCTATGTATGATGTGCAGATTTATTCCGGATACAACGACGTATATGAAGAAGAAAATCTGCCCCATGATACTTATGACCTGGTGACAGATTTTTTAGCAGAACACAAGCTTGAAGCGGCATACGACTGCACTTTTCATCTATACCTTCCAAACAAAGATGATTTTCACAGCCGCTCAAAATACGATTTTCCTGTTGCGGCAATTTCTTTAAGCGACTACAATGCCATACGGGAAATGCTTGGATATACTCCTGTTTCTCTGGCAGAAAATGCGTTTACCACGCAGTGGAAGTCCATTGCAGAGACGGAAGAAATAGACCGCTTTCTGGAAAGTCATACCCATGTTGCAACAGACGCCGGAACATTAACGCTCTCTAAGCAGTCCTTTTATGAAGACTCCATTGGGGAAACGGCCTACAATTCCTATACCAATGTCCTTTATGTGTTCCCGGATAAGGTGTGTGAGCGCTTGCTTCCGGTTATGCAAAACCGCTATATTACAACAAAGGACACGATTTCTTATGAAAACGCCCGCCAACTGGAAAAAATTTTCACAGCAAAATATCCAGAAGAGACAGATAAAGAAACCAGTTATGGAATTCGTTTAAGCACCCTGCAGATTAACAGCACAAAAGCAAGTAATTTCATCTTACAGGCTGCAATGCTTTATGGTGCTGTGGTACTCATGGTGATTTGCCTTACGATACTTTCCCTGCAGCAGCTTTTGGACGCAGACCAGTACAAATACCGCTTCTCCGTACTTAGAAAATTAGGCGTGGAGGAGCCGCGTATACAGAAACTGGTGCTGAAGCAGTTAGGTGTCTGGTTTGGCCTTCCAGTCCTTGTAGCTGTCATAGTTGCTGCTGTTGTGATTGCCTATTTTGTACAATCTATATCAGCAGAAATCTCTGCGTATATTGGGGTTACCGCCTTGCTGCTGCAGGCAGGCACAACTGTAAGTATTCTGGCCGGTTTATTCCTCTGCTATTTTATAAGTACATGGATACTTTTCAGCCGCTCCATCCATTCATAAGGCATTATATCCGGTATCCCTGTCTGTGTTTTGTAATAATAAAGTCTTGTACTCCCATGCAGGAAAGTTTCTCCCGGATACGATTGATATTCACGCTCAGGGCATTGTCATCTACGTAAAGACGGTTGTCCCACAGGTATTCTATCAAATCCCCTCTGGCGCAGATACTTCCTGCATGGCAAAACAGATAATATAAAATTTTCACTTCATTTTTTGTCAATTCTACACTCTCTTCTCCCCTGGATATGGTGCTGTCCTCCAGATGAAGGGTGACACCTCTGTGTGTCAGACAGGTATTCTGTTCCCTTGGATAGGCTTTTTTGAGAAGGGAATCCATTTTTGCCAGAAGAATGGCTGTATGATAGGGTTTTGTGATAAATGCATCTCCTCCCAGCATAATGCTGTTCAATTCATCCATATCTGTGCTGCAGCTGGTGACAAACACAATGGGCACAGCGGAAAAGCTGCGGATTTTCGCACATAGGGAAAATCCATCTTCTCCTGGCAGTTTAACGTCCAGGAGAATTAAATGGGGGGAAAATTGCTTTACCGTTTCTATGGTTTGACGGAAATCTTCCACAGCCTGCACCTCATATCCGCGGCCTTTTAAAAGTGTTTTCAGTTCTTTTTGTATGACAGAATCATCTTCTATAATCAAAATTTTATAGTTCATTTTCAGAATTCCTTTAAATCATTCATTTTCAGAAAGAATGGCTCCGCTTCCCACCGTGCTTTCTGCTTTTTCTTTTTTACGGTCAAGACCTGCAAAGAAACCGGCAATCAAGGTTCCGGAAATGGAATGCCATACACAGGATACCGCACAGATAATTGCGGACTGCGGGGTGCTGGCAAACTGTGCCGTAGTAGTGGCCAGGTTGGTGGCAAGTCCCGCATTCTGCATACCCACTTCAATAGAGATTGTTCTTTTCTTCGCAGTGTTCATGCCTGTCAGTTTACCGGCACCGTAGCCCAACAGATAGCCCAGTCCGTTATGAAGCAGAACAGCTACAAAAATGACAACACCTGAGTTGAAGAAGTTTGCGCCCTGTGAAGAAACAACACCGCCTACTACGCAGGCCAGACCCAATACAGCAACACCGGGCATCATTTTCTGGATATTCTGGAAAGTCTTTTTCTTTCCCCAGAGATAGTTAAGAAGAAATCCTACGGCAATAGGAAGAATCACGGTTTCGATAATGGACACAAACATGGGCAGCCCCTGAATATTGATTTTTGTTCCGCTTGCCAGAAAAGAAACCAGAAGCGGTGTCATAATCGGGGACAGCAGTGTGGATACCGTAGTCATGCCCACAGAAAAGGCCACGTCACCGCCGCACAGGTAGGACATGATATTGGAGGAAACTCCCCCCGGACAACAGCCTACTAAAATCAGTCCCAGGGCAATGCCATCCGGCAAATGCAGGGCACGGCTGACCGCAAAAGCCAGAAACGGCATAATCAGATATTGGGCAGCTGCACCGATACAGATATCCAGAGGACGCTGCGCCAAAATTTTAAAATCCTGGGTCGTCAGTGTCAGTCCCATACTGAACATGATAATTCCGATAATCAAAGACTGGCTGGTAAATTTATTGCCCACCATATCTGTAAACAACTGGAAGTTGACCCAGCCCATCAGCCCCGGAAGGAAAAAGGTGACAACCGCTATGGCAATCACCACGGCCGAAGTGTAATTGGATAGAAATTTGCTTGCTTTTTGTAATGCTTTCATAGAAATCCTCCTTCTTCTGTGCAAACACCCAAGAAAAGTTTCATGAACTTTCACACGACAAAAAGCCCCCTCCGGCTCTTGCCGAAAGGGACGAATATAATCCGCGGTACCACCCTCATTCTGCAGATTTCCTGCAGCGCTCACATACTTCATATGTTTTCCCTTTAACGGAGGATTCCGGCTGAACCTACTGCTTCTTTCAGTCAGCTCCTTAGGGAGGATATTCACATTTCCCGCTATATCTGCTTTCACCAAACGCAGACTCTCTGAAATACCGTTCTGAAATATGACCTTGTTCCCTTCATCGGATTTCGGTGTTTTATCACATTAATATGTTGTAATTGATTTAATAACCATTATAGCCCTGATTTCTGAAATGTCAACTACTTTTTTTATTTTCCGCCATTTTCCTTTCATCATGGAGCTTATGCAAACATAGAAACGACCAGTCCTACAAGCAAACTTGTAACACCTACGATTGTCTCCATAATGGTCCAGGTTTTCAATGTAGTCTTTTCATCAATTTCCAGAAATGTTCCCACCAGCCAGAAACCTGCATCATTCACATGACTCAAAGCCGTAGCTCCCCCGCAGATAGCCAGACACATAGCCCCGCGGTACAACATATTCTCTCCCATGACCGCCGGCATAGAAGCCATGATACCTGATGCCATAGTAATGGCTACAATAGAACTTCCTACAGACGCTCTCACAAGAAGCGCAATGAAAAAAGCCACAAGTATCAGAGGTAAGTCACTGTTCTCCAGCATAGGTCCAATCACATTTCCCAGGCCGGAATCCTGAAGCATCCAGCGGATAACACCACCGCTGGCAATCACCAGAAGAATCATGCCAACCGGGCGCAAAGAGTGCTCCAGTATCTGCTTCAACTGACTTTTGGACATTCCTCTCCGTATTCCAAGAAAATACATAGAGAATAAAGTAGCTATCGTAAGTGCCAGAAAAGGTTCTCCTAAAAATTTCAATCCATCTTTAACTTCTTGTGGAAAAGGCATGTATTCTGCAAGTGTACTGCAAAGAATCAATACCAGCGGCACCAGAATAACCCCCAGCACAAGTCCGAAAGAAGGAAGGGTTTCCTCCTTTTCATCATGAATTTCCTTTACATTCTGGGGTAACTCGGTAAAAATCTTATTTCCAATAAATCTGCCCCAGATAATTCCTGCTGTGGTCATGCTGAGAATTGCTGTAGGAACGCCAAGTAAAATCATAGTTCCCAGATTTACGCCAAGAGCATCGGAGACCAGCACAGACGCAGCAGAAGGCGGCACGAAGGCATATCCGCTGGCCAATCCTGCCAGAAGAGGAATCGCATAATACAGGGTGGACTTTCGGGTCTGCTTTGCCACGCTGAAAACCAGCGGAATCAATACCACAACTCCGGCTTCAAAAAATACTGTAGTTCCAATGACCAGTCCGGTGATAGCCAGCGCTGCCCCTGCCTTTTTCTGTCCAAATCTGTTGATTAACGTCTGGGCAACTACTCTCGCACCTCCGCTGGATTCCAGAATGCCTCCAAACATAGAGCCAAGTCCTACCAGTAAGGCAATTCCCTGAAGGGTTTCTCCCACTCCCTTTTCCACAGTCTCAGAAATCATAGACAGCGGCATGCCTGCTCCGATTCCAATGAGAATAGCGGAAATCATCATAGATAACACCGGGTGCAATTTCATTTTGATAATAAGCACCAGCAAAACTACAATTCCAACTGCGGCAGCCACCATCAGTCTTGTTGGGTCGGCTGTAAATGTTGTATCTGCCATTTTTGTATTCCTCCTAAATCATCTGATGTTTTTTCATGTTTTTTTTGATTTTCACTCTGTTTTTTTGTTTTTACTTCATTGCAATCTATTTATTCTCCAAATTCATCCGATGTTTAACATTATAATTTTTTCATTTGCAAAAAACAATATCGTAATTTTATCCAATTTTCACTTTTGTTTTTTGTGCATTTTCACGATTTGACAAGAAATCTCCTTCTACTTTATTATATAGAACAAAGGATACATTTAAAAGAAACGAGGAAAACGTATGACCAATCCGATCTCACCAGACGCTTTAGATGAAAAAAGTCTTCCGCAGAAAATAGCCGAGGATATCATTGCATTGATTTTAGAAGAACATCTGCAGCCCGGAGACAAGCTGCCTAACGAATCAAACCTGTCGAATCGGCTCCATGCCGGGCGCAGTTCCATTCGTGAAGCCATGAAGCTTCTCGCTTCCCGAAATATTGTCACTATCCGTCAGGGTTCCGGAACTTATGTAGCTGCTTCTCCCGGAATGGTAGAAGACCCTCTTGGTTTCACTTTTATAGGCGATAAAAAGAAACTGGTGGCAGACTTGCTGGACGTACGCTTTTTACTTGAACCTTCCATTGCTGCAATGGCTGCAAAATGGGCAGATGAAAACGACATCCGGAAAATCACTGCTTTGTGCAGCGAAGTGGAAGATTTACTGCTCCAACAGAAAAATCACATTCAAAAAGATATTGAATTTCATACGGCCATTGCCATGAGCAGCAAGAATCTGGTGGTTCCCCGCCTGATTCCTGTCATTAACAGTTCTATTCCTTTGTTTGTGGAAATAACCAAAAGCCGTCTCTACACAGAGACGATAGAAACTCACAGGGAAATCACAGAGGCTATCTGCGCCCACGACTCTGTCCGTGCGCAGGACGCCATGTACTTGCATTTAGTCTATAACCGGCGACTGATTCAGAAAATGGCAGAAACCTGATATTTTCTGGCCCGCAGATAAAAAGAGAGACTTCTCAGCAACCCTCCAGGGTCTATCTGAAAAAAGTCTCTCTTCGCTCATTGCTAAAAATATTTTTCCTCTACAGCTCTTTTTTCTCCATAATTTTGACACTGATACTGTAGGAGATTCCCAATGCCAGTACACACAACACGATACTGCCCAAAATATATCCCCATACGGGAATATCTGCCAAAAATCCCACGGCTTTCTCTGCTTCTATGCTAAGATGAAGCAGACGATTGAGCGCAGCTATACTTCCCATTACTGCTATCACAATAGCAAAGAGGAAAATTCTTCCCTTTTCACTCCCAAATTTCAGTTGTATGGGAATCATAATTGCAAAAAGAACTATCATAATTACATCTGTGACTCCTCCTTGAACAAAATAGGGAATCATCAGAAAATCATCATGGAATATGCCATATCCTATACCCAAAAGCTGGCATAACACCAAAGTTCCAACTCCACAGATTATGCCGTACACATATTTTTCTCCTGCGTATTCTCTTCTGCTAACCGGAAGAATCAGCAAAAAGGGCAGGCTATTGTCAATCTCATCATAACTGATAGTAGATATGGTAAAAAAGCAGAAGCCAAAAGGCAGATAGACGGTAAGAAAACCCACATTGCCTCCGGCCAGCGCCGGAATCATTCCAATCAGCAGCAACATCAAAAAAAATCTTCGCTGTCCCTTCATCAGGGCAAAATCTTTCAGTAATAATCCTTTCATATTGCTTCTCCCTTCACCATCATGGCAATCACTTCGTCCACGTTTCCCTTTTCTAACGCAAGGTTAGGATAATTTTCCATATAAAACTGCTTTTCTCTGGTCAGACAACGATAACCATAGCTTTCTTTCATTACCCGCAGCAAATACTGTTTTTCCATGGCATCGAACTGGCTCTGTGTCACCTTTAAAATACCGTACTGCCCCAGCAGTACATCCATTTCCTCATGAAGTACAATCTCTCCGTTGTCTATCATATACAAATCATCACAAAGCCCCTCCAAATCTGTAGAAATATGAGAGCTAATCAAAATGGTTCTCTCTTCGTTTTCCTCCATGTAGGCCCGCAGCATATCCAACAACTCTTCTCTGGCCAGAACATCCAGTCCGGTGGTGGGCTCATCCAAAAGCAGTAAATCTGCTTTATGAGTAATGGCTGCCAGAATTTTCGCCTTTGCCAGCATACCTGTGGAAAACTCTTTGATTCTTTTGTCTGCCGGAAGTTGATAGCGGCGGCAGTATTCCCGGAACATGGCTCTGTCAAACCGGGGGTACATCCGGGAAAGCACGGTTTCCATATCTTTCATCGTAAGATATGTATTAAATCCCCCATTTGCCAGCACCACTCCCATCCGCTGCTTTTCCGCTTTTGTCCAGGTATGTATCTCCTTTCCGAAAACCTCTATGCTTCCTCCGTCTATGGAAATCAGCCCTAAAACAGATTTAAAGGTTGTGCTCTTTCCCGCACCGTTGGAGCCCACCAGTCCGGTAATGCAGCCTGCGGGAATTTCCATGGAACAATTTAACTCAAAGGTTCCGTAAGACTTTCTTAAATCTTTGATTTTCAACATACTCTATTCCTCCATAATCAGGTCGAAAACTGCCCGGATATCTTCCTCTGTCATGCCGTACCTTCTGGCTTTCTCTATGGCATGCTCAAATTCTGCCTCTATTTCCTTCTGCTGCTCCTGCAGCTTGGCATCCCGGTTGGCCTGGGCCACATAAGTCCCCTTTCCGTGTACGGTAATGGTAAAGCCTTCTGCCTCCAGGGTATCGTAAGATTTCTTTACTGTGAGGGCGCTGATTTTCAATTCTTTTGCCAGACCGCGCACAGAAGGAAGAATCTCTCCCGGCTTTAATTCTTCGTTTAATATCATAGTTTTTATCTGGTCCACGAGCTGCTCGTAAATGGGGACCATGGATGAGTGATGGATTATAATCTTCATGGTTTTCCTCCTCTTGTAAACAGTATATAACAGCATAGAACTGTTGTCAACTGTTTTATACTGTTATATACTGTTTTTTATTTTTTAAGAGAAAAACCGCTGCGACAGACATTTTTCTGTCTCACGCAGCGGTTTTTCCTGCAACTCTGTGTTTCCAATCTATTTGTCATTCGCTGAAGCGAATTCTTTCCATTAAAGACTCTTTTTTCAAAGATTTTCCAATGGCCGTACTGAGGATAACCTGAAGCAGTATCATCACAATAATCAGACCAAGAATCGCCTGGGTAGGATAATGGAAATACTGAATCCCCATGATATGGTTTTCTTTTGCATAGAGGAAAAACAGGTAACCTGTAAAACTGCCCAGACTCACAGAGCAAAGCAGAGTTCCCATGGTATAGAACAGTCCTTCCAGATTCAGCATCTTCACAAGCTGTTTATCTGACAAGCCGATGGCCTGCATCATACCAAGTTCTTTCTTCCTCACATGAGTGCTGTTTATCATGGTATTCATCATGTTCATCATACAGATAACACCTAAGATTCCAAGGAAAACATAGCAGGACAGATACATAAAGGACATAGATGTTTTATATTCTTCATACCCCTTCTGCCAGGAATCTGCAAGCTCGATACCACCGGCCTTTTCACAGGCAGCAACCAAGGCCTTTTCCAACTCTGCATCATAGTCCTTGTCTGCAAAAATACTCAGGGCGTCATTGACATTGTATTGGCTCATAGCATTGACTGCGCTCTTGGCAGTGAGAAAAGTTGAATAATTGACAATACCCTCTGAATAATTCCCAATTGCCGCAATCTCCAGGCTTTTCTCCTTTTCTACATTGCCGTCCGAATACTGGAACGTAATTTTATCTCCTACTTTCAGTTCCGGATACCAGTGAAGCGCTGTCTTAGAAAGAATGACTTTATTGCCTTTCTGCAGTTCTTCATAAGTTACTTTTCCTTCTACAATACCCTTTTCCAGTATTTCAGCATAATTTTCCGAGTAACCTACAAGGGATAACTGTTCTTCAAATTTTTTATTCTTCAATGGAATACACGGTTTTACTTCTGTCTTCTCCACACCATCCAGACTCTCAATTCCCCGGATAAATTCCGGTGTCAGAGGATTGTTCTGCTGAACCTGACTCCATTCCAGTTCCGGATGTTCTTTATTTCCGGATTCTGTAATAACAGAAAGATAATACTGTCCGTCAATACTGGAAGCAGCAGACTCTCTGGGAGCTGCGCAGGATAAACCGGCAGACACGGTCACGAAGAAAACTCCGGTAATCGCCATGGAAACAATGGTAATCACTGTTCTCTTTTTATTCCTTGACAGATTGGAGCAGGTCAGGCGGAACAAGTTCAGATATTCGTAACCCTTTCTCGTTCCTTTTCCCTTACGGCCTTCTCCGTTATAGCGAAGCGCCTCTATGGGAGAAATTCGGGCGGCAATTTTCATAGGCTTCAAAAGTGAAAGGTAAACGGTCATAAGCGCCACACCTGCAGCCAGAAAATACAGCCATGCATGAAGATACTGTACTTTGTGATTCTTTACAATCTCAGATATGGCAGTTATCACCATGTCTTCTTTCTTATCCGCATTTATGATTTTATACATCAAAGGAAAAACTCCCTCCAATGTAGCTGTTCCTGCCAACAGACCTGCCGGAATGGCAAACGCTGCCGTAAAAAATCCTTCCCTCAGAACAATCTGGCGAATCTGGTGTTTTGTGGCTCCTATGGCTTTTAATCGGCCGTACTCCTGTACCTTATGAATCATGGATACATAATATATACTGTAAATGGTAATCACTCCGGCCAGTACCACAATCAGCATAATCATTATAATCATAGGAATGGTAGAGGGATCCACATAATTGGCTGCCAGATATTCTGTATTTACCATCAGGTTGTCTTCAGGAATCTCAAAGGCAGCAGCAATGTCTTTCATCTCCTCTTCCATGTCATCTGTTGTAGCTGAAGATACCGTTGGAAGGCGAAAATAGACGCGGTAGGAAATGTCTGTCACGGGAAAATCCTGCTTCACAAATTCTTCAGAAACAAAGGCGCTGTATAACTTCTTGTCTTCATTTATCTGGCTGTCTGCTGTCATACCGCAAATAACGAAATCCTTTTCCCTGCTGTAATCCAGGCCTTCATTTGTTATAGGCTGGTAGGGCACGCGGATAGTATCACCTATCCTTCCCTCCAGTCCCATGGCCTTTAACAGTCCTTCGGACACCACAATTTCATTCTCCTTCTGTGGAAAATGCCCCTCTGCTAATTCTGATTTGTTCAGTTCGGCACAAGTTTCGTCCAGATACACCATACTGATGGTGTATGTTTCGTTTACCATAACAGCCGGGTCACACCGCAGGCCCATACTTTCCAGACGGTCCGAAGCCTTCAGATTCTGTGCAGTCTGGGGAGACACGTCGCGATACAGCCCATGAAAGGTTGGATATACCTGATTTACTGCCGCAAATTCCAGATTCACAACACCAAATCCAACGCCGGGAATCACAAACAGCAGAAGGGTGGTGAGAAAAATGGCGATACCTGTTAAAATATTTCGGCTTTTATTCGCCCTGATATTGGAGAAAGCCGTTCTGGTTACCGTCTTCATTCTGCCGTCACCACCTTACCGTCTTCAATGACAATAATCTCGTCTGCCATCTGAGCAATGGTTTCATCATGGGTAATCATCACCAAAGTCTGTCCGTATTTGGTCACACAGGTTTTCAGAAGTGCAATAACCTCCAATTCTGTCCGGGAATCCAGATTTCCGGTGGGTTCATCGGCCAGAATAATCGAAGGCCGTGAAGCAAGTGCTCTGGCAATGGCCACTCTCTGCTTCTGTCCTCCGGAAAGAGCATTGGGAAGATTTTTCAGCTTATCCTCGATGCTAATGGTTTTTATAATTTCCATAACATAATTATGGTCAACCTTTTTATTATCCAATCCCAGAGGAAGTACAATATTTTCCCATACGTTCAAAGAAGGAAGCAGATTGTAGTCTTGAAAAATAAAACCTATTTTTTTCCTTCGGAATACTGCAAGCTGTTCATCCTTCAGTTTAAAAATGTCTTCCCCGTCAATAAACACCCTGCCTTTATCCGGTCTGTCCAGACCGCCCATTAAATGCAGCATGGTACTTTTTCCGGAACCGGACCTTCCTACAATCGCTGTAAACTTCCCTCTCTCTATCGTCAGATTCGTATGGTCTACTGCCTTTACCAGATTTTCTCCCTTTCCGTAATATTTCTTTAAATTTCTGATTTCTACCATTGGTTTCATCTGTCATGCTCCCTTCTGTTCTGTTCTTTCTGTCTCTACTATGCATAATACAACAGAAGACTTGCAATTTGCTGACAGGAACCTTACAGTTTTGTAATTCTTTTTGTAATTATCCGCGAATAAAGTTTGTTTTGATTTTTTCTTCCGGCTTGGGTGCTTCTATTCCCGCTTTTTTTCCGGCCTCAATGCATTTCAGTGTCCATGCCATATTTTTTCCCAGCACACGCATAATCTGCAGTCCTTCTTCATCCTGTTTTACCTCTTCCGGTGTATTTCCATGCACCATATTCCAGTAATTGGAGGAGATAATTGGCATCTGATGAAAGGCAAAATATTTTGTCAGAACATCTAAGGTCGCGGTTGTGCCGGCTCTTCTGGCAGAAGCTACGGCAGCAGCCGGTTTATACAGCATATCCTTTCCTGCCAGGGAACACAACTTATCCATGAATTCTATAATCTGCCCTGTGGGAGAAGCCCAGTATACCGGAGAACCTACAATAATACCATCTGCTTCTTTCAGCTTCAGAGCAGCTTCCTTTACCAGCTCTTTATCCGGATTTCCTGCCTGAAAAATTTCTGTCTCAATACCATTTTCCTTTAATGCCTCTGCAACTGTACTTAAAGCTGTAAAGGTACAGCCTGCCTTTCTGGGACTTCCATTTAATAACAATACTTTCATATTATTTTCATTCCTTTCTCCATAACTTTTAAATTTCTATCTTATTATACTCTAAGAACGGCTTTTCAGCAATTCCGTCTGTTCATTTTCTCCCAGCAGATACAACTCATGCAAAGCTCTGGTAATAGCCACATACAGCAGTTTGGCTTCCTTTACATTCATTCCGTATCGCAATGTATCCGGCTGCCATAAAACTACGGCGTCAAATTCCAATCCTTTTGTCAGCGTAACCGGAAGTACCATAATTCCATTATGAAAGCCCTCTTCCTGTTCTGTCTGCAGAACTTTCCGTACAGTCTCTGTATCCTTTTCATCTCTGCAGATGACAGCAATCGTTTCAAAGCCTTTCTGCTGTATGTTTTCCAGCAATGCTTTCAGTTGTTTTCCAATGTCTTTTCTTTGCTGCATTTGAACGCAGACCGGATTTCCATGGCGGATAACCGGCTGTATTTTATAATTCCCAAGAGAGGCTTTTTCCAAGACTCTTCCTGCGTACTGGGAAATTTCAATGGTGTTTCGGTAACTCTTAGCCAGCAGATAAAAACTATCCCTGTCATCTCTTAGAAGAATCTTTTTCAAATCTTCCCAGTCATTTAAACCTGTCTCATACCGAATATTCTGAGATACGTCTCCCATAATGGTAAAATAACAGCGGGGAAGCACCTGACGAAGTACATAGTATACCGTCTCTCCAAAGTCCTGGGCTTCGTCCAGAATTATCTGACTGAATTCATCCGTCTCTTTTTTCAGAAAAATTCTCTTTCGGATAAGACACAGCGCCGCTGTATCATACAAATCCATCTGCCCCTTTTCCACATGCGCTATGGTTTCCTTATACCCGCCTTCAAATTTATGTGTTTCATCGCCTGCCTGTTCCAGTTCTTCCAGAAACGTTCTGTATATCTGTATTTCTGTCCACTTATTTTTAGAAGAACAAAAATAATTCCGGTACGCTTTCTGCTTTTCTTTGCGAAATCCCTCTTCCTTTTCCGTACACAAAAACTGAATTCGCTGACGGGTTCGCTGGTTCAACAGCTTCTCTAACTGAAACAGGGACAGATCCGGGTTTCGGCTTCTGGTATCCTGCATATTCTCTTGAGACAGTATCACACCTAATTCCCGGTCCCGAATATCCTGTAAATTCAAATGTTTCTCTATCCACTTTTTCAAAAAGCATTCCAGTGCATATACAAAATCCAGTCTGCTTTTTTTGCAGGCCTTGGTGTCTTCTTCTATGATGCTGAACTTTTTCTTCCAGGACTTTTCCATGAGGTAAGGAAGGAACACGTCCATCCTCATCTGACGCACATGGTTCACGTCCAGTTCCGGCAAACCGCTGCTGATATAGTTCAAAAGCATATCGCTGCTTCCCACAATACAAAATTCCGATGGCTTATATACCTCTTCATAGTTATACAGAATATAAGAAATCCTGTGAAGTGCCACTGTGGTTTTCCCACTGCCTGCCACGCCCTGTACAATCATGTTTTTATATGGCGTAGCACGGATAATTTCATTTTGTTCTTTCTGAATGGTTGCAATGATGTCTCCCAGCACGGCTTCCTTATGCTGAGAAAGATATTTTACCAAAAGTTCATCACTGGCCGCTGTATCATTGTCATAAAATCCCAGCAGCTTCTCTCCCTGCAAATCATAAGTTCTCTTTTTGAAAAGCCGGATGTTTACAGGTTCACTCCCCGGTACTTCATAACTGCCTTTTCCCAGTTCATTTTCATAATAAACACTGGAAACCGGGGCTCTCCAGTCTACAATCATTACCTCATTGGAATTTCGTGTAACACCGTTTTTTCCGATATAACGGCTTTCTGTCACACCATAAGATTCGTCATCATAGTCAATTCTGCCAAAGTATGCCTTGTTCAGCGCTGCCCTGTTTTTCCGCAGAGAATTCTGTATGTGCTCCAGAATATTTTTCTCCGCTTCCAGCAGACCAAAGGAGTCACCCTCCCCTTTCTTCACAGCCTGAAAAAGTTGTGTCACTTCTTTTTTACTGACCGCTTCTTTTTCTTCATACTCCCGAATGTTTTCCCGGATGATTTCCAGACACGACAATAGACGCTGTTGTTCTAACAGCATATCCTGATTTTTTTCCATTTTCTTTCCCTCACTATTCGCAAATTTCACTCTAAAATCTGACTCGGACACCGTTTTCTCAAATTTTACAGCATCCTCCAGTTTAGGCGGTTTACCATTATAGCACAGGATTGAAAAAAATACCAGAAGTTTTATCCTCTCTTTGTCAAGCTTCAGCCAAGGGCAGCATAATGTGAAAACAGCTTCCTAAAATACCGCTTCTATCTTTGACACAAATGGTGCCCCCCTGCTGTTCCAGAATCTGCCTGGCCAAATAAAGACCTACACCTGCACCATCACGTTCCATTTCTCTTGCTTCCTCACCACGATAAAACCTCTGAAAAATCTTGTTTCTGTCCTTTTTCGGAATTCCAATTCCCTCATCGAATACTTCAATGAGTACATAAGAGGTCAGCTTCCGCATGCGTATTTCTACTTTCTTCCCTGGCTTTGAATACTTAATGGCATTGTCCAGAACGTTAATCATGGCCTCCTGGGTCCAGCGAAAATCATGATTTGAATAACAGTCCTCCAGTTCTGCCGAAAGTTCTATGTTTTTATCTACAGCCTTCATAATCACCGTATTGACTGCTCCAAGAATGGTTTTCTTCAGACTTCTCACCTGCGGCTCCAAATGAATCATGCTGCCTTCCAGCCTGGACATATTCAGCAGCAGTTCCATGAGTTTTCCCAGGTTCTCCAATTCCTGCTTTCCCTGTATGTAAAACTCCTTCCCCTCTTCTTCTGTAAGTGTATCATCCTCCATCATTTCATAGCATACTCTGAAAGCTGCAAAAGGAGTTTTCAACTGATGGGAAATATCCGTAATCAGGGCTTTTGTACTGCTCTCTTCCTGTTCCAGGCGCTCCTTCATATTTTCTATGTAAGTTCCCAGCTTTTCTTCTTTCTCTCTTAAGCCCCACAAATAATCTGACTGGATGTTCAAAAGTTCTGCGGTATCAAAATTTCCATCCATAAAGCGTTCCATACTGTCTTCCAATACTTTTATCTGCGCCCGTTCCAGATTTTCTTCTGTTTTTGCTCTTTTTCTGATAAAAAACACCGCACCTGCAAAAATCCCTGCAATTATCAGTATCTCCGAAGCAAACAAAAGCAAAATTTCTTTGCTTTCCTTTGCAGAGAAAAAATAGTATCCGTATTTTTCCTGCAGTTCTTTCTGTTTTTCTCGATCCGCCTGTTTGGTATCGGCAGTATTCTTTGCTTCTCTGATTTCTATCCAGACACCTTCTGACCATGGATACCGCAAAGCCAGTTGTGCTGCCTGCCTGTTCCTCTCCTCATAACGATACACCAGATAAACCGAAGACAGCAATAAAATTCCTGCCATCACACACCCAAGCACTGCGGCCATGCTTTTTATTTCTTTGTTACCGTGTCTGTCCATATGTATCCCAATCCCCTTACATTTTCTATGGCATTGGTATGCAGTTTGCTTTTCAGCCGGCTAATATTAACGGTCACCGTATTTTCGTCTACAAACTGTCCCTCTCTGTCCCATACCATTTCCAGTATCTGCTCCTTTGTCATAACGGTCCCTGCGTGTTCCATCAGACAAATTAAAAGCTGCAGCTCTTTCTTACTCAATATTACAGGCTCTTTCTGCCTGTATACCTGCATAGTAAGACAATTCACTTCGATGCCATCCGAAAGCAAAATCTGTCCCTCTTGCTGCCCGGCTCTGCGCATTAATGCATTTACTTTGGAAATCAATACCAAAAGACTAAAAGGTTTTGTCATATAGTCATCTGCACCACAGTCATATCCATTGACAATGTCCACTTCCTGGTCCAGGGCAGTAAGAAAAATAATAAAAACTTCGCTTTTTTGTCTTACCTCTCTGCAAAAATCCATTCCACTGCCATCGGAAAGCGTAATATCGCTAATAACCAAATCTATGCTCCCTTTCTGAAACAGCGCTTTTGCTTCTTTGAGAGAAAAAGCGGACAAAACTTCGTATCCTTCCTTTTCCAGTTTCAGAGAAATTCCCCTATTTAAGGCTTTATCATCTTCCAGTAATAATATTCGTTTCATCGTCTGCACTCCTAAAACAGATATGATATAGACAAAGGTACGGCTGCCGCATTAAGTACCTGTCAAGAATATTCCTGCTTCATGCAGCAGCCGCAACTCCTTTTAAGATATGTTCAGAACTTTGTCATTTAAAATTCATTCCCCGGAAATCTGGGAATTCCTGCAAATCCCTGTTCCAAATCTTTCTCTGTGGGAATATAATCTGTCATCTGCCCATTGTTGAATTTTTCATATGCGTACATATCAAAATATCCAGTTCCGGTCAATCCGAAAACGATGGTTTTTTCTTCTCCAGTCTCTTTGCACCGAATTGCTTCGTCTAAAGCCACACGAATTGCATGTGCGCTTTCCGGCGCAGGCAGAATTCCTTCTATTCTTGCAAACTGCTCTGCAGCCTCAAATACAGATGTCTGTTCTACCGCCCGGGCTTCCATCAGGCCATCATGATACAGCTGAGATAAAATGGAACTCATGCCGTGATAGCGAAGTCCCCCTGCATGATTGGCAGAAGGAATAAAATTATTGCCCAATGTATACATTTTCTGCAAAGGCGTAACCATACCTGTATCACAAAAATCATAGGCAAACTTTCCTCGGGTAAGGCTCGGACAGGAAGCAGGTTCCACTGCAATAATCTGATAATCCTTTTCTCCTCTTAATTTTTCTCCCACAAACGGAGAAATCAGACCTCCCAGATTAGAACCACCTCCGGCACAACCAATAATGATATCTGGTTGGATATCATATTTTTCTAAAGCTGTTTTTGTCTCCAGTCCAATCACTGTCTGATGCAATAACACCTGATTTAACACACTTCCCAAAACATAGCGGTAGCCTTCCTGCTGTACAGCCCTCTCCACAGCCTCTGAAATGGCACAGCCAAGACTTCCCGATGTGCCTGGGTGTTCCCTCAAAATTTTTCTTCCTACCTCTGTCGTATCTGAAGGCGATGGTGTGACTGCAGCACCATAAGTCCTCATTACCTCTCTTCGGAATGGTTTTTGTTCATAAGAACATTTTACCATATATACCTGGCAGTCCAATCCAAGATAGGCGCAGGCCATAGACAGTGCAGTCCCCCACTGTCCTGCTCCGGTTTCTGTAGTAACCCCTTTCAATCCCTGCTCTTTTGCGTAATAAGCCTGTGCAATCGCAGAGTTCAGTTTGTGACTTCCACTGGTATTATTTCCCTCAAACTTATAATAAATTTTAGCCGGCGTCTGCAGCTTTTCTTCCAGACAATACGCCCGAACTAGCGGGGAGGGACGATACATTTTATAAAAGTTTCTGATTTCTTCCGGTATTTCTATAAAAGGAGTTGTGGTGTCAAGCTCCTGTTTTACCAGTTCCTCACAAAAAATCTGTCCCAATTCTGCCTCCGTCATAGGCTGATAAGTCTTAGGATTTAACAGAGGCGCTGGTTTGTTTTTCATATCCGCCCGGACATTATACCATTCTTTTGGCATCTCACTTTCTTCCAGATAAATTTTATAGGGAATTTCCTTTTTTATATTCGACATAGGCTTTCTCCTGTATTTCTATGGTTATTTTTTATATACGGTTATCGTGTAATTTTGATGGAATACGTCTCCCGCTTCTACAGAGACAATATCTGGTTTCTCTGAAATGTCTCCTTCAAAACCGTAATCATCACATCTTCCTCTCCATGGTTCCAGGCAAATATAAGGTGCGCCCGGAAGACTCCAGATACCAAAATTCGTAAATCCTTCACATTCCATAAGAATATATGGAGTACCATCCGGATACGCAATCCCTGCAAGCGTAATCTGAGAACCATCAAAAATCAAAGCATCTTTATCAAACATATGCTCCGTAATCGCACATCCGCTGTAAGCACCGTATGTATCTAAAGGCAGCCTGTAAGTTTTTTCCCCATCTGCATTGCACGAATCTCCATAGACAAGGCGGTATTCCAGTGCTTCTTTTCTGTTGAAGAGAAGCTTATATTCTGTCTGCCGGGTATCCTCCAAAATCGGCACATTAAATCCCGGGTGCCCTCCTATAGTAAAGTACATCTTTTCTTCATTGTTGTTTTCTACGTCCCAGACAACCTCCAACGTTCTTTCTGTCAGCCGATAAGTCACATTTAAAACAAAAGAAAATGGAAAATAAGCTCTGGTAGCTTCATCATCTCTCAAAGAAAATGTCAAAAGATTATCTTCCTGTTTTATACATATAAACTCTGAATCTTTTGCAAAGCCATGTAGGTCTGTATCAAAGCGCCTTCCGTTGTAATAGCAGCAATTTTTATAATGACGCCCTACATTGGGAAATAAAAGAGGCGAATGGCGTTTCCAGAACTTTTCATCTCCATACCATAAAACTTCTTTGTTCATTTCCTTATCAAAAAGACTCTGTAACTCTGCTCCTTTTGAGGAAACTACAATTTTTAAATACTGGTTCTCTATCTTGTACATTGTAAAAACTCCCTTTCCCAGATACCAAGTCTGTAATCTTTTCACTTTTTTATAGTTTATCACAGCCGGACAAGGGATACAAGAAAGTCTTTAAAAGGCTCTGCAATTTCAGACAATATCATCTGTAAAACTCTTCTTCCAGGATTTCACTGCATGTTTTCTGTAAACTGAAATCAAACAAAATCTGCAGCAGTCCAAAACGATTCCTCAAATCTTTTGCAAAATAAATCCCCTTTTTAAAAGTTTCCAAAGACACTTGGATTTCTGCCGGAGAACTGGGTGCTCCCATCGATTTTAAAATCTGTGCAACCGTCTTTGCAGAAGGAAGATTTTCCAGAACAGACCCGATTTCTTCCTGTTTTTCTTCCCACACGCTTCGTCTTCTCAGAACCTCATTATCCGCATTTTTCCCAACCTCCTGTTCCAGCTTTAGAACTTCCGGCGCTGCCGGACCATAGGCCTCCTCAATTTCTTCTGCCCACTTTTTATACGAAAAAGCTGATACTTGCTGCGAAAGCCCCATGTTTTTCTTCTCTTTCAGTATTTCATATAACCGCAGGGCAGCCACTGTTGCCACTCCTACTTTTGTTCCGTGCAAAGGGTCAGATTGGTGTCTCAGCAAAAACATCATTTCCCAATAGTGAGACATATGATGTTCACTTCCTGAAGCCGGACGGGAATTTCCAATATAGCTCATTGCAATACCGCTTAAAACCAGTCCTTCCATAAGAGCAGCTACTGCATTCTTCTCTCTCTTTGCTGCTGCCTCGGCATTTTCTGTTACTTTCTCTATCGATTTTCGAACTAATGCTGTCACTTCCGGACAAAGATACTCCTCATTTATTTCATGAGCCAGCTGCCAATCTGCCAAACATACATATTTCCCAATAATGTCCCCGACGCCTGCAGCAAGCATATGCATGGGTGCTTCACAAAGTACCTGTAAATCTCCGATAATCACTCTGGCCGGTCTTGCTGTATAAGTTGTTTTTAAATGACGGATAATCAGTGGAGAGACATTTGAGGCATACCCATCCATAGAAGGAGCTGTTCCCACAACATAATAATCTATTTTCATTTTATAACTGACGTACCTGCACAAATCATTAATCGTTCCGCTTCCTACAGCTATGATTAAATCACAGTCCTGAGGTACCTGTGTAAAAAGGTAAATCAAGGCCTGTTCATCCGGCACCAGTTCCGGCTCATGATAAAGAACCTTGCTAAAGTTGTATCCTGCTTTTGTAAGTTCCTCATACACCCGGAAACCGGCGGCTTTTTCCGTATGCTCGTCACATACCACACACAATTTTTTATAGGAATGACGACTTAAAATCCCCGGCAGGCGGCAAATTGCATTCTCCTCAATAAGAATTTCCTCAATATCACAAAAATGTGTTCTTCCACAGCTGCATTCAATTTCTTTTTGCAAATAAGCCTTCCAATCTGTTTTTTCCATATCTTTCTGTCCTTTCTCTGCTTCAATGGCATGAATTCTAACAGCAGAGTAGCATAAAAGATACTCATGGTCAAATTGGATGTCAAAATATTAATCCGTTCTATTATTAATATTTTAAAATATTAATTACAATTTCCGAGGATATGATGTACTTCCTCTAATAATCAAGCGAGGTTCATATTCTATATGATGAATCATTCCCTCCTTCAAAAAACCGCCTCTTTCCTGTTCTGCTTCTATCTTGTCAAGAAGAAGGCGACAGGCATCTTCCCCTTTTCTGGGGGCAAAATGCTCCACAGTTGTCAAGTCAATCCCTTTCATTCCGGAAATTAATAAATTGTCGCAGCCCACTACGGAAATTTCTTCCGGAATTTTGTAATGCAGGTTTAAAAGTGCATCGCGGATTCCCAGAGCAACCATATCACTGCTTCCGGCTATGGCAGTTAAATCAGGAACTTCTCTAATCATTTCCAAAGCCAGCTCATATCCTGTCCTGTATTCCATATCTTCCTCTTGAAATAAAATGTCCATCTGTTCCGGAAGGCTCTTAATATAAACACTGTCTCCATATCCTGCTTTTTCAAAAGTTTCACAGAAACCTTTCATTCTGGCTCTTCTGGCGGATTGCCTCTGTGTCAGAGGAGTGGATAAAAAGGCTGCTTTTCTGTGTCCCAGTTCCAGCAAATGCCCAGCAAGAAGTTCACCTGTTTTCTTACTGTTCAGTTCCACTGTGTCCATTCCTTCCACAACAGCTTTCTCTCCAATAAGTATAACCGGTATCTTTTCAGAAATCTTTTGAAGAAGTTCCGTAAATACCGGCGTGAAAGTACAAATGACTCCCGATGGATTCAGTTTTTCTATTTTTTTCAGGTACTTCTCCTCTGTTTGATAATCCCTCCTAGTATTACATAAAAACACGTCATACCGATTTTTCTGTGCTGTCTTTTCAATTCCCTGTAAAAGAGAACAATAATACGGATTGGATAAATTGGGACACATGACAAAAATAGTTCCTCTCATGGACACCCTGGTTCTTGAAGCCTTCTTTTCATTCGTATATCCCAATGTCCGAGCTGCCTCTTCCACCCGCTCTATCGTTTCTCTTGAAAAAGAGACATTATATTTTTTATTAAGAATCATGGACACAGCTGACTGAGAAACGCCTGCCTTTCTGGCTACATCTGTAGAAGTAATTTTTTTTCGGTTCATGAATGCCTTTCCTTTCCCCAATTATAAAATATCTTCTCCTATTGTATCATAGCGAAAAAGCATTGCAAGAACTGAACACGCTTATTTATTTTCTGAAGAGTAATATGGAATGCACAAATAGGAGCCCTCATAAATTACATCACTCTTCATGTGGTTAATCTTTTTAACTTCTCTGATATAGTCTTCTGTGGAATCATATTCTTCCGTCTGATATTCCTGAGCTATTTCCCAGAGACTTGTTCCCTCTTTTATTTCGATACTGGTAAAATACTTATGCCGTACAGACTCCTGTGTACCCGCACTGGCCGTATCAGAAGTAACCCAGAGCATTCCTAATACCACTGCACACAATAAAACTATAGCATACAAAAAACTTCGTTTTCTTCTTAATTTACTTCTCATTCTCATACCCTCCGTAAAATCGCGAAAATATGTTCGCGAACATCTGTTTGCTTTCTATCTGCAATCAGCATACTACAAGAACACATGTTTGTCAATACTTTTATCGAACATATTTTCGTTTCACGAACAAACTTTCCGAATATCTGTTTGCATTTTCTGTAAAGCTGTGATATGATAAAAGTAAGATTTCGATGATTCGGAGGTACCAGATTATGTCATATGGAAAAATAAGTCAAAAACAATCTGAAATTTTAGAATATATGAAAAATGAAATTTTAAACAGAGGATTTCCTCCTTCTGTAAGGGAAATTTGCGAGGCTGTGAATCTGAAATCCACATCCTCTGTCCATTCCCATCTTGAAACACTGGAAAAAAACGGCTATATTCGCAGAGACCCAACCAAACCCCGTGCCATAGAGATTGTAGATGACAATTTTAATCTGGTTCGGAGAGAGACGGTTAATGTTCCTATTGTTGGCAAAGTAGCTGCAGGACAGCCGCTTCTTGCCATGGAAAATGTCGAGGGATATTTCCCCATTCCTTCTGAATTTATGCCCAACAACAAAACTTTTATGCTGGTCGTAGAAGGTGACAGTATGATAAATGCCGGAATTTTCAGCGGAGATTATGTGCTTGTAGAACAGCAGCCTACTGCTGAGAACGGTCAAAAGGTTGTTGCACTGGTAGACGACTCTGCAACAGTAAAAACCTTTTATAAAGAAAAAGATTATATTCGTCTTCAGCCGGAAAACGATTCCATGGATCCTATCCTTGTAGGACCGGAGCAGGTTTTCCAGATTCTTGGAAAAGTAATTGGTGTGTTTCGTTTTATGCGTTAATTTCAGCAAAAAAGAAGAACCCCATAGAAGCGTCTCTGATTTTCCACTTGGTATTCTTGAGCACACTTCGTATGGAGTTTCTTCTCTTGCTTTTACATATCTAAATCTGTTCTCTCAACTAAAGTTCCATCTCTCCAGATACGTTCTAAATCATAGAACAGACGGTTTTCTTCATCAAAAATATGAATCACGACATCTCTGTAATCCATAAGAATCCAGTTTGCGCTCTGGTATCCTTCCATCTGTTTGGCTTCTACACCGGCTCTTCCCAGCACTTCATCCACATTATCTGCCATGGCCTGCACCTGACTGCGGTTAGTTCCGCTGGCAATGATAAAGTAGTCTGCCAGTGTTGAAATCTGTTCAATCTGAATAATTTTAATATCCTGAGCCTTTTTATCTTCCATGGCCTCGCAAGCCATGCGTGCTATTTCTTTACTATTCATGGTCTGTGTTCTCCTTTTCCTTTTTTCCAAGGTGCAGCGCTTCATAATATTGAAAAGCCTTTTCTGTATAAGGATCGATAAGTTTTGCACTGGTTTCCAGATAGGAAAGGCTGTCTTTTAAAATGTAATACATTCCTTCATCTAAATCCATAAAAGCTACTTTTCTCACCCAGGACAGATTGGGTGCTCTGTCTCTTCCAGGTTCAATATAGTCCGCTATATAGATTATTTTCTCCAGACTGCTCATATCCTCTTTCCCTGTAGTATGCCAGCGGATAGCAGACAATATTCCCAGGTCATGTATATCGTACTTCTCTTTTGCAATATAAACACCCAGCTTCGCATGAATCAAAAACGGATTTTGCTTTTCAAAGGTACTGAGTTCAATGCCCTGCTTCCGGCAGATTTTCAACTTCTTTTTATTGGGAATACACTTTGCACAATCGTGAAGCAGACCTGCCAGCCGAGCCTGCTCCATATTGGTTCCATGAGCCATAGCCAGGGCTGCCGCTGTGTACATCACTCCCTGGGTATGCATAAAACGGTCTTTATCCAGATATTTTTTCAATTTTTTCTCAATTTCCGCAAAATCATATTTCATCTTTATCACTACCCTTGTATATATTATTCTCCATGATATAAGATATCACCTGGTCCGGTACATAATAGGCCAATGAACGGCGCTGCTGTATCCAGGTACGAATCTGCTCTGAAGAAATATCAATGTTCAGAGAATTCAGCTTTTCTATTCTTCCCCCGTATTTTTTCTTCAGTGCGGCAATGGTCTCGTCTAAACGCTGATGACTGGTATGATTTCTGGTGGCTACCAGAATTGTACAGACATTCAGAATGCGGAAAGGTTCTCTCCATTTTTCAAAATCATACAGAGAGTCTGCTCCCAGAATAAAAAAGTATTCCGTATCCGGATTTTGGTTTTGCAAATTTTCCAGTGTTCTGTAGGTATAGGTATATCCATCCTGCCGCATTTCTTCCAGAGACAGTTCAAAATGCGGATTTGACGCTATAGCCCTTTTCACCATTTCTGTGCGCTGCTCATCACTGGCCCGGTCTTTTCTTTCTCTTTTATGCGGAGGGTTTCCGGCAGGCATAAACAGCACCTTATCCAATTGAAACTGTTCATATGCCGTTTCTCCCAGAATCAAATGCCCTATATGAATAGGATCAAAAGTACCTCCCATGATACCGATTCTCTTTCTTTTTTCCCGCATAACACTTTCCTCTTTTTTGTTATTCTTTATGGCAGAAATATCTTTTTCTTATTATCCTTGCCTTCTTTATATAACACAATTTTTTTACCAATGACCTGTACGACCTGAGAACGTGTACGCTCTGCAAGCACTGCGGCAATTTCCTTCGGGTCATCCATACAGTTCTGGAGAACACTGATTTTAATCAGTTCTCTTGCCTCTAAGGCTTCTGCAACAGCTGCTGTATTTTCCGGTGTCAAACTGGATTTTCCAATCTGAAAAATCGGTTCCATAGTCATTGCAAGTCCTTTTAAATACGCTCTTTGTTTGCTTGTCATGCTTTATCTCCTGTTTTCCTTATTTATAATAATCAAAGTCAAAGCCATACATACGAACCGTATCCCCTTCCTGGATACCTGCTTTCTCCAAATCTTCCAGAATACCGCTTTCTTTTAAGAATTTCTGGAAGAACAGGAACCCTTTTTCGGAATCCAGATTGGTATAGCCCAGCATTTTTTCTATCTTTGGACCTTCTATAATGAAAACATGCTCGTCTTCTTCGTCCTGTGCTACTGTATACGGAAGATTTTCTGTAATCAGTGCGTCTTCCGGGAAAAACTCCTGCTCAAAAATTACAGGCTCTTTATCTATTGTATCCAAAAGCTGTTTTACATAGTATAAAAGTTCTTTCAATCCTTTTCCGCTTACCGCAGAAATTGCAAAAACTTTCATTCCCTGAGGTTCAAATTCATCACGAATCTTCTGCACCGGGTCTTCATCCCCTGCATACACGGCATCTATTTTATTTGCTGCAATGACCTGTGGACGCTTCATAAGTTCCGGGTCATAGGCTTCCAGTTCTTTATTGATTTTATAAATATCCTCAATGGGGTCTCTGCCTTCTGTGGACGCTGCGTCTACCAGATGAATTAAAACCCGTGTTCTTTCAATATGACGCAGGAACTGATGTCCTAAGCCCACACCTTCTGACGCGCCTTCAATCAATCCCGGAATATCGGCAATAACAAACCCGTTGCAGTCATCTAAATCCACCACACCCAAATGAGGATTCAGAGTTGTAAAATGATAATTGGCAATCTGAGGTCTGGCATTGCTGACTCTGGAAAGCAGAGTGGATTTTCCTACGTTTGGAAATCCGATAAGTCCTACATCGGCAATGACTTTTAATTCCAGCTGCACTTCCAGTTCCTGTGCCGGCTGGCCGGGCTGTGCATATTTAGGGACCTGCATAGTTGCCGTAGCATAGTGCTGATTTCCCTTTCCGCCTCTGCCGCCTTTTAATACAATCTGTCTGGTATTTCCGCCGGACATATCCGCAATAACTTTTCCGCTGACTGCCTCTTTAATAACGGTTCCTTCGGGCACTTTTAAAACAATATCTTTTCCATTTGCCCCATGGCATCTTTTTTTGCCGCCTTCTTCACCGTTTCCTGCGGCATATTTACTTTTATGACGGTAATCGGTCAGTGCATTCAGACCTTTATCCACTTCAAATATGACATCTCCGCCCTTACCGCCATCTCCGCCGTCAGGACCGCCGTTTGGGACATACAGCTCTCTTCGGAAACTGACATGTCCATCCCCGCCTTTTCCGGAGCGGATATATATTTTTGCTCTGTCTGCAAACATAATAACCTCTTTCTTTTATTGAAAAAAAGTGGCTTCAAACCCCTGAAAGATTTGAAGCCGCCTTGTTATCGTAATTACTCTTCAGTAGCCACTGGAACTACAGAAACCTGTTTTTTGTCTCTGCCTTTTCTCTCGAAACGAACAACACCATCAACTAATGCGAATAATGTGTCGTCTCCGCCTCTGCCTACATTTACGCCTGGATGAATTTTTGTTCCACGCTGTCTGTAGAGGATGTTTCCAGCTTTTACAAACTGTCCGTCAGCTCTTTTGGCACCAAGTCTTTTAGACTCAGAGTCACGTCCGTTCTTTGTAGAACCAACACCTTTTTTATGAGCGAATAACTGAAGGTTCATTTTTAACATGTCTTTACACCTCCTCGAATATTACATCGATATACTCCATGTATTCTTCTTCTATCCCCTGTAAACCAAGGATAAGCGAATTCAGAAGCAACGCCGTTTCTTTGGAATATCCCGGCTCTATTTTGAAATCCAGCCCTCCCATCTGCTCATCTACATCCACAGTAAACCTGTCCTCTGTAAACTGCTCAATGGAATTCACTGTATTCTGCGCCAGCACCGATACAGCTGCACACACAATATCACTGCCGCTTTCGGCATATCCTGCATGACCCTGCATGGCAAAACCTAAGATTTTCTGCTCTGAATTCTGATAAATCGTCACTTTAATCATAATGAATTAAGCATTGATTTTTTCAATTTTAACTTTAGTAAACTGCTGTCTGTGACCGTTTTTCTTGTGGTATCCGGTTTTTCTCTTATATTTGTAAACGATAACCTTTTTCGCTTTACCGTTTTCAACTACAGATGCAGTTACACTTGCATTGGCTACGTCTTCGCCAACTTTTAAACCGTCGTTGCTTACAGCAAGTACCTGGTCAAATGTAACAGTTTCACCAGCTTCTGCTCCAAGCTTTTCTACTCTGATAACATCGCCTTCGGCTACTTTGTACTGTTTACCACCTGTTGCAATAATTGCGTACATATGGCACCTCCTATTATCATTACTCGCCAAATATGGTGACCGTATACACGGTACTTATACCTCTTTGTGCGGCATACGCTAATATACTAACAGAAATCCTTTTATTCGTCAATAGATATTTTGAATTTTTCTGCAAAATATCTTAGGATATCTTAGGATTACAACACATGCCCGAACACCTTTTCCGGCTTTTTTCATTTTCTCATTTCACTTCTACCAGTTCAATACGGAAATTCAGTTCTTTTCCCGCCATCTCATGATTGGCATCAAACGTAATTGTACTCTCATCTTTTGCTGTCACCTTAACAGGAAATGGCTGTCCAAGCTGATTGGATAAATAAACCTGCTGTCCCGTTTCCAAATCTTCCGCTCCCGGAAGCTGTGCAATCTCAACGGTAAAAATCGCATTGGGGTCCGGCATTCCATACGCCTCTTCCGGCATCAAATGAATCTCCGCAATCTGACCCACTTCCATATCTGCCACTGCTGCATCAAAACCTTTAATCATCTGACCCACTCCGCAAGTGAACTCCAACGGTTCCCCTCTGTCATAGGAAGAATCAAACTGTGTGCCATCATTAAAGGTTCCTCTGTAATGGGTACGGCAGACTTTCCCAACATTACGGCCTGTCAGCACCGGCGCAGAACCACAATGTCCACCGCAGTTTCCGCTACAGCTGTGTCCCTCTCCGTGGTCTCCGCAGCTATGTCCCTCTTCATGGTGATGATTGCAGTTTACTCCTGTGGATACTAATTCCCCTTTCAAGTAAGCTTCCACAGCCTGGTCTGTATCCCCCTGGGCTCCCGCGCACAATTCAATTCCCGCCTCAGCAAGAGCCGTCTGAGCTCCACCGCCAATGCCTCCGCAAATCAATACATCAACAGACTGTTCTGCTAAAAGTCCGGCCAACGCTCCATGTCCGGAACCATTAGAACTCATCACTTCACTGGAAACTACTTTATTGTCTTCCACTTCATATACTTTAAAATATTCCGTCTTTCCAAAGTGCTGAAATACCTCTCCATTATCATAAGTTACTGCTATTTTCATCTCTGTATCCTCATCTTTCATTTTTTTAATCCCGCCAGCAGGATATGATATTAATTTTATCATATAGAAAGCTTTTTGTGTGAATAATTTTTCAGTTTCCGATTCTACAGTCTTTAGCTAGTCAATCCTCCCTCCCACCAATTCCGCAAACTTCTGCATTTCCTGTGTCACCCATTTGTTCCTGCAATAGAGCAGCTGGCTGTACATCACCACCGACGGAAGATTGGTTCGGACTTCCGAAAATCGTTTCTTCTCCAATTCCTCCTTCACCGTAAATGCCGGAAGAAAAGAAAGTCCCATACCCTTTTTCAGCAGATGAATAATGGTTTCCGTATTGCCGATTTCCAGAATCGGCATAATTTCCAAATCCCGCTCGGACAGCAGCCGTTCCAATTCATACTGATAAGCGGCTCCCAATTCTGTCAGCAAAAAGGGCTTTTTTACCAATTCCTGTATAGGTATCTGTTCTTTTCTTTCCTGTAACTGTTCCGCCAGGGTCACAAACAAAATGTGCTCCTTCCTTTCCACAACTTTCACCCATTCCCCGCTGCATATTTTTCTGTCCAGCGTAAAGACAAAATCAATTTCATTGCTCCTCGCCATTTCCATCAGTTCTTCTGTTGTGCCTGATTTTATGGTGATTTTCACTCTGGGATAACTGCTGTGAAAAGTCAGCAGGAAATCTGGCAGCATAGCGGTACAGACGGATTCTACCCCGCCAATCCGTAAGGTTCCATCCAGTTCCCCCTTTTCCTTTGCAAAAAACCGGGCCCGGTTGGCCGCCCCCATGATTTCATTGGCATAAGAAGTAAATTCCATTCCCCTTTCCGTTAGAAAAACCCGCTTTCCGATTCGTTCAAACAGCGGAGTTTCCAGTTCTTTTTCCAACTGTTGTATCTGCACAGTCACAGCGGATTGGGAATATCCCAGTTGTTCTGCTGCTTTTGAAAAATTTTGAGTTGCTGCCACCTTCAAAAAAGTGTTGATATTTCTCAGTTCCATGTATCTCTTTCCTTACTCTTCAGCTCTTTATTAATTTTTTTCATATATATTATCAAATATATGAATTTTGCAGATATATAACTGTAGTATACAATAAACTTATTCTACCGTAAAGATTTACGGTTGATTTTCAAAAAGTAAAAAAGCCAACAAAATATATGAAATATATGAAAAAATGGCGAAAAAGAAAGGACAAGCAACCATGCTAAACAGTGAAAATGTTTTAAACAGCACCCAGTTAGAAGAGGCCATAAAAAAATTTGTACACAATTTCTGTCTTGAAAAGCATGATATTCATTCTCAGAAAGTCACCTGGTATACGGAAGAAGGACAAGCAGACAAAATCAAGCAGATTGGAATTTCAAAAGAGGGACGTCCCGTAGATGAAGTCGTTACCGAAATGACAGAAGAAGTGTATCGTTACCGGGGTGATGCGAACCATCCACGGTTTTTTGGCTTTGTACCCGGTCCGGCTTCCTCCATCTCCTGGCTGGGAGATATTATGACTTCCGCCTATAATATTCATGCCGGAGGCAGCAAACTGGCCCCTATGGTCAACTGTATTGAACAGGAAGTTCTGCAATGGCTGTGCCGTCAGGCCGGCTTCACCCAGAATGCGGGCGGTGTCTTTGTAAGCGGCGGCTCTATGGCAAACATTACAGCTCTTACTGCTGCCCGGGACCACAAATTAAATGATGAAACCCTGCACCTGGGCACAGCTTATATCTCGGACCAGACCCACAGCTCTGTTGCCAAAGGTCTGCGGATTATCGGTATTCCGGACAGCCGTATCCGCAAAATCCCTTCCAATTCCACCTTTCAGATGTGCACAGATGTTTTGGAAAAACAAATTCAGGAAGACACCCAAAACGGACTGATTCCCTTTGTTGTTATCGGTACAGCCGGAACCACAAACACCGGAAGCATCGATCCTCTGGAAGAACTGGCAGCCATCTGTTCCAAGTATGAACTCTGGTTTCACATTGACGGGGCCTATGGCGCTTCCGTCCTGTTAAGCCCCCGTTATAAACACCTGCTAAAGGGCACGGAGCTGGCCGACAGTATCAGTTGGGACGCCCACAAATGGCTGTTTCAGACTTATGGCTGTGCCATGGTTCTGGTAAAGGATGTGAGACATCTGTTCCACAGTTTTCATGTAAATCCGGAATATTTAAAAGATGTGGAGGGGGATATGAGGCATATCAATACCTGGGATATAGGCATGGAACTGACCCGCCCTGCCCGCGGCCTGAAATTATGGCTGACCCTGCAGGTATTGGGCACGGATTTGATTGGCAGCGCCATTGAACATGGATTTGAACTGGCTGACTGGGCCGAAGAAGCGCTTCTGGAACTGGACCATTGGGAAATCGTATCGAAATCCCAGCTTGCCATGGTAAATTTCCACTATACTTCCGAAGATTTGACGGAAGAAGAAACCGACCTATTAAATGAACGCATTTCTGAACGCATGCTGGCCAGCGGTTATGCCGCACTTTTTACCACAGTGTTAAACGGCAAAAAAGTGCTGCGAATCTGTGCGCTCCATCCGGAAACTACCCGGGATGATATGCGCACAACCGTTCATATGCTGGATACCTTTGCCGGCAAGCTGCATACAGAAATGAAACAATTACAAAAATAAATTTCCTAAATACTTTTTTTTCTTTTCCAAACCGGAAGAAAGCCCACGGCTGCTCCGCACACTGCCGGCAGCATCCAGCCCAGGTGCAGATGATAAAAAGGAAGGCTTCGTCCCCATACAGTCAGTATGCCAAGGCTTATGCCTGCACTGTCCATAGCATTGATAAAAGCAAGAACAAAAGCTGCGGCCATACTGAGTATATAGACCATTTTCTTATCCCCAATCCACTTTCTTCCAAACGAAAGTACAATCAGCACAATTAATACCGGATAAATCATCATCAGTACCGGCTGAGAAACTGCTATCAGATATGACAAACCTACATTGCTGACTGCAAAGCTGAACAGACACACCACTGCCGTTATTTTGCGATAGGACACTGATGGCAGCAATTCATGAAAATAATCTGCAAAGGAAGTGGTCAGTCCAATAGAAGTTGTCATGCAGGCCAGAAAAACGGAAACACCCAGCACGATTCCTCCCACAGGGCCCAGCAAATCACTAGCCACAGCATGCAGAAGCGCTCCTCCGTTTTCAAAGGTTGTATGCGTAATGGCACCGATATACGTCAACATGTAGTAAATACCGCTGAGAATCAGCACCGCTCCGATTCCGGAAATAATCGTATATTTCACTACATTTTTCCGTTTTTTCACCTGAAAACCGGTGACGGCATTGATAATAATAATGGCAAATACAGGACCTGCAGGACCGTCCAGGGCATTGTACCCTTCAATCATACCTTTGAAGAACGCAATATCCTGGTATTCCCCTGCAGCTTTCTGAACAGCACCATATTGTACCGTATTCCCGGATTTGTCTGAAAACAGGCATACCAGATAAAGCAGGGCAATGCTTATAATCAGTACTGGCGTCATATATTTTCCGATAATATCCACAACCTTGCTTGGATTTCCACTAAGATAATAGGTCAGCAAAAAGAACACGGCTGTCACCGCCAGAGAGACCAGCCACGCATACTGCTGCGGCACATACGGGCGAACCGCCAGCTCATACGATACGCTTCCTGTTCGCGGCAGCGCAAAAAGCGGCCCTATCAGCAAATACACCATTACGGATAAAAGCAAAGAAAACCTCCGGCTCACAAGATCCCCAAGGTCCATAATTTTGTTCCCTACCAACACCACCGCAATCATTCCCAGCAAGGCAATACCTGCATCTGTCAGTATAAAACCGGCAAGTGCCTGCAAATAATTTTCTCCCGCAAGCTGTCCCATAGCCGGCGGAAAAATCATGTTGCCTGCTCCAAAGAATACGGCAAATAATGTCAGCGTCAGAGACAGTATCTGTCTCATTGTTAGTTTTTCCATAGATTACTCTCCTGTACTTTTCTCATAGTGATATCTTATTTCTCTTTCATCCCTCTGCTATCTTACCATTATACACGACTGTATACAATAAAAAATTAAAAAACAGGGAAGCAATCTGTCATCACTCCCCCATTTTCTCAAAGTTCTCTTCTCATATCATACCACACAGCCCCACCGTGCTCCGATTCTGCTATGCCAAAATTCTGGAATTCGTGGCTTTCATAGAATCCTGTCAAATGCGCTTTGCAAGTCAAAATCACACCTTTTTTTCCTCTTTTTCTGCTTTCTGCCACCAGATACTCCAGCAGTCTCCCTGCAATCCCCTGACATCTGTACTCCGGTAATACATTTAAACCAAACACCGTCTGATAAGCTCCCCAGGGCTTATGCAGACTTACATCGTGGTACATTTCATCCGGCAGCTTTGGCTGGTCCGTGGTTCCTCCGTTGACGAATCCAACAATTTTCCCATCTGATTCTGCCACAAAAAAATTCTCTAAAAAAGCACACATCCGCTTCTGTATTTCCTCTTTAGAAGCTGCCTCTGCCGGCGGAAAACACAAAGCTTCTATTTCTGCCAGCAAAGAGGCTTCCTCCGCTCTCGCCTCTCTTATGAAAAACTCCATCTCTTTCCTTTTCCTTGCTTTTATTCCATACAAATTCCCAATTTTCTCAGATTTTCTTCTATCATATCCAGAACTTCTTCACTGTCTGCACTGATAGTATGACAGTGATGCCCGGAAGTGATATTCGTAAGCGGTTTGGATTTTCCCGTCCGAATGTCTTCCAAAAACTGTTTCACCTGCCGTCTGGAACTGATGTTTAGCACAGCCCGTAGTTCTCCGTAAACTTCATGCTGCACAAAAACATCTTCCACTGTTCCCCCGCAATCCACGATTGCATGCAGCTCTTCTTCTATCCGCTCATCTGTATGATACACCTGTATGATCCTCATACATTTCTGGGGACTGCTGCAAATATAGCCTCTGTTCGTAGAAAGAATTTCACAATCCGCCGCTCTTAACAGAGCAATATCCTGCACAATGACCTGTCGGCTCACTTGAAAAATTTCTGCCAGTTTTGTTCCTGACACCGGTTTGTTACTCTCTGAAATATATTTTAAAATTTCTTTTCTGCGTGTTTCTCCATCCATATTTCCTATCCTTTCTTCCCCAGACCGACTCGGTTTCCCGTCTCTTTTACACCTCATGAAGGTTTTTCAGGGAAAGATCCAGAATCGGAGAGGAGTGGGTTAAAGCCCCACTGGAAATATAGTCTACACCAATAGAAATCAGCCTGTCAATATTCTCTTTCGTCACATTTCCGGAACACTCTGTTTCTGCACGTCCATCAATGAATTCTATAGCGGCTTTCATAGTTTCCGGCGTCATATTGTCCAGCATAATAATATCTGCACCTGCATCTACTGCTTCTTTTACCATGTCCAATGTCTCGGTTTCCACTTCAATTTTCCGTACAAAAGGCGCATATTCATTCGCCATTTCAATGGCCTGACGCACTCCGCCAGCCGCTGCAATATGATTATCTTTCAGTAAAATTCCATCGGAAAGGTTATATCTGTGATTGTATCCTCCTCCCACTTTTACCGCATATTTTTCAAAAATTCTCATATTCGGTGTAGTTTTTCTGGTATCCAGAAGTTTGGTTTTGCTTCCTTCCAAAAGGTCTGCAATCTGCCTGGTATAAGTGGCAATTCCGCTCATCCGCTGGAGATAATTCAAGGCTGTTCTTTCTGCGGAAAGCAGTACACGAATATCCCCTTTTACCACACCAAGAAGCTGTTTATTTTCCACTCTGTCTCCGTCTTTTACATAAAATTCCACCTGTGTATCACTGTCCAGAAGCTGAAAAACACGTTCAAATACTGCCAGACCTGCAATCACACCCTCCTGCTTACAGATTAGCTGCACCTCTCCCGCTTTCTTTTCTCTCATCACTGCATTCGTAGTAATATCTTCGCTTGTAATATCCTCCTGCAGAGCCTGTCTGATTAAATGGTCTGCATTCAAATTCATGGTAATTTCATTCATTTTGCCTGTCGCTCCCTTTCTATCTCACACAATACTTCCCGCTTATATGTCTCCGCCAGACTTTCTTCCTGGCTGCTGATACACCTTTCTGCCTTCTGATACAAAGCTTCAAATACAGAAGAATCCCTCTCCTGTAAAAATATTTTCTGACTTCTCTCTTCCTGTATTTTCCCGGCGGCTCTTTTGGCAAACACCAGGCTTTCCAGCAGAGAATTACTTGCCAGACGATTGGCTCCGTGTACGCCATTGCAGCTGGTTTCCCCTACGGCAAACAGCCTGTCCATAGTGGTCTTGCTATCAGAATTCACACGAATACCGCCCATAAAATAATGCTGGGCAGGCACTACGGGAATCCAGTCTTTTGTTACATCATATCCTTCCTCCAGACACCTCTCATAGATATGAGGGAAGTGATTCAAAATCACTTTTTCGCCCAGAACCGTCATATCCAGCCACACATAAGGCTTCCCATCTTCTTCCATTTGTCTGCGGATAGCTGCAGTCATTAAGTCTCTTGGCAATACCTCATTGGCAAACCGTTCTCCTTTGGCATTGTACAGTTTTGCCCCTTCTCCCCGCACAGATTCAGAAATAAGAAACCGTCTGCCCGGGCGGGTGGAATACAAAGTAGTGGGATGTATCTGTATATAATCAATATGTTCTAATTCTACTCCATGGCGCATGGCTATGGCAAGTGCATCTCCGGTAAGATGAGGATAATTGGTGGAATGCTGATACAGACCTCCAATGCCTCCGCTGGCCAGAATGGTTTGTCCTGCTTCGATTCCCAGATGTTTCCCTTCCTCTGTTCTTGCAATAATTCCCAGACAGCAATTGTCTTTTTCAATGAAATCCAGCATGGTTACATGGTCCAGAATCCGTATATTGGAACGCTTCTGTACAGCCTGCAAAAGTTTGCTCGTTATCTCTTTTCCGGTAACATCTTCGTGAAAGAGAATCCTGGCTTTTGAATGACATCCCTCTCTGGTATAATCCAGTTTTCCGTCTTTGGTTGCAAACTCCACCCCATATTCCAACAGTTCTTCAATCACCTCTCTGGAAGAGCGAATCATAATGTCTACAGACTCTCTCCGGTTCTCATAATGGCCTGCTTTTAAGGTGTCTTCCATAAAGCTGTCATAGTCATTTTCATCTCTCAACACGCAGATTCCCCCCTGAGCCAGATAAGAATCGCTGTGTTTAATTTCATCCTTTGTAATCATCAGCACCTGCATATCCAAAGGAAGATGAAGCGCTGCAAAAAGACCACTTGCGCCTGTTCCCACAATCAATGCGTCTGTCTGAATCTTTTCCATTTGTGCTCCCCCTTACTTTGCCAGTTCCAACATGGTATCCAACGCTTTTAAAGCCTTTTGACTCACCACTTCCGGTAACTGTATCTCATACGTTCCGTTTTTCAGACTGTCTCTGACCTTTTCTAAGGTAACCTTCTTCATATCAGAACAACACTGTCCTTCCATAACACAATGGAAAATTTTATCGGGACATTTTTTCTTTAATTCATATAAAACGCCCTCTTCTGTACCGATTATAAATTCCTTCTGAAAAGACTGTTCTGCATGACTGATAATCTCCGAAGTACTGCCGATAAAATCCGCCTGCTGCAGCACCTTCTGCACACATTCCGGATGTACAAGAACCTCAGCCTGGGGATATTTTTTCTTTGCCTGTTCCAAAAGCTGCGGTGTGATTTCCCTGTGTACCGGACAGTATCCGTCGTTTGGAATAATGTTTTTTTCCGGCACCTGCTCTGCCACATAAGCAGCCAGATTTCCATCCGGAATAAAGAAAATATTGCGGTTTGGAAGAGCCTTTACAATCTTTACAGCATTAGAAGAGGTCACACAGACATCCGAAACCGTCTTTAGTTCTGCTGTGGAATTGATATAGCATACCACAGCCAAATCCTGGTAAATTGTTCTCATTTTCTGCACTTTTTCCACGGACGCCATATGAGCCATGGGGCAGTCTGCATCCCCATCCGGCATCAACACGGTTTTTGACGGATTCAAAATTTTCGCACTTTCTCCCATAAAGGAAACTCCTGCAAACACAATGATTTCTGCTTCTGTTTCCTTTGCTTTTTTACTTAAATAGTAAGAATCTCCTATGTAATCTGCAATCTCCTGTACTTCATCCGGTACATAATAATGTGCCAATATCACAGCATTTTTTTCTTTTTTTAATTGTTCTATTTCTTCTTTTATGGACTTCATCTTCTTTTATCCTCCTGCCAAAGCATTTGACAGTTATTATACAACAGCTTTTTACATATGACAAGACAGTTGTTTGTTTTTCTGTAAACACATAGACAGAAGATTCTATTCTGCCGGTTATAAGAAAAGAGGGGGCTGCATGGCATCATAACAGTCCCCTCTTTTCTTATTTTCCTGCCCAGAATTCCACCGCTTTTATCAGAAATTCTGCACATCCTTTTTGCTCTCTGTCGTAGTATTCCTGAAATCTGGAATCCGCCGTATATATGGCTGCAAGTCCTTTATGCGCTTGGGCCGAATACTCTTTCCAGGTATATCCCAGCCAGTTTTTATGCAGCATAACAATGCGTTTTCCCTCTTCACTTTCCGGGGAAACACCTGCTTTTACAGCTGCCTTTAATTGACGGAAAACTTCCTCTTCCAATTCCTGAAATCTTTCATAATCTGCTTTGGAAAGTCCCAGAATCTTCTGCTGTGACGCGTCTACTTCTTCATCTCCATACTTGTTCCGGGCCTCTTCGCCGTATGTTTTTTCCTGTTCTTTCACAAGTTTCTCTTTAAATACCTGGAATTTCATATCATCACTCATATATCCTTCTCCTTTCAAATCCGCAATGGTAAGTTCTACAGTTTGAATCAGAGAAGAAATATGCGCCTGCTGCCTCTGCAAAGCCTTTAAATGCTCATACAGAGCTCTCTCAATGTCAAAATTGGGCTGTGCCAGAATTTTACTGATAACCTCCAGCCCCAAATCCCGTTCCCGGTAAAAGAGAATCTGCTGCAAAAGCGCAACCTCTTTTTCTCCGTAATAGCGGTATCCTGCTTCATTCACCCTTGCCGGCTTTAACAGATGAATTTCATCATAGTACCGCAGAGTTCGGGTGGAAACTCCTGCAAGAGCTGCCAACTGACGTATGCTGTACTCCATATTTTTTCTCTCCTTTCTCCCTGTACTGTCATCTTACCCGTTGACGCTGCGTCAATGTCAAGAGAAAGTTTGAAAATATTTTTCAGGAAAATTTCAGTTCCATTTACGGACAATTTCCAGGATTTCTTCCTCGTATTCTCCGAATAAATCTTCGTGCTTGCCTATGTTTCTCACATTGGTTTCCGCGCCCCAGGCTTCATCAAAAAACTCCCACACATGGTAGGCCACACCTCTGTATTCAAAATCAACACTTCCGCATTGGTCTTCCTCTGTATAAGTATACGGAAAGCCTTTTTCCTTCAGTAAATTCTGTAGTTTTTCTAGTCGCATAGTTTTCCTCCCGGTATCTGTCAGGACTGTCTGGAACACTTTTCTGCGTCAATGGCCAGCACCAGCATCACTACATATAAAGCATCCTCTGGCTGCCCGATATCCATGACATAAGTATCTGTCCAATGAAAAATTTCTTTTCCAATCAGCGCTACGGTCATCCCATTTCTGTCCTGAATTTCATAGTTCCATTCCATGGCATTTCCTTCTATCTGCCATCCCATGAAATCAATGTTGTATTTCGGTCTGAAAAAGGTGAATTCCTTCTGCACAGACCCCATAAAGTCTTCCCCTGTATAGAGGTCAAACCTGGGCAGAAAAGTCAGCACTTTTTCTCTCACCATACCGGCATATTGGCCGCTGCTGTCATATATTTTCAGACAGTGTCCCCAGTCAAGCTGTCCCTTTACAGTAAAGACAACCTCACCCTGCTCATTATAAATATCATAGCTGTCCAACCATGAAAACATCTTTTGTTTAAACAGTAATTTCATGCATTACTCCTTCTTTGTCCGGGATTATCAGTGGCATTTGCTCCAGCCGCAGCTTTTGCAGATATTACATCCCTCTTCAAAAACAAGCGGCTCTCCACATTCCGGACAGTAAATTTTATCGGTCTCTTCCCGCTTGGTAACTGCCTTTGGTTTCGGGGCTTTTTTTACTTTTCCCGAATCTTTTTTCTCTCCCTTCTGGCTTAATTCTTCCTGCATTTCCCTATACATATCCATAAGGGCATTCCCCACAGCCATAGGGCAGCAGGCCCCCTTGCTGGTATCCTTCCTGGTCACTCTGCGGGCCGTATAAGACGGACAAGAACCGCTGGAATTCAACTGGTCCACAATCGTTTCAATGTCAATACCGCCTCTTGCACTGATAGAAATCATACGGGAAAGTCCTACCATAAAGTTATTGCAGCCTCCGGTAGAACCCTTGCTCAAATACGTTTCCAAAAGCGCTCCTGTATGCGGGTCAAACAGGGCAATGCAATGCAGACTGCCGCAGCCCGTTATCAGTTTTCGCTTCTTTCCTACCACATCATCCGTTACCAGAATAATCTCTCCACGCTTTAAGCCTTCTCCGGCTGTGACGGTTTTCGTTTCTTTTGTATTGAGAATACCAATCCGCTTGCAGCCGTCACGGAAGATAGTAATCCCTTTCAATCCCTGTTCAAAGGCATACATATAGAGGCTTTCTGTCTCCTCTACGGTAAAGCTTTCCGGTACATTGACCGTAGAACTAATAGACGCGTCAATGTGCCGCTGCCATATGGACTGCATATCAATACGCTGACGATAATCCAGAGTCATGGCTGTCACAAAATAATCCGGAAGCTGTTTGTCATCTGTAAGATTATGCTCTTTCATATAGCTTTCCACAATTTTAGTATACACTTTATAGTATACATCCGCGCCGTGAAGCGACTCTGTTTTCCGCTCATAATAATTTGCATATACCGGTTCAATCCCTCCGGAAATTCCCAGCATGGTAGACAGTGTTCCCGTAGGTGCAATCGTCAGAAGCTGTGAATTTCTAAGGCCATGTTTGCGTACCAGCTCTCTTGTTTTTTCCGTAGTATTGGCAAGAAAATAAGGCGTTTCCATAATCTCTTCCACCTTACATTGCGGAAACGCTCCCTGTTCTTTAGCCAGCTTTGCAGAAGCGGCAATGGCTGTATCGGCCATGGCAAAGCCAATCTTGTCGCACATCTTTACGGCATCCTCTTCTCCATAAGTCAGCCCCAGCTTAATCAGTGCATCTGCCAGTCCCATGATACCCAGTCCTATCTGTCTCCACTGAGCCACACTTTCTCTCTGCTCCGGCAGGGGATGAAGGGGAAGCCCCTCTTCCAGCACTTCGTTTAAAGCCTTTACAGAAGCCTGTACACAGAGTTTAAATCCATCAAAATCAAAAAATGCCTCGTCCGTAAAAGGATTCTCTACAAACTGCGCCAGGTTTACACTGCCCAAAAGACAGCTTCCTCCTGCCGGGAGAGGTTCTTCTGCACAGGGATTGACTCCCGCATAAGAAAACTCCTTTGTATTGCTCAAAAGATTCCAGCCTGTAATACGGTCCCAAAACAGCGCTCCTGGTTCTGCATAATCCCAGTTTGTTTCCGTAATTCTGCGGAAAAGTTCTCTTGCATTGACCCGTTTTTCAATGACTTCTCCCGTAGTTTCTCTGGTATAATGCAAAAGATATTCTTCATTCTTTTTCACGGCTTCCATAAAATCCTCATGAATACGAATGGAAATATTGGCCTTGGTAACCTTGTCCAAATCCGTCTTTAATTCAATAAATTCCGCCACATCCGGATGGGAACAGTCAATGGAAATCATCAACGCACCGCGTCTTCCATTCTGTCCGATGAGCGCTGTCACCAGAGAATACAACTCCATAAAGGACACGGCTCCGCTGGTTTCTTTCGCTGCATTATTAATCTTTGCCCCCCTGGGACTGAGTTTTGAAATATCCACACCACAGCCGCCGCCATAGCTGTAAGTACGTGCCAGTTTCTTAGCACATTCAAAAATACTTTCAATTTCATCTTCCGGCGGTGCAATCACATAACAGTTAGAATAGGTCACTTTTCTTCCCTGTTTATTCAGCCCCCGGTTGGATAAAATCCGTCCCCCGAACAAAAACTTTTTCTCTTTGATATACCGGCCGATTTCTTCATTGCCGCCGCTGATTCTCTGAATCCAGGCTTCAAAGTCCTCTCCTTCGCTGCAGTATTTCTTTGTCCAGATATCCATTCCAAGCTGGTTTTCCTGTCCCAGCCAGTCTTCGATTGTCATAGTTCGCCCTCCACTACTATATTTAGTTAACATATATTATGTTAGCACAATATATTGGTGGTTTCAAGCCCATATTTCTAGTTGCCACATTCGATGCTGATTTCATTAAATTTCCCCAGAATGTCATCGATTTGAACCTTCTGCTTTTTCTCACCCTTCATATCCATAACCGCTTTTCCCTGGTGCATCATCACCAGACGGTCCCCGTATTCTGCCGCATACCGCAGATTGTGGGTGACCATAATGGCTGTCAGCTTTTTCTCTTTCACAATACGGTCTGTCAACTGCATGATAATGTCTGCGGTCTTAGGGTCTAGCGCTGCTGTATGTTCGTCCAGAATCAGAAATTCCACCGGAGTCATAACGGACATCAAAAGGGACAAGGCCTGCCGCTGACCACCGGACAATGCGCCTACTTTCACCTGCATTTTATCCTCCAGTCCCAGCCCCAGCTGGGCAAGCTGTTCCCGATATTCCGGGATTTTTTTTCTGTTAGTTCCTCTTTGCAGTCCGAAGATTTTCCCTTTGTGTTCTGCCATAGACATGTTTTCCAGAATTGTCATATCCGGACAAGTTCCAAGCGCCGGGTTCTGATAAACCCTCCCAATGGAAGCCAGTCTCTTATACTCTTTTATCTTTGTAACCGGCTTGTTGTTTATCAGAATTTCTCCTCTGTCCGGCTGCATGCTGCCGCATATCAGATTCAGCATGGAAGTCTTGCCGGAACCGTTGCTGCCTACTACAGAAACAAATTCTCCCTTCTGAACCATGAACTGAAAGTCTTCAAACAAACACATTTCATTTACAGTTCCCGGATTGTAATATTTGTAAATATTCTTTAATTCAAGCATCTTCTCACCTCTTCTTTTCCGAACGTTCCAACACCAGAACAAAAATCAAAACTGCCAGAAGAAAGACTGCGGAAATCATCTTCATGGCCTTTGGCGCAAAGTATTTAATCGCAATTCCGGTGCAAGCTTTGTAAAGAACCGCGCCTGCAAAAACAAAGGTTGTAATCTTGAAAAAGTCACTTCCCTTCCCCCCAAAAAGCCTGGTTAACAGCTTATAGAGGCTGGTTCCCACAATAACACTGGCAAGTCCGATAACCATAGCCCCTGTGCCGGAAGAAATGTCGAACACCCCCTGCTGCTGACAGAATACACTGCCGCTTAAAGCCACAAGCCCATTGGAAATCCCAAGTCCCAGTATCTTCACATTCCCCTTATCCTTGGCTAAAGAAGTAACCAGAAGTTCATTATCTCCCACTGCCCTTAACAGATATCCGGACCTGGTCTGCAGATACAAATCCAGGCAGATTTTGCTCACTGCCGCTACAGCCAGAATCAAAACCAGAGAGAAATACGAGGGTACCGTACCACCGAAAATTCCTTTAAAAAAATTGTTTTTAAAAATCGTAGATTTTGAAAATAGAGGTACATTATTGGCGCCTGCCACCATGAGGTTTACGGTATAAAGAGCGGTCATCATAATGATTCCGGAAAGCAAATCCCTCACCTTACATTTCACATGAATCAAACCAGTGCAGACACCCGCCGCTGCTCCCGCCAGAAAGGCAAGAGGCAGAGTAAAACAGGGATTAATTCCCTGTTTTAAAAGAACTGCTGTCACGGCTGCTCCCAGAGGGAAACTGCCGTCCACAGTCAAATCCGGAAAATCCAGAATTTTATAAGTAATATATACACCCAAAGCCAGGATGCCGTAAATCAATCCCTGCTCTACAATACTCAATGCGAAATCCATTGTTCTTCCTCCTGCCTGTGTTACTCTTCCGTAATCTCCGTAAAGACTTCTGTTGCCTCATTTTTCATGTCTTCCGGAATCTCTATGCCGAGATTTTCGGCTGCCTTTTCATTGATGTACAGACTGCTGTCTGTGAGAAGTTCATATTCCATTTCTTCTGCTTTTGCTTCCCCTTTCAATATTTTCGCTGCCATTTTTCCGGTTTCTTTTCCCAGATTGACATAGTCCAGACCCTCTGCCGCCAGACACCCCAGCTTTACCTGTTCAATTTCGCTTCCGAATACCGGAATTTTAGCTTCCTCTGCCTGACTTAAAATTGTGGGAAGTGCGCTTACTACGGTATTATCTGTAAGATTGGTCAGACAATCTACTTTTTCTAAAAGGCCCGCTGCTGCTAAAGATACCTCCGAAGTATTGGTCACTCCTGCTGTTTCAATAGTGAATCCGTAATCTTCTGCGTATTTTTCATACTGCTTAATACTGTATGCGGAATTGGCTTCGCTGGTGGTATACAGGATTCCAATGGTTTTTGCTTTTGGCAGCAATTTGCGAATCATCTGCAGCTGTGCTTCTACGGGAAGCTGGTCACTGGTTCCCGTCACCGCACCTACCGGCATTTTATCTTCTGTTGCAAGTTCCGCTTCTTCCGGATTTGTTACTGCTGTATACACCACCGGAATTTCTGTATTTACCGCAGAATTGTAAGCCGCCTGTGCACTTGGAGTAGCAATGGCACAAATCAAATCCATATCTTCGGATACAAAGTTGTCTGCTATCTGTGCTGCTGTTGCTGTATCTGCATCTGCATTGCTCACCTTAATTTCCAGATTTTTTCCTTCCTCCAGTCCCTCTTCTTTCAGTCCTTCTATAAAGCCTTCCCGGCAGTTATCCAGAGAACCATGCTCTGCAAACTGTGAAATTCCAATAGCATACTTACCGTTGTCTGCGGATACGTCCTTTGCTGTGCCGCAACCTGTCAAAACACCTGCTGCCATCCCCATAACCAATACCATTGCCAATACTTTTTTCTTCATTTTTCCTGTCTCCTTTTCATTTTTCTCAAAAGCCATCCATCATTTTCTGTGAGACAAAAAAACCGCCTCAAGTTCATAAAAAACTTGAGACGGTAATAACATACATTATTATCGCGGTACCACTCAATTTGACGAAATGTCCACTTTCTCACATACTGACATATGCTCCTGATTGATAACGGGTTCGGTTCCCGACGACGCCTACTTTTTTCATTTCGGGCCGCCCTCGAAAGGCCATTCAGCTTCAAAGTCCATACGGCAATCCCACCATCTGCCGCTCTCTGTGATTTCCTTTCAAACCTACTCTTCTTTCTCATCGGTTTCGCTTTTGTTGGTCTTATTCTATGTCGCTTTTTCTATTTTGTCAACCTGTTTTTGGCAATTTTTTTCTGCACGCTTCCTTTGTGATACCTGCCATAACTCTTATTTATAGCTAAGTCCAAAGTTCAGCTCATAATAATTTCCGGCAGCATCTCTGTATGCATAAGCTTTACCGTTTTCGTCTTTCATGGACTCCGGCATATATTTATCCTTGTCATATCCCGGCACATCATTAGGTGAAATGCATACGCCTTCTGCATTTACGGCAATGACACTGTCATCTTTCGGAAGGGTCATGGGCATCTTTCCTACTGGCGCAAATCTGCCGAAAATCACATCCAGAACAGCACTTGGATAGGTATCAAAGCCAGCCAGAAGTGCATCTGCATACGGCTCTGCATTGCCTACCATCCAGGCCAGCGTAAAGTTAATATTGGTTACCACTTTTCCCTTATTTTTGTGTACTGCTTCCGCAATTTCCGCCAGTTCTCTCGCGCCGGAAAGCGTGGTTTCCAAGTGTGTGGTTTTGGCAGGTCTGCCCTCTTCATCTACATCACAGACTTCCTTTCCGTCACAGATATCCAATTCCAGATATCCCGGTGTTGCGTTGAAGTATTCACCTGAACTTGGAGATACAAACAAAAGAGCCAAATCTGCTTCTTCGGGATTTTCAGTCAGCGTAAGAGAGGTCTCTGCCTGCAGCTGTTTTTTCAGTTCCTCTGTTGCTTTTTGTGCATTTTCTTCTGTCTTGTTAAAACATCTTGCATAAACCTTTTTACCGGATACTTTCTCTTCAGTCAAAGGAAGTATACCGTCGTTTTTCAACAGTACCACGGACTGACGGTGTACCTGCTGTGCGTGTGTCCAGTCTTCTGGGTTGCCTACGATTTTCACTGCTTCTTCCGGATTTCTGTATGGATTTTCAAACAATCCCAGTTGAAATTTTTCAATTAAAGTACGTTCTACTGCCCTTGTAAGCGCTTCCTCGGAGAGGGTAATCTGTTCTGCCGTATAGCCTTCCGGAACTTTATGTCCCTGTACGGTATAGTAGCCTTCTTTCCATCTTCTGTAAGCCTCTTTGGCATCTTCCAGGTCATAAGAACCGCTGATAATATCCACACCGGCATTAACGGCCAGAGCTGCTCTCTCACAGATTTCCAGTTCTTCCACACCCCAGGCCATCATCTGCATGATACCGGAATCGCTGTTAATATATCCCTTAAATCCCATCTGTTCACGCAGCATTTTATTGATAAAAAAGTCATTAAAAGCAAAGCCTACAGGTTTCCATTCAATGGGATTTCCTTCTAAATCATACTGCTTCTGACTCTTCTCCTTTGCCGGCTTTGCATAATAAGGCATAATGGAAGAAGTATTCTTTGCAATGGCTGTTTTAAAAGGCGGAATGTGGTAGGTTTCCAGGCTGTTTTCTGTCTGGTAAACATTCCACTGCCCCTGTTTATAATGAGGGTCAAAGCCGTTTTCTCTGGCACTTCCGCCCGGAAAATGCTTGACAGTCATGGCAACGCCGTCTGCTGTTACGCCCTCTTCACTTCCCTGTACACCGGGAATCAGACGCTCCAGAATCTCACTGATAAGCTGGGAATCTTCCCCGAAGGTTCCGTAAGTTCTCTGCCATCTGGGGTCTGTCATACAGTCTGCCATGTACATATAGCCTTTCTTCATACCAACTGCATCCCACTCTCTTCGGATACAGGACGCAAAATCGTCAATGAGTTCTGCACCTGCACCTTTTACGGCAGCTGCAATTCCCAGAGTTCCCGGCCATGCTGCAAAGACACCGGAAGCATCATTCATACCGAAAACCACCTCACCGTTTTCATTTCTGGAGTTGGAAATAACCAGGACTGGCAGGAAATGCTCGCCCTCCTCTGCCACGCTGTTCATCTCATTAATCCAGTCTGCCAGTTCGTCCGGCTTCGGATTTCCTCTTAAAATAAAGTGCCGAACTTTCCAGTCTTTGATGGTTTCTGTAGTTCCTACAGTAGAATTGACAGCAAAAATAGAGCTTCCCTTTTCCACCGGTTTTTCATCTAACAGTCCGGTTTCGTCTACAAATTCTTTATCTTCCTGCTCAATTCCCATTTTCCAGGAACTCAAAAACAGCTGACCGATTTTTTCGTCCACAGACAACTCTGCGGCCAGGGCTTTGGCTCTTTCCTTTGGGGATTTTCTCCAGTCTTTATAGGTATTTAATTTTCCGTCTCCGTTTATATCTCTGAAATACAGTCCGTCTTCGCAGATAACCTGCTGTTGTGTAACACCGATTTCAGGTCCGTTTTCATTTTTATAATAGCGGATTTTTTCGCTTGCTTTCTGCTTTTTAATTTCTGTCATAAAAATTCTCCTTGTTTTTCTTTTTACCTTATAATTGTATCATTTTCGACTTTAAAATTTCAAGGAATTCTTTTCTTAATTTTTTCTAAAAAATCTTTTACAATAGCAGGTTTAACGGCAATACACACAGAGCAGCAAACAGTACCGCCCCGGAAAACACTGCCCATCTGACAACGGGAATATCCTTTTTCTGCAGCACAATGACCATGGAAAACACCAGGAAAAGCCATATCATAAAGATACTGGTAAGGATTCTTTTTACAGTAAATCCATAAACATAAATATACATTCCCATTCTGCTCATAGCGGTCACTAAAAGCAGCAGGGTCAGCAGAGAAAAAACAATGTTCAGGATGCGAAGCCGGTGGTTTTCTCTGCGTATAGTCCTGGAGCAGCCGTTCATAAACAGGAGCAGGCACACGTTCAAAGCAGCCACACCACATAGTTCAAAGAATCCCTGTCTTGCATACTGTGCATAAGTCAAATTTTCCGGGAGAATTCCCAGACATGCAGAAAACAGATACTGTCCCTGGATTATCATAAAGAGTACATACACTAGTGAAATTATCATTGCAAAGGTGTAAATACTGGTATCCGGAATCATATGAAACCCTTCCCCGGACTCTTCTTCCCACTCTTCGCAGACACTTGCGTCAATATGTCTCCGATACACACTGCCATAAGAAACGCCGAACATCAAACCTCCAAAAATCAGAGACATTATGAGACAAAGCAGGTTGCTCATCAGCCCTCCGCCTATGGTTATCCGTGAAAAAGCAAGGCCAATAAGACTTGCAAATTCCTTATCTGCACTGGATAAGGCCGGAAGAATAATAGCCAAAACCGGAATGGCACAGACAATTCCCAGGAAGATTTTCTGCCCTTCTTTCTTCTCCTTCTTTCCTTTGTATATCTGAAAAGCAACCCGTATCTGACAGAAAAAATTTAATACAGGAAGAGAAAATAATCCATGCCAAAGGTCTAAAAGTACCCAGGAAGATGTTCTTTTTCCTACCAGAAGCCCATCCATAACAGCCAACGTTCCGTAAGCTGCAGCTACAAACCACAACAGAAACTGGGCAACTGGAATAATGCTGTAAAAACCATAGGATACACCCACACAGAGCAAAATCACAGTCCAGAATATCTTTTCTTTCGTTACCTTCAAACCTTTTAAACGACTGTAACTCCACAGCACAGCCAGATAAAACAGGGTAAATCCCGCTACCTTTAACTGAAATCCGTTTTCTGTCTGTCCCAGAAAAGGAACCTCGTCAAACTCAAATATTTTCCATAAACCATAGCCTAAAAGCAGATATAAAACCGCGAAACACCGGTCCCATTTATCACTCTCTGTTTTCTTAAAAATGGGTGCACTTTCATAAGCCAAGCTCATTTCTGCACTTGCCTTTTCTTGATTTTCCATATCCAAACCTCTTTTCTGTTTTGAAATTTCCCGCTTCAGGCGGAGTTTTTTATTCTTCTGACACGTACTCCAGAATATCCCCTGGCTGACACTCCAGCGCTTTGCAAAGGGCTTCCAAAGTAGTAAAACGAACGGCTTTTGCCTTGCCGTTTTTCAGAACGGACAGATTCGCCGGCGTAATGTCAATGGCTTTTGCCAGGTCTCCGGCACTGATTTTTCTCTGAGCCATTACCACATCTAAATTCACCACAATAGGCATTTTTCCTCATCCTCTCTATATGGTATAATCATTTTCTTCTTTTATCTTTTCTGCCTGGGCAAACACATTTTTTATCACCCGAAGAACCAGCGCCATGAAGAGGGCTGCCACACACAAAGCCCAAAACGCTATGTAATAAAAGCCGCTGATACCAAAAATCACTCCTGCCGCCAGACAGCACCAGGAAAGAATACGGAGACATCTGGTATTCTCTGCAACAAACACCTCATCACGGCTGATATTAGACAGCAGACGATTCATCTGATACAGTGCCGCTGCCACAGGAACTGCCGTCGCATAATTAGTAGCCAAAAGCCAGTACAGTTTCCCCTCTAAAAATGGCGCTCGCAATTCGATAAAAATGCGGTACAGCCACGGAGCCCCTGCACACATCCCCATCAGTATGGCTGTAAAAATACCAATACTGATTCTGGTCAGCTTTAAACTTTTATCCTGATTCCAGTTCATAATCAAACCTCCTGATTTTCTCCCGGACAAAAAAACAGTTCTCTCCGGGATTCCTTTTTCACAGAATACCACAGTTAGAACTGTTTTTCAATATGTTTTTATCGTTTTTCGATAATTTTTTATTTTTTTAAGATATGGCCTCTTTCTCACTCTGCCTTCAGATTTTCATACATTTTTTCTGAAACAGGAACAGGAATCTGAAGCCGCCTGGCCTCTTTTATCAGATAGCCGCTGAAGGTCTCCAGTTCATTCTTTCGTCCTGCCTCCATATCTCTTTTCAGAGAACTGGTGGAGCCTGCGTCCAGGCTCATAAAGCGCTTGTATTCGCTTTCCACATAGCCGTCCCGGATGGAAATCTGCTTTGCCAAAGCAACTGCACAGGCTTCTTCCAACAGGGTTTTAAATTCTTTGCATTTTTCCGGAGAAGTCTGCAGGGTATCGGTCATTTCCATGTAATAGGCAGTCAGCACGTTATAAGCACAGTTAAATATGTATTTTTCCCATACGGCCGCCTGGCTGTCCAACACATATCGACAGTCCACGCCAGCCTCTTTCAGACAGTCACAGGCCCGTTTTACACCTTCTGCTTCCTGGGTTTTGGCATTGGTTTTTCCCACATAAATCTTCGCGTAATTGCCAATCTGAGTAATGGAATAATCCGGATTAAAGAATGCGGTAATGTAAATCACGGCTTCTCCTACAATTCCTTTTTCAAAGAATTTCTCTGTCCGCTCTGCAGTATCCGCCCCGTTCATAACAGGAAGAATGACGGTATGTTCGTCTATGCAGGACTGCAAATCCCGGCACACTTCCTCCAGAGAATAATTCTTTACACAAAGAAAAATAAAATCCTGTACTTCCCGTATCTCCTGTCCGCTTTCCACCACTTTTTTCGCTCTGGCCGTGATTTCTCCGTGATACTGGCTATGCAGACGAATGCCTTCTTTTTCCAGAGATTTTTTTCGCTCTCCTCTGGCTACCAGAGTTACATTTTCATAGGTTTTTGCCAGCATACCGCTTAAATATCCGCCGACGCCGCCGATTCCCACTATCGTAATTTTTACCTTCTTTTCCATACACTCTGCCTCCCGCATTAATCACATGCAGCTTTAAATTCTGTCCAGTTCTGGTTGTAAACTTCCTCTGCTTCTGTACTGACATTCTGGATAATTTCTCCCTTTGTTACAGAATCCGGCACCACTAAATCCGGATTTACCAGGTCATCTGCTGCTTTATTTGTACAGTAGTAGCCCACAAAGTCAAAGCATTTTGCAGCCACTTCCGGCTCCAGAATATAGTTCAGAAACTCATAAGCTTCCTCTGTATCCGGTGCGTTTTTAGGAATAAAGAAGTTCATAATTCCGAATCCCAGTCCCTCCTTTGGATAAACCACCTTCAAATCCGGATTTTCCTGTAACGCAGCAATAACCTGGGATGTATATAAGATAGCCACAGAGGCCTCTCCGTTTAACAGGGCATTCTGGGTATTCGTATCCTGAATCATACGGATATTGGGAGCCAGACTGACCAGCTTTTCCCCTGCTTCCTTTATCACTGTGGGGTCTTCTTCGTTCATGCTTTTCCCCATAGTCAGAAGCACCATTCCTTCCACTGCACGATAACTGGCAATGGTGGCAATCTTGTCTTCCAGTTTGGAATTCCATAAATCTTCATACCCTGTTATCTCAAAGTCCACCTGCTCCGGGTCATACACAATCAGAGGAATCCCCGCGCCATGGGGAATGGTATATTTGTTGTCCGGGTCGTAAAACTGGCCCTGATACAGGGGATTGATGTTCCCGTAATTGCTCAGCTTTGACTTATCCAGTTCCTTTGCCAGACCATTCTTGACCACCTGTTCAATGATGTAATCATCACCAATAACCACATCATAATCTTTTCCATCTGACTGCTGTACCTTCTCCAGCATCGTTTCATTGGAGTCAAAATTGGAATTGATAATACGGATTCCTTTCTCTTTCTCAAAGTCATCCAGAACCTCCTGTGGAAAGAGTCCTTCCCATGTATAGAGCACCAACTCCTTATTGTTTTCCTCCTTTTCTCCACCGCAGCCGCTCAGCAGGCTTCCTGCCATAATACTGCAAAGAAGAATTGCTAACACTCTTTTTTTCATTGTTGTATCCATTCCTTTCTCTCTATTCACTTTTTCTATGTTTCCCGGTCCATTTTCCGACAAAATTCCAGATACAAAGCACCAGGACAATGACCACCAGAATCACGGTACATAAGGCGTTGATTTCCGGTGTTACTCCTGTTTTTAACTGGGCATAAACCTTCACAGGAAGGGTATTCAGTCTTGGTCCATTGACAAAAATACTGATAACCACATCATCAAACGACATGGCAAACGCCAAAAGACTTCCGGATAACACCGCCGGAGCAATCAGCGGTACGGTAATGTCAAAAAATGTCCGCACCGATCCTGCTCCCAGGTCCCTTGCCGCCTCTTCCAGTGATTTGTCCAACCCTGCCAGACGTGCCTTTACCATCATGAAAATATAGGGAATACAGAAGGTAGTATGCGCAATCACCAGCGTTATCATACCAAAGGGCAGTTCCAGCATTGAAAAAAATACCAGAAATACCATACCCAGAATAATTTCCGGTATCATAATAGGCACTGTAGAAAGATATTCCATCATACCTTTGCTCCGATACCGGACTCTTGCCATGCCCACAGCTCCCAAGGTTCCGATAACGGCTGCACTAAGACAGCTCAATGCGCCCAGGATAATACTGTTTCCCAGCGCTTCTTTTAAATCTCTGTCCGCTGCCAGTACCTTGTACCAGTTCAGGGAAAATCCCGTAAATTCTGCCGACAGCCTGGATTCATTAAAAGAAAAGACCACCACTACCACCAAAGGCAGATACATCAGCAAAAGCATAAAACCAAGGTACAGATTGGACCATTTCCATTTCTTTTTCAAAACAATCCCTCCAAATCTTTCACATGGGTAACTTTTCTGTATACCAGTATCATCAGGGAGGTGAGTACCATAAGCACCACGGCCAGCGCTGCCGCAAAAGGCCAGTTGCTGCCCCTGGTCAGCTGATCCTGTATCACGCTTCCCACCAGCACAATTTTATTGCCTCCCAAAATGTCTGCAATGAAAAACAGCCCCATGGAAGGAATGAAGGTCAGAATAATTCCCGTCAGAAGTCCCGGAAGAGTCAGTTTGAACGTAACCGTAAAAAATGCCTGTATTCCATTTGCCCCCAAATCCCTGGCTGCCTCAAGCAGTGACCAGTCCATTTTCTCTGCACTGGAATACACGGCCAGCACCAGAAACGGCAGCAAGGCATAAATCATGCCGATAACTACGGCGGGATAGGAATACAAGATTTTCAAAGGTTCTTCCAGGATTCCCAATTTCATCAGAATTCTGTTCAAAACACCTTTTGCCTGTAAAATAATAATCCATCCATACATGCGAATCAGGGAGCTGATCCAGAAAGGCACCATAATCAGCAGCATCATACGCTTTTTCCATTTGGGAGAGAGCTTTGCCATGTAGTATCCGAAGGGGTACCCCAGAAGGATAATCAACCCTGTGCTGGTAAAAGCCAGCTGAAAGGACTGTACAAAGCTTTGAAGATAGACAGGTTCTCCGATTTTCCTGTAGTTATCCAGAGTAAAATTCCAGACTACAGAAGAACCGTCACCTCTGGTGGCAAAACTGAGGGCAATCATGTAAAGCAGCGGCCCCAGGACAAAGCAAAGGGTAAAGAAATACAGGGGCAGCACTGTAAGAAACAGTCCGAAGGATTTCTTTTTTTTCATGCTTCTGCCTCCTGTTTTCCATCTACAGGCACCGCATGCTCCGGTTTCCAGACTGCGTGTACTTTCTGCCCTGGCACAATCCGGGCATCCATACCGTAGCGGCTTGCCACCAGTTCTTCTCCGGTTTTTAACTGTAGGGCAACATGAAGCTGGCCTCCCTGAAAGGACTTATCTGTCACAACAGCTTCCAGGCCATTTTCGCCTTCTGTACACACCTGCAGATTTTCTCTTCGGACAGCCAGTTTCACCTTTTCGCCGGCTTTCATACCTTCTGCCGCCTCTGCTTCCATCCTCTGGCCCTGTATCTGCACCCGGATTTTCTCCTGTCCGATTTCCTCTACCACTCCTTCTATAATATTGGCATTTCCCACGAAATCTGCCACGTAAGCGGTTTTGGGATGGTTATAAATCTCATCCGGTGTCCCGATTTGCTCTAACATGCCTTCCCGCATGACCACAATCCGGTCTGACATATTAATGGCTTCCTCCTGGTCATGGGTGATATAAAGAAATGTAATACCCAGCTTTTTCTGCAGTCTTTTCAGTTCTGTCTGCATGGTGCGGCGCAGCTTCAAGTCCAATGCGCCTAAAGGCTCATCTAACAGCAGCAGTTTGGGACTGTTAATCAGCGCTCTTGCAATAGCCACTCTCTGCTTCTGTCCTCCGGAAAGTTCAGCAGGCATACGTTTTTCATACCCTTCCAGCTGTACTAATTCCAGCATATTCTTCACTCTGTCCCGAATTTCCGCTTTCGGTCGTTTTTTTATCCGCAGACCGTATCCGATGTTTGCTTCCACATTCATATGAGGGAACAACGCATAATTTTGAAACACGGTATTGATATCTCTCCTGTTTGGCGGCAAGTCCGTCACATCTTTTCCCTCCAAAAGCACCTGTCCCTCTTCCGGGGCTTCCAGTCCGGCAATAATTCTGAGGGTGGTGGTTTTCCCACATCCGGAGGCACCCAAAAAAGTGAGAAATTCTCCCTTTTGAATCGACAGGGTAATGCCTTTTAATACATCTGTCTCTCCAAAGTTCTTCTTTATGTTCTTTAATTCCAGTAATTCTCCACTCATCTTTTTTCCTTCTTTGATATTTATTACTTCCAAATTCATTTATGTTTCCAAGATATTCCAAGATATATAATGGCACAAATGCTTTTTGCTGTCAATGGAGCAGGCCATATTTCAGACTTTTTCTATCCAGTATTTACCTGATTTTGATTTCTGATACTTTTCTGATTTTGGAATTTTTAAGAATTTTTGAATTTTAAAAGAAATGAAAAAATTGCTTGACACTTGTGACAAAATCCAGTAGAATTAATGACTGTAAGCAGTGCTGAAATAGCTCAGTTGGTAGAGCACTTCACTCGTAATGAAGGGGTCGAGGGTTCAAGTCCCTTTTTCAGCTTAGCGGAAAAGATAGCTGAAATCCAGTATTTATGCAGGGTTTCAGCTATCTTTGTATTTACATCATTTATTTTTATTCAGCTGTTTTATGATTTGGTTCACATATGTACTTAAACCGGCAACGAGAACGCCTTGCGTAACTGCGGTAAATACTGCCAATGCAATTTTCTGGCTGCTATTGCATTGGCATGTAGCGAAAATATAAACCGCACTGATTATAATTCCCATCCCCCAAGCAATAATGGAATGTACTTATCCTTTACTGTCTGGGCTTGTTTTAACCACATGCCAATGAAATAAAGAACAATTGCTATCACCAGAAGTTCGGGTTTTACATAATCCATAATCTGATTCACACCTATGCCTCCATGACTGCGCCTGCTTTTTATTTATTTTATGCGAATGGTTTGGTTTAAAATGTCTTTTTAATTTGACTTTTCACACCCTTTGGGGCCTGCTGCATATACTAAACCAATGAAAAAATCCGAGGTTTTCCTATGTATTTACCTCCCCTGAAAACAGCACAGACCCAGCAGACCGATGAAGGCAAGCTTCGCCTCTATGTAATATCCGCTCTGAAAAATCAGCCTGTCGAGGATGCTACCGTTACCATTTCCTACTCCGGAGAGCCGGATTCCGTCATTGAAGAAGTAAAAACAGATGCAAGCGGCATGATTCCGGAAATCACGCTGCCCGCACCCCCTCTGGAATACAGTATGGCTCCCTCCGAATACCAGCCCTATGCGGAATATACCTTTCGCATTTCCAGAGAAGGATTTGAAGATTTGGACATATCCGGCGCGGAAATCCTGCCGGATGCCACGGCCATTCAAAGAGCCGTCATGAATCCTTCTACGCCTCAAAATACCTTTGAAGACATTGTCATTCCTGCGCATACACTCTACGGGGAATACCCGCCCAAAATCCCGGAAGACGAAATCAAACCTATGGATACCTCCGGCGAAATCGTCTTAAACCGGGTAGTCATTCCTGAATATGTGGTAGTTCATGATGGAGTCCCTACCAATCCCTCCGCCAAAGATTATTATGTGCGCTACCGGGATTATATCAAGAATGTGGCCAGCAGTGAAATCTACGCCACTTGGCCGGCGGATACTATCCGAGCCAATGTTCTGGCTATTATGTCTTTTACACTAAATCGCGTGTATACAGAGTGGTACCGGAACAAAGGCTACGATTTCACCATCACTTCTTCCACTGCCTTTGACCACAAATGGATGTACGGGCGCAATATTTTTGAAAGCATTTCCCAAATCGTAGACGAACTTTTCGACAACTATCTGTCTCGCCCTGGCGTACGGCAGCCCATTCTCACCCAATACTGTGACGGAGAACGGGTCCAATGTCCAAATTGGATGACACAGTGGGGGTCGAAGTATTTGGGTGACCAGGGCTACTCTGCTATTGAAATTCTTCGCAATTTTTATGGAGATAATATGTATATCAACAGCGCAGAAGAAATTTCCGGTATTCCTGCTTCATGGCCAGGAAATCCCCTGGACATCGGTTCCTCCGGACCTAAAGTGCGACAGATACAGGAACAGCTGAATGTCATTGCCAATTCCTATCCTGCACTTCCTAAGATAACAGCAGATGGAATCTATGGAGAAGCTACCCAGAATGCAATCCGGGAATTCCAAAAAGTATTTGGTCTCCCTGTAACCGGTGTGGTGGATTACTCTACCTGGTATGAAATTCAGGAAATTTACGTAGGCGTCACCAGAATTGCCGAATTAGTTTAAAAAACAGACCGCTCAGGCATACCACTTTTTATTGACATTCTGTGGCAGCCTCGCGGTCTTTCCTTTCTGTTTTATCTTACTTCCAGTAATTCGGAAACTGATTTCTCAATACTTTTGTGCAGACCTCTTCCCCCTCCTGAGCAAGTTTCTCTTCATCCACACCGGTTAAATGTCCGTCTGCATATACAATTTTTCCATTCACTATGGTCATCCACACCGGCCCTGTTACACCGACTCTTGCAAGAAGGTTTTTCGGATCATGTACTGCTCCTGTAAATTCCAGACTACGTGTATCAACCAAAAACATGTCTGCTCCTTTTTCCGGTTCCAGAGAACCAAGATCCATTCTTCCAAGTGTTTTTGCACCATTGATGGTTGCTACTTTTAACATGTCATAAGCAGAAACACTTCCTCCTCTTTCTTTTGTATGATATGCCTGCATCAGATACGCCATACGCAGTGCATCCAACTCATTTGAACTGTCATTCGTAGCAGAACCATCACACCCAAGACTAACAAGAACTCCCATTTCCTGAAGTTTTTTGATATCCAGAATAGGGAAACCACCAAGAACTGCAGGTGCCGGACAATGGGAGATTCCTGTTCCTGTTTTCGCAATTTTTTCGTATTCTGCCTGCGTTAATTCCCATGCATGTGCATAAAAAACATCATCTCCAATAAATCCAATTTTCTCACACCAATCCAATGTACGCATCCCATAACGTTCCCGGATTCCTTCACTTTCTCCTTCTCCAAGATGTGTATGCAAACGGACACCTTTATCTCTTGCCAGTTTTACAGATTCTACAAACGTATCTCTATAACAGTTGATCGGCTGACATGGAGACACTACGATCTGACTCATAGAATATGGAGATGCATCATGATATTGATCGATCAATCGCTCACAATCCCGAATAAACTCATCTGTCGTTTCCACCATAGCTGCCGGAATAGAACTTCCCTCTTCTCTCGGCAGTGTGTTTCCTCCACGCCCTGCATGATAACGGATTCCCAACTGGGCTGCTGCTTCCATCTGACGATCAACCGGTCTTTTTCCGGTTGTTGTTGTATAACAATACTGATGATCAAATGCTGTAGTACATCCGTGTTTTAACAGGTCAGCCATGGCAGTCAAAGAAGAATAATAAATAATCTGATCATCAATGTTCTGGAAAATGCGATAAATTTTATCAATCCAATCCATAACTGTCAGATGTGGATAATCAATGGTAATCAGATTTCTTACAAAGGTCTGAAAAAAATGATGATGCGTATTTACCATTCCGGGATATACAAATTTCCCTGTTCCATCAATCACCTCTGCATCCTCTGCCGGAAGATTCTTTCCGATTGCAGAGATTTTTGCTCCATCAATCAATAAATCCGAATCATAAAACACGTCATCTTTTGCATTACATGTTACAATTGCTTTTGCATTTTTTATTAAAATTTTACTCATGTCTTTACCTCCAAACTTTAAAATATCTTATCTGGAACCACGGATATACGGTTTGCCTAATTTCTCAGGCTGGTTACTTTTTCCAATAGAAAGTAACAATGTCAGCAACGTTATCACGTACGGAAGCATTGCAAGTGCCTGAGTAGGAAGCGGAACTCCCATGGCCTGTAAGCGAATCTGAAGTGCATTGGCACCGCCAAACACGAAAGCTGCACCCATAGCCCCAAGCGGTGTATATCTTCCAAGAATTACCGCAGCAAGTGCAATATATCCTCGTCCGGAAATCATATTCTCTGAAAACTTACCAAGCTGTACCAGTACCAAAACTGCACCTCCGATACCGCCCAATACACCGTTTACCACAATCGCAGCCCACTGATGTCCATATACAGAGATACCTGCTGCATCCGCAGACTGAGGATTTTCACCAATAGAGGAAAACGCAAGCCCGGATGAGGTTTTCCTATAAAATACAGATGCAAGAATCACAAGAACAAACACAAGATAGGTCATAATATCCTGATTGAAAAATGCATCTCCAATGAGAGGAATTCTACTGAGTACAGGGATTCTAATACGTTTCAGTGTTTCGATCTGCTGATAAGATTCTCCCGCAGACATCAACTTATATCCAAAACTGGTAACACCCAACATAAAAATATTAAGGGCAATGCCGCTGACGGACTGATCCTGAAACAGCTTAATACATAAAAATCCATGAATCACGCTGACAAGACATCCCCCCAGCATACCGCAGAGAAATCCCACCAACAGACTATTACTGTAAAACGCCCCTGCAAAAGAACCGAATGCACCGCCCAACATAACGCCTTCCAGCCCTATGTTCAAAATTCCTGTTTTTTCCAGAAACACTTCTCCAAGGGCAGCATAGATAAGCGGAACTGCCATTCGTACGGCTGCTGCCAAAAATGCAGTAAAAAACGTAAGTGTAAAAATTTGTTCCAGCATCCTTATACCTCCTTGTTTTTTCTCTTTAATAGTGATAGATGGAACGCCTTTCTTCCCAGGATAAGGAGTACCACAAATCCGATCAAAATGCTGACAAGTGCAGACGGAACGCCAAGTTGTCTCTGCATAGAATTTGCTCCGACCTGCATTGCTGCAAATGCTAACGCAGCAGCAAGCACACCCCATGGACGATTTCCAGCAATCAAAGCAATCAAAACTGCTGTATAACCACACTCGGAAGAGATTCCTTCTATCAGTTTTTTCTGCACGGCAATAACTTCAATCACACCTGCAATTCCGGCAAGTCCACCGCTTAAAAAGGCAGACAGTACAATGTTTTTCATCACCGAAATTCCATTGCAGGCAGCACCATGCCTATTCATACCCACCACTTTCATTTCATAACCGAACTTTGTTTTTTCCATAAGAATCCAGATGAATACTACTGCTGCAACAGCAATAAAAATTCCTCCATGCAGGGTAGTCGGAGGCATCAAATAGGAAAACGTAGCTTCTCTGTCAATTCTCGCAGATTGAGGAACCGATCCCGCCGGATCCATTAAGAATGTACGAACCGCAATCCCCAGAAGATTGATGGCAATATAATTTAACATGATTGTTACAATAATTTCTGAGATACCAAATTTTGACTTCATGATTGCTGCAATCAGTGCCCAAATTCCTCCACAGAGAAATCCAGCTACAATAGAAAGCACGATGCGAAGACTCCCGGGAACCTGTGTAAAAGTCAAGGAAACCATAGCCGCAGCAATAGCACCAATATAAAACTGTCCTTCCGCACCAATATTGAAAAAACCGGTACGAAATGCCACTGCACATCCGAGACCCGTCAGAATCAATGGGGTCGCTTTTACAAAAATCTCACAAAAACCATTGAGATTACCAAACACACCGCCCAAAAACATAGTATAAGCTTCCAGAGGATTCGCACCACAGAGTAAAATCAAAATGGTTCCCATTAGGATGGCTAACAGCACGATCCAGACAATATCCAGATATTTTTTTCTACTTCCCATTATTTCATTTCCTCCTTCGTAATACCGCCCATCAGAAGTCCTAACTGTTCCATTTCAATTTCTTCTTTTTTCTGAACACCTACGATTTTTCCACCAAACATAACTGCCACTCTGTCAGAAAGCTGCATGATTTCTTCTAGATCTGCTGAAATCAGGATTACACTTTTCCCTTCATTTCTTTGATCCATCCAGACCTGACGAACAAACTGTGTTGCACCAATATCTAATCCTCTCGTAGGCTGATTTGCGATAATTAATTTGGAATGCTCCGTAATTTCCCTGGCAAGTATTACTTTCTGCTGATTTCCACCCGACATGAATTTTACAGGAGTCTCTCCCTCCTGATTCCCTGATGTTTTAATGTGATACTTCTCAATTGCTTTTTCTGCATTTTCTTTAATAGCTTTTTTCTGAAAAATACCATTCTTTAAAAACGGCTTTTTATCATACTGCCGCAAAATCAGATTTTCTTCTACATTCATATCCAACACCAGTCCATCTCTATGTCGGTCGTCTGAAATATAAGAAATTCCTTTTTCAAATCGCTCCTTAATCTTCCAGGAAGCAATCTCTTCTCCCATGTAGCAGATTTCCCCTTTAGAAATCTTTCGGATACCGGCAATCACTTCTGCCAGCTCCTTTTGTCCATTTCCGTCTACTCCGGCAATCCCCAAGATTTCCCCTTTGTAAACTTCCAGATTGATCTGATCCAGAACCGGTTTTTTATGTCCTTTTTTTACAGTAATATCTTTTAGCTGTAATGCTATTTCTTTCTTCTCTGTTTCTTTTACTTCAAAGTTATAATCCAACTGTCTTCCAATCATATAATTGGACAATTCTGTGGGATTGGTGTCTTTTGTTACAAGATCTTTTATTTTCTTTCCGTCCCTTAAAATGGTTACACGATCACTGATACTCATAATCTCACTCATACGATGGGTAATAATGATCACGGCATATCCTTCTGCCTTCAATTTTCTAAGCACGGAAAAAAATTTCTCTGTTTCTTTTGGCGTAAGAACACCCGTTGGTTCATCCAAAATTAATAATTCTACATTTCTGTATAATGCTTTTAAAATCTCTACTCTCTGCTGCTGCCCAACAGAAAGATCACTAATCCTTGCATCCGGATCCACTTGCAGACCATATCGTTCTGCCAGATCTTCCAGGCTTTTTTTTGCACTTTTACGATCCAGAAAAAACCCTTGCTTTTCCAATCCCAAAATCACATTGTCAAGAACTGTCATCTTATTCACAAGAGAAAAATGCTGGTGTACCATTCCGATTCCTTCTGCAATCGCATCTTTAGGAGAATGGAAATGCACTTGTTTGCCTTTCCAAAAAATTTCTCCTTCATCTGCAGAATAAATCCCGAACAAAATATTCATCAATGTCGTTTTCCCAGCACCATTCTCTCCAAGCAATGCATGAATTTCGCCTTTTACCACAGACAGATCGATTTTTTCATTGGCATAGGCGCCGGAAAATTTCTTTCCGATATGCTTCATCTCTAATATATTCATCATATTGAAGGCTCCTTTAAAACAGGCAGGTCCAATAAAATCCAGCTCCTATTGTCCTGCCTGCATGATTTCTATATAATTCTATTCCTGATTACTTTCCTGCTCTGTCTTTTGTGTCACATGGAACCTTGAAGCTTCCATCTTTAATTTCGGCTTCTTTTGCATCTACCATTTCTTTTACCTCTGCCGGAATCTTGTCTTCCATAGCTTTGTTATAAACTAATTCTACAATGCCTTCCGCCATTCCAAGTTCCTTAACTTCTCCCTTGAAGTTCCCCTCTTTAATATCTGTAACAGCTGTTTTGATTAGCTCCGGAACATGATATACTGCAGAAGAAAGAACTGCATTTTCAGCAAGAGCACTCTGGTCATAAGAATCACCTGTAGCAAATAATCCGGCATCCTGTGCTGCATTCAATGCTCCTGTACCTGATTCATTTGCACAATGTCCGATGACATCTGCACCACCGTCAATCATGGCCTGTGCTGCTTCTTTTGCCAATGCGGTATCTGTAAAAGAACCGGTCCAAGCTGTCTGGTATTTTATGTCTGGATTTACTTCTTTTGCACCATCTTCATATCCGTTCATGATTTTTACAAGAGACGCTCCCTGTACTGGTCCAATAAATCCAATATTTCCTGTCTGTGACATTCCTGCTGCCAGCATACCCTGAAGGTATCCCGTTTCTTCACATTTCATAACATAGGATGCAACATTTTCTGCAGCTGCATCTGATTCAATGCAGATAAATTTTGTATCCGGATACAATTCTCCTACTTCTAAGGCCGGATCACCAAACTGGAAACCATGTCCAATCACTACATCGTAGTCATTAGATGCATATTCTGTAAATGCAGAAGTCATATCTGCTGCCTGTACATTTTCTGTATAAGCAATTTCACATCCCAGTTCTTCTTCCACCAGTTTCAGACCTTCGTATGCTGACTGGCACCATCCCATATCATTGACTGCACCGGTAACACAAAGGGCTACCTTCAGTGTATCATCTTTTGCTTCTGTTTTTTTCTCTTCCGCTTTGTTGCCACATCCGGCCAAAGTTCCTGTTGCTAAAGCTCCACATAACATTGCAGCTAAAAGTTTCTTCATATTTTCTTCTCCTTCACTACATCGTAATCGTCATTTCTCATTCATTATAATGAACATATATTATTTTGTCAATTACATTTTGTTTTTCATGACAAATCTTTTTTTCTGTGTTATCATAGAGAACAAAAGAAGAAGCAAAGGGGAACACTATGTCAAAACTGAATCTTGCCAGAATTGGCTTTTTATTGAAAAGCAGAAGAATTGAACTAAATCTTTCTATCCGGGAGCTTTCCGTAAAATCTGGGGTTGCCGCTGGAACTATTAGTCAGATTGAAACCGGGAAAACATCTCCAAACCTTGTGAGCGTCTATTCTTTATGCGAATCCCTAAACTTCCCTATCTCAGCTCTTTTTATTCAAGATGACAGCGATCGGGTAAAACTTGTACGAAAAAATGAACGCACCTCTTTTGTAAGAAATACCAGCAATCAGGAAACCATCCTTGAATCTCTTATTACAAAAGGTGATAGCCGAATGTGGGGAGGTATCATTGATATGCCTGCTGGAACAGACTCCGGAGACTATTATTATCACGGAGGAGAAGAATTTGTTTTTGTCTTGGAAGGCAGTATCACTTTTTATCTGGAACAGGTTGGCAGCTATGTATTAGAAGTTGGTGATACCCTGTACTATCCCAATGAGATCGGACATCGATGGAAAAATCACACAAAGAGCTCTGCTAAATTTTTGATCGTATCCACCTCTGAATTCCGTCAGGAAATCGATGAGCTTGCAGACAAGACACTTAATTAGACCAGATACGGATAAACATTGCGATTTTTTACATGTTAAAAGCCCCATAAACCAGATTTTGTTGCTCTGGATTATGGAGCTTGCTTTTCTTTTACATATCTCCTCTTAAAATCACACGGATTCTTTTATAAAGCAGTAATACAATAACAGAAACAAGAACACCTTTCAAAAGATTAAAAGGACCAACGGCAAGAACAGCAAACATAAACAAACTGTCAATCGCTCCGTTAATCTTAGTTCCCATTTCTACAAAAGCCTGTACCGGCATTCCAAACGCTGCTCCATATGCTGGAAGCAATATAAAGGCATTAAGCACACATGCAAAAACTGTCATCAGCACGGTTCCCGTCGTCATACCGATTACTGCATTTTTCCTTGTTTTTTTTCTTCTGTAAAGGAAGGAAGCAGGAAGAAGGAAAGCACATCCAACTATGAAATTCGCCACCTCGCCGACCCCTGCTGTAATGGTTCCGTTTAATACAAAGTTCAGCAAAACTTTTACTGCTTCAATGGCAATTCCAGCTACAGGGCCCATAGCAAATGCACCAATCAGAACCGGAACCTCGCTGAAATCCAATTCATAGAAAGGCGGTGCCAGAAACGGAAGCGGAAACTCAAACAGCATCAAAACTGTTGAAATTGCTCCCAGCATTGCCACCTGGACAATCGTCCTTACTTTGCTTCTGCTTTTTTGTGCTGCATCCATTTTTCTTAATACCTGTTCACTCATGTTCGTTCTCTCCTTTTGATATCTTGATATAAAAGGAAATCCTTTCGTTTTGAATGTAGACCCTGCAATGTCCCTGTGATGGAAAATGCAACCTCCCATCAAACAAAAAGCCCTGAGCAAAATACTCAGGGCTAATATCCGTTTTTGATTTTCCATAGATACACATGAAAAATCATCTTGGAACAATCACGAATCTTTCTTCTCTCATCCAGACTATACTGTCGGTTTTGGAATCTCACCAAATCAACGCATCTGCGCTCGCGGACTATACCGCCGGTGGGGAATCACGCCCCGCCCCGAAGAATTTTCTTTTATTTGCTTTTATTATATGCCACAACGGCAGTTTTTTCAAGAAATTTCTTATAATCTCCTAAAATCGTTAAACATCACAAATACCATCAGCATCATCAGGAGGACAAAACCTGCAAAATGAATCATACCCTCCACATTGGGATTCAACCGTTTCTTTCTCACAGACTCAATGAGCAAGAATACAAGCCTGCCTCCGTCAAGAGCAGGTATGGGAAGAAGATTCATAACACCCAGGTTCGCTGAAAGCAGGATTGCCCAGTACAGCATCTGCATCCACACCATCATGGCACCCTCACTTTTTGCTTCCTCATAAGAATCTCCGATGACATCGATGATTCCCACCGGACCGGAAAGATCATTGACCGAAAACTGCCCTTTTATGAGCATCATTAGACTCTCTACGGTTGTAGAAACCCAGTACCGCACTTCCACTGCACTGTATTTCATAACACCCAGAAAATTTGTCTTTTCCCGGTAAATATTGTAGATAAATCCAGAATCTACATGTTTGGTCATCTGTGGGATTGCAGAGATTGTCTCCACTTTTCCGTCTCTTTCAATCCCAAGAGTAATCTCTGTTCCATCCAGCGGATGCTCCTGCAAATATGCCTGAATCTCCTGGCTGTCTGCAACTGCAGTTCCATTGATCTCCCTGATAATATCTCCTGGCATTACGCCGGCTTTTGTCATAGCACTGTTTAACATGACCTGGGTAATCTCTGGTATTCCTTCGGACAAATAAGTAAAACCAAGCATATATCTGCTTTCACTATTTGCCTGGAACTGAATATCGTGCTTCTTCCCATCTCTTTCATAGGTCAAAGAAATTTCTTCGTCTTTCAGTCCATGTAACGTCATATAAGAATCCAGGTCACGGCCTATGGAAATATGCCTTCCCTGAAATTCTTTGATGATATCTCCTTCTTTCAGTCCTGCCTGGGCTGCCGGAGATCCTTCTGTCACCTGCAGCACTCTTGCCGGATCATATCCTACCACGCTGGTAATGATCATGGCAAACACAAAGGCTAGGATAAAGTTAAAAATAGGTCCTGCTGCAACTACTGATATTCTTGCCCATACAGATGCATTATTGAAAGACCCTTCGCTGTCATCATCCTCATCTTCTCCTACCATCATACAGGAGCCTCCGATAGGAAAAAGTTTCAAAGAGTATCTGGTTCCTCCTTTTTCTGTAGAAAGAAGCCTCGGCCCCATTCCCAGGGAGAACTCTGTGACTGCGATACCGTTTCTCTTTGCCAAGAGAAAATGCCCTAGTATAAAGTAAATTAAATAACTGCTATATATTTTATGGATGATGTGTGGTAA
>OLSH01000021.1_pt1 | contig 182470 bp, 202 predicted proteins | sample 1643221 | NCBI WGS metagenome assembly OLSH01 (sample SAMEA3136681, study PRJEB25190) | human gut metagenome | biome: human gut; feature: human-associated habitat; material: faeces | place: Austria | collected 2013 | reverse complement strand
TGATATATTTTACCAGTGTACTTTTTCCTATCCCCAGATCTCTGCATATCAAATTTTGTGATGGAAAGGCATCCTTTCCTTTTCCAGTATAACTGCATATATAGGCATAGACGGCTTTTGATAAAATATTTAAAGTTTTGTCCCTCATCACTTTTTTTGCTACAACTCCATACCCTTCTTCGTATATTCCCAGCATTTTAACCTTATCCATTCTCTTTTCCTCTTCTCCAAGTAAGTTTATTTTTTTAAAATTAAGTAAAAAATTGATCTCTAAGTTTTTGAAGCTGCTCCTTTGTACTGGCATATGAATATTCTCAAGACTTTCTTTTTTCTCCAGTAGGATGACAATTCTTCTGTGCTCTTTTTCCTGCTCATCTTTTACGCTCCTTCAATTTTGTAATAATATACGCAAACTTTTTTATACTTAATCCTCTTTAAAAACCATTTTTTAATTTTTTAAATTATTTTTTTAATATAACGTTATCTATATTAGCACAACATCCTATTCTTGTATATAAATTATTTTAAAAAAAATTTAATTTTTTAGTTTTAAAAACTTTTTTAATAAACATACTCATTTTTTAATTTCTCACTTATTTTCATTCCAGTTTTACAGTAAAATAACAACAATAAAAATATTTTTTTCATATTATTTTAAAAAAAACTTTTTCCAAAAAATAAAAAAACACCAGAATTTATCCTGATGTTATTCTAAATTGATTCATCTTATTTCTATTGAATTCATTAAATTACCTATTGTACTTTTTCATTTCTTTTTTCAATTTATCAAATTATACTGTTTATTATAATATTTTTTCAAAAATCATCTCTACTATTTTTAGTTCATTAATGTATATTTATTTCAAATAGTACTATCTTTTACTAAAATAGTTTTAATATTTTAAAAAATAATACCATTTAATTTTATAATTTTTTTGAAAATAAAAAATAAAAAGATAATATATTTTTCATAAAAAAATGCTTTACATTATTTTTTTTATATTAAGAATTTCTTTTCCTACAAAAAAATCTGATTCCAAATATTGTTGTAAATCTAAATTCAATATAACTGGAAAAGAATTTTCTTCTTCATATAAAAACACTATTTTAAGAAGAGGTGTATAGTTATCCAGTTTTATATATCTGAGCATTTCTCTATAGTTATGCCTCAAACACTCTATTGCAGTTTTTAATTCTCTATAGTTCGTAAGTTCTTTTGGTTCAAATTTAGGAACATCTATTTTAAGAGAAATTTTTTCCTTTTTTATGAAACTTTCTCTTAATAGGCTGTTAAATTTTACAATAGCATCTATTAGCTTTTGATCTAATTGATTTTCAACTTCTCTCTTCATAATATACTCCTTATATTATTTTATTCTTTTTTCCATTATACCATAATTTTTACCTATAAAAAAAGGATCTCCTCTTATGAGAACATCCCAATCTTTAATAATTTTTTTAAGAATTATTTATTTTATAATTTTATCCCTATAGAAACATATTTATACATACTACTGCTACAATAATTATAATCCCTGCTATTATATAATTATTAGCAAATTTATCTTTATGTTCAACTATCTTTTCTTCTTTTATTGCTTTTTCTTCTGTTTTTTCTTTAACTTCTATTTTGATTTCTTCTGTTTCTTTTGCTGTTTCCTCTTTTATCTCTGTCTCTTTTATAATCTCTGTTGGAGCTTCTTCAATTTTCTCTTCAACTAAAATTTCTTCAACAGCTTCTTTATTTCCCTTTTCTCCATTCCCAGCTAATACCTCTTCTAACTCTTCGATATTATCCTTTAGAAATTTTCTTCCCAATGGAGTTAGTTTATACTTATCATTTCCAAAATACTTTTTAAGTTCATCTTCATCTATATTTTCAGTAACTCTTTGGATAAGCATTTCTTTATTGCCAGTTTGTACCAGACCTGCATTTTTCAATATTTCTTTAAGTTCTTTCACTGTTCCTTGCTGTATGTCATATATTTTTATGTAGTCTTCTTTTAGTGCTATTTTCAAATAATTTTCTTCATTAATTTCATATTTATTCAGCAATAATTTTGAGGCCTCTGTATTGTATTCTGCTCCACTTATCAATTTTAACAAAAGTACTATCTTAAAATTTTCCACAAAATCTCCTCCTTTTTATGCTTTATGAATATTCTTACCTTCTATAATATACTATTTATACCATAAAATCAAATTATATAATTTTTTTTAATTTTTAATGAACAAGTTGCCGTCTATAATTCAAGAAAATAATTTCCATATCTTTTAAAATCTCCCTCTAAACTATTTTTGTATGATATAATAGTAAGAAAACAAAGGAGACTTATTTATGAAGAAAATTATAATAATTTTTTCTCTTTTTATCTTAATGATCAGCTGTAATATTGGAAAAAGAGATGTTGATGCTTCTAAAAAAGATATGAGAGATGGAATAGTTTATATTATTAATGAGAAAAAACCTTTTACTGGAAAACTAACTGATAAATATGAAGATGGTAAAATAAGATCTGAAGAAAATTTTAAAGATGGAAAATATGAAGGTATTGTAAAAGAATATTTCCCTAATGGGCAGGTAGCTTTCGAAGGAACATTTAAAGATGGTCAATTAAATGGAGAAACTAAAATATATTTTGAAAATGGACAGCTGGAAAATGAATCTTCTTATATTAATGATAAAATTGATGGTGTTTCAAAAATTTATTATTTAGATGGTCAATTAAGAAGTCTTGTAAATTTTAAAGAAGATAAAAGAAATGGTCCTATTGAATACTACTATCCTAATGGACAGTTGCAATACTTAGAAAATTACATTGATGATGTACTTCAGGGAGAAGGAAAAGTATATTATGAAAACGGTAATCTAAAAGAAGAAAATAATTATCTTGATGGTGAATACAATGGATTGGTAAAAGCATACTATGAAAGTGGCAAACTAGAAAGTGAATATAATTATAAAAATGGTAAGGCTCATGGAGAATCAAAAATTTATTATGAAAATGGACAGGTAAAAAATATCGTTAATTTTATTGAAGATAAAATCAATGGTGTTTCAAAGATTTATTATGACAACGGGCAACTGGAAGGAGAATATACTTTTGTAGACAACCAGTTTGACGGCTTATTCAGAAAATATTCAAGAGATGGTAAAATTACTAACGAAGCTATATTCAAAAATGGCAAGGTAGAAAAAATTATTAAATAAATATTTAACATAAGGATGACTAAAAGCTGGATTATATTTCTGCTTGCAGTCTCCTTTTTTTATAACTTATTTCATATTTTTATCCACTCTATGCATTCAGTATATCCTTTTTGTTTCGTATACAATATATTATTTTTTATAATATAAATGATTTACTTGTATATTTAAAAGAAAACGTGTATTATTGAATTAATAATGTTCTTTTAGGGGGAAAGATTATGGATCATGGTTTTTTAAATGTACTGCCAGTAATAGTTGCAGCAGTTCTTACAATAATTACTAGAGAGACTTTAGTTTCACTTTTTGCAGGAATTATACTAGGAAATATAATTCTAACCAATGGAAATATCTTTGCTGCTTTTGTTAAAAGTATGACTGATATTATGACACAGGTAAGAGGAAATGCTGAAGTAATTGCTTTTTCCCTCCTTGCTGGTGCACTTGTTATACTTTTACAGGCTTCTGGAGGTGTAAACGGAGTAGTTCACTCCCTTACTGAAAAAACTTCAGTCGTTAAAAATAAAAAACATGCTCTTTTCCTATCGTACCTGATAGGATTAGTTTTATTTTTTGAATCATCTATTAATATTCTGGTTTCTGGTACTATTGCCAAGGCCTTTTCTGATAAATATAAAATTTCCAGTGAAGAACTTTCTTATGAAAGTGCATCTGTATGTACATCAATCTGCGGACTCTTTCCCTTCAATGGATGGGGGGCGACTCTCATTGGTATAATTGGAGTGCAGATAGCTGCTGGTACTATCAGTGGAAATCCTTCTGAAATATTAATAAAAAGTATTCCCTTTAATTTCTATCCATGGGTAACTTTGCTGACGCTTCTTTTTTATATTTTTATAGGAAAACACTGGGGACCTATGAAAAAAGCTTCTGACAGAGCTAAAACTACAGGAAAACTTGTAAGGGATGAAGGAACTCCCCTCATTGATACCAGTGGAAGCCAAAATTTAATGAGAAAAAGCATGAAGCCTGATTTTATGAATATGGTATTACCTCTTTTGGTTGTTATTTTAATGATGCCTGTTGGACTTTATGTAACTGGAAATGGAAATATGATTCATGGTTCAGGTTCTATTTCAGTGTATTGGGCTGTTTCTGCTGCCCTTATCTGTACTGCATTCTATTATATAGTTGTAAAAAAAATAATGAGTGGTAAGGAATATATGGCTTATTTTTACAAAGGAGCTGAAAATATGGTTCCTGTCATCATACTTCTAGCTATGAGCTTCACTATTGGAGAGGTAGCTTCACAGCTTAATATTGGTAAATATTTTGCTGCTCTTATCAATGGAAGAATCCACAGAATATTTGAGCCTACTGTTATCTTCATTCTTTCAGCTGTTATATCTTTCGCTACTGGTACTTCATGGGGAACTTTTGCTCTTATGATGCCTGTTGGACTTCAAATGTCATCTGTCACAGGAAGTCATATGGTACTCACTGTATCTTCTGTTGTATCAGGAGCTCTCATGGGAGGAAGCTGTTCACCTGTATCTGATATATCTGTACTTTCCTCTATGGCTGCTGGTGCTGATCATATAGACCATATTAAAACTCAGGTCCCTTATGCTATACTCAATGGAATTATATCTACTGTCCTTTTTATTATTTCTGGATATATTTTTAATCGCTAGAAATGATGAAATTTTGTTTTTTAAAGAATAATATCAAATTCTAAAATATATTTTTTCATTTAATTTTGTTCAAAATTGTATACATTAAAAATTTTTATTTTGTCCAATAATTTGCTTTTTTTGCTTTTATGTAATATAATATACTAAGAGAATCCTTTTTAATATTGTTTTTATATTATATAACTGGGGGAGATTTACCTTTAAATTTATGGAGGTGGTCTTTATGGTAAGTTTACATTTGATTGAAAAGGCAAAAGCAGGTAGTGAGGAAGCTATTCAGGAAATTTTCAAATCATTTCAAGGGATAATGCTTCTAAAAACTAAAAAATATTTCTTTTATGGAGGAGATAAAGATGATGTACTTCAAGAGGCAATGATTGGTCTTTTAAAAGCTATAAATGGCTACGAAGCAAACAGACAGGCTTCTTTTAAAACTTTTGCTATTCTATGTATAAAAAGACAGTTGATCACTGCAATAAAAAGTTCTAATAGTGGAAAATATAAAATTTTAAATATGGCTGTAAATAATAATGAAAATTCCTATGATTATAATGCAGCACCTGCATATTCAAGCAAATCATTTAATTTTTACAATCCTGAAGAAATTTATTTAAGCAAGGAAAAATTTAGAGCTCTAAAAAAATATTTAAAAACAAATTTAAGTAAAATGGAGAATGAAATTTTTGATTATATGCTTATTGAAATGACATACATGGAAATTGCTGATAAAACAGGAAGAGACCCTAAATCAGTAGATAATGCTATTCAGAGAATAAAGAAAAAACTTAAAACTTTTACTAATGAATATGATGCTGTATAATTTATGAAGCCAGGCAGAAAATCTTCTCCTGGTTTTTGTTTTTTAAAGATAACTTTTAAAATTTATATTATTCTTTTACACCACTGAATCTATACCTACCTTCAATTAAATTTTTATCCTTTTTTGATTTCTTTACAAAATAAGTGTATAATAAATAATGCAGCTGAAGAATATCAAACGGGAGGTATTTATGAAGGATTCATCAAAAGAAATTTCTGGTGTAGTTAAAAAAATGTGGGTAGGGAATTTTAAATTTTTCACTGAAATAGAAAATATGTTTGGAGGGTTTATTGCCTATAAACACAGCAAATGCTTAGCTACTGTTGAAAAAGCATATTTATTGACTAATGACAGAATAATTTTAGAAGGGAGAGAAGAAATTACTGCTAAAACTCTTACTACTATGTCATTTGAAGAGATGGAAGGATATTTGAAATCTCACGCTTCCTATATATCTAATAGTGAAATGGGTGCTTTCTATATACATACTTCTCAAAAAGAAATAGCAGATTCTGAGGAAAAAAGACTTTTAGAACTTCTAGATTCCATCAAAGAAGCTTTGACAGAATAAAAGGAACAGGGAAATATTTTCCTGTTCCTTTACTTTTATTTTATCTATATCATTTATTCAAATATGGATTCTGATCTCTCAGCCATTCTAATTCCCCATCATATTTATTCTCGGCTATGACATCTTTATATTTTTCCAGAATATATATTTTATCACAGTGATCACAATAATATGCAACTGTCTTATAGAATTTAAACCTGCTGACGCAATTATCTGCTAAAGTCCTTTTAACCAGATTATTACACTTTTCACATTTCATAAGCTTCCTCCCCAAAGATGTCTTTAATTATTTGCAGTCTTATTTTTAGTGAAAGGATAATTCAGTGCTTTCTACCTGTAGATTCTATAAAGTATTGCCAGAATAATAAGAAAAAGAGAAATTAATTGTATATGTATTTTCTTACTTTTATATCCAACATAACTACATAACATTACCACTATACCCAGAATCAATTTCGGCATATTTTCCCTTTCCCCCTATTTTAATTGGAAAAAATATACTTTATTCTTTTAAAATAATATATTTTACCATTTCTTTCATACTAATATACAATTTATTATATCATAATATTTGTTTTTTTAATAAAAATTATAGAAATGGTTTCTGATTTTACTACTTTCTTTCATTTTCAATGTTATGTTTTTATCTTTAATTTTATTATTCTGATTTTTTATAAAATCTAAATTTTATTAAAGTATGTCATCTCAAAATATTATTTATCTGTTTTCCTTACTCTTCATATTAATCATTTAATCTTATTATTGGAGCATTATCCCCACCACTTACCTGTGGAAGTTTTCCATTCCATTTTTCTATAGTCAGTTTTTTTAGCAGCATTGGTGACAATGATTCAGCTTCCACCTGATTGGCTTTTGCTTGAAGTTCTTTTTCTTTTAACTTATACTCAGCCAATAATACTTGATTCTCTGCCTCTACTCTGAATTTTTCCTGCTCAAATCTAGTTCTTTCTACTTCCTGTTCAGCAACTTTTTTAGCCTCAATAGCTTTTTCATATTCTACTGAAAAATCATGATTTGTTATAGAAACATTTGATACAGATAATCCATAAGCATTAAAATCATCTTTCAGATCTTCATATATTATTTTGCTTAACTCCTGTCTTTTTGAAACAAACTCTTCAATAGTATATTTACTGATTGATGCTTGTACCACTTCTTTTGTTCTTGGTATAATAAAACTCATTTCATGCATTCCTCTAAATGATCTATAAAGTTTTTCAGGATCAGAAACTGCACTTTGCACAGTAAGATCTAAAACTATTGACTGCATATCTTTAGTACTTACTGACATGTTGTCAAAACTATATATTTTATCTCTTGTTACAAGCATTTCTTTTGTTTGAACAACAGGTATTTTAAAATTCAACCCTTCTCTGTCAATTCTTGTGATTTTTCCCCAACTGGAAATAATTGCTACTTCACCAGTTTTTACTGTATAGAATGATGTAAATGCCATAAAAAATACTAATATTAGTATAACTCCTATGCTTCCAAGCATAACTTGTTTTTTCATTAATCTCTCCCCTTTTTTATTTAGTCTAAATATAATAAAATTTGGAATATAGCGACCATGCATTTAATATATTTATATATAGTTTTTTCTTACTAAAATATATTTCAAGATATTATATCAGAAAATTCAAAAAGAACCAAATGAATCACTCATTTCTAATTTCTTCTATACTTATTTCTTCATTAGATTCAGGAACAAATTCCCCATTTTCAAATCTTCCTTCCAGTTGAATCTGCCCATTAATATCATACATTTTATACGAACCATTTGGCACATCTAGCTCATAATACATCTCTATTTTTGTCTTGCCGTTTTCATAATATTCCTTAGTTAATCCTTCTCTTTTTCCATAACTATAAATAATTTCTCGATACAGCTTTTTATTTTGATAATATTCCTTTGCCAGTCCATTTAAAACACCTTCACTATAATATACCTCTACTTTTATATTCCCAGTATCATCATAATATTGTTTAGTAATTCCATCTCTTTTTTCATTTTTAAATGTTGCCTCATCAACTAGAATTCCTTTTTCTGTATAAAGTTTAAATACTCCATTTTGCATACCATCTTTCCAATGTCCTATTTCTTTAATTTTGCCATTTTGGTAGACAACATTAAGTCCATCCAGTTTTCCATCTTTATACGAATAAATTTCAATTCGATTTCCCAAATCTGTTTTAAGTCTTCCAGTAAATGGTATTTGATCTTTACCATTCATCATAATTCCATTTACAGTACTATAATTATCATCAAGTTGAGCAGGTAAAAATTGATAAAATGTGTATCTATTATAATAGGCTACAGCAGCTATACATAATAAAATTACAACAGGTATTATAAACATTTTATTTTTTTCCATCTTCATAAAGCCTCACTTTGTTTAAAATTTTAAATTCATGTACTTTTCTAATTGTTTTTCTTTGCTAATATTACTTTACATATCAAAGGAAATTCCTTCAACCCTTGCTGAATCTCTATCCATAAGTAAAACTAGAAATAATAATACCTGAAATCAATACTATTCTTTTCATTGCTGATATACACTCCTTTAAATTTTTGTAATAAAGTTCTGTAATTATGTCTCATTCTACCATAACTATTACTTTACATGCAACCAATCATTGATAACTTTATGTCAACAATAATTGTCTTTTTGTAATATTTTGATTTTTCATCCTTTAAAATTAAACTCTTATTTTTTAGATATTTAATTAAAATAAAGTTTAACAATATTTACGATAATAAAAATAACTGTCACTAATCATATTATACTGTTTATGACTTATTGGAGTTCTCTTTTCAAATAATTCAAATCCAGCTTTTTCTAATTTTCTGAATCTTCCTCTCTTACTTTACCACACCCCAATATTATAAACACTGTAATTAATGCTATTGCTATTTTTTCATAAATCAGGTTCTCCAAAGATGTTTTTATTTTTTATTATACCATAAAAAAGCAACTAAAAAAGTAAACTTACTTCTAAATAATTTCTCTATCAACATATTAAATATCTTTACACAGTCTTTTTATCAACCTATTTTTTATTTTATAAAATAAAAAGGAGAAAATTTAATTTCTCCTTAATCTTACTATTCAATTATTCATATTCATCCAAATCTAAAACTTAAAGTTATCTGCTAGTTTTTTATTTATATAAAATATTTTTTTTAGTGTGAATATACATGGTGCACAGGAAGAGACTTGAACTCTCACTGGAAAACTACCAATAAGGACCTCAACCTTACGCGTCTACCATTCCGCCACCTGTGCACACAAGAATTTTATTTTATCATAAACATAGTATTTTGTAAAGATATTTCTTATATCTTTAATACCATAATCCTTCCGTTCTTTTCTTAATTTTACTTTTCTTAAATATTCTATCATACTCTCTTAACAGGATGCCAAAAATAAAAAGTGGAAACAGAAATATTTTTACTGCTGTATTAATGATAAAAGTATGAGATTTTTTTTCTTTTTTATTATATCCTTTTTTCATTTTATCCCTCCATTAATCATTCCCACCAAGAAAAAATAGGGCACCTGCTGGTACCCTACAAATTTTTTCAGCAAATTTAAACTATGCTACAGTTACATTAGAAGCAACTGGACCTTTGTTTCCTTCAGTAACTTCGAAAGTTACAGCTTGTCCTTCTTCTAAAGATCTAAATCCTTTTGAGTTGATGTTAGAATAGTGTACGAAATAATCGTTTCCATCCTCACCAGAAATAAATCCAAACCCTTTGTCTTTGTTAAACCATTTTACAGTTCCTTTTAGCATTTAAAGCACCTCCAAAAATTTTAAGAAAATTAAAACCATTAAGAACAAACAAACCCTAAAATTTTTGAAAAGTGTTAAAAACTTAGTGTTTAATTTATAAATTAAGGTTTTACTACGGCTCTATTTTACCACTAATTAGCATTTTATACAAGCAAATTTTTTTAAAAAAGTTGCTTATTTATATACTTTCATACAATTCTTAACTCACTTATTTATATTTCTTGTTCAGAGCTTTCAAAATAGCAAAGCTTTCTAAGTCCATTTCTTCACTTAACATTTTTGGATTAAAGTGTGCTTTAAAGTTGTATACTACCCTTTTGCTTTCTTCATCCCATTCATCAGTAGTGTTGATTTTATAACCATATTTTCTAAGTTCATCTTTTATTTCATGTACAGGAGTTACATCAAATAAAGTCTGATTCATAAAGAAGATTTTATCGCTTTCATCATACCATGCCCCTATATTATATTCTTTGTACAGTCTTTCCCAAGGAAATTTCGGACCTGGATCAATTTTTCTTAGTGGGGCTACATCTGAATGTCCCACAATAAATTTTGGTTTTATATTATATTCTTTTATTAAAACTTTTAATAGGGCTGCTGCTTTTTCTATCTGTGCATCATCAAAATCTACATACTCGTCATATGGTCTGAAAAATCCATCGTATTTTGGTGCACCTGAAATAGCTTTTATTCCAATGTTTACTATTTCTATACCAATAGATGTATCATTAATATTGCTTCTTCCAGCAAATTCACTCACTCCAGCATGCCATGCTCTCTCATTGTGAGGGACTAAAGCATATGTTGGATCTTCTGCTTTAGAAGTTATTAAATAATGAGAACTGACATTTGGGCCAGTTAAAGCTCTTATCCCCACCTCATCATTCGTTGCTGTATAATGCAGAACAATATATTTTATTCTACTGTCTTTCCCTTTAGCCTGATAAGATTTATCATCTATTTTGTAATTAACACGGCTGCATGAGAAAAAAATTATTGACATCAGAAATAGCACCAAACATTTTTTCTTCATCATTCTTTTACCTCTCTCTTTTCTGAAATCTTATATTTTATTTATCGCTGACTATATTCTACTATGTTTTTTAAAAATATCAAAAGAAATATTTTAAAAAATTATAAAAAAAATTTGAAAATATCTGGATTATATGATATAAATTAGGAACTTGTATTTTTTTAGTTTTATTTTAGGAGGAAATTTATAATGACAAAAAAGGATTTTGCAAAAGCTTTATTTGAAAAAGGGATATTTGTTTCTAAAGCTGAATCAGAAAGAAAAGTTGACGCTATTTTAACAGAGATCGAAGAAGTACTAAAATCTGGTGATGAATTAAACTTTATTGGATGGGGAAAATTTGAAGTAGTTCAAAAAGCTGAAAGAATGGGAAGAAACCCTAAAACTGGTGAAGAAATCAAAATAGAAGCTAAGAAGACTGTAAAATTCAAAGCTGGAAAAACTTTAACAGACAAAATGAATTAATCTTTATTTTTAAGAAGCTGGATCCTAAGATCCAGCTTCTTTTTTTGTTTATTTCACTTTTTTATCTCACATAATTTCATTTTTTATTTTAGCTATACTTTTATTTTTTACTTTTATTTTTTCTTTCTTTTAAAATGAAGCGAGTCTCCCCATTCTCCATATACTATTTCATCACCAATAGATTTTACTTTCATATCCATGTCATCTCTGCATTTTTCAACACTGTCTTCTATACCGGGCTTATCATCATAAAGAAGATATTTTTTCTTATGCTCCTCTAATGTAGCAGTCGGCATAAGTATATTAGCACCTGCCAGAAGCCCCTTTTCCCTTCCATGTGAGTCCAAGCCCTGCAATGCTGTAGTAGCTGCTATATTTACATCTCTTAGGAATATTCTTGTTATAGCTATCATTTTCAATCCAAGTTCCACTCTTTTTTCTTTAGGAAGCACTATATGTTCCCATTCCTGTCCCAATGGTGTGTCCTTGTGAATTATATATGGTCCCATTCCTATCATATCTATTTTCATATCTCTGTAAAAAAGAATATCATCTACTAAATCCTCTTCAGTTTGACCTGGAAGTCCTATCATAACTCCTGTTCCTACTTGATATCCTATATTTCTTAAATATTCTAAACATTTTTTTCTAACCTCGAAAGTATGTTTCCCATCTTGAGGATGAAGCTTCTTAAACAGCTCCTCATTTGTACTTTCAATTCTCAACAGATATCTATGTGCTCCTGCATCAAACCATCTTTTATATGTTTCATAAGACTGCTCTCCCAGTGAAAGAGTTATCCCCAGCCTCCCGTTAGAAAGCTTTTTTATCTCTTTTATTATATCTTCTATAAAATCAGTAAATTCATCATCCTGTCTCTCTCCAGATTGAAGTGCCAATGAACCATAATTATTTTCATAAATCCATTTTACCCCCTTCATTATCTCTTCTTTAGACATAGAAAATCTTTCAGTTTTACAGTTTCCTTTTCTTATTCCACAATAATTACAGTTTTTTATACATATATTACTTATTTCTATAAGTCCTCTATAATAAACTTTTCTTCCTACCTCTTCTGTTTTTACTTCATAAGCTTTTTTATAAAGCATATCCAATTCTTTAGAATCAGTTATTTTCATAAGAGTAATCAAGTCGTCTCTAGTTAATTTTTCTTTCTCTAATATCTCTTCTATTCTCATCTTTTCTCCTATTTTATCATTACTTGCTGTCTTTCTTTTTTCATATTTTTTCGAAAACCTATATGCAAATGTCCTCTTTTAGGGTAATATATTAATTGGTCATAACTTAATGAAGATTTCATTACTTTTTGAAACTCTTTGTATGCTGAACCTTTTTTCAACATTATATCAACAGCAAGTCCACTTTGATGAGCAGAACTATCTGAGCCGCCTACTCTCCTATTCACACGGCTGCTTCTATACCAGCTGCTTACCTGAATTGGTCTTCCCAGCAGTTTTCTAAATTTATCCAGCCTTACAGCTGTATATCTTATATTAGCTGCCTGCTGTTTTGAAGGTGTATTATCTATCCCATATTTTTTGGCACTGGCACTATCTACTGCCTCTCCCATTGTAAAATATCTAGAGATTTTTTCATCTCTCCTAATCTCTGCTCGGGAAAACATACATCCTGAAAATAATATTGTCAGTATTACAAAGAATGATAATTTTTTCAAAATCTTCCCCCTTTAATCTTAAATTTATTTATAGAAAGGATGTTTAACTATGTCAAACAAAACCAAAGCCGTATTATCCATGCTTATATCCGCTTTAGGATTTACATTTATGAGTGTTACTGTAAAATACCTCAAAGATATTCCATTATTTGAAAAAGTGTTTTTTAGAAATCTGGTGAGCCTTGTTATAGCATTTTATCTGATTAAGAAATCCTCTGCTCCTGTTTTTGGACAAAGAAAAAATCAGTTGGCTCTTCTTGCGAGAGCAGGATTTGGACTTGCTGGAGTTATACTTAACTTCTATGCTATAAGTCATCTGACTCTTGCTGATTCCACTATGCTTGGAAAGCTGTCACCAATATTTGTCACTATTATGGCCTGCCTCTTTTTAAAAGAAAAAATAGATAAAGAGCAGATCATTGGTATATTTATCACATTTGGCGGAGCATTACTGGTTATAAAACCTGAATTTTCTCTGAGTATAATTCCAAGTATTGCTGGGCTGTTATCTGCCGCTGCTGCTGGAATTGCCTATACCCTCCTTAGATATCTGAAGGATAAGGAAAGTCCTGATACTATTGTATTTTATTTTTCTATTGTATCAGTGCTGGGAACTCTTCCATTTGTTCTTAATGACTATATTGTCCCTGATTCAACTCAACTTATGCTTTTATTAGCTACTGGGCTCTTTGCTTCTGTAGGTCAATTTGGTATAACTTACGCCTATAAATATTCAAAAGCTACAGAGGTATCTATTTATAATTATTCAGCTATTGTTTTTGGTATTATACTAGGATTTATATTCTTCCATGAAATACCTGATATGCTGAGCCTTCTAGGTGGAGCTATAATTATAGGTATTGCCTACTATACATTCAAACACAATCAGAAAAAAGCTTAACGTCTCTTGTGATTTATAAAGCTCACTGCCAGCATTGTTTTGGCATCTGAGAGATTTGTTATATTAATATCTTTTATAGGTATTCTTTCAACTTCTAAAAACTCATCATCATCTAGGTGCTGGTGAGTTTTTTTTAATTCTTCAGCATAATAAATATAAAACTTTCCATCTGTTATTCCAGGGCTGTTGTAAAATTCACACATTTTTTCTATTTTTCCAGCCTTATATCCGGTTTCCTCTTCCAGCTCTCTTAAAGCTGCCTCTTGAGGATCTTCTCCCTCTTCTACCAGTCCTGCTGGTATCTCCATAGTAACTTTTTTTACTGCTGGTCTGTACTGCTTTACCATAAGTATTGTATCATCATCAAAAGATGCCACTATTCCTACTGCTTCCTTTTTCCCTGTAAATGTCCAGTCTACAATTTTTTCATTTGGAAGCTGCAATTTTTCACTATAAACTGTAATATGATTATTTCTAAAAAGCTCTTTTTTCTCTAAATGTTTGTACTTAGTCATCCTCTATTCCCCCAGTATCTCCTTAGTCTTATATAAAATTATCCCACACGCCATAGCTACATTCAAAGATTCTGCTATTCCATAGATTGGTATTATTATTTTTTCATCACACATTTTCAGGAAATTCTGAGATACCCCATCTCCTTCACTTCCAAATACTATTGCATTTCTCTCTGTAAGCTTCATTTCAGTATAAGAAACAGAATCTTTATCCAATGCTGTAACTTCTATCTTATAGCCTTCTCTTTTTAGAAAAGTGATAAGCTCCTCTTCTTCCATATAAAGTATATTCATATTAAGAATAGAACCCATACTGCTTCTTACAACTTTTTCATTATAGCAGTCTACACTTCCCTTTGTCAGAATTATATCTTTAAATCCAGCTGCATCAGCTACTCTTATAATAGTTCCCAGATTTCCGGGATCTCCTATTTTATCAAGAACCACTATATTCTTCTGCAACTTTTCCAGCGAGCCCTTAATATATGGATAGACTACTATTACTCCCTGTGAATTTTCCTGAGAAGTAAGCTGTCCAAAAACTTTTTCTGAGACAATTATCTTTCGGCATTGAAATTTTTCTAATTTTTCCTCTATCTCTCCAGCTATTTCATAATTTTCTCTGAAAACTATTATTTCAGGTTCAAAAGTAAAATCAAGAAATTTTCTTCCTTCTGCTATAAAAAGTTGTTCCTCTTCCCTGTATTTTTTTATTTTAAGTTTCTTTATTTTTTTTATTGTATTATTTTCTAGACTGTTAATGTAGTCCACTGTTCCTCCTAAAACTCTTTTGATTATTTTTTAAAATTTTCCTACAGTAATTATATCATAATTTATTCAAAAATAAGAGCTAAGTGTTGAAAAGCTAGAAAACACGATATTTCCTAGCTTTCATTTGATAAACAAATCACATAAAGTCTTATAAAATCGTATAAAATTTTATAGGTTGCACCCAAATAGTACCCAAATATTAAATTAAATCTATGGCTTTTTTTAGTTCCTCAATATCTTTATGAGTATAAATCTTTTCAGTCATATCATAATTACTGTGCCCAATAATTTTAGCTATAGATACTTTGTTTGCATCAGCATTACTCAATAAACTAGCAAAGGTATGCCTACAATCATGTATCGTATGTTCTATGCCTAATTTATCTATCACTCTTCTAAAATATGTTAAATATGTTCTATAAGCTAGTTCTTTCCCTCTTTTACTGATAATAAGATATTCATTACTTGGAATCATTCTGGCTTTGATAAATGGTAGTATTTTCATATTGATGGGAATAAGTCTATTCTTTCCTGCATCTGTTTTTATACCGCCTCTGATAGTTCTATTCTCAAGGTCTATATCCTGATTTTTGATAGTCAGAAGTTCTCCTACTCTCATACCAGTATATATCATAATTAAGATTGTATCTACCCATTCTAATTCTTTATATTTCCAGAGTTTTGATATTTCCTCATCAGTAAAAATTTTTCTTTCAAGTATCTTTTCAACCTTTCCCAGCTCTATAAACTGGGTATAATCCTTTTCTATTATATCATATTTTAATGCATACTTAAATAATTGGTTGAGCATCCTTTTTATATTTCTTTTACTAGATTCTGAAAGCTCAAGATTATTCATGAACTCCTGAAGATGGATTGTTTTGAGTTCTGCTATTTTTCTATCTTTCAAAGGTTTAAAATGTGTATAATTGCTTTCATAATTGCTCTGTGAAAGCTTTGAGAGTTTTTTAAAATGCATCTCTTTCCATCTGTTGTAAATATCATCTATAGTTAAATTTTCAACCTCAATATTATATGGATCAAATTTAAAAGTTATAAGGCTTTCTAGTGCCTCTTTTCTAGTTTCAAAATATCCAACTGTTTTTCTAATTTGCCTACCTTTGCTATTACCTATTGTTTTAATAGCCCTCCAAGGCTTGCGTCTATTCCCAGTGACTTTATAGACAGTTCCAAAGCCATTTGGATTCTTCATATAATCACACTCCTTTATAAAATAACCAAGGTGTGATATAATACAATTGGTGGTTGTTTATATGTAACCTTGGTTATATATTTACTTCAGACGGCTCCTGTTTCCAGCAGGAGCTGTTTTTATTAAGTTATTATAAAGCCTTTATTTTCTCTTGTAGGTTGTTTATATCAACCTCTAAAATAGCCATTTTGCCTGATATTATATCTGTTAGTTCTGCTGGATCTGTCCCTGATGGAGCTATTCCATCTCCTACTTTTGCCTTTAAAAATTCTACTGGTAAATTGTTTGCCTGTCTTGCAGCTAAATATGCTGCTCCTGCATTTGTTAATCCATTATATGCCATTAATATATCTCCTTTCTAATCATTTTTATAACATTATCTTTGAATATTTCATCAATTATCTTTTGCTCACCTTTATTTTCCATAGTTTCTATTATCAAATGTAATTCTTGAGTTGTACATTCCTTAATAACTCTTTGGTACATATCCCTACTTATTATTTCAACCATATCATCAATAATGATAATACAGTTATCTTTATTTAGTAGTTCCATATATTCATTAAGCTGTTTTTCATTTTTTATAATAAAGTCTTTTCTTTTATGCTCTTGTGAGGTTTCAGCAACACTATAACTGCCATTAGTTAGCTTCTCAATTAAAATAAAAACTGGTTTTTCTTTAATTTTTATCTCTTTTTGAACTGCTTCTACATGCTTTAATAAAGTTTTGTAGTTAAGTTTTCTTGCTTTCATTTAACCACCTTTCTATATCTTCCAATTTCTTAGTGATTTTCTCCTGGTCATACATACATTGCCCAAGCTCAATTATTTTACTACTAGCACTTACTCTACTACTTTGAGGTGCTTCTTTATCTTGTGCTATTGATCTAAGAACTTCAATTGCTTCTAAACTGTATGCTTGAGCCTTTTTCATAGTTTCTTTGAACATTTTTTCTTTTTGTTCAGTTACAAGCTGTTGAAATGCTTCATCTTTTTTTAGTCTATAGAGTGTTGCTTCACTAATATTATTTTTTTTACAAACTTCTAAATTGGTAGTACATAAAAGTAGGTCAAGTGCTATTTGTTCCCTGTTATACTTAGATGCCATTATATAATCACTCTCCTATTTTTCTGAAATACTATCATTTCTTTTCAATTTCTTTTATTCTATGGCTGTTTCTGTAAGTTTCTTTTCCAATTGTTCAAGAGTACCTAAATATATTGTAGCTCGTAAGCCTCCGTTTGTGTCATTAATAGATTTCCCAAAATATTCAGTTCCAAAGTCTTTTATTTCTTTCAAGAACTCTCTTTTAACTGTATATGTTTTAAACTCTTTGAAAGTTTCAGTATATTTTTCTAAAATATTACCATTATCAACATTTAATTTTCTGAATAATAACTCCATAAGCAGCATATTGCTTTTAAATGGCTTTACCAACTCATTAAGCTCACTATCTTCTAGGGAAACACTTCCTGCAAGGTTTATGACACTATTAAGAGCCCCTGTGTGTTCAACACTAGGACTAGTTTCTATTTTTCCTTGCTGCTCATTTATATAGTCCTGGATAAGCTGCTTTCTTTTCTCTTCAAACTTTTCAACTATAGCATAATACCTCTTATCAGTATCAGTTCTTAGATTTGTTATATACTCAACTGAATATTTACCACTTTTCATTTTTTCTTGTACTTCTGTAAGCATAGTTACTCTTATATTCTCTAATTCTTTTATTAGCTCTTTTAATTTATTTGTTAAACTCATTTTATTCCTCCATATTTTTTATTTTGTTTTTTATACTTTTGACATTTGTGAGACAATGTCTTTTAATCACGATGTATCAAATACCATAGTCATTCTCCTTCAATATTTTATAAAGTTTATTTCCTCTAAATTCTCAAGACTAGGGGTTTCAGCTTCATTAAAAAATAATATTTGTGCTGTTTCTCCTGAGAGATCTAAAATTTCTTTAATTTTCTGTATTTCACTTAATTTAAAGCAACTTTGACCAGCTATTCTTTTTTTAAATACTGCTTTACTCATTCCAATAAGCTTACAGAAGTTCTCTATATCTCCACCAAGATTTTTATAAGTATAATAGTCTATTATTATTTTCAAAGGTAAGTTATTAAACTGGCTCATAAATTATCGCCTTCTCTTGCTGCAACCTTGCCAACCATTACCCCATAGTGAAAAATTGCAAAAAGTGCTACAAATTCTTCAAACTCTTCGAGACTATTTGAGTATAAATATTTTATTACTGGAAGATGATCCATTGGTAAAAACTTTTTATGATGAACGATTTCAAATATTTGTTGTGCTGTCAATTCATTAAGCTTCATAAGTTTTCACCTGCTATAGCTTCCAATACAGTGATATATCCTTTACTTATTAGCTTGTCCAGGTATTCAAAACAATTTATTTTCTGTTCTCTTAAATCTTTATATTTCATATTTTCACTTCTCCTTTATTGACATTTAGGAGTTTTTCAGCTATAATAAAACAAACAGTGTGAAGATTTTTATCTTGGAGCCGTGATATTGGTAGTATCATGGCTTTTTATTTTATCTAGCATAAAATACCTCCAATTAATATTTTTTAGTATTGCTATAGATCTTTTTCCTATTTCTTGTAAATACTATTCTTTTACTCCTTTTTTTCATTCTCACGTACTTTTATCCCATACTAAAAATAGTAGTTTTTTGCATATCTATGGATATGAACCCCCTAATAATTCTATGTTTTGGTTTTCTTCCCGTATTTTCCGCACTTTTTTCCCAATTTTACTCCCTATATATTTATATACCCATTTCCTATACTATATTTTTATATACTCTTTTTATATTTATAAATATTAATAAAAAAAGTACGGGATGTACGGGATATATGTTTCAAACTCTTTATTTAATAGGGCTTTTATTCCCGCACTTTTTGAAAAACTACTACGGGACAAGTATGGGAAAAGTACGGGATATCATTCTTTTTGAAAGAAATATACTCTTTGGTTATCTTGCTTAGTATCTTGTACAATAACATTTTTATGTTTTTTCATTGTTCTGGTGAAATTGGTTAAAGTCACTGGTTTCATTCCCTCAGATTGAGCCTCTGAATAGTAGAGGTTATATACAATGTTCTTATCCATTCCAATATAAAACTCTTCTCCTTTCTCATCTTCTAATTGAGCAATAATAGATAAAACTGGATTGTTATTTTTGTTAAACTCTTCTAAAAGTTGCTTAGTCTCTTCTGTTTCTGTAAATCCTTTATTTTGAATAATTCTTTTTAATCCTATTATCCCAACTACAATCATATACTCCATGCATTCTTGAGTTTTTATTTTATCTAGGAAATAAGGATCATAATCTTTACTTTCTTTAGTAAAACTATTTTTAAATGGTATAATTATAATCCTTCTGGCAGTTGCTCCTGTAGGGTCTTTTATTCTAGGAATATCATTAGCACTAAAAATAAATTTAGCATAGCAATTGAACTTTATTGGGTTTTTCCCTTTCTGTTCAGCAACAATAATATCCCCTGTTACTAGCTTTCTGAATATCTCAGCTTCTGGAATATAGCCACTTCCTATATCATCACCAATATTTAATAATTTTCCTGCTGCTTCATATAGTCTGAATCTTGAATTGATAATGTCATTGAAGCTTAAAGCACTGGTATTATCCTTACCAACCATATACATTAATATTTTTAAAAATGTAGATTTACCATTGGATTTATCCCCAGTAATAATAAAAGCTTTTCCTAGCTCATTTTTAGCAAATAGACTATAACCTATGATTTCATCTATTAATAATCTGATTTTTTCATTATCACAAGCAAATTTATTAAGTGTTGTATCCATAAGTTTAGAATATGCAATGGAGTTATAGTTCCAAGGTATTTTATTTGTTAAAATATACTTTGGATCAAAAGGTAAAAGTTCATCATTAAAAATGTTGTATATTCCATTGTTAAAAGTGATAAGTCCTGTGTTGTCTCTTTCTTTTTCTTCTGTGATGAGATCTAAATACTTTAAAACCTCTTTTCTATTACTATCTTTTAAATTGGGGATAATATCAATCATCAATTTTTCAATTCCTTTGTCTTTAACATAAATTCCATCTTCATAACAATGAAGCTCATTATCAATTTTTATAATATTATGTTTTGTTTTTAAATATACAGCAAAGTCTGAAAATAAAAACTTTCCATTTTCCCCAAAGAATATTGATGAATCTATAGAAAGCTGAGAAGCATTGCTAATTATATTTTTTATTCCTTCAATACCTTCAGATATCAAAACTTCATTAAAGTCCTTGTATTTACCATAATTTAATATAAAAATTTTTTCATAAATTTGATTTAGTTTTTTAATGATTTTTTCTTGACTCTCTTTTCCGGCCATATCATTATCAGTAGCTATAATAATCTTTGAAAAGCTTTCAATCCACTCTTTTTGATTATCAATACACTTTAAGTTTTTAGCTCCAAAGGGTAAACTTACAACATTGAGATATCCAGCTTCAATTGCACTTAATAAATCTATTTCTCCCTCAACTATGATAAGATAGATTTTATCTTTTATATTCTGCCAGTTAATGAAATAGTTAGAAGTGCTGCCTTTCTCGGAAGATATTTTTTTATCTATGGTCCTGTATTTTATAGCTACAACCTTTTCTCCATCAGTTATTGGTATCATCATTGTATTATTTTTTCCAAGCCTGCAAAACTTATTTAAGGACTTCTCAGATATCCCCCTTTCTTTCAGATAAGAGAGCCAGTCACTGCCTAAGTGATGATCAGATCTTTTCTTAAATAACTCACTAAAATCCATATCCTTTTTTCTTGGTTTCTTTTCTTTTATCTCTGGCAGCTTAAACTCAAAGTTATCAAGATCTTTTATGTTTCCACCTTTTCCAGTAGCATGACAGATATAATTTCCAGTTTCCCTATTTACAGAAAAGCAAGGATTTTCTTCTTTTTCTTTGTTACAGATAGGACAGAAATTAAATCTCAGTTCCTCACCATAAATCTTGTATTTCTTAAATTTATCCATTGTATCACCTATTCTTTACCTTCCTTTCTCTTAATATTTAACTGTTTGCAGTTGTCAGTCACAACCTCGCTTGTACTTCGACAACTTATTGTCGAATTAATCCTCTTGTTCAATAAGCTCAGTTACATCTACTTCTAGAGCTTTTGCTATTTTACCTATTGTTTTCAATGTAGGTTTTTGAGAACCATTCTTTACTTTTACCAATGTTACCATTCCAATATCTGCTTTTTTACATAATTCATGGTTGGTAAAACATTGAGATGCCTGAAATAGATTTAGTTTATCAATTTTTATTTTCATCTTTCACCTACCTTTTATATCTGTTTTTATTTCATCATAGTTATTTTATATCTGTTTACACTATACAGTTATTTTATATCTGTGTCAATATATTTTTTACTTTTTTATTTTGATATGGTATTATATTAATATCAAAAACTTTCAAAAAGGTGGTTTTTTATGTCTAATGAAGAAATAAAAAATGAGTATTTTAAAAGAATTTTCAAAGCAATTAGAAAAGAAAAAAAACTTACTCAAAAAAAACTTGGTGAAACAATAGGAAAAAAAGAAATAACTATCAGAAAATATGAACTAGGATATTTAAAAATTTCGGTTGAAACACTTTATATTTTAATAAAAAAATTAAATATTTTAAAAACAGAATTTCTGAATATAGCTACTTCTTCTGATGTTCTTGTTGGATTAATGGAAGATCCTTTTTCTTCAGATAAACTAGAGGAAGAAAATTATATTACAGAAGATTTCATATCTCAATTAATAATTGACCTTTTTTCTGATAGTTCAGAAATGTTTTTATCCCTTACACCTAATTGTCCTAGTTCATTAGACCCAGCAACAAATACTTTATACAAAGAAAACTTAAACAAATATTGTTTAGATAGTATTTTATTTTATATTACTCAATTATCTAAACTTGAAGATATAAATATAAATGATAAAGTGAAATTAGAGCTTTCAAAGCAAACTTTTAATTATCTTAAATTTTTACTTAAAGAGAAAGGAATATGAAATAACTTTTATTTTTAATTTATAATTACAATATTTTATAAAATTCTTTACATTTTATATCGTTTTGATATTTTAATAATATCATTTAGATATTATTATGTCAAGAGATTTTTTAATATAAAAAAATAATATTAAGGAGTATAAAACATGGAAAGAGAAATTCCAATTATTAATTTACTAGTTAAAGAAAAAAGAAAAAAATTAAAAATTACACAGGAAACCTTTACTAAAATAATAAATAAATCCATAGCCACTGTGAGAAGATATGATACAGGAGATATTATTCCAGAAAATACTTTAATCTTAATTTGTGATAAATTAAATTTAAGCATTTATGAATTAGCTATAGAACAAAAAAAAGAAAATCTTGAAAAAGGAACAGATAATTATGATGAATTTGTAAAAAAGTATGATAAAAGTAAGCTTTTTGATATTCTTGATTTTTCAAAAGAAAATCCTTTTGAAGAATATCATAAAGAAAGAATTGAAACTATTGCTTCTAAGTTATCTATATTATATTCTATTCTGTATAATGATTTTTATGACAATCTAACTCAAGATGTGGTAAAACATCAAAGATTTGATTTAAAATCTAAAGAATACATATGTTCAGAACTTGAAAACGATAAAATTATAATAAAAGAAGTTTCAAAATTTGAAAATGAAAGTGTTGAGGAAAGAATTGTTGATATCTTTAAAATTAGCAATATTGAAGATATATTTGAAAGCTTACAAGAATTTTTTAATATAAAACTTATTGCTATGAGAAAATTAAAACTAAGGCAAGATAAATTTGAAAAAACCTTGATCTCAAAAAAATAATCTTAAAAATTTTCAATGATGGAAAGTCTTTTCTCATAAAAAATATAGTTCAGTCCATTTTTGGATTGAGTAATGGTATCACATGACCTAGTTATAGTAGTAAAGAAATAATAAATCAAATGAGGAGGATTAAAAATATGGAAGTTTCATATTCTAAATTAATATCAACAAGCCATAATAAATTATCAGCCTATCAATTAGATATACTGTTAGTTCTGTTTTCTTTGATGCAAGTAAACACTAAAAAATTGAATATGATTACTTCTGTAGATGCAACTATAAAGAATTCAGATTTAAAAAAGTTATTAGTCAATAAAAATGTAAGCAATAAAAGAATAGAAGAGAATCTGAATAAAATTAAAAAATGTTTATTTTATTTTGAATATGATGATTTTAAAGAGGGTCATTATTTATTTGAAGAATTAAAACTGATTAATGATAATAGTGAAATTCTTATAAAGATAAATTCTTTGTATGTTCCATTGATTTTAAAATAAACTTCATTATATGGGGGTCTGCTAAAAGTTTAGCAGGCTCTTTATTTTATATATGAGGGGGTCGGAAGATATTCCGAAGCCAGCATTTAAGGTCGTTAGGAGAATCTTCCGAACGGTCTAACTCATGTTACTTTATATAGGTTATGTCCTCTAAAGTCCTTTAAAATCAATTTTATGCGGTCAATTTTTTAGGATTTTCTCTTACTGCTTTCCATACTAGTAAATACTGATTTATTCTAGTCTTGAAAAGAAAATATAGTGGTAGTTCTACTAGGAAACATCATAAACAGGTACTGTTATTTTATAGTGTGGTCAAAAATGACCAGGGTATATCAAAAATGTCATCCCCTTCCTTTTCTGACTCCCCTAAAAGTAAATTTAATACAACAGGGCTTAAAGTTCAGCCAAGCTAAATGTATGACCACAGCAAAATTTTTTGCTCGACTATTTCTTCCCTAGATTCCTTTTTATTAAAATGGTATTTGGGGCGTTAGAGAAATTTCCTCATACGGATTTAATAGCTATTACTCAAAAAAGTAACAGTTTTAAATCAAAAAGAGTTAGGTAAAAATTACCCATCACAATTAACTACTGTAATAAAGGTATGGGAATTGCCCATACAATAACTTAAAATCTCACCCCTATATTTTTAGGAGTGAGATTAAATTTTAACTAGGTTAGATTTTGCCTAGTTTATTTTTTATTATCTTTTAACATTTTATTGTAGATGTCTATTTTTTGATTAGGAATTTCTATATTTTCTAAATCTAAAGTTTTTTTGATTATTCCATTGAGTTCAAATAATGAAGGCCAATAATCTGAGTTTTTAACCCATATCCTAAAAAGAATATCCATATAACCAATATTTTGTTTATACATTTCAACCATTTTAGGACGATTTGATAAAGATGCTGGGTAATCATCAGCTACTTTTTTAAAACAGCTTGTACTTTATCTAATGATGTTTCATTAGACACAGCAACTATTATATCCAATCTTCTATCTTCTGCTCTTGTATAATTGATAATTGTACTATTAGCTAACTCAGCATTTGGAACCACTACTAATTTATTATCTGCTGTCATAAGATGAGTATAAAGAATAAATATTTGATCAACTGTTCCTTCTGCTCCATTGTTATTTGTGATATACTCACCTTTAGCAAAAGGTTTAAATAATAAAATTAGCATTCCACCTGCTAAGTTGGCCAAACTACCTTGAAGTGCTAATCCAATAGCAAGTCCAGCAGCACCTAAAACAGTTATTACAGAAGTACCTTTTATTCCCAAAATGCTTATAACAGTAAAAAACATAATAGTGTATCCTATTGTATTTAAAAGTGAGCAACTAAAACTTTTGAATAAGGGATCTATATCTTTTTTATTCAATGTTTTTAAATAAATTTTCAATAAAAAGCTGATTATTTTAGGAAAAATTACTATAACTAGAATTAAAGTAACCAATTTTAACGTAATTTTTGGTAATATCTCCAATAAATTTTCGATAAATATATTAAACATTCTTTTCCTCCTTGTATAATTATGATATTTTAAATACATTTAGATTATAACATAAATTTATATATTGCTTATTCAAAAAATATATTTTTGAATATATGGAAATCTCCTGAAAGTTTAGGAGATTGGAATTTATCTACACTTAATAAATTATCATGTCTTACTCCTAATTCTCCAACCACTCTATTAATTGTTGTTACTAATATTCTTTTACTTTCTAACTCTTCAATATAGTGTATAACAGCTTTTCTCAAAAATTTGCTTTCTCTTACTAATACTTGTTTTCCTTGATTAAATGTTAGTTCAAATATAGGTTGTTCCCTATTCCATTGATCTTTGTATGAGGTTGGCGAAACTTTTCCCTCACCTTTTATAAAATGACATAATCTTTTATTTTAAGTTGTAGCTCACATCTGAGCTACGCTTTAATGCTTTGCCTACTAATTCAATCATAGGCTATTTCTTCTTCAAATTAATCACAGATTACTACTTATAAGACTATCCCTATATGATAAAAATTCCATTTCTGACATTTTCTTGGAAAAATATGGGGGATGCGGTATTGAGAATCCTTACTCAAAACTTTTTCAGCTCTCCCAAGGGGATGAGCTTCTAAAATTAATTTTAAGGCTTCCCTTTTCTCCTAGTATATTTGATATGTCCTAAGCTTTGAAACTCTATAAAATTAAAATGGTGCTTAGAGCGTGTCAGAAATTTCCCTACACAAACTTTTTCAAATAAAAAGCATTAGCTAAAAATTACCCAACGAAATTATTAAATTTTAATTAGGCAGATTCCGCCTATTTTACTTTTTATTATCTATATCAATATTCACTCATATAAATAGCTTTGCTATGAGCTGATTTTATTCTTTCAAAGACTTCACTCGATAAAATACTCAAGTAGTAAATAGAAAGGCTTTAAAAAGAAAAATAGAAGTCCTAGCAACAAATACCAACATTCTAATAAAAAAAGTCCATATAAATTATATAGACTCATCAAAAATTGATTCTAAACAGGCTACCCCGAAAGATACCTTACCACTTTTCAAAGCTGTTGATACTTCTTTGAGTGATTCTCCTGTACCTTTGACTATGTTTTTAAAGTCCTTCCCAAGAACATACTTAGAAGTCAACACTATTCTTTCAAGTTGATTTGGTATTTTATCTATGATTGATAAAACCTCAAACTTTTTATATTCAAGTTCCAGGATTTCTTTTTTAATAGTTTCTATTTTGTGAAGCCTGTCTGTGATATATTCATTTTCTCTTTTTCCACCTTGTACCTTTTCTTTGAGTGGAATAGAACTCAATCCTTCAATATTGTTTTGTAACTGCTGCAATTCCTCTTTTTTCTTTTTTATGATTTTCATTATTAACAGATTATTTTCTAAGTCTTTGATTGTCATAATATGGTTCTCCTTTTTACCTTTGTAAAATTGATTTTAAAGGCTTTCATCTATTGAAAAGGTATCAAGCGTTGATTGATATTTAAAATGGATATATAGCTTATTAGAACTTAGAAGAAAAGGTGTAAATTATAGTATTTTGTAGTACCCAAATAGCACCCATTACAAATATTTAGTAGTCAGTAACGCTGATAGATAGAGGGTTTGAAAAAAAATGAATAATTTATTCAAAATTAGGACTTTAATTTATACCCCTTCTCCTTCTTAATATTTACTTTAAACAAAATATGAGCTATAATTAGTTGTACAAATATTGTATTACACTAAGGAGGAAATTAGTATGCTTTTGCTAAATTTCATAAGGTTAGTTTCGTCTTTTCACTCTAGAAAACTTCCTAACCCAAATATCATTACAAAACTTGGAATACTGGGGATTCGAATAGCTCAGGAATATTCTTCAAGATTTGATGTCATAGATATAGAAAAATGTATTTATCTTTCTGGATTTCAAACATCTGACACTGAAAAAGAAGACAGACACCTTTTGACTCTGCTTCCTAAAAAAAGTCCTCTTCTGTCACAGATGGAATATTATGACAATGACTCATATTCTTATTCAGATATAAATTATCTTTTCAAAGGATGCCTGAAAAACGGTATAGAGATTACTATAAAAGCTGTTAATGAAAATGCTAAAAAGAATTTTACAAAAAAAGTTATTTCTCTGGAAAAAGAATTAAGATTTTTCTCATGGTTCTATCCTGGATTCAACAGAAAATACAAAACAGTTGAAATAATGGAAAATCTAAAAAAAGTGACAGAACAGAAACTTAATCTTAACAACGAAATAAAAAGTACAGAACTTTTAAAAGATTATCTTTCTCAATATAGTGACTACAAAGGTTTTGCAAGGCTAAGATTTCCCTCTATATATGCTTATCTTACATCAGATATTATGCTGGTGAGCAAATATACATATGGAACATATTTTTATCAAATGCTTGAAAATAGAAGGCTCAGCTATAAAGATGTTTTAGAAGTAATAAGAATCCAGCTTTTCTTTATTTTAAAAATAGGTACTTTCCACAATAATCTCCATATGGGAAATATCATTCTCGGAAGTGACGGTTATATATATTTCCAAGACTGTAATGTTCTTTCTTCAGTAAAAGATGAAACAAGAACAAATCTATTTAAACTTCTTTCGGCTATTTCTAAATATAATTATTCTGAAATACCAAATATTTTAAACAACATGGCAGAGATAAAAATTAATCCTGAAAAAATGAATATATTGACTATAGAAATTAATAATATCTTCAAAAATTCAAAAGGAAGTTATCTGCAAAAAGACAGCATGAGTAAAAATATAATGCGTTCTTTTAAAACAGGAATGAAATATGGAATGGTTTTCAACAATGAAATATATCCAGTTGTTAAATCTTTTATTTATCTGGAAAATATGGCACTTAAAGTTAAACCAAAAACATACTTTGCTGAGGACATTTCAAAGATTTTAACTGAAATTTCTCTCTACCACTAATATGAAATTTAATTGACTTAATGTCTATTCTATATTAAAATATTAAAAGATTATGAACTTAGGAGGATTGATAAATGAAAAAAATACTATTACTATTAACTTTGGCTTTCACTTTGATTTCTTGTGGAAAGAGCAGCAAAGATGAAAATACTTTATACATCTATGGATGGGCTGATTATATTCCAAAGGAAACTTATCAGGCATTTGAAAAAGAAACTGGTATAAAAGTTATTGAAGACATCTATTCTTCTAATGAGGAAATGTTTACAAAACTAAAAGCAGGTGGAGCTGGATATGATATTGTACTTCCATCAGCTGACTATACTGAAATTATGATGAAAGAAAAAATGATAGACAAACTTGATAAAAGTAAATTATCTACATTAAAAAATATAGATCCTTTGGTACTTGAAAAGCTTCAATATTTTGATAAAAACAATGATTATGAAGTTCCTTATGTAATGGGAGCTACTGTTATTGCAGTTAATAAAGACTATGTAAAAGATTATCCAAGAGATTATTCTATTTACAACAGAAGTGATTTAAAAGGAAGAATGACTCTTTTAGATGATATGAGAGAAGTTATGACATCAGCTCTTGCTATGAATGGAAAAGATCAGACTACATCTAATGAAAAAGATATAGCTGATGCTGCTGAAATGGTAAAAGGATGGAAAAAAAATATAGCTAAATTTGATTCTGAATCTTTTGGAAAAGGATTTGCCAGTGGTGATTTCTGGGTAGTACAAGGATATCCTGACAACATATTTAGAGAACTTGATGCAGATGAAAGAAAAAAAGTTGATTTCATTATTCCTGAAAAAGGCGGAACTGCTTATGTAGATTCATTTGTTATTCTCAGCAATGCTCCTCATAAAGAGAATGCTTACAAGTTTATCGAATTTATCCACAGACCAAAAATATATGCTCAATTAGCAGATATATTAGAAACACCATCTATTAATATTCCTGCTAGAGAATTAATGGAAGTAGAACCTCTGTTCCAAATAGAAGATCTAAAAAATACTCAAGTATTGAGAGATATTCATGACACTCTTGACCTACAGAATAAATACTGGCAAGAAATATTGATTGCTGATTAACAAATACCTTTGGAGGCACAAATGAAATTTTCTATAAAAAGAGAGGAATTGATTTCAATACTTTCTGAATATACAAATATATTAAAAGATAATCCTATCAAACCTATTGTTTCAGGATTACAAATAAAAGCTGAAAATAATCTTATTACTTTTGTAGGAACTAATCTGGAAGTAGATCATATAAGAAAAGTGGAAGCTGATGTTAAAGAAGAGGGAAGCCTTGTTTTAAAACCATTTCTTCTTCTTGAATATATAAAATTGCTAGATGAAGAATACATTGAATTTATCTTAAACAATGGGTTTATAACAGTACATCAGGCAGAGTTTTCAATACTTGAAGAGGGAACTTTCCCTGTGATTACTGAAACTACACCTATCAAGCTTCTTGCTATAAGTGGAGGAGAACTTGTAAAACTTCTTGAAAAATCTAAGTTTGCAGCTTCTCTGACAAATGATAACATTCAAATAAACTGTGTAAGAGTTATTTTCAAATTAAATGAAATTAATCTTGTATCTACAGATTCTTACAGACTTCTTTATATGAAAGCTGATAAAAACTGTCATGTGGAAAAAGAAATATCTATTCCTATGGATACAATAAATGTTATATGCAAACTTTTAAAAGATTCAGAAAAAGAAGTAACTATCGGATTTAGTGGAGAAAATGTTATTCTTACTTGGGAAAATGCTTATTTCTCAAGCAAGACTATAGCTCTTCCTTTCCCTGATTTCAAAGGTATTCTTGCTAATAATTCTTTTAGTAAAGTTATGGAATTTAACAGAGATGAACTAAAAAGTGCTTTAAAAAGAGTTATAACAGTGGCTAAGACAAGTGTAGATGCTAAATTTGGTGCTATATTTGATTTTAAAGGAAAAACTCTTTTAATCAATGCTTTTTCTGGAAAAGCTAAAATTAACCAAAAAGTTAATATGATAAAAGAGGGTGAAGATTTTAAATCTTCATTGAACTGTAAATTCCTTGCTGAATATATAGATAATATTTCAGATAATCCAGTTATTAAAGGAAGCGGTTCTTCTTCTATGTTTGAAATAACTGAAACAGGAAAAGAGGATTACAGATATATTTTAATGCCATTGGCACTTAGAGACTAAAAATATTGACTTACGAATAACAAAATAATATAATTGAAATATAAAACTTGATTAGAGAAAGAATAAGCTCCCTCTTACTTTTGTAAAGGAGCTTATTTTTTTATTTAAATTTTTCTTTGCTCCATTTCTTTCAATATTTCTACAATCTTTTCTTCAAAGCTTTTTTCCCTTCAAAATAAGTTAACAACTCACAAATATTCCATGATATAATTAACTATAAAACTTATCAAGGGGGATTTCATGAAAAAAATTATTTCAGTTTTAATTGGAGCAATATTAATCTTTGCATTAATAGGCTGTGGAAGTAAAAAAGCTATGACAGTTGAAGATTTTGAAAGTAAGATGGGAAAAAATGGATATGAAGTAATAAATATTACATCTCAATATCCTTCTAAAGCGATTAAAGATGTGATAATTGCTAGAAAAGATGGTTATCAAATTGAATTTTTCGTTGTTGAAAATGTAGATGTGGCAGTCAGCTCTTATAATCTCAACAAAGAAACTTTTGAAAAATCAAAGGGAAATAAAAGTGTTCAAACTCAAAAAACTATGGGTAATACTTCAAGATTTACATTGAAAGCTAATGCAAAATACAAGGTTATTTCCAGAATAGAAAATACGTTTATTTTTATCAATGCTCCTCAGGAAAAAAGTGAAGAGATTGATACAGTGTTAAAAGAATTAAACTATTAGCTTATAAAGCAAAAAGAGAATGAATAAATCATTCTCTTTTTTTATTCATATATTCTTTTACCAAATTCATATGCTCTTAAAAGATGCCCTGTTTCTTTAATCTTAGGCTTGCCATTAGTATTTCCACATCCTCCTGCAAGGACCATTCCCTTATCTTTAAATCCTATATAATTTACTAAAGTAAACTGGTAATATGAAGCTGCCTGTTCAAATGTCCAGAAGAAATTATCTGCTGAAGTCATAAGCAGTGCACAGTCTTTTACAGGATATTTTTCATATCTTCCTAATGGTGGATTTGGATCCTCTTCTGCAATGCAGTAAAAACGCTCAATAAAAGCTTTTATTTTTGCTGAAATTGTCCAGAAAAAAAGTGGAGAAGCAAAAACCAGCAAATCACAGTTTTTTATATCAGGAATCATCTCATTAAAATCATCTTTCTGTATACATGGCTTCCCATAACGGCAGGCATTACATCCTATACATCCATTTATTTTCTTGTTTCCTAAGAAGACTTTTTTCACATGATGTCCAGCTTCTTCAGCACCTTTTATAAAAGAATCTGCTAATTGTTCTGTGTTTCCATTTTTTCTTCCGCTTCCAACAACCACTAATATATTTTTCATAAAACCCTCCCTTGTCAAAACTTTAAATTTCTACTTTCTATACCATGTAAGAGCTTTTTTCTCTAAATTTTTTACAAAGGAATCTTTTCCATCACAGTAAGCTTCTATATCTCTTGGATATTTTTGTGCTAACTCCGATTTCAGCTCTCCATATACAGCTGCATCTTCTGAGTACTCTCTCAAATAATCTCTCACTGCAAGGTGTCTCTCAATATTCTCTCTGTCAGTGATTTGAAATATGTGAATATGATGAGTTCTCTTTTCTCCACCTTTTCTAAAAAATCTTCTTTTAGATATACCATACTCTCCCATAGGTTCATATCCCAGCTTGATAAATTTATCATTATATTGATCTACATTATCAATATTTTTTACTGCTCCCATTATATCTATTACCGGTTTTGCTTTTAAGCCCTCTACAGAAGTACTTCCTATATGATATATCTCTGCAAGTTCATCTCCAAGTATTTCTTTTATTTTTTCAGCTTCATTAGCATACATTAAAGCCCACTGTGGATTATGTTCCTTCATCTCTATTATCATATTGCAGCTCCCTTTTTATTACAATTTATACTCTATAAATTCTGTTATTATCTCAAACTGATCCAGCATTTTTTTGTCTTCTAATAGTTTTTCTACAAGGACTTTATAATTCTCAATTTGTTCTTCATCAGTTTCCCCAGTCTTATAGTCGACTATATAGACTGTTCCCTTAGTTTCCTCATTTGGCATTTTTATCATAAGTCTGTCTATTCTAAATGTCTTATCTTCTGTAAATACTTCATATTCAGGAAATATGAAATCCCATTTATCAGAAAAAATCTCTCTGTTTTTATTCAAAATATATTCTATATTCTCATCTGACAAAAGTTCTTTTATAGCCTTTTCTCCTATGACAGAAGCAAATTTTGAAAAAGTAAGTTCCTTTGAGAGAGCTACCTCTTCATCAGTCCCATGTATAATATTTTCCAAGAAGAAATGCACTGTTGTTCCTCTTACTCTTTTTATCTCATTTCCAAGGGCATGAGAGTATATTTTTTCTCTCTCTTTTTCCATGCTTTCTTCTGCCTTATTATATTCAGCCTCTGGAGTTGATAAATCAAGTACAAACTCCCTTTTCTTTTCCTTAGATATTTTCTTTTCAGCTTTATTAGGTATAATATCACTGTCTTCTATTTTATCCTCACTGATAAAAAGCGCTTCAGAAAAAAGATTTTCCTTATCATTTTCAACTGCTATATAGAGATTATTTTTAGGTCTTGTGAGAGCTACATAGAGGTTATTTATCTCTTCATGCTTCTCTTTGATTTCTATATCAGCCAGATAGTCATACTCTCTTCCTAGAGATTTTATAACTTTTTTGAATTTGTCATGAGTAATCAGAAAGCTTTCAGGTTCATTGTATTCTTTATCCATTTTCAGAAAGAATCTCATATTCCCTCTCGAACTTCCTCTTGATGAAGGATTGTAATAATAGAACAGAGTATCAAATTCCAATCCCTTAGATTTATGTATTGTCATAATATTGACGCTGTTATCATCTTCCAATACCATCTTTTTAAATTTATCACTGTTTCTTTTATCTTCAAATTCAACTATAAATTCCTCAAAATATTTATAGCTCTTTATTATTTTATAAAAAGAATAGATATTGGAAATATCGCTTTTACTGTTATATCTTCCACCTATTCCAGCTTTTTTCAAAATATCATAAGTAAGAAAATTTGTTTCTCCATTGTTCTCCTGATATTCTTTTCTAATATCTCTCACTATTTCCAATACTTCAAGATCAACACTGTCTAATAGAATTTCTGCCTCTTCCATATTGAGATATTTTTCTACATCTTCTCTATTTTTTATCAGATATTTAAGAGCTTTTACCCTTATATTTATCAAGTCTGACCTGAAAAAATCTAAAAGTGCTAGATAATCATTTTTTACAAGATAATTTATCAAAGAAAAAAGTCCATTTATTCCTCTGTAATCTACTATATTGGAATTTGAGTCTATAACATATGGAATATCTGCTTCTGATAATTTTTCTGCTATCATATCCAGCTCTTTATTAGTTCTTCCCAATATTCCTATTCCTCTATAATTTCCATTGAAATCATCTTTTATTCTTTTTATTATCTGATCTATTACTGTAGCTTCTTCCTCTGATTTTTTTCTCAATACTTCTATATGGCCTGATACATCTTCTGACTTTGAATTTACCTCATAGAAATTCCATGGTTCTTCTCCAAATTCTTCCCTGTCTGACATTTTAGAAATATTTGAGAATATCATATTTGTAAAGCTCACTATATTTTTTTCACTTCTGAAGCAGGTAAAAAGTTTCTCCTCTTTTCCATCTATTATTTTTTCAAGATTTTCAAAGAGTTTTTTCTCTCCTCCACGCCAGCCGTAGATACTCTGCTTTTCATCTCCAACACATATTACATTATTTGTCTGATCAATTATATCTTTCAGTATTTTCCATTGAAGTATACTTGTATCTTGAAACTCATCTATGAATATAGTATCAATTTTTCCATCTAATATTTCAAAAAATTCATCTGTCACTCCATTTTCATTTATAAAATTCAATTCCTTATCTCTGATATACTTAAAAGTGTAGCTGCTGATATCAGAATGGGTAAATCTTTTCTCTCTGAATTTTATATCATCATAAACCTCATATATTCTATTTAAAATATACAGAAGCTTTTCCTCATAAGGAATGACGCTGTTATTGTACATAGTCTTAGCTAGGTTGTCTCTCAGTTCTCCATAGATATATTTCATATCTTCCAGCTCAGAATCTATATCACCTTTTTTAGATTTTACTTTTACTCCATTCCATACTTCTTTTTCCAGAATATCTCCATTTTTTTCAAGTATGAAGCTTTCTTTTTCATCTTCATTCTTACATAAGAGATATTTTTTCAGTGAAGTTTTAAAAAGCTCCTCCAAAGATTTATCCTTTATTTTAGATACCCTCTCTAATATCTCAGTTATTCTGTCCATGTATTTCCAGTTGCTTTCTGCTGACAGTCCATTTCTTTTCTCTTTCAGCTTTTCTCCCAGCACAATAACTTTCCATCTTTCATTTAACAGATTTTTTATAAGGGTAAGATAATTTTCCATATCTTTTTCTGAATTATCCTCCAGAAAACCTTTAAAAGCTCTGAAATCATCTTTATTATCAAATATCTTCTGAAATGTTTTTATAAGGATTTTTCTATTTTCATCATCATCAATTATCTCATATGAATATATTTTTAAATATGGAGCTATCGCCTTTTTAAATATCAGATTGGTAAAGGCGTCAATAGTATATACTTTTAATTTATCTCTATTTTGAATCAGATCTCTGTATATAGAAGATATTTTTTCATGGTTAAATTCCATATCTGGATATATCTTCTTCAAATTTTCTTTTATACTTTCTCCATCTTTTGTATTTTCTTCCAGTTCTTTAAGAAATTTAAGTATTCTTTCTTTTATTTCAGCAGTTGCCTTTTTAGTAAAAGTCATTACAAGTATATCTTTAAAATCTATACCTCTGCATAATGCTCCTACATATTCCAGAGAGAGACGATAAGTTTTTCCTGTTCCAGCACTTGCTTTTAAAACCAGTCTGTTTTTCACAATTATCTCCCCCTTCCACATATTTTTATATATTCACAGCTGCTGCATGTTCCTGTTTTTTCAGCCAGAGAATATTCACTACTCTTCAAGAAGTCAATTATATCCTCTTTTAACCCCTCTTTTGTAAGTTTTATCTCTTCATGTACTTCTATATTTCCTTTCCATACATTGAAAATATATTTTTGAGCTTTCTTTTCATCTTCATATAGAATTATGCTGTAATAATCCAGCTGTTCTTTGTTAGCTCCTCCAGTCTTGTAGTCTATGATTTCGTTTCCAATTTCACTTTCTATTACCAGATCTGCTACTCCTCTTAGAAATATCTGAATATCTCCATCTATAAATGGATTTGTTTCATATACTCCCTTTTCTCCTTGAAATCTCTTTATCTTTACATTTTGATATTTTGCCTCTATATAGTTGAAAAACTTTTCTATATTGGCAGTTATTATTGGTATCATTATCTCACTGCAATAGTTATCCATATGCACTGGTATTTTTGCTCTGTTATATGAGAAATGTCTGCTTAGTACTTCAGTTATGTAGATGTTATCAATTTCAAAATTTCCTTTTGAAATTACCTCTTTCCACATTCCTTTAACTATCTCTTCCAGTACTTTATGAATAAGTATACCAAAGAATCTGCTGCTTATATCGCTCTCTTCTGGAGAAACTGCATATTCCAGATTATTCATTTTCTGAAAATAGAATCTCAGTCTGCATTGTTTCAAATTACTGTAATCATATGCTCCCATACTCAGCTTTCCATCTTTAAAATCCTCATTATCTTTTGGAAACAGTTCCATTTCAAACTCTGAATACCCTTTTTCGTCACTGGATACAGCATTTTTAATAGCTTCTATACTTCCATTTAAATCAACAGGCACTCTTCTCACTTCTAAATCATATTTTATACATAGTTCATCTAAAAACGGAGATACATCTATTCCTTTATCTTCATTCTTTTTAGTAAAAATAACAGCATTGCTGTTACTGAGAACTGCTTGGAAAAATCTATATTTCTTTATCTCTCTTTTTTCCTCTCTGCTTACCATTCCCATATCTTTTCTCTGCTTTTCAGTAAATATGAGGTTATCTCCTATATTTCCTGGAAGAATATCCCCTGTAATATCTATAAAGAAATTAGTTTTTACAAACTTCTCATTTTCTTTATCCAAAGACTTAGTTTCTCTGGCAAATCTAGCAGCTTCTATATTTTTTACAATAGCTCTTTTAAAATCTACTTTTTCATTTGAAGCTACAACTATATCTTTCATATATTGAATAACAAGCCTAAAAAGAGAACTTCCAAGACTTCCATCGAAATATGTATTAAAACTGCTATGAATACTCATACTTTCATTGCTCTTCATTATTCCAAATATTTCAAAGAATTTCTCAAAAACACTTCCATACTCTTCTTCTATAAATTTTTCAAGATTTATCTGCTTTTTAAAATATTCATATATATCATCTACACTTTTCAATTCTATTATACTATTCAAATCAAAAAATATATTCTCCATCTTATCTCTAAATTCTAAATTTCCAGAAATCAGCCATTGAGATTCCTGACTATCTAATATCTTAGATGAAATATATTTATAGTCCTCTCTCATAAAATTATTGAGAGCAGCTATATCATCCCCAGTTAATGAATAATACTCTCTGAACACTCTGTCATTGAAAGCATCTTTAAAAGCTGAAATCAAATAAACTCTTCCAAGTTTCTCTTCCATATTCATAAGAATATTCAACTGAATATTTAAAAATTTATATAACTTAGTGTCATTCATTGTTACAGCCTGAGATTTTCCAAAATATCTTGGAAAAACATTATGATAAGTATTATTTTCAGGAACAGGAGAATAGATGTCCCCACTTTTTCCCTCACCTTTAAATAGATAAATCAAGCTCATACTTTCTTCCAGTTCATCTTTAGACTGATATACAAATATTTTGCTTGGAGATACTTCTGGTAAAGTTATTTTTTCTATTTTAAGTCCCTCTTCATTGAAATCTCCCTTTTCCAACTGAAGTATTATCTCTATATCTTTTTCTTCCAATAGTTTGTTTATTATTCTTTTATATATTTCTGGATATTCTATTATATCTACAAAAATTATTCTTTTGTATTTCTGAATCCACTTTGCCTGAAAATATTCCATACTCTCAAGCCAGTCATTCGGAATATAGCTATGTTCCTGACACAGCATATCAAATGACTCTTTTATTCTGTCAAAATAGTAGAAATATTTTTCCTGCCAGTTATGAATATTCTCAATTTTTTCTATGCCGTTTATATTCATTTCTCTGTAATATGCAAAAAAGTTATTTGCAAAATCTATTATGTCATAATATGACTTTATGTTAAGCTCATCTTTTATATCTTGTGGTATAGACTTATAAAAGGCTAAGATTCTCTTAGCCTCTTTCAATACTATTTTATCAGAAATGAATATTCTCTCTTTAAACTCATCCATAGTCATAAACTCTGGCTGTTTTGAAAAAATATCTCTTTTCATTTTCTTAACAAATATAGATTTCATCCTGTTATCAGAAAAAAGGTACAGATTGCTCTCTACCTTGTCCTCTTTTCTCCAATATTCATCTGCAAAACTATTTCCATACCCAATATATCTGAAGTTTATTTTTTTTTCTGCCAAAACTACCTCCATTCATTAAACACTCAAGTATCTCCATCTTCCTTTTTTAAATGTTCTGTAGCAAGCTATACTTCTAAATCCTAGATCTATTGACATAACTACCCATGCTCCCAGCAGTCCTGTATCTAATTTATATAGGAATAGATATGTAAGTGGTATTCTTATGAGATACATTCCCAGACTTGTTATAAGAAGAACCGCCTTAGTATCTCCAGCTCCTCTCAAACAACCACTCAATACCATTGATACTGCAAGGAATGGCTGACATATTGACACCAGTCTTAAAGCTCCTGTTGCCATCTCTCTAATAGCAGGCTCCTTAGTAAACATTGCTATTATCGTTCCGGGAAGTATGAAGAATGTCAATCCAAAAGCTGACATTGCACAAAGTGCCAGCAAAGTTGTTGCCTTTGCATCTCTTTCAGCATTCTTTGGAGAATTTTTTCCAAGCTGCTGTCCCACCAGTGCTGTTCCTGCAACTGAAAATCCAAATCCCATATTGAATGAAAATGATTCAGCTGTAAGAGCTATCTTGTGTGAAGTATACGCCATCGTCCCCAATGATATTACCATCATTTCAAATATAAGCATTCCTATTCTGAATATTCCCTGCTCTATTGCTGCTGGTATTCCTACTTTCAATATTCTTTTTATCATATTTCTATCATATTTTAAAGCACTGAATGGTATAGATACCCAGAATTTATCTGTGAATAGTGTCAAAACTATATAGATAACTGTTACTATTCCTCTTGCTATTGTAGTAGCAATTCCTGCTCCAAGCACTCCAAATCCCAATGTAAATATAAAAAGATAGTTAAGTATAACATTGGAAATAACACTTATAAGATTGGCTACCATAGGAATTGTAGACTTGCTTGTTGATCTGTAAGCAGCTGCAAATACCACATTAAAGCATAGGAAAGGCAATCCCATAACCACTGCTCTGTAATATTCTGTAGTTCTCACTAAATCCATGTCATCTGCTCTTCCTACCAGGCTAAGTATATTCCCTCCAAATACTAGCAACAGACCTGCTATAATAATAGAAAATGGTACAGAAAGTATTATACTCTGTGCCATTGAATTTTTACCTTCTTTTTTATTATCCGATCCAAATGCCCTGCTGACTATCGCCGTCGTCCCAATACTTATTGCAAAGAATACCGGAATAACTGCCTGCACTGGAGCATTCCCTACTCCTACTGAACTTATTGCCACTGGCCCCAGTTTTCCAACCATTATCATGTCGAAAAATCCCAACAGTGTTTGAACAAATAAGTCAGCTATTGCAGGAAGGGCTATTGCCATAATTGCTGCAAATACTTTTTTATTTCTTCTCCACTCTCTTTTTATATCCATTGCTACTCCCCCTACGCACAATTCTCTCTCTTCATTATAGTACATTTCCCGTTTTTTTTCACTCTTTTAATTAAAAATTTTAAATGCTGTTTTTTACAGTACTTTAGACTAAATTAAGAAAAATTGTATACTAATTATTTTCTCAAATGTTTTATATAGATTTTAATTCATAAAAAATGAACCCTTGTTGCTGAATATCATCCAGCAATTTGGGCTCACTTCAAAACACCTTAATTTTTAATTCAATCTGCTTTGTTATATTTATTTTATTCTGGTTCTCTTCATTCTAAAATATATCTGTTTTTTTCTTTAATACTAAAGTCGACAGGAATGTCATCAAATCAGAAAATGGCAAAGCCAGCCATATTCCATTTTCTCCCAGAAACTTTGGAAGAATCAAAAGCCCTATAAGTACAAATACTGTACTTCTCAATACTGAAAGTATATTTGCTGCTTTCGATTTATCCTTTGACTGAAGGAAAGATATATTTATAAAGTTAGCTCCTACAAAGATTATTGCACTTGCATACAATCTTAGTCCATGTCCTGCTGCTTTTATAAGTTCAGGGTCATCATTGAATAATCTTATAAGGCTGCTTCCAAAGAAGTTTACCCAAATAAGTATCACAACAGCTATTCCAAATGATATTTTATGCCCTATCTTATATGTAGCTTCCACTCTGTCTAATTTATTTTCTCCATAATTATAGCTTACTATCGGCTGTATTCCCTGTCCCATTCCATTGTACAGCATTCTGAATATATAAAATACATATCCAACTATACAAAAAGCTGAAACTCCCATCTCTCCACTATATTTCATAAATGAGATATTGAACAGAATTGTTATAAGTGCCACTGTAAATTCCATTATAAATGATGGAAAACCTATAGCTGCTATTTTTTTCATTACATCCATTTTTATACGATTTTCAAATGAAAACTTGAATCTTGAACCTGGCTTCATAAAATATCTCACAAGGAAAAGCATTGAAAATAACTGTCCTATTCCTGTGGCTGTAGCTGCTCCGAATATTCCAAAACCAAACTTCATTATAAAGAGCCAGTCTAAAAATATATTTGTAACAGCTCCTATTACCATTGAAATAAAAGCATAAGCTGGTGCTTTGTCGTTTCTTACTACAGCATTCAAGCTGTTGGATATCATCAAAAATCCAAGTGCTGCTGTACATGGATACATATATGCTTTTACCATTGGGAGAAGATTGTCATTTGCTCCCATAAGCCTTATTATTCTCTCATTAAAAAATACAACTAAAAGTAGTATAAGAAGATATGCTGTGACATTAAGCACAATTATATATGAAAAACATCTATTGCAAAATTTCTTATCTTTAGGATTCAATGAAATAAGGGTCGCTCCTCCTATTCCAAACATCAGACTTAAAGCAGCTCCAAAATTTACTATTGGATACCCCAAATTTAAAGCAGCAAGTCCATCTGCTCCTACTCCACGACCTACAAATATCCCATCCACAATAGAATACATAGCTGTTACTATCATACCTGTTACTGCTGGGATAGAGAAATTTAAAAACAGTTTCCATACTGGATCTTTACCCAAGCTAATACTTTTAGACATTTTCCTCTCCTTATATATTTTTTACAAAAAATTCAAATCCCTCTAATTGCATAGAGGGAAATTCTGATTCAATTTAATCCAATCTTGTGACAATAAAGTTACAGTTGCATTAATAATATCAAGTTTATTCTGTCTAAATAATTTTTAGCTTGTTTCTATATAAAAACACTAAAATATTTTACAGTTTTTTATGTACCTTCACTAAATTATCTGATTACTTTTTTTCAAATATTAGTTTTTCATTATCTTTAGTAAGTAATATGATACTATCATTTTTAACTTCTATCTTGTCTGCTTCATTTAAAAGCTTGATATATCCGCTTTCAGCCTGCATTCTGTTTTCTGGACCAGCCATCATAGTAGAAGCTACATTAAGAACTTCTATATTTTCTCCATCTATTTTAGCTCCGCCAAAGTATCTGTTTACACCTGAGAATCCATACACTCTATCTCCTTCAAAAGCGATAGTTATGTTTGCATCTTTATACATATTAGTTAATAGAAATTCCTGCTTTTCTATACTTTTTATATCGTTTTTTCCAGTTCCTATACTAGAGCATCCTACTAAAAGAGCTCCTGCTGCTAAAAAAGTTACTATTTTTTTATACATTATTTCTACCTCCGTCAAAGACTTTTAATACACTCTATCATTTTTTATCTATTAAATCAAACAGTTTTTAAAACAACTTGAATTTATAATTTATCTATTTGAAATCTCTTCAATATGTAAGTTTTGGTAACATATTTCTTAATATTTAAAGACATCAAAATGCTAAAAATATATTATTTTTTTCTATCAAGTACTTTATCTCTTACTACCTGATCATCTTTTCCATTTCCTAATCTAAATTCTTCAAAAAGCTCGTCATCATCATCTACATAGACAGTAGTTTCTACCATGTCGCCATTTTTTATTTTAAGCTTTTCAAAATCTTTGATATCTCTTATTACATATTCATCTTCAAGTCTTGATGTAAATACTACCAAGTCTCCTTTTAATTTTTTTGCCGTTTTAGCAAATTCTTTTATCACTTCATTCATTACTTCTTTGCTTACTTCATATGTCATTTTATTTACCTCTTCCTTCTCTATATTATTTTATTTTCTTAAAAATTGGCTGCATTCCTTTAAAAGAAGTAATATATTTTTTATCTATGCTTTCCAGAAAGTCATATACCAGTTTAAAATCCATAGTTAGATACTCTTTTACATGTGCATCTGATCCTATAGTAAGTATTTCTCCTCCAAGCTCATAATATCTTTTTACTATATCAGCACAAGGATAAAATCTATCTTCTTTATATCTAAATCCAGAAGTATTTATTTCTATTCCCTTTCCTTTTTCTATTAGTTTTTTAAGAACTGCATCAATTCTGTCAAAGTTTTCTTTGTAATTTAATCCCCTGTATTTAGGTCCACCATATCTTGTTACAAAATCCAGATGTCCATAAACATTAAATTTATCATAAAGCTCTACATTTTTTAATACATTATCAAAATAAAGTGCCTGTACTTCCTCTTTTGTTTTTCCTTCCTGTATCTCTCCAAAGGCAAGGTCTATTCTGTTGATGGCATGACTGGAATTTATTACAAAATCAAAAGGATAGCTGCTTACAACTCCCTCTAAATATTCCCTTGTATGAGTCTGTACTCCTACCTCTACTCCTAACTTTACATCTATTTCTTTTTTGTATTTTTCCTTCAGCTCCAATACCCTTTTTACATATTTATCTACTTTCAGTACCCATCTGTCAGTCATTCCTTCTATATCATATTCTAAATGATCTGTAAGAGCTATCTCCTGCAACCCTAAAGAAATAGCCTTTTGAATAATTTCTTCCATATCCTGAGTTGAATCTCCTGAAAACTCACTATGTACATGATAGTCGCTTATAATATTTCCCAAAATAAACCTCCCTGATAAATATAACTTTTTAATCTACACTTTTGCTTCTATTTCTATGTTTCACAAATATTCTTAAATTTTTTATAATTAACAATTAATAATACATATAATACACACTAAGAGTATCATAATCTATTCAAATTTTCAAGTACAGCTGTTGACTTTTTGATATTTTCTCAATATTTTTAAAATTAACAACAATATTCTAATAATTGTTTTCTGATATTCATATTTAAAACAATACTTTTTTTCAAGTACTTTTAAAAGTCACTTTTTTTATAAAAAGTCCTTATCTGGTAATGAGAATATTTTTTATGTTCTATTTGTTTAAAATAATGTAACATTTTTTTCTAAAAAATGTGAATTATTTTTTCAAAGTGCATGTCATTTTATTTTTTAAACATTCATCATTGACAAAGCACAAAGTGTAGGGTAATATTTTATTGTAAACGGTTACATAACTATAAAAACAAGTGGTGATTATATGAATATGAAAGACATTGCAGCTCATCTTGGGATTTCAGTAGCCACTGTTTCCAGAGCTATTAATGGAAGTGAAAATATCAACCCTGAAACAAAGGCGAGAATCCTGGCATTTGTAGATAAAAAAGGATATACTCCAAATGTTATAGCAAGAAATTTATCTAAAATGGAAAATAACACTATTGCTCTGTTAGTTCCTAACATCAGCAATCCATTCTTTGCCTCACTAATAAATAAAATATGTGCAAATTTTGCTAAAAGTAATTATCAAATAGCTCTTTATAATACATCTGAGGATATTGAGCTGGAAAAAAAAGCTATAAAAAATATAATTGGGCAGAGAATAGCTGGAGTTATTGCCATTCTAATCAATGGAAAATATAATGAAAATCCTCTTCTCCCTCTTATTAATTACAATATTCCTGTTTTTCTTTTAGACAGAGATATCAGAGATTATACTCTTCCTGGCATATTTCTTGATAACTATATAGGAGCATATAAAGTAGTTACAGAATTATTGAACAAAGGTCATAGAGATATAGCTGTTATCACTGGAGATCTTTCATCTCTCAATGCTGAGGAAAGATTGAAAGGATACATAAAAGCTCATGAAGATATGAATATTCCATATTCTAAAGAAAATATTTATGAAGGTAATTTCCTTTTTGAAAGTGGATATGAAGCTGGAAAAAAAATCTTGGCTACCTCAGCCACAGCAGTATTTTCTTCTAACAACCTTATGCTTTTAGGATTTTTAAAAGCTATGAAAACTTTAGATAAAGATATAGAATTATCATGCTTTGAAGAAATAGAATATCTTGAAGTGCTTGGAATAAATGTTATTTCCTGCAAGATACCTCTTGATGTAATTGGAGAAAAAACATATTCACTCTTTTTCACAGATAAAAGTAAAAGAAAAAAAACATATATAGAACCTATTTTGATAAAAAATAGAAAGGAGTTTTAATGAAGAAAGTTGTAGTTGCAGGAAGTATAAATATGGACTTGGTAACTATTTGCGAAAGAGCTCCAAAGGGAGGGGAAACTCTTTTTGGAAAAGAATTCTTTCAGGTACCTGGAGGAAAGGGAGCTAATCAGGCTGTTGCCATTGGTAAATTAGGAACACAGGTTACAATGCTTGGAAAAATAGGAAATGACTCATTTGGAAAAGACCTTATATCATCAATGAATAACAGTGGAGTTGATACTAAATATATAGAAACTTCTGCTTCATCTACTGGAATAGCTAAAATAATAGTTGAAGAAAATGGACAAAACAGAATACTTGTTGTGTCAGGTGCAAATATGGATGTAGACAGAGCATACATAGACAGACATATGGATATTATAAATGAAGCTGACATTCTTGTTACTCAGCTGGAGATACCTATGGATACTGTAGAATATGCATTGAAAAAAGCAAAGGAAGCTGGAAAGACAACTATATTGAATCCTGCTCCTGCTGCTCCATTAAATGATGAAATTATAAGAAACAGCGACATTATCATTCCTAATGAAAGTGAACTGGGAATCATAACTGGTATGCCCACTAATACTTTGGAAGAGATAGAAGCTGCTGCACGCAAACTTTTAAATATGGGAGTAAAAGAACTTATAGTTACTCTTGGAAGTCAAGGTTCTCTTCACTTGAACAAAAAAGGATCAGTAATGCATACAGCATACAAAGTAAAAGCTGTAGATACAACTGCTGCTGGTGACAGCTTTATAGGTGGACTTGTGAGAAATATTCAAGCTGATAATTTAGATGAAGCTATTGAATTTGCTACAAAAGTTTCTGCTATAACAGTTACAAGAAAAGGAGCACAAATATCTATACCAACTATTGAAGAAGTAGAAAATTTCAAAGGAGAAAAGAATGAAAAAAAGTAGATTACTAAATAGTGAATTATCTTATGAAATAGCAAAAATTGGACATACAGCACATATCACTCTCTGTGATGCAGGGCTTCCTATCCCTCAATCAGTGAAGAGAATAGATCTAGCTGTTGGAGCTGGACTTCCGGGATTTATCCAAGTATTAGATCCAGTACTTAGCGAAATGCAGGTAGAGGAAATTATTCTTGCTGAAGAGATAAAAGAAAAAAATATGCCTATGTATGAAGCTATTATGAATTCTTTTAAAGAAGCAGGTATGAATCCAAAAGTAATTTTTGTTCCCCATGAAGAGTTCAAAAAAATCACTCACAGCAGTGAAGCTATTGTCAGAACTGGAGAATGTTCTCCATATGCAAATGTAATACTGAAATCAGGAGTAGTATTTTAGGGAGAGGATATGGAAAAAGAAATTGTTTTAAAAATGACTGATATAGTTAAAACTTTCCCAGGAGTAAAAGCTCTCAATGGTGCTCAGTTGAATATATATCGTGGAAGAGTAATGGCACTCCTTGGAGAAAACGGAGCTGGTAAATCTACTCTTATAAAAATAATGACTGGTATATATCAAATGGACAGTGGAAGTATCTATCTGGGAAATGAAAAAGTAAATTTTAAAAACGTTACAGATTCTCAAGGAAGAGGAATAGCAGTTATCCATCAGGAATTGAACCTTATACCTGAATTAAGTATCACAGAAAATATTTTTCTGGGAAGAGAATTGACAAACAGTTTTGGAAAAATAGATTCTAAACTTATGGATAAAGAAGCAAGATTTCTTCTTGATAAGTTAAATGTTGCAGAAAGTGAAAAAACATTGATTAAAGACCTTACTATTGGAAAGATGCAGATGGTGGAAATAGCAAAAGCTCTATCACAAAATGCAAAGATAATAATAATGGATGAGCCTACAGATGCTCTTACTGACAGCGAAACTGAAAGTCTTTTTGAAGTAATAAGAGAACTTACAAGAGAACACAAAAGTCTGGTATATATTTCTCATAGATTAAAAGAAATCCCTGAAATATGTGATGATGTAACTATAATGAGAGATGGAAAGTTTATCTGTGAAAAAGAAGTCAAGGATATTGATGAAGAGTTCATCATCAGAAATATGGTAGGAAGAACTTTAGATGAACAATTTCCTAGAGTAAATGTAAAAAAAGGAAAAGAGATACTTAAAGTGAAAAATCTTAAAAATGCCTATATAGATGATATATCTTTCAGCCTTCATGAAAGTGAAATACTTGGTATATCTGGGCTGATGGGAGCTGGGAGAAGTGAGCTTGTAAAAACTATCTATGGACATCTAAAAAAACAATCAGGACAGGTATGGCTGGATGGTTCTGAAAAAAATATAAGATCAGCAAAAGAAGGTATCGCTAATGGAATTGCATATGTTTCAGAGGATAGAAAAGGCGACGGACTTGTTCTGGGACTAAGTGTAAAAGAAAATATGACTATATCATCTTTAGGATTCTTTTCAACTTTCTTTAAAATTGATAAAAAAAGTGAGAAAAACAGCGTTGATGAGTATGTAGAAAAATTCAGCATCAAAACTCCAACTATAGATCAGAAAATTAAAAACCTAAGTGGAGGAAATCAGCAGAAAGTAGCTATTGCTAAAGCTCTGCTTACTAATCCAAAAATTCTTATACTAGATGAACCTACAAGAGGAGTGGATGTAGGGGCTAAAAAAGAAATATACGACTTCATTAATGAATTAAAGAAAAAAGGATTGAGCATCATTATAGTTTCATCTGAAATGCCTGAAATTCTCGGTCTTAGTGATAGAATATTAGTTATTCACAACCATAAGATAACTGGTGAATTTACTGGAGAAGAGGCAACACAGGAAAAAATTATGAGATGTGCAGTGGGAGGAAATAATGTTTAAAAAACTTTGGAGCAATAAACCTTTGATTGGCCTTGTTATATTTTCTATAATAGTGGCTTTTCTAAATCCTAGATTTTTGTCTATGGCAAACATTCTAAATGTATTAAGACAGACTTCTATAAATTCAATAATTGCTATAGGGATGACATTTGTTATTCTTACAGGAGGGATTGATCTTTCAGTAGGTTCTATCCTTGCTTTCTGTGGTGCAGTTATGGCTTATCTTCTAAATAGCGGGCTGAATCCTCTGCTTGCCCTTATAATCACTCTTCTTTTAGGAACTATTTTTGGTTTCTTCAATGGGTTCTTGGTTTCAGTAATGAAGCTTCAGGCTTTTATTGTTACACTAGTAACAATGACTTTCCTGAGAGGTGCCACTCTTGTATTCACTGATGGAAAACCTATCACTGTCCGTGATGGAGGTATGCTTTTTGAAAATATTGGTGACGGTTATCTTTTCAATATACCTATCCCAATATATATAATGGTCTTTCTATTTATTGGTGGGCATTATCTTTTAGCTCATACAAAATTCGGTAGATATACATATGCAATAGGTGGAAATGAAGAAGCTACAAAACTTTCTGGTATAAATGTAAATGTAATAAAAATATGGGTATATGGTACTTGTGGAGCTCTTGCTGCTCTTGCTGGAGTAATAACTACTTCAAGACTTTTCTCAGCACAGCCTACAGCAGGTACAGGGTATGAACTTGATGCAATAGCTGCTGTTGTACTGGGAGGAACCTCTCTGGCTGGTGGAGTTGGTAAAGTTACTGGAACAGCTCTTGGGGCTATTATAATTGGTGTCTTGGGAAATGCTTTGAATCTTCTTGATGTTTCATCTTATTATCAAATGATGATTAAAGCTCTTGTTATCTTAATTGCAGTACTAATAGACAAAAAGTCTAACAAATAAATAAGGAGTGGTGTAAATGAAAAAGTTTCTAAAAGTTTTTGGAGTAGCAGCTCTGCTTGTTGCTGTTTCTTCGGCAGCTTCAGCAGCTGGAGAGAAAATCGGTCTTGTTGTATCTACACAAAATAACCCTTTCTTCGTAACATTAAAAGAAGGTGCTGTGAAAAAAGCTAATGAATTAGGATATGAACTTATAGTTCTTGATTCACAAAATGACCCTTCTAAAGAATTAGGAAATGTAGAGGATCTTCTAGTTAAAGGTGTAGATGTTCTTCTTATCAACCCTACTGATTCTGATGCTGTTGTAAGTTCTGTAAGAGCAGCCAACAGAAGCAAAATACCAGTTGTAACTCTTGACAGAGCTGCCAATGGAGGAAAAGTTGTTTCTCATGTTGCATCTGACAATGTATTAGGTGGAGAAGTTGCTGGAAATTATATAGTTGAAAAATTAGGTAGAAAAGGTAAAGTTGTTGAATTGGAAGGTATTCCTGGAACTACTGCTGCAAGAGACAGAGGAGAAGGATTCAACAAAGCTATCGTTGGTAAACTTGATGTAGTAGCTAAACAGGCTGCTGATTTTGACAGAACTAAAGGTCTTACTGTTATGGAAAACATCCTTCAGGCTCAACCTGAAATTAATGCTGTATTCGCTCACAATGATGAGATGGCATTAGGTGCTTTAAAAGCTATTGAGTCTTCTGGAAGAAAAAATGTAATAGTTGTTGGATTTGACGCTACTGATGATGCTGTTGCTGCTGTAAAAGATGGAAAATTATCTGCTACTGTTGCACAAAAACCTGCTGAGATAGGAGCTATCGGAGTAGAAGTTGCTGATAAAATAATCAAAAAACAACCTGTTCAGGAAAATGTTCCTGTAGCTTTAGAATTAATAAAATAAATGATTTACTAATATTTTAATCAATACTTAACAAGAATTAAAAACCTCTTAACATTTTGACTATTTCAGAATATTAAGAGGTTTTTTTTATAAAAATTCCTTGTTTTTTTTTCTAAAAGTTATATAATTAAATATATGGTTTTTTGAGAGAGCCATATATCAAATATATAGCAACTATTTAATTTTTATTTAAAAAAATCTTGTTGATTATTCTTCTTCTTTGTTATAAAATCATTGTGTTAAAATTATGATTTACAAAGGAGAAAGATATTTATGAAAATTTTACCAATCTGTCTATTGTTTGTTTCTAACATTTTTATGTCATTTGCATGGTATGGACATTTAAAAAATACCAAAAGTGCTTTGATATTTGCAATAGCTTCAAGCTGGGGAATAGCATTTTTCGAATATTGCTTTTCTATCCCTGCCAACAGAATAGGATCTCAATACTTCACTGTTGCACAGCTGAAAATTATACAAGAAGTAATTACTCTTATTGTATTCTCAGGATTTTCTATATTATATTTGAAACAAGAATTTAAATTAAATTATATCTATGCATTTTTCTGCATGATAGGAGCTGTATATTTTATGTTTAAGAAATAAAATGTAACATAAGGGGTGGCTTCATGAAAACTATTTTCGATAAAACTAATCTTGCAAACTTAGATTTAAAGAACAGGCTTTTTAGAAGTGCAGTTTGGGAAAATCTTGCAGATAATGGTCATATGACAAAGGAACTTTTTGAGCTTTATGAGAATCTTGCCAAAGGGGGAGTAGGTAATATAATCACTAGCTTTTCATCAGTACTGGAAGATGATCTTCCTGCACCTAATATGCTTTGTGTTTATGATGATTCTTTTATAGATGACTATACTCTTCTTACTGAAAAAGTCCATTCATATGGAGCTAATATTTTCCTTCAAATCGTTGCTGGAGGTTCACAAGGTGCATATAATTTAAACTCTGGCAAAACAATTTATGGTCCTAGTGCTCATAAAAACCCTATCACTGGTATAGAAGCTATGGAAATGACACAGGAAGATATATGTGATTTAGTAGAAAAATTTAAAGATGCTGCTGTAAGAGCAAAAAACAGTGGTTTTGACGGTATACAGATTCATGCTGCTCATGGATATCTTTTGAGCCAGTTCTTAAATCCTTTCTACAATAAAAGGGATGATGAATATGGTGGAGATGTAGATGGAAGAGCAAGAATACTGATTGATGTATATCTTTCTATAAGAGAAGCAGTTGGAGATGATTTTCTTGTTGGTATGAAAATAAACTGTGATGATTTTGAAGATGAAGGATTAAATTTTGGTGAGAGTTCTTGGGTTTGTGAAAGACTTGCTATGATGGGGCTTGACTTCATAGAAGTAAGCGGTGCCAACCCTTCAAGAATTATCTCTTCACCTTCAGAAGAAAGCTATTTTAAAGTATTTGCTAACACTATAGCTCAAAATACTCAGATACCTACTATTTTAGTCGGTGGAAATAGAAGTATAGAAGGAATGGAAGAAATTTTGAATAATTCCTCAATAGAATATTTTTCACTGGCAAGACCTTTTATTGCTGAACCAGATTTAGTTAAAAGATGGAAAGAGGGAGATACTAGAAAATCAAAATGCATCTCTTGCAACAAATGTCGTGTTCCTGGTAAAAAAATAGAATGTATTTTTAATAAATAATGAAATATAAAAGAGATTGATTAAAAAATCAATCTCTTTTTATACTTTAAAATAAATCTTAGGAAGCTAATCTTTTATTAAGTCAAATAATTTCTGTGCTGCTCTTTTAGGACCATCTTTTTCATTTCCTTTTATTCCTAATTGAGTTCTTATCTGACCTACTTTTACACCTTTTTTAAACATATCCTCAAAGAATTTGTCTATAAGTACATCTGTTTTTCCTATATTCTGTACAGGGCCAAATGGATTAGCAAAATATGAATCTACTAAACCTTTTTCACTTGTAGTACCTTTAGCCATTCTCTTTCCAGCTTTGAATACTGGTATTGCCTCTTCTGGTGAATTGAAAAATTCTATCTCTTTTCCCTCTTCATAGTTGTTAGCATAAAGGAACATATCTATAGGATACCCCTTCATAATATCATTGTATGAAGCTATTGGGATAATTATTCTTGAGTTTATCTTATCTGGGTTCATAAAAATACTTCTGTCTATCTCTTTGTATGCATATCCAGTATCAAGGTCGTCCAATCTTACAAAGGCTCCTATCTCTGTTCCATATGCTTTAGGGCTTGTAGTTTCATTCAAAACAAATGTTCCCATATCATCAAATATGACTCTCATATCTTTTACATACTTCTCACTAAGAGTTCTGAATGCTTCCAGACTTTCTGACTTTCCAGCTCCACTGTCTCCCATGATAGCTATATTAAATGTCTTTCCATTTTTCATGACAATATTTACCATTGCACCATGTATTGGAAGTTTTCCTTTTTCTATCATTCTTATATTGTGAAGTGTTAATATCATTTTTTTCATATATCCAAAATAATCTATATCTTCATTATAGTTTGCATATCCTATCATCATGTTATTTTCTTTATCATTGTAGAATACAGTTTTCATTTCATTTTCAAAGTCTTTTACACCATAGATATATAGTATGTCTGGTCTTCTGTTCATATATTCTTCTTCTCTAGCTAGTTCAAAAAGATTGCATAGTGCTATCCCTTGTGACATAAAGTATCTGTTGAAATATATGAAAGCTAGTGAATCTCCAACTTTAGCTGGGTAACAGAACCAGTTTTCAGTGTTTATGCATATATCTTTAAATGGATTTTCTTTTACTTCCTGAAATATTCCTGTTCTTGTATTTCTTTTTGGATAAGTAATAAATGGAGGCTGTAATATAATTGTTTCAATAAAAGGTATTTTCTCTAAAAATGAATATTCAGAGGGACAGCTTCTTTTAGTATCGTTCAATATTATTCCTGCATTTATACCAGCACTTAATTGTCTGTAAACTCTGTGCTTATATCCCATCACAGCTTCTTCTATCTGTCTGTATGTACTAAGTATCAGATTTTTAAAATTATTTATAGCTTCAATGAAGTTTACGTTTTGTAATCCTTCTCCTCTTTTTGTATTTCTTACTACTGCATATCTTTCAAATTTTCTCCAGAAAGTATAGAGCCTCTCTATAAATTCTACTAATGTATCTCTGCTTTCTAAAAGTCTTGCATATTTTTCATCTAATGTGGCTATTTCTTCTGCTTCTAAAACGATAAGAAGCTTGAAGAATTTTGTCATTACTTCTGGCAGATCATCCTCTGCATTGCATCTTTCTTTTATGTATGTATAAACTGGAACTTCCTTTCTTTCCAATTTTTCTAGAAATGCTGTCATAATTCTTTTAAATCCATCACTATCTAACAGAGATTCTGCATTATTGCAATATTTTATTGTAAAGTTTACTGTTATGCTGTTTCTGTTAATAGTCGCTTCTTGTCTCATTTTATCCTCCTGAAATACCCTCTCATAATTTATTCATAGGTATAAATTATCATCTTTTTCAAAGTATGTCAACAACTTTTTGCAAAATACTTTTTATATTTTAAAAAAATGATGTATTTATTTTTATTTTTAAAAAATAAAAGGAATTTTTCTTTATTTACAGTATCATATGGTATATAATATATTTATAATTATTTTATAATTGTTAGAAATGGAGGTTTTTTATGGGATTTTTTAAAGAATTTAAAGAGTTTGCAGTACGTGGAAATGTACTAGATATGGCAGTTGGGGTAATCATAGGAGGAGCTTTTGGAAAAATAGTTTCAAGTATGGTTAATGATATTATTATGCCGCTAATTGGTATAATAACTGGAAAAATAGATATTTCAGCCCTTGCTCTGACAATTCCTTCTCCCACTCAGGGGGCAGAACCTATTATGGTGAAATATGGAATGTTTTTACAAAATACTCTTGATTTCATAATAATTGTTTTCTGTATATTTGTTTTTATTAAATTTATAAACAACTTTAAAAAGAAAAAAGAAGAAGCACCAGCAGCACCACCTGCTCCTTCACCAGAAGAAGTTTTGCTTACTGAAATTAGAGATTTACTTAAAAATAAATAATATTACAGATAAAATATTCTAAAATAAAAAGGTGGCTAAAAGTTAAATTAATTTTCAGTCACCTTTTATTATGAGTTCAAGAAATAATGCTCATATTTATTTAGTAAGAGCTCTTTTATCTCTTCCTCACTCTTTCCTTTTATCTCTTCTATAAAACCATTAACTTTTATTTTTCTGCTTCCAGTAGAAACTCCCAATGAGAACAGTTTTTCTACATCTTCATTTCCCAAATAAAAATTAAGCTTTATATTTTCATAGCCATTAAATTCAAGAAGAGATTTTATTCTATTTGAAAAAGTTATTATCAGATCGTACTCTGTATCTTTCAACAGATAAAGTTCATTTATATTTATTTTCAAAACTATGTCTACATCAGTATATATTTTAAGTATCTCCACAAAAAAATCTATCTTTTCTATTGCTGAATTACTTACTATCACTATTTTCTTTCTGTTTCTTCCAAGTACTTTATTCTTCATGACAGTTTTTCTGAATATAAGAGTCAGGGCAGATATCTGCTGATGAGTAAAGTATATTTCATACTTTTCCTCAATAGTCTCTATTGAATCTTTTACTACATTGTACAGACTAGTATAGACATTCTTTGTATTTTCAATATTATTGTCATAAAAACTATATTTAAAACTGTTTCTTATCAAAGATTTGTGAATGTAGCCATATATTTCACTAAACAACTGATCATAATTATAGAATTGTGTTATCACTCTGCTCTGTACTTTTTCAATAAATTCCTTTGTAAGATTTTCAAGCTCTTCACTAATAAGTAATTCTAAACTTACAGTATAATCAAGTGAAGATACCAGATAGCTCAAAAAATTATCTTCAACTTTATCACCTAATATATTATACTCATTGATTTTCACCATATTTTTTACAGTTTTATCCTTTATGCTGTGTTCTCTATTTATTCTGTACAAGCTCAAAGCAATATAGATATATATAAATTTCTTTGAAGAATAAGATATTCTTAATTTATTCTCCTCTAAAAAGTTATTTAGTATATTTTTTGCTCTGCTTATCTCCTTAGCTCCCTTGACTATGAAATAATTGAATATCATTCTTTCAAGAGGATTATTTGCCTTTCTATTTATAAGGCTATCATCAAAATCAAGATCAAATACATCTGACAGTATCGAAGCTATAAGGATACGATAATTTCTTTCATTTCCTATTACTTTTATTCCTTTCTTTGCTACTATTTCAGATTTCAGCTCATTAGATTCCAATATATTATTTAATTCTTTACTGTCTTTCTTCTTAGTAGTAAGGCTGATTCCCAAATTATCATATAAGCTCGTCATATTTAATATTTCACTGAAAAAAGAATAGACAATCATAAGGTTGACTCTTTCCTCTTGAGATATCATATAATCATTTAAGGAAAGATTATGCACAAAATCTATGTAGTCTCTGTAATCTATTTCTGCTGTTACAGTATTGTTTATTATTTTTATTTTTTTCTCTTCAGGAAGATAGCTGTTGAGGTTGGCTATATTTCTTTTTAAACTTATTTCACTTTTATTAAATACCTTTTCTGACTCTTCCAGATTAAAAAATTTTTTCTCCTGTATTCTTTTTAAAAGTTTAAGTTCAGATTTATTTATACTCAGCTTCCTCACCTCCTGAAAATATTATATCTAAATAGTACCACAGATATTAATCTATGTACAGAGTCTGGAAGTTTAGGATTCTCTTTTCTAATTTTTATAATCATTAAATCCTTAATAATTTGAACTTTAAGTAAATAATACTAAAAATTTATTTAGAAGAGAAATATAAAAAAGACAAAGATTTTACTCCTTGTCTTTTTACTAATTTTATTTTCTAATTTCTTCTGCTTTCTTCCTTGCCTTTTCTGCCATTTCCACTGCCAGTTCACTAGATAGTCCTATATAGTTTTCAGGTTTAAGCATATTCTTTATCTCTTCCTCACTAAAAGCTGATGAAATTATCTCGTTTTCTTTTAATAACTGAAAATAGTCCTTATGCTCTACCTCTGATTTTATAGCCAGCTCATAGATTATTGAATGAGCCTTATCTTTTCCTAATTTCTCTGCTATCTTCATCATGATGTACTCACTGTTATCCAGCCCTTTATTATTGAGAACATTCTGATACATTCTCTCTCTGAATACCTGTATTGTTCTAGTAAGTTCCTCTGTTCTTAACAGCACCTCTGTTATCAGTTCCATAGCTTCTTCCAACGCTGCATCAAAAAGCATATATGATGAACTGTCTGCTTCAAAAGGTCTGCTTCCTGAATATAGCCCCAGTGGTACTATTGAATAAAGTTTTTGTGAATTAGCTATTATTCCTTTAGCTAATTTTGGGTTAATTTTCTGAGGCATTGTACTGCTTCCCACAGTTCCCTCTTCATAAGCCTCTGATATTTCTCCATATTCCTCTATTGAAGTGCTATATACTTCCTCAGCTATTTTATGACAGTTGTTTGCTAAAAGAGCCAGTCCCATTATATATTCCTCTTTGTGACTTGTTATATTTCTTGAAGGTACATCCATAGAGTACATTCCAAGTATTTCAGCCACTCTGTTCTGAACTTTTCTTCCAGTTTCCCCTACTGTATTAAAAGCTCCAACTGCTCCCCCCATCATTATTTTAAAAACCCTCTTCTCCACTTCTTTCATTCTCTCTACACTTGTAAGCATATCACTTATCCATACAGATACCTTATACCCATAAGTTATTGGAGTAGCATGCTTTCCATGCGTCCTTCCAGCCATTACTGAATCTTTGTTGTCTTCAGCGAGTTTGGCCAGATTATCAAGTATTTTAGAGCAAATCAAAAGATATTTCTCATGTATCTGTTTCAATACAATAAGCTGTCCGCTCTGCTGTATATTTTGAGTAGTTACACCATAATGAATATATTTTGAACTTTCACTTTCCCCAGATATTTCATCACAAGCTTTTATGAAAACTTTTACAAATGGAACAAACCCATGCCCTATCTTTTTGTATATCTCATCCATCAATTTAAAATCTATATATTCTACCTTAGCTGCTTTCCCAATATTTTCAGCAGCTTCCTTAGGTATTATCCCAACTTCTCCCTGAGCTTTTGCCAGAGCAGCTTCTATATCCAGCCATGCCTGATACTTAGCTTCTTTAGACATCAATTCCTTTATACCAAAATAATTCATTGTCTTACTCTTTGAATCATAGAGTGCTCTCATATTTTCCTCCCAAAACTATATATTTACCTATTTTTTTAAATGATCATCAACAGCATTTTTTACAAATTCAACATATGGTCCAAATACCACATGGATATGATTTTCTTGTGGGAAGAATATTCCAGAAGCCCCTGCTTCTTTTAATTTTGCCTGATTTATAAGCTCTTTATTCTTTATATCCACTCTTAATCTAGTTATACAGTTTTCTGCATTTACTATATTATCTTTTCCACCAAGTCCTTCTACTACTATTTCAGCTACTTTTCCATATTGTTTCTCTTTCAGATATTGATTGTTTCTATTATCTTCCATTTCCCCTTGCTCTCTTCCTGGAGTTTCAAGGTTAAATTTTGTTATTGCAAATCTGAATACTACATAGAATACTATAAAGTTTACAATTCCTAAAAGAATAAGCTGCACCCAGTGTGTATTTTCATAGAGCAGTCCAAATATTCCAAAGTCAAATATAGTACCTCTGATATATCCAATTGATACATTTAAGAAATTCAATGGAAGTGCCATTATTCCACAAAGAACAGCATACACAACAAATAATTGCGGAGCTATAAACAGGAATGAAAATTCCAAAGGCTCAGTAACATTTCCAAGGAAAGCTGTCAGTACAACTGTAAGGATAACCCCTCCAGCTATCTTCTTATTTCTAGCATAAGAAGTATGATACATTGCAAGTCCTATTGCTGGTACTCTGAATAGAGTAGTAAGCATCTGCCCTGCTCCCAGATAGCTTGTAAGTTTAGGCATAAGTTCATTCCAGTAAGGACTTTGAGGTCCAAGTACAAACAATACATGATTTACAGCGTTCAATATTCCAATGTATGCCTGTCCTTCTATCATATATGTTCCTCCTGCTTCTGTAAATCTAACTATAGAAGCAAGTACATGATGCAGTCCAAATGGAATAAGTGATCTGTGCAGGAACCAGTAAACTGCCAATCCAAATTTATCATTCATAAAGATGAAAGAAGATTTCAGCAGAACTTTTGTAATAACTCCCCATACAACCGGCACTACAATTCCTACTGGTATCATTACCATAAATGTTATAATAGGCACGGATTTTTTACCGCTGAAGAAAGCAAAAGCCAACGGAAGTTCAAGCTTGTAGAATCTGTCAGTTATCTTTGCAGCTACAAGTCCACTGATAATCCCTCCAGCAGCATCTATTTTCAAAGTATGTATTCCTAAAACTATTCCCTGTCCTACCTGCGACATTCCTTTTGTCACAAGAAGACCTGTTGTCTTCAGATATACATTCATAACAATATTCAAAGTAAGATATGCAAGAACAGCGGCAAATACAGCTATTCCCTTTTCTTTTTTCGACATACCATATGCCACACCCATTGCAAATAATAAAGGAATATTATCAAAAACCACGCTTGTTATACTTTTTAAACTATTGATAAGCATGTTTAAAAATTCATTTCCTAAAAATGGAAATCTTGATATCATATAGCTTTGTGTCAATGCTCCTGTTATCCCCATTACCATCCCTATTGGAGCCATTACTGCTATTGGAAGAAGCAATGATCTACCAAAGACTTGTACATTATCTTTAAAACTACTTTTCATAAAGTCCCCCTTTATATTTCTGTATCCTTATTATAGTTTCAGTTTAATTTATTTTGATAATTTCTTCAAGGTCACTTTCAACAGGATTTTTTTTACACAAAGTTGCCCTTTAAAAATGCAAAAAGAAAAAAGCGGATTAACCGCTTCTTTCATTATATCATTATTTTGCTTTAATTATTTTTTCTCTTCTATCAATTCAAAAATTACTCCCTCTTTGATAGCAAAAGCTATGTATATCTCTCCAGCATCAAATGTGTCAAAGATAACTCTGTCCATTTTTTTCTTTTCTTCCTCAATAGAAGCTACTTTTATAGCTACATGAGGCTGATGCTGCATTTCAATAGGAAGTGGAGTTCCACTTTCATATCTTAAATATTCAAACTTATATTCATGATCATCAGCAACTGTTACAAATACTTTTAAAGGCTCTAAATATATCTCATTCTCTTTTATCTCTGTAGTAGGAACACCTATATGTACAAATTCCATATTTTATCCTCCTCAAAATCTCTTATTTTTTAATACTTAAATAATAATCATAAGCTTCTTTACCAGTATAATTTTCATGAACTACTTTTGCTACTGCTTTAGCCATAGCCTTAGGATCTTCAGCCTGGAATATATTTCTTCCCATATCCACTCCTGCTGCTCCTTGTCTTATAGCATTATATGTCATTTCCAAAGCTTCATCTTCTGGAAGTTTTTTTCCTCCAGCTACTACAATAGGTACAGGACAAGCTGCTACTACTTTGTCAAAATCTTCACAGTAGTAAGTTTTTATTATATGAGCCCCTAATTCAGCAAGTATTCTTGTTGCAAGAAGGAAATATTTAGTTGTTCTTTCCATCTGCTTTCCTACTGCTACTACTCCCATTACAGGGATACCATACTTATTTCCCATATCTATAGTTTTTACAAGGTTAGCAATAGAATCTTTCTGTCCTGGTGCTCCTATAAAAGTCTGTACTGCCATGCATGTAGCATTCATACGAATAGCGTCTTCTATATCCACTCCTATCACTTCATGACTCATGTCATCGTCAAGTACAGAACCTCCAGCTGTTACTCTAAGTGCCAGCCCTTTATCAAAATATGGAGGTATGCAAGTTCTCATAGCTCCTCTTGTAGCCATAAATACATCTACATCTTCTGCTAAAGGTGGAATAGCTAAATCTAATCTTTCTAATCCAGCAGTTGATCCCATTATATATCCGTGATCAAAAGCCAGCATTACTGTTCTTCCACTTTTAGGGTTGAATATTTTAGCCAGACGAGATTTCATTCCCCAGTCCATATTCTCCATTCCTTTTACATAGAATGATTTATTATTTTCAAAAGGAACATCTGTCATATAATCCTTTGCTAATTTATTTCCAAATTGATCTGCCATCTATTTTACCTCTCTTACTTTTTAAAATATGGTGTGTTGCATGGTTGATTCCAGTAATGAACAAGTTCATCATCCATTCTTGCTACCATCATTTGGAATCCAGCCTGCTCCTGAACTGTTAATAGTTCCCCAACTGCATTAGCCACAACTTCTATTCCTTTTTCTGTTAAGTAATTATAGCATTTTCTAAATACTATTAATTGCTCCATAAGAGTAGTTGCTCCAGTTCCATTAATAACTACTAATAATTTTTCTCCAGTTTTGATATCTAAATCTTTTAATAAAGCATCAAGCATAATTTGAGCTGTTTCATCAGCAGTTTTAAGAGGCATTCTTCCTCCTCCACCTTCTCCATGCTGACCCATTCCTATTTCCATATCATCTTCACCAAGTTCAGCTATAACTCCACCTGTACTTGGATGAGTAGCTCCTTTCGCTGCTACTGCTATTGTTGCCATATTATCAGCAAACTTTTGAGCTATTGCTGCTACTTCTTCTAAAGATTTTCCTTCTGCCGCTGCTGCTCCAGCTATTTTATATAGAGGTACACATCCTACAAGTCCTCTTCTGTCATCAGCATTTTCTCTAGGTGCATTAGCCACATCATCTTGAGTAACTACTTTTACTACATTTAATCCAGCTTTCTTTACCATTTTCATAGTAAGGTTAGCAGTCAGCATATCTCCAGCATGATTTAGTACTACGAAAAGTACTCCTTTTCCTTTGTCAGCCATTTTGATAGCTTCAAAACATGGTTGTGGTCCAGGTGCAGCAAAAATATCTCCAGGTACAGAAATATCTACCATTCCCTCTCCAACAAATCCACTGATAGCAGGCTCATGTCCAGTTCCTCCAAGTGTTACTATAGTCACTCTGTCTGCATCTTTTAATTTTTTATTTACTACTAATCTTGTTCCCTCAGTTAATTCGATAATATTTTGATTAGAAAGTGCTAATCCCTCTAAAAGTTCCTGTGTTAAATTACTTGGATCGTTGATGAATTTTTTCATTTTCATAATAAAAACCCTCCTATTAATTTATTTTATTCAAAACTTTTTGCAAATCCCTGAAACAAAAGATTCATTGATACTGCTCCTGCATCTTTGAATCCCAGAGTCTTTTCTTTATAACTTTTAGCTCTTCCAAATTTTGAGATATAATTCTTAGTATCTTCACATCCCTGATCTGCCGCTGCTGCTGCTTCCTTAAACATTCCTTTAATATCAGAATCAGAAGCTGCTATAGCTTCCACTGCCGGTATGAATGTATCCATCATAGTCTTGTCTCCAACTTTGGCTCCAGACACATCATTCATCTCTTCCAGCGAAGCTGCAAACATATCTTTTATAATCTGCTCATCCAGTTCCTCTGCTCCCTCAGGAATACCAATAGCCAGACCAGATATCCAGCTTCCCCAAAGAGGTCCTGCTGATCCTCCGTTTACTCCCATGGCACTCATTCCAAGATTATCTATAAATTCCTTTATACTTGTTCCTGAATCCCAGTTTTCTATATCTTTTTCTATAGCATTTGCTATTTTTACAATAGTTATTCCGTGATCTCCATCACCAAATTTTGAATCTATTTCAGAAAGTTCATCAGCATTGGCTTTTAAAAGCTCACATGATGTCAGAAACATTTTTTTAATATCTTCTCTATTAATTTTCAATTTTGACACCTCCATACTTCTTTAATTTAATATTATCATATGTAATTACATATGTCAATGGATATAAAATGATTATTTTGATTTTTTTAAGTACGTTACATCCTGATATAAAATCAATAATTCTATTTTTTAAATTTTTTCCTTAATATAATATAAATTATTTTTATCTTTCTAAATTAAAAGCTCATTTGATATTTTTTAAATATTTTTTACTAAACAATATAAATTCAACTTTTAAAATTCTCTTTGAAATTATATAAAACACTGCATAAGAACAATTAAAAATCCTAATTGCTTTAAAATTAATGTTTTTTAATTTACACTAATCATTTAAATATTCTTCAAAATATATCTTTTTAAAGTATGAGATAGTGGCTTTTAATTTATTTTTTTCAAGTCAATTAGTAATATAAAAAAAAGAGGGACTCTTGTTTTTTAAAAAAAATGTGAAGACTTTATCTATAAATTTTGTTATACTATGTATATATATCTACCATTTAAAGATGCAAAATAACTCTCATCAATCTACATTAAATTATTTCAAAAACAATAATTTTCCTTAGAAAAAAATTATTTATATAAACTTTTTAAAAAATTTACTTTTTATAAAGGAAGGAAAAACTATGTTAGAAAAAATTTTTATCGACACATTTCCAGGCTTCATCAGTTTGAGAGACTCAAATCATAAAATTCTTTATCTAAATAAAAACTTCAGCAATTGGATTGCTAAATATACTGCTGTCGATCCTTTTGGGAAAACCAACCTTGAACTCGCTGAATTAGTTCCTGAAAATGTTGCTTCTGTTTTTCTGCAATGCCATGATGGAAGTTTAGATTTAGAAAAGGCTATTCCATCAAATGAAGGCTTAAAAAAAGTAATTAAATTTGATAATGAAGATAGGAGCGAAGAGGCTGCTCAATATTTTGATGTATTTAAGTATAGAGTCATCATAAATGACAAGCCTCATATTTTTACTATAGCTTATGATATAACTAACTTATATAAGGAAAATCAAAATAATCTTTTCTCTGCTCTTACTGACTGGATGACTGGAGCATTTAACAGAAGATATTTAATTGAAAATCACAGTATATTTTTTGGACATCATATTGCTGTCATAGATTTAGATAATTTCAAAATGATAAATGATTTTGAGGGGCATCATGTTGGTGATAGAATATTGAAAGAATTTGTTCAGTTTGCTAAAAAATATATACCTGGTGTCTCAACTGTTATAAGATTAGGTGGAGATGAATTTTTAGTTATCTTTTCCAATGGTTTTGAAGAAAAAGAACTTTTAGAAAGATTAGAAAATTCAAGGAAAATATTTGAAGAGGTCTATTCTAAATATCGTTATCTTTCATATAGCTATGGTCTTGGAGTGATAGAACATAGTATTGATGAAACCCTCATTGATCTTGATAAAAAAATGTATAAAGATAAATTTAGAAAGAAAATCTAGAAAATTAAATCAAAAATAATTTGTAAAGTGGATAACCAAAAAGCTGGAATAAATTATATTTCTGCTTCTTAGTCGTCCATTTTTTTATGTTAATAGAGGAAATTTTATGAAAAATATTTGTATAAACAAAAATTAAAAATTTACTTTTTTTATTTTTTAGATTATAATAACATAGTCTGTCAATACTTAAGTTAATTAAATATTGATAGTATAAATCTATAAAAGGAGAAACGACTAAATGAAAAAATTATTTACATCTGTATTATTTTTACTTATCAGTGCTCTTATCTTTGCAACTGGTACAGTAACTACTTCTGGAACTGGAGATGGATTCTCTGGAAAAATCAAAGTTGATGTTGTAACAAATGGGGAAAAAATAGAAGATATCAAGCTTGTTTCTGATTCTGAAACTTCTCACATAATTTCAAGAGCTTTCCCTATATTAAAAGAGAGAATTTTAAAAGCTCAATCACCTGTTATTGACAGTGTATCTGGTGCTTCTTATACTTCTTTTGGAGTAAAAAAAGCTGTGGCTGAAGCTCTTAAAGCTAACGGTAAGGATTTTGGAAGAATTAGATTCAATACTAAAGCTCCTGAACAGCCTGTTGCTAATTTAGAAGCTGTAAATACTGATCTAGTAATCGTTGGTGGAGGACCTGCTGGACTGGCTGCTGCTATTTCTGCCAGAGAAGCAGGATTAAAAAATATCATTCTTATTGAAAAAATGGATATTCTAAGTGGTAATGGAAAATATGATATGAACTTCTATGACCTTATTAATTCAGAAGCTCAAAAAGCTAGAGGAATAAATGATACTGTTGAGTCTCTTATTGCTGACAACAGCAATCCTTTAGATACTCCTGAAAGAATAAAAGCTCAAGCTGAAGGATCATTTATTCTGGATCAATGGTTAAGAAGTTTTGGTGTAAAATTAAACTATAATTATGGAAAAAGAGGACATATGGCAGAAGCTGATGCTTATGCTGGAGCTCATGTACAAGATGGTATGGAAAATAAAGTAAAAGAATTAGGAATAGATGTTCGTACTGGGACAAAAGGACTTGACCTTATTATGAATGATGGAAAAGCTGCTGGTGTTAAAGTACAAAATGGAAATAATTTCTATGATATCAACGCTAAAGCTGTTATCCTTGCTACTGGTGGATTCTCTGCCAACAAAGAGCTTCTTAAAAAATATGTTCCCGGATCAGAAGTTTTCCAGACTTCAAACCAAATAGGAGCTACTGGAGATTTCATTCCTGTGTTTGAGAAAAATAATATAAAAACTGCTAATCTTGAAGTTTTAAATATATTCCCATTCATTATCAGACAAACTAGAGATTTGACTGGTGGAGGAGACGGATTTGTTCTTGTAAATAAAGATGGAAAAAGATTCACAAGTGAAAGTATTACTTATGCTACTAGATTTGCTACTGCACAAAAAATACTTGATCAGCCTGATTCTGCTGTTTTCTATATCTACGATCAAAAGCTGTATGACTCAAGCTTCCGTTTACAAAAACACACTGCTCAAGGGCTTCATACAAAAGCTGCCACTCTTGATGAGCTGGCTGATAAATTAGGAATAGATAAGGCTAATTTAAAATCTACTGTTGAAGAATTTAACAAAGCAGTTCGTGGAGAAATTAAAGATCCATTCAGAGAAAAACCTACTAAAAAAGAGTTTATGAGCGAAGGACCTTACTATGGTGTACAGGTTGAATCTGCTATCCACATGACTAGAGGTGGAGTTGTTGCTGATGAAAAAACTCAGGTTCTTTATGACAATGGTAATATAGTAGATGGACTTTATGCTGCTGGAGAAGTTGCAAACAGCAACTCTGGTGCTTACAGTGCTGCTGTTATCTTTGGTAGAATTGCAGGGCAGGAAGCTGCAAAATATATTAACAAATAAATATTAATTTTAAAAGAGATTGATAAAAACTAGAATAAAATTTATCAATCTCTTTCTTTATTTCTAATTTCTTCTTTAATTTTCATATATAATATATATTTATTCCATTCTAATTTAATTTTACTTTTATTGAATTTCACGTTATAATACAGATATATAATGTCCTTAATATATAAAATAAGTTTATATATTAACATTAAATTTCAAAACAATACAACATCTAAGGAGGAATTAAAATGAAAAAATTAACTTCATTAGCTGCTTCTGTTGTCTTGGGAACTCTTCTTGTGGCTTTCAGCTGTTTTGCTGCTGAAAAAACTACCACTGAAGCTGTTGCCTCAGGATTTGGAGGAGATATTAAAATCGAAGTTGTAACTGAAGGGAAAAAAATTGAGGATATCAAGCTTATCTCTCATAAGGAAACTTCGCATTTAATGGATAGAGCTTTCCCTATCATTAAGGAAAGAATTCTTGAAGCTCAATCACCTATTGTTGACAGTGTGTCTGGTGCTTCTTATACATCTTTTGCAGTAAAAAGAGCTGTAGCTGATGTTATGAAAAAAAATGGTACAGATTTTGGAAGAATAACTTTTAAAACTAAAGCACCTGAACAATCTGCTGCTGTATTAGAAGATGTAAATACTGATCTTGTAATCATTGGTGGAGGACCTGCTGGACTGGCTGCTGCTATATCTGCTAAGGAAGCTGGTGTAAAAAATGTAATTATTGTTGAAAAGATGGATATACTTAGTGGTAACGGAAAATTTGATATGAACTTCTTTGATATGATTAATTCAAAAGCTCAAAAAGCTAATGGAACTAACGATACTGTTGAAGCTTTCATCAAAGATAAAGCTAACCCAAGAGATACTATGGAACGTACAAAAGCTCAGGCTGAAGGTGCATATGTACTTGATGAATGGCTTAGAAGTTTTGGTGTAAACCTTAACTACAACTATGGTTTAAGAAATCATATGGCAGAAGCTGATGCTTATGCTGGTGCACATATCCAAGACGGTATGGAGAAAAGAGTAAATGAATTAGGTGTAGACATCCGTACTGGTACTAAAGGACTTGACCTTATTATGAAAGATGGAAATGCTGTAGGAGTAAAAGTGCAACAGAAAAACAACACTTATAATATCAATGCCAAAGCTGTTATTATTGCTACTGGTGGATTCTCTGCCAATAAAGAATATCTTGCTAAATTTGCTCCTGGTTCTGAGAGAGTTCAAACTTCAAATCAAATGGGAGCAACTGGAGATTTTATTCCTGTATTTGAGAAAAATAATTTAAAAATGGAAAATATGGAAGTGCTTAGTGTATTTAAAACTATAATCAATCCTACAAGAGACCTTACAGGTGCTGGAGACGGGTTTATATTTATAAATAAAAATGGTGAGAGATTTGTAGATGAAAGCCAGTCTGGACTGCCTACTGCTTACACTATACTCGATCAGCCTGAAAGCAAAGTTTTCTATATTTACGATCAGGATCTTTATGATTCTAGCTATCGTCTACAAAAACATACTGCTCAAGGGCTTCATACAAAAGCCGCTACTCTTGATGAATTAGCTGCAAAATTAAATGTTCCAGCTGAGACTCTTAAAAAGACAGTAGCTGATTTCAATAAAGCTGTTCGTGGAGAAATAAAAGATCCATTTAGAGAAAAGCCTACTAAAAAAGAATTTAAAGCTGAAGGACCTTACTATGGTGTACAGGTTGAATCTGCTATTCATATGACAAAAGGTGGAGTTGCTGCTAATGAAAAAGCTGAAGTGCTTCATAAAGATGGTCATGTAGTAAAAGGACTTTATGCTGCTGGAGAGGTTACTAATACAACTGGTGCTTATAGTGCTGCTGTTGTGTTTGGACGTATTGCAGGGCAGGAAGCTGCAAAATATATTAACAAATAAATATTAATTTTAAAAGAGGATGCTGCGGCACCCTCTTTTTTTGTATCTTATTTTATATAATCTTTATTTGAAAAAATTCCTGACATTATTATAAATTTTCTGATAAAAGGATTATACATCAGTTTCCCTTTTAAAACTTTCAGATTCAATTTCATTCTCATGCTTCCAGTTCTTTTAGAATAATCTGCAAGTCCATGCTTTAAACCTTTTTTATTTATGGAATCTGCCAGATAATATCCACTGATGAGAGCATAGCTTATACCTTCAGAAGAACTCGAACTTATAAGTCCAGCTGCTTCTCCTATGAGTGCTATCTTGTCTTTTCCCATAAGATATTCATTCCATTTAGGTACTTTTATAAAAGTTCCCTCATCTCTGATTATATCATCTAAATTAATTCCCTCTGATTTAACCCTCTGCTCCAACTTATGAAATCTATCCCAGCAGTCTTTGCCTTTTTTCATAATTGTTCCAAGTATAAGTTCTTCACCTTTAGGGACCATCCATGAATAATAGTTATTTATATTTTTATCAAATATAGCCATATGATATGAAAAGTCTTCTTTCATTTTATACACTCTCTGAATAGCTATATAATCATTTACAGAGTTTCTGTCTATATTTTTTCTTATTAAAGAATTTGCTCCCTCAGCACTTATTATCATTTTAGTCTTTACTTTTTTGATATCCATCCCCATTCTGTATACTACAGTATAGATACCATTTTCATCTTCTGAATAATCTATGACTAAAGCTCCCTTTACCAGTTCTACATGAGGTGCTCTTTGAGATAAAAGAAAGCTGTCAAATTTTTCTCTGTCAAAGTTCAGATAGTTTTTATAGTATTTTTTTCTAAGATTATTATCATAATCTATTACCTGTACATTAAATACTTGTGGTGATACCAGTACATCTTTAGACAGAGAATAACCTAACCCTGACAAAGCAGCTTGAGCTTCATGTGCCAAAAGTCCTCCACAGCATTTTATAACTTTGTTATTTTCATCTTCATAATCTCTTCTATCTAAAAGAAGAACTTTATATTTACTCTCTATAAATCTTGAAAAAATGCTCCCTGCTGGGCCTCCCCCAATCACTACTATATCATATATCATTATCATGTCTCCTATCATTAGTATATTTTATAGTACCACAATAGTTTATATTATTCCACTAATTCCTAAACTTTAAAATTTTATATTTACAACTATTCTCTTTTCTTCAATATTCCTATTTTATAATTTAATTTTCGCAAGTACTTATTTAATATCTTCTACTACAATTATATCTTTTTTGCTTTTAACTTGCTTTTCTTTATTAAATTCTTGAATTATTCTTAAATATCATGCTATAATCTTGTCATTATAGAAATATTTTTTACTATTCTGGAAAAAGGAGTTGATATTTTGGATATTATTCTAAAAAAGAAAGTCAAAAAAATAGCAGATGAAAGAAATTTATATAGAATAATAAGTAATTCAAAGTGGTGTGATCTTTTACTTGCCATGGAAACTGAAATGCCTTTTGAACCTCCTTTTATCTTAAAACGTCTTGATGAAGATATTTCTCCAGAACATGATGATTTTGATGATCACCTTGCATTTTTGGGAGATTGGTCATTTGAAAATATCTGTAATGGAAATTTTTTTATTATTGATTGGATAAAAATATATCCTTACTATTATAAACACCAAAAATCTTTAGAAAATCCTAAAAAAGTAGATGCTACAGACAAACTCAAAGAAATATTAGATTTTTATGATATTCCCTACTCAGTAAAGAACGGGGCATTTATAATTTTAGGATACAACAAATAAATTTTCTAAGTAAAAAAGAGAACCATTTCACTGATTCTCTTTTATAATTTTTATTATCTTATAAAATATTCTCTATACTTATAATTTGAAATTTTCCATCTAAATTTTCATATAATACTACTTTTACAATATGTTCTACAGGCTCTCTTGTTTCTAATACTTGTTTGCAAATAATTGCATGATTTACTCCTGATACAATTTGTGATCCACAATATAATACAGGTGTATATTGGGCACCTCTCATCCCATCAAAAGCTTCTGTAAATCCTGTTGCAACTTTTTGAGGCAATCTACAAGGTTCCATAGCTGCTATTTCCCATTCTCCATGCATCATATTTATTCCTCTCTATAAAAAATTATTTGCTTCTATACTATTTCATATACTACATATTTTTACAAAGTCAATAGATATAAAAAAGAGAAGTTAATTTATAATTAAACTATATCCCACATATAAATATATTGATATAAAATAAATTTTTGATTTTTTATGTTATAATATAAGAAATAAGTACAAACTTTGTTACTACATAAAGGGGGGATTTTTATGAAAATTTTAAAAGTATTAATTATTTTATTTATAATAATTTTTTTAATTGCTATTGCTCTCTCTATTTTTGATCCTGATTGTTTCCATGAGATTGCTAAAGCTTTACGATTAAAAATTCTTCCTTCAAGTATCTTTAATAATAATTCAGCTATTTAAAGCCGTTATATCAATCAATAAAAGAAAGACCAGTCATCTATTAATGATTGGTCTTTCCTTTTTATATAATCTAAATTTGAACTACCACTTATTTCAGCTCTTTATTAAATTTACTTTTAACTAAATTTGTACTCTAGCAAATAAAGTATTATTTTATTATTGGATTTTTCTAAATAATCAGAACAAATATTTTCTACATATCATTTTTATTTTAAGATATTTGTTAATATTTTATTTGTTTCTTCAATATTTTCCAAATTAGAAATATGTCCTGCATTTTTTATTTTCATGACTTTACAATCTTTTATGTAAGTTGCCATTTCTATAGATTCACTGTATGGTCTAGGAATATCGTATTCACCAACTAAAAAGTATGTTGGTTTATCTATTTCACTTAAGAGATTCAAAGCATTTTCTCTTCCAAAAATTACTCTTCCTAATTTAACTATTCCTTCAATTTTTTCTTCTGGCATCTCCCTTAATTTTTCAACAAAAGTTTTATACAGTACTCCTGATTTATCTATTGAAGGACTAAAAAACATAGGAGCAATCTTTTCTACAAGTGCATCAGGAATATATTTAGCTTTTTCTATTGCATCCAGCATAGAAAAATATAGTTCTTTTGTTTCAAATGATTCCTCTCCAACATATGAATCCATAATTATAATTTTATTTATTTTATCTTTATCCAAATTATAGATATAAGGTACTAACATTCCTCCTACTGAAAGTCCTACATATGAATATTTTTCAATTTTTAGTTCCTTTAATAAATCGGAAATATCCCTTCCTATTTTATTCAATGAAATGCTTCCAACGACATTTTCAGACTCTCCATGATTTGGAAGATCAATTGCAATACATCTAAAATCCTTTTTCAGTTCCTCTATCTGAGGTCTCCACATTTCTTTATCCCAAAGATAAGAATGAATAAATACAAGAGTTTCCCCTTTTCCTTCATCAATATAAGAAAATTTCATTTTTCTCTCCTTTTTAAGTTGGCTTTAATATATTATTAACCTATAATTTCTTAAAAGTCAAGATACTTTCTTTTTATGCACTGTAATTTACCTAGGATTGCAAATAGGTTTTGGTTTATTATGTTTTCCACCAGAATTAGAATGACCACGGTGTTCAGGTTCATAGTCATTATATATAATCCCCATAATTCCTAATGCCAATGCTCCTCCTAAAATTAATACACTTATTATATTTATATCCTCATCTTCTTCTTCTGGAATATTGGCACTACCATTATTATATAAATTATGTCTTAATATCTCTTCATTTCTTGTACTATTATTCCCACAGCCACAAAGAAAAACAATTAAATACAGAATAAAAATATTTTTCATAATATTTCTCCTTTTATTGCCTTTTTACATTTCATATTGAATTGACACTTCAGCTCCATTTTCATAAGTTGATTTTCTAAAAAGCCTTCCTTCAGGAGTATTCTCCTGAACAAATCCATGAAGCTTACCATTTTTATATGTTCCTTTCATAGCTAAAATACCATTTTCATAATTTTTCACAAATTGTCCACTCAAAACTCCATTTATATAATTTAATTCTTGCTTTACATTTCCATTGCTGTACCAATATTTTTGTTTTCCATTTTTCTTGCCATTTTTGTAGTTTTCACTATATTCTAAGTTTTTATTTCTATAATATCCAATATCATTTCCTTCTATTTTACCATTTTTCAATACTCTTACATTATTGACATTTCCATCATCATAATATTCTGTCCTTTTTCCCTCTGTCTTATCATTTTTATATGTCATAGTTATACATAATTGTCCATTAGAGTGATATCTTACAAAAGGACCTTCCCTTTTTCCATTAACATATTTGACATTTGTTTGTAATTTTCCATTACTAAAAAATTCATTACAGTCACCTGTTGGCATTCCATTTTCATATTTTACCTGTGCTGTTATCGCACCATTTTTATAATCGTATTTATTGACTGTTCCGTCTATCTTTCCATTTTTATATGAAAATCTCCCAGTCAAAAATCCTTCTCTTTTTCCAGGTCTCTTTCCTACTTCTTGATAATTGGTAATATCACTTACTATTTCTCCATCTTTCATTTCAAAAACTGTGTGAAGTACCATATCTTTATAATATGCACTTTCATTTTTTTCAAGTTGTCTGTAAATTTTTACCAATCCATTTATTTTACCATTTTTAAACTTACAAACTATTTTTGTAAATACTTTTTCTCTTTTATTATTTTTAGGATTATCAACCAACATATCAAATTCATAAGTTTCTTCTCCATTATATAGCTTATTATTTTTTTTATTAAGGTATACTCCATCAACATAAGTCCCTTGATGTGATAATTTATCCTTTACATCTATAAATCCTTTTAAAAGATATGATTGCTCTTTTACAAATTCTGGATCTTCAGCAAAGCAAAAGACAGAATTTATTAATAATACAAGCAAAATTAAAACTATTTTTTTCATTTACTTTCCCCCTATAGTTTAATAACTTACAACAATTATAGCATACTAAAAAATAATTTTTTCTATTTAATTGTTTTCGCTTCTATATTTTCTATCTTTAATGCTCTAAAAATATATTTTTTGTTATTTTTTTAAAATTAACTTTATATTTAATTTTTTCCAGTAATTTTCTACTGATAATATTTTTTACAGAAAATAATAAAAATAATGAATTAAATTTCATTTACAGATTTTTTCAAAGTTTCCCCTATGAAAGCTGTAACAAGATTATCCAAGAGACATAACTGAATAATTACTAACTATCAAAAAAATAAATTCCAGCAAAATATTCCAAAGAATATTGAAAATTCTCCAGCAATTACTGCTTCAACCCTTTTCATCTGCTCTATCTCTTATTTAGATTTTTTTACTCACAATCCCTTACATTATTAAGTATATCCCTATTCCAACACCTACTCCTATTCCTATAATTAAGCAAGTCATAGCTGCCAGTATTGCTCCTGTTATTAAATACTTTTCCATATTTCACCTCATATAAATATTTACTCTCTATTTTTTTCATTCCAATATTTTAATGAAGTTCCTTTTTTAAATTTCAGATATTTTTCTGTACTAATATCCTTCTTTATTTTTTCTCGTTTGTACTCTATTATATTTGTTTGAATCTTTCCTTCATTTATTTATTCTTTTTTCAATACAACATCTCCCTTTTTTAATATAATAATTATAATTTTACTAGATATAATATAAAAATTAAGGTATATAAGAATCAGACTTTCCCAACATTTCTATATAAATTTAATTTTATTCTTTATTTGTTAGTTTTTTTTATTTTAAAATTTGAATTTTATTGATAACTTTTCTTTTATTTTCAGCTGTCAAAAATAAAAATAATATTCCTTCAATCAGAAAAGGGAGAAAAGAAACAAAAAAGACCAACCAGCAGAAAACTGATTGATCTTTTCTTATATAATAAATTAAATTTCATTTACTGGTTTTTTCCAAGCTTCTAAAAGACAGCCCTTCCTCCTGCCATTACAGCAGTATGAGGCATATAACTTCCAATGTTATTTCAAGTGTATAAATAAAACAAGAATAAGACTCTCCTGACTTTTCTATTTAATGTTAAATTTATAGTTATCTAAGATTTTATGTACTTTTTATTAAGTTTTTAGAACTTGTACGCAACTCCTAAAGATACCACATAACTACTGTTTTTAATACCTGATAAATCTTTAATACCATTGATTTTTTCTCCATCTTCTGTTGTAAAATCAGTAGTTGATTTCTTTTTATGAAAATATTTAGAATATTCTAAAGTTCCGTTTATGTCAATAGATGGAGTAATTGGATATGTAGCCACAAATTTGACTCCTAAATTTTTCATATTTTTATATTTTTCCTTATCTTCCATAGGTCCTCTTTCAAGATGTTTATCTTTAGCCTTTGCTCTTCCATATAAACTACCTTTAATTTCAAAATTTAAAATTAATTTTTCATAAGTATATGAAACCCCATACCCAACATATGGTGTAAAAAACTCTTGTGAGTATTCTATACTCTTTTTAGAAAAATCCCCTTCAATCACTTCAACTGAACCATCTAACAAATAGTCGTATTGATTCCCTCCTTTAGCATAAAATTTAAAGTAATCATATTTAAACCCTAATATAGGTCCAGATTTTAAGCTTTCAGTATGGTTAAACCAATATTTAATATTTGTATCAACCATTAAAAGATTATCTACATAGTTTTTATTATCACTGAAGTTTGAAAGTTTTCCATAGTCATCTGGCGTAACTCCATTTTCACCAAGATCATCAGATGAATACCAGTCATAATCTTTCATCCTTCCACTAGATTTTGAACCAAAATTTTTCTTTAAACCAATTTGAAATTCTATGTTACCACGTGTATGTGTATAATCAAGTATAAAAACTGGAACATTTTTAATCTTCCAATCTAAGTAGCTGACCTTCTCTCCTGTTTCAGGAATATAAACATACTCCCCTGCTTTACCATTAACAGTTCCTAAAGAAAAATTTAAAGAATTACTTGACTGTGCTAAAGCTCCACTTGAAATAAAAGCAAATAAAATTAGAAACTCCTTTTTTAACATGAATACCTCCCAAATATTTTTCTTTTTTATTTTAATAACTAAAGAAGAACTAGCCTCCCTTTGTCTGAATTATAAATCGCTGTATGAAGCATTAAAATCTTATAGCTTATTAATAACAGTCATTTATCAATATATTTTAATTTTATCATATAAAATAACTAAAAAAATAAAAATACACATTTTCCTATATTATACGCACAAAAATATTTTTTTGTGATTTTATTATTTTTTTCAACAAATTATTATGCATCTATAATTCTTTTAATTTCTATCTTTTGATTATTAAAAATAAAAAAATATATACACCAATTACATTTAATTTTTTCTCTTTTATTTACCCTTTAATAATATTCCTACAAAAAATAAAAAGGACCAATTAGCAATAAGCCGATTGGTCTTTTCTTTTATAATAAATTTATTTTTAAATAGAGTTGTTGCTATTGCTATTCCTAAAGGCGGTACCATACCTCCTGCCATTACAGCAGCATGAGGTGCATAATTTCCAGCAGCTATAGTTGCTACCAAAGAAGGCTACTTTGTTAACTGAAGCTCCCATATAAATAATTAAAGCATACATTTGCATATTTTTTTAAGACTAATATCTTTCATTAATGTATATGTTCTCTCATCATTAAAATTTTACTTTTTTCTATTCCACATAGATATAAATTATCTTAATATTTTATTAAAAACTTCAAATTCTTTTCCATAAATCTTTATAATATTTGGTTCTCCATCAGTTAAAAATATAAAGCTATGTTTTATAGCTACATCTTTTGGAATCGTTACATCTTCAAAAGGACCAGAAGAAAAAACTGCAAATCCATTTTTATCTAGAAGTTGCAATGAATCTCTTTCTTGAAGATTTGTCATTCGTATTGGTTTATCAGTATTATTTTTTAATCCAAGTGTTATTTTATATTCAATTTTATTTTCTGGTTCTCCAATGTTTTTATCAGATAAATTTTCTACCGAAATTATAGAAATCTCTATATACTTTTCTAAAGATTCTTTATCAAATATAATCATTGCTCCATCAACACTTGTTCCCTCTTTTCTTCCAATATCTATTCCTTCTTTTACCCCTTTCAGTATATTTTTTCCAGTTGATACAGCCCCAGATACAACAGAAGATACTTTTTTAGTAATTTCTGCTTTTTCCTCTCCATAAACAAAACTAGAAATAAGAATGCTTAAAACAAATATTATTTTTTTCATATTACCTCTCTCTTAAAAAATTCTTTATTTCTATAGTAGCATAATTTTGTTTGGCATTCAATCACTAATAATTGACTTTTTGGTAACTGATAGTTGCTATTTGTAACTTTTAAATTTATATTTAAAAATTTGTGCCTTCATATTTGAAATATTATTTTTTAAATTCTTCCTGTGGGTTTATATAAATATATCATGACTATTGCTACTACTATAAAAATTATTCTTTTGCTTTATAGACCTTCCATTAAATCTCCTGTTACATTTTGAGCAAGTGCTAAAAAGCTCCATAAACTTATAATTGCAACAAAAAAGAAAATGAACAATCTTAAGTCTGCTAATGAAATAGGAATAAATACTCCTGTAGCATATCCACTCCTACTTCAACTCTAATTATTCTATTTTTATTTTAATTAAAACCCAAAACTTGTAGATATACTTGAACTCTTTTCTGAAATTTTACTTTTAGTTATACTTTCAGTTTTTGTATTGACTGTATTTGTATTCGTTTCTGTTCTCCTATTTCCACCATTAGAAAGACTTTGAGTACTTACATCAGAAATACTTCGACTATTTATTTGTGTGTTTGATACAGTATTAATAGTCTCATGTGATTTAGACTTTGTCTTAGTATTTACTTTAGCAACTGGATATTCAATATTATTATTATATAAAAGTGTTGCTATTATTGATTCATACACTAAATTGCTATTTGATTGAGAAGTATTATTGTTTGTATTAGTACAGCTTATTGTTATTAAACTAATAAAAACCATTATTAATATTTTCATATTTTCCTCCTTGATAATTCATTTATAACTATATAAAATATTTTTTAATCTATTCTTTTACAGCTTCCACTCCAAATTCTTATATATTATTTTTTGCTATAAAATTTCAGTCAATCGTTTTCAGTATACTAAATCTAATAAATAATTTCAACTATATTTTTTTAAATCAAGTTAAAATAGTTTTCTTTTATAGAAAATATAATATTTTTCATTTTTAAAAATATTTTTAAATTTTTTATTAGTAGCACACCCACAACACACACTTTTAAATAATACTTTGAATCTGTAATATAATACAAAAAAATACTAGCAGGAAATTAATCTTCCTAGTCCTTATTTTCATTATCTGATATAAATTTAATCCCCAAAAAGAATTAAACTTTTTAATAAAATAAAAAGGCCCCTCACATTAAGAGGCCTTGGTCTATACTATAAAACATCTTGGGAAAAGATTTTTATATGTGAATATAATATCATATAAGTTTATGTTTATGAATACAAAAAATATTTTTATTAATAAATATTCTTCTTAAAAACTTAATTTTTACATTTTATTTTTTGAGTCTTTTCTTCTATAATAAATTAAAGTTCATTTACTGGTTTTTTCCAAGCTCCTAATATAAAAGCTGTAACCAGCGATCCAATAACTACTGATACAAGATACATTACTGGATTAGTAACCACTGGGAAAACGAATATTCCACCATGTGGAGCTGGTAATAATACTCCAAAGAACATTGACAGTCCTCCAGCAATTGCTGCTCCAATTATTGAAGCTGGTATCACTTTTACTGGGTCAGATGCTGCAAATGGAATTGCTCCTTCTGTTATAAATGATAATCCCATAATATAGCAAACTTTTCCTGCTTCTCTTTCATCTTTACTAAATTTATTTTTAAATAGAGTTGTTGCTATTGCTATTCCTAAAGGCGATACCATACCTCCTGCCATTACAGCAGCATGAGGTGCATAATTTCCAGCAGCAATAGTTGCTATACCAAATGTGAAGGCTGCTTTGTTTACTGGACCTCCCATAAACAATTAAGGCAAACACAAAAAAGAGAAGAAATCAATCTTCTCTTTTTTATTGTAAATACAGGCATACTCTAACTCTAAGCCTCACACCTTTAAAGTCCTTTAAAATCAATTTTACGAGGTCGCTTTTACTGGTATTCTTCTGATAATTCCTGTTAAGTCTCCCATTATTCTTCCTACCAGTAAATCTTGATTTATTCTAACTTTGAAAAGAAAATATAATGGTATTCCTACTAAAAAACATCATAAACAGGTACTGTTATTTTTTAAAAAATTTTTGAGAATATTTTAAATTCTTCCTGTTGATTTATATAAATATATCATAACTAATGCTACTATTATAAAAATTATTCTCTGACTCCACGAACCTTTCATCAATTCTCCAACTATATTTTGTGCATATTCTAAAAATCCCCAAAATAAAGTTATTCCAACCAAAGCTACAATAAATAGAATAATATGATGTGTTCCAAATGATGAAATATAACCAGTAGTTAAATAAGTGTATATAACAAATCCTATTATTAATAATAAAGCTGGTACTATAGATTTTAGTATAAACTTTTTCATTATTATTTCCTCTTTTCTATTTCAGATTTAAAAGATTCTTTAGTTGTAAAAGTATTTATGGGTACATCTGCAAGGTCATTAAACAAGCCTTTTAAAGTAATAGGCCCATATTCTCTATATGAAACAGCTTTTCTTCCCCATTTACTTACAATTATATTTTTATATTTTACTTTATAATAAATTCCTGCTCCTTTATGACTTCTAGCAGCTGCAATACTTTCTCTTATACTATTTCCTAATGACATTACTGAAAAGGCTAAATTTATATTATTATACATATCTATTCCAATATTCTTATCTAATTTTATATTAGGATTAGCCTTATTTATACTATCACTTATAATTTCACCTAATGGTTGATAAACCCAATCTCTAGTCATGTTAAAACTCCCCATTTTTTCAGGTTCTTTTTTCATAACAAAGGTAATATCAGCCACAAATTCTGTAACTATACCAGTTCCATGTGCAATAAAGAAAAATATTAAAGTTCCACTCGCTGCTACGCTTTCTCCTCCAGCAATAGCTATTTTACTCCCAACACTTTTTAATAATTCTATACCTGCTACACCATTTAATCCACTTAAAAGAGAAGTTTTAAAATCAAAATTTTGTGGCATAATTACCATATCTCCTTTTACTCCTTTAAGAGTAACAGTTCTTACATATGCTCCTTCTCTATTTATTTTTTTGTGTTCTCTTAGAATAAAATAGAATCTGTATCCTTTTATATTATCATATGTTTCATGGTAAGCAGATAAATACCCTTCAAATATCAAATGTCTTAATACATAGCCATTTCTTGATATCTTTATTTCAATATCTCTCAGAGATTCCTTAGATGTTCCTGTAATCATGCTCCACTTATTCAACTTCATTATTTCAGCTAGATTTTTTTCATCTTCTCCTCTCAAATATCCAGTTATAATAAAGATTCCTTTTTTAAGAAACATTTTTATATTAGAGAAATCTATCTGTTTTAACTCTATTTCTTCATCATTAATTTTAGATTTTATAAGTATTTCTGTTTTTATTGCTTCATCTTCATAGTGGTATAACTCCATAAATCAATCCCCTTTTATTAAAATAGTTTTAATATATAAAATATTATACCATATAAATTTACTATTTAGTTTTTGATGAAATTATAGAGATACAATATAATTCTTTGTTACGTTCTTATTTTATATAAAAAAATTAAAAAAATAAAAAAAGAAGCTAATAATAAAATTAAAAGCTTCTTTTCTTAATCTATTAAATTTCAAGGAAGGTTTTATTCAAATCTAAAATCTATTTTATGCATTTCTTTTCTAATTCTTCATAGCTTCCACCATCTTTTGATATGTAGCATGCTTCATTTTCAAGAAGTTCTTTATCATATTTTATTTGCTCTTCTAATACTTCAATATAACTTTTTAATAATCCAAATTTTTTGCTTATTAATTCTTTTTGTGTATCATCAGTTTTTAATTTAAATTCCTCACTGTGAATAAAATTATTTAATCTTTCCAATTTTGCTTTTTCTACTTCATGCTCTTCCAAAATGTACTTAAGATTTTTTTCAATGCTCATAACTTTCCTCCTATTTTATTTGTTGTTTTGCAATATATTATTCGTAAATTTTATTATTTTTCCTCTTTTTAATTTATATAGTTTAAATTAAATTAAAATAATAAATCTAAAAGGAGTAAAATTAATATTAAAAAATTTAATATTTTTATTTTTAATATTGGAATTTTATTAGTTATTTTTACTATTTTAATTGATTTATTTACAAGTTTCTACTTACCTTTTATAAGAAATTATATATCTTTCGTATTCTATTTATCAGTTTTTATTTATTGGTTAAATGATAAAGAATTTAATTTAAAGTATTTTTCTTGTTATTTTATAATTTCCATTTATATTAATTTTTTACTTACTACAACTCTTTTTTATGTACTTTTTAATGAGCTTTTTTCTATTTTTTTTATAATTTATGGAAAATTTTTTAATATTACACTTATTGGTATTAGTACTAGTTTATTAAATTCTTTTCTATATAATCACTTTAAATTTAAATCATATTCTCAATATAGATCCTTGCTTTAATTTTATAATCATTTTAAAACATATCAATTTTTTATCATTACCAAATTTCTTAAATTTTAAACTTTTCATAAATTTTATTTATTTTATCTTCTTCTATTCCTATATATTTTAATGTTTGATTAGCCGAAGAATGATTCAATATAGTCATTACTATTGCTATATCCAATGTCCCTTTATAAACTCTATGTCCCCATGTCTTTCTCAATGAATGAGTCTCTATTGGATAGCTAATGTTTAAATCTTTTCTAGCTTTATTTAAGTATTTAGAAATTCCTACTGTTGAAATAGATTTATCTATTGATTCCTTTACATACTTTCTATTTAAAGATTTAAATAGAAATCCTTCCTCTTGTGAAAATCCTATTTCCTTATAATAGGTTTTAAGGTCCTCTATTGTTTTTTGACATACAGAGTTAAGTTTTATTTTCCTGATTTTCTTAGTTTTCTTTTCTTTTAGCCTTATTGTATAATCAGCATTTATGTTTTCAAATCTTAATCTAGAAAGATCTGAAATTCTTAATCCTACGTTTACTCCTATGTTGATTAATGCTAACATTACTATTTTTTTATTTTCTTTAAAATATTTTCTTATATTTACTAAATCACTTTTATTTATATATCTAACTTCCTGTCCTTTTTTATTCATGAAAAATCTCCTCATCTATTATTTTTTTGGTTTCTTAGAACTTTCGAAAGTTTTAAATACAAATTCATTTGTTTTTAGTAAAATTTTTATCTAAAATTTTTTTTAATGAAATAAATATTTCAAAATAATAATACTATATTTAATTTAAAATAGCAAGTTTTAAAGAATATTTTAAGAAAATTATACTAATTTTTATATATTTAATTAAAATATATTTAAGAATTAAGGAAAATAAATATTTTAAGAATAATGATATATCCATAAAAAAATCTTTCCTCTGAAAGACATTAAAAAAAGCCTTTCTGCTATGAAAGGCTTTTTTATAGTTATAAAACATCTTGGGGAAAGATTTTTATATTATGTATTACTCATCTATGGCTAAACTTATATCTTTTCCTTCTAATGTTAGAATTCCTTCCTTCCCTTTAAAATGTATTTCTATTTTTTCATTTTCACCAATCATCCTAGTTCCTGACCCACTCACAGCTTCTTTCATTTCTATTTTCTTATTTCCAATTGTTAATATCCCTGTTTCAAAAAGATTTGAAGATTCAAGAGTTATTATTTCTTTATTGTCTTCTCTCTTAAAAGTTATTATTTCCTTTTCAGCTGATGAAATGTTTTTCTCAACTTTAACTACTTCTTCTTTCTTTTCTACATCCTTTCCACATCCTGTAATAGCAAATACAACTCCCAAAATTACAAAAAATTTTTTCATAATTCTCCTCCTGAATTTATTTATTATAATTATTATAAGTAATCAAACAAATTACTTTAAAATTATGCCATATTTATTACTTAATATAGTATCTGCTATCTAATATTATATCTTTATTTAATTCTTCTAATTTATCAATTAATTCATTGTAGTTTATAATATAATGAATTTTTATTAAGTCTCTTGATTTTGTAAGTAATATAACTTCTCTTCCCCCTACCTTAAGTGGATTTCTTATTATAGTTACAAAAGTAATTCTATTTATTGGAATTTTTATCCTAGAAAGTAATCCATTTAAGCCTATTAAAGTGTCTCCCTTAATAAACAGCTTTGTAAGAATAGTATTATAGAGAACAATATGAAGAGGAACTAAAAATGCAATTCCTAAAAAAATTAATATTATACTAATTTTTGAAGGATACAAAATAATACCAATGATATTTACTCCAAAAAATATTATTAAACATAACAATAATGGTATTTTACTAGTTTTAATTTTAAAAATATCCAACTCCATAAAAAAACTCCTTTCAATCTACTCATCATTTTTATTAAAAATTATAAGTTAAATCTTATTTTAAAACTTTTTGTAAAAAAACTCCTCATAATTAAGAGGACTTTTCCATCTATAGTTATAAAACATCTTAGAGAGAGATTGTTACACAGTTTTAATATAGCATATAAAATAATTTATGTGAATACAAAAAATATTTACATCAACAAATAAAATCTTAAAATCACATTATTTTATCAAATATTTTTATATAACTTTAATTTCTATTTAAATTTTGAAGAAATCATCCTCTCCTTAACTTGTCCCCAAAGTCATGTAATATTACCATATAACTAAATACTTTCCTTTTTTATTTTCTTTTTCTCATTTATCCTTACAATATTTTAGTATTGACATGAATTATATTTTAACAATATAATAAAATTGATACAATATGATTTATCATATATTCATATTGTATTAAAATTTATTAAATAAAGGTGATTTTATGAGATTAATTAGCAAAGATATTTTTATTATTGCACTTATTTTGAATTTATTTTTGAATATACTTGCTTTCTTTAATAATTCTTATATTTCTTTTATATTAAAATTCCTTCCTTTATTTTTAACAATTATTATTATTATTAAATTTTTAAAGGATGAATATTATGAATATAAAAAATTTTTATCTTTTTTTACCTATAATTATCTTCTAGTATTGTTATTTGATAAAATAGCTGATAGTTCTTCAGTGTTAAATTTTCTTGATAGTATTAATGAATGGCTAGCTTTAGGAGTATCTATCTTTATTATAATTTATGGACTCATAGGGAAACCTTTTGTTATTGCATTTTTATATCAATTCTTTAGAAAAAAATCATATAAAGAAGAGCTAGAAAAAGCTAAAAAACTCTTAGAAGAAAACTTAATATCTCAAGAAGAATTTGAAATAATAAACAAAAATATATCAACAGCTAAATAAATCAATAATATAAAATTAAAAAGACCTCTCACATTAAGAGGCCTTAGTCTATACTATAAAACATCTCGGGGAAGGTTTTATATATTAAGTATAATATCATATTATTTTATTTTTGTGAATACAAAAAAACTATCAACAAGAAATTCTATTCTTAAAAACTCATTTTTTTATTTTTTATAAAAAAACAATATAGTTTCTCTTACAATTTCATTAAATTATCTTTTTTAATAATTTTAATCATCAAAAATATTTGAAAAAAATGATTGTACTTTCCCTGCTTCGCGTAATTCTCCATTTTCATCTGCAATTCTAGTTCTTGTTATATTTCCATTTTTATCATAGTAAACCTTTTTTAGACTTCTTCCACCTTTATAAGTTGTTTTTATTTCCAAAGTCCCATCTATTCCATATTCATATCCTTTTCCATTTCTCTCACCTGAAACATATTCAATCTCTTCTTTTAACTTTCCATTATAATAATATTCTTTACATACACTTTTTGCTGCACTATAATCTACTTCTTTTTTCAGTGTACCATCTCTAAAATATTCAATAATTGGCCCTATTGGCTCACCTTTTTTATAGAATGCTTTCATTTTTATCTGTTTATTTGGGTAATATGATATATATTCACCTTCCAATTTACCATTTTTATAATAACTTTTTATTGCTAACTCATTATTTGACAAGAAATATCCTACAAGCTCACCTTCAAGTTTATCATTTTTATAATTAGCTAGTAGCATATATATTTCATCTGCACGACTACCTAATTCATATCCTGTCCAAATTCCTTCTTTTTTATCATTAATATAAAAACCATATTCTCTAATTTTTGGTGTAGGTGTAGGTGTAGCATAATAATAAGTCCATTTTCCTTCTTTTTTACCTTGAAAATATGTTCCTCGTTCCAATATTGCTCCATCATAATGTGCATTATATAATTCATATGTCCCATGAAGCTTTCCATCTTTTAAATTTGTCTTCATATATAAAGCACCATTATCATGATAAGCTATTACTTCTCCATCTTTTTGTCCTTTCTTTACCGCTTCTTCATATGGAGTTAATGGCCTGCATCCACTAACTAACAATAATAGGACACCTATTAAAATTACCAAATTAAATATTTTTTTATTCACTTTTTTTATCCTCCTATTTTGAAATTATCTTTTATTATATTTTTACTATATAATTATTTAAAAATCAAGATACTAAAATAAAGTATCTTGAGTCTTTTGATTCCTTTTTCTACTTTATCAAATAATCAGACATTCTTCTTAATTCTGTTTTTATTTCTTTTATGTCTTCATATAAAGCTTTATTATCTTCTTTTCTTTGCTGTTCTAAGAATTTAAATTGCATATCATGCATAGTTTTATCAACTTTCTTTTCCATGTGGGCCATAATGAACTTATGATACCCCATAAGAATTCCTCCAACTGTTACTGCTATTTTAAAGTATTCTATCCATTCCATTCTATTTCTCCTGCTTTATTTGATTTATTTTTACATATCCTTGTTTTGCCATAACTCCTGTAAATGCTATTTTTAAAAAACTTACTAATTCTTCATTTACTATGATTGGCTTTTTTCCTGATAATTGTAAAAATATATCAACTATAAGGTAAATTCCAAATATCCACATCAAAACTGGAAATCCTCCTTTTTCGAATAAAACTGATAAAGATTTTTGCCTTGCTACTTCTGTCTCTTTATCATTCTCAATTATTATTTTTTGCAATTCAATTTCCTTTTCTTTTAAAGCTACTTCTAATTGATTCTTTTTAGTTGGATCAAGAATATTTCCAGCTACATCAATAACTTTTGCTATTATACCACTTGTTATTAATCCCATTCTTTTCCACCCTCCTTAATTTTCAAGTTGAAAGTGAGGACCATCTACTAAAGTTTTCCAATCTCCACCCCAAGTTATTTTTAACCCTTTTTCTACTGCTGTCCTTTTTACTAAATTTGCTATCTTTTTATAATATTTTAAATCCCATGTTACTTCTCCATCTTTATATACTTTTATGTCTACAGCCTTACCTTTTAAATGATAGCTATTCATAGTCTGTGACTTCCCGGCCTTAACATATTCTTTTTGTTTTTCTATTGTCCTTAGTCCTTCAGTTATCCCAAAGTCATATGGAGAAATAGACAATACTTCTTCCATAAGTTTAACAAGTCTTTCATCTACTCCTTTTAAGTTATCTAAACTTCTTTTACTAAATTTATACATTTCCAATCCCCCTACACTGTTTTGATTTCTGATTTTTTATTTATCATTTTTTTTAAATCTTCTATAGTCAAATTTAAATTTACCTCATCTCGTTTTAAAAATGCTTCTACTTCATATACTGTATTAATAAACTCCATTCCCTTTACTCTCATTTCTTTTAATTGATTTAATGTCATCTTTAAAATATCATTATCTGAAAAAGCCCAAAAAAGTCCCTCTTCTTTTCCTGCATCTTCCAAAGCTGATATTGCATTACTTAAAAGAGCAAGATCTTTATCTCTGCACCTTTGATTATGTCCTTTGTATATAAATCCTCTGTCTAAAATCTCTGCTTTATATTTATCTATTTGTTTTTTGTAAAATATCTTTTTTTCTTCTTCACTAGCTCCTTCCTCCCAAATCCTTTTCTCCTCATTCCATTTCTTCTTTATCATATTATCTGGCTCAGGAATGCATACAATCTTTCCATTTTCAATATATTCCCCACTTTTTAATTTTTCTCCCCCAAGATTTAGCTGTATTCTTTCAATTCTTGTTGCTTCTCTCAAGATTTCATTCCCTGAATTATCTATTTCTAATATTGGGAAATCTATTGAATTTTCTGATATTAGATAATTTCCTTTTCCATATCTATTTATTGCTTCATCTTCTGATAATTTTTCTTCAAAAACATCTAATATTTTGAAATAATTGTTTAATATTGCTTTCTTTTCTAAATAAAAAAACATATTCTCCCTCCTAAAGTAAACTAATTTCATAATCTGTATTAACCGTTTTTGCAAATACATAAAATTTAGGAAAAATTCCTGTTACTCCACTCTGAATTATTTTAAATGCTGAACTAATATATTTATTTCCTCCTGTTTCTTGTAGAGTAGGTTCTGTATAAAAATATATTTTAAAATTGCTTGCTTCATCTGTTCCTATTACTTTTATATCTTCTACATATCCACTTGTATAAAATGTTTCTTCTCTTCTATTTCCCAAGTTTGGATTATTGAGAGTTTCATAAATTTTCATATTTATTTTTATTCCATCACTTTCATTTCTCATGTATTCTCTTAATATATTTGTATCTGGATAAAAACTTGAAATTAAATTATTTTTAAAACTTAACCACTTTATAGTTCCCTCAAAAGTTCTGTGCCATCGCAACATAGGTTTATTAATATCAAATGGAATAAATATTTTATAATTAGCATTTGGATTAATTGGAGACACAAGAACAACTAAACTTCCTCTTAAAAATCCACCATATATTTTTGGAAGTAAAACATTAGTATTTCTATAATCAACATTAACTCTATAAATACCAGGTGCAAGACTTAAATCATTAATTTCTTCTGGAGTAGATAAAAAAGGATTATTTATTGCTCCTCCTTCTGTTGCTGGAGTTTTCCAATCAAATGTTGTCCCATTATCAAATATAAATCTGTAATATACATATCCTTCTTCCTCTCTTAAATACCTAGCTTCTTTTATTCCATTTCCTTTTGCTCCTTGCTCTCCTTTAGGAAGAACTAAATTTAGAATTTGTTCTGTTCCAGCTTCTGTTATTTCTGCTTTAGCTTCCTCTCCTTTTTCAACTGTTCCAATTTTTATTTTGGAAATTGGTCCTGGAATCCCTTGTTCTCCTTGTATGCCTTGCTCCCCCTGTTCTCCTTTTGCTCCTTGTTCTCCCTTATCTCCTTTTTCACCTTTTAAAGCAGCTTTATTATCTGCAATATATTTATCTAACTCTGTTTTTTTGACATTAGTATGTGAGTTTAATTCAACCTTTTCTCCTTCTGTAAATTGATCTATTTCTAATTCTTTAGCTGTCACATATTCATTTATTTCTTCTTTTTTATTATCTGTAAGATCATTTATTTCTTTTTTAGATTCAGTTAATAATCTATTTAACTCAACTATCAAGTTATTCATTTCACTTATTAATTCATTCCCTGGAATCATTTCTAAATTACTTCCAGCTGTAGTTTCAGTAACTACAAAACGAGCTAACTTATTTACAGTTAATATCTTTTCTCCTTCTAATAAAACTATTTCAATTAAAACATCTCCAATTATATTTAAGGCATTATTAGGAACAAGTACTTCATTTATCTTTCCTATATTTGTTATCATTGTAAATACGCTTGTTTTATTTGGTCTTATAAAATTGATTTTCATTGTTTTTCCACTGAAATTTATTTCATCCTCAAATATTATTTTTAAATAATGTGTTTGATTATCTCCTTGAGTAAATATCATTTCTTCTTCATAAGTTACTCCTTTATTTATATTAACTTTTATACTAAAAACTCTTTTCATATCCCTCTCCTTATCTTATATTAAAACTCTTGATGTCATCCAAGGTAGTGTTACATCACTTGTTTCAAAATGTGGTGAACTTTTTCCAGTCCAACTTGTTACTGTTGGCCAACTTCTTACACTATCAGCAAGAGCTCCTGACATCCATGCAGTATATGTATAATATCCATCATCATAAATACTATTCAGTCTATTTCTTGTTATTGAAAAATATGCATATCCTTCTAATAAGTGGCTCGTTTCACTATCTCCACTTCCTCCACCTCCAGAAATCCATTCCAATCTCATATATATTTTTACTGTTCTTGTTTCCCCTAATCCCATATTACTCATTCCACTTATGTAAACCCACTTTTTATCATGTCTGTCATTATTTGCTAAACTTACTGTTAATCCCGCATTATCAATAATCTGCCATGGAGTTGACCTTCGTGTTTCGTATTCTACTCCTATAGTTGCAACACTGCTTCCATATACTCTATACTTGCTCCATTCTTTCATTTTATTCAAAGTATTAAGCATATGATTTCTTCCCCAATATTGTCCAAATTCATACAGCTCTTTCTCTGCATTAATTACTTCTGCTAATAAATAATAATCTGCTAAAGTTTTATTGACTACATATTTGCTAGAATAATCTATAAGTGAAGAAAAATTATATTCAAAATTATTAATTTCAGGTATTTTATTTTTTATTGAATTCAACCACGTGTTATAACTATTTAGCCATACTATAAGCCTGCTTTTTAAATAAAGCTGCTTGCTATTTAAAGATACCAATAGTTCTTTACTTAGCATATCTCCCATTTTAGCAGTTTCAAAATTACTCCCTCCTCTACTTCCTATTTTTCTTGATAGCATAGTAAAAGAAGTGTCTAAAAATTTAAGTGTTGCTATTCCTTTTTTAAAATTAGGAGTTTTTTCAATTATTTCCATTAATTTAGACACTTATTCCCTCCTTCATCAACCATTGTCTTATATAATTATGATTATCTAAACAGCTTTTAAAATTATTATCTGTATCATTAAATATTTTATGGCTAATTTGTTTCTCTGTTGTTGTTATTACCCAAGTTCCATCTATAGCTTTTCCAAGTGTATTATCTTCAATAAATCCTCCCCACTCATGTCCTACACCAAAATGAGCTATCCCATTATACATATCCCCATCTGATATATATTCTTTTCCTATTCCCGGAGTCCCTTGTTTTTCTCCTTCCCAAGCTATCAATGTTTTATGAGTTATAAATAAATAATCTCCTACTTTATATTCTGCTGCTACTTCTAAAGGTACAACTATTTCTAATTCTATTCCTGGAAGTCCATATCTACTAAAAATAGAATCTGCTAAAGTTGCTGAGAATGTAGCTTTATCTGTTAAGGATAATTTATTTATACCTTTAATCTCATATTCTTCTGGTGAATCAGGAATAAGCATTTTAAATTTATTAAATGAAGTAGAAGATGAAAAATACCTCTTTGTTTTTCCCTTATCTTCTTTAAAATCATAGTCATATTTAACTATCATATTATTAACTATATTTTCATCAGTTATAGTCTTCCCTCCAATAGATATAATGTTTTCTTCTGATAATGTTATTTCTTCTGTTCCTATTGTAGGCTGTTTATGTAGTTTTAATCCCAATTTGCCTTCTGTATTTACAAAGGGAAAAATAGCACATGGTTTATATATATTTTCAATTAAAAATTCATATGGATCATCTATCGGTTCTCTAAATTCAAAATAAAAATTATATACCGCTCTATTCAATGTTTCCCTTATAGAATTTAAAGAAATCATATCAACAAAATCAGTCCATTTATTACTTAAATACGGAAGTCTTACTTCTAATACTGGTGTGGAGAAAACTATCTGAAATATCATTTCTACCATATCAATAACATGACCATTAAAAAATATCACCCTTGTTAAAATTATATTTCCATTCTCATCTGTTTCTCCTTCATTTCTTTCCTCTATATAAAATCCTATTCTCCTACCATTTACCATTTTATAAGGAAGTCTGTAATTATTTATATCCAAAATACTTTCAGTAGAATACTTAGAAAATTCTCTATCAAAAATTGATGATTTCAATCTATTCTGAAAATCCGCTACTTCTATTTCATATTCACTTTCAAACTCATCATTTGAAATACTTCGTATAAGCCCTCTATATACTAATTTAAGTCTCCCATTTTCACATAAAGCAAATACATCAACCATTTCTCCATAGGTCATTGTGAAATTAGAATTAAGTCTCCTATAAAGCCATTTTGATATTTCATAATTTATATTTGTGACTTTAAAAGTTATTGAACTTACTGAACATTGAGAGTTTTTTGGTGTAATTGAAGTCGCTGCTCCTGATGGTGTACTCATATAAGGCTTACATAACACATTATCTATAATAATACCTTCTTTTGTACTTAAATATAGAGGAGTAGCATCTATTCCTGTTTTTAAGGAATCATATATTTTTACTGCATAATGATAATATTTTTTCATACAAAATCAACTCTTTCTTTTACTTTTACTGTCATTTCATAGTAAGGTTTTCCTGTGCTTTGTTTAGGTTTTATATCCTTTAACTCATAGTAGAATTTAGGCTCTCCTGGTATCTTTTTCATATCGATATATCCTTTTTTCATAAGTACCCCTTTTGAAATCGTAACTATAGCCCTATTTCTTTTAGCTTCAATAAAATCTTTTACTATATTTTCACATTCCTTATATGTAAGTAATTGTAAAGTAATTGTATAGATATGCTCTATCCATCTTAGAATATTAAATTCTTCTCCAGACTCACTTTTTTGGTATATAGCTCCGCCTTCATCTTCTATTCCTTCGTATTTACATCCCTTTATCTTATTTTCATTGAGATTATTAATAGAATTTAAAATATTTAACTGCAAAATATCACCTCCTATACAAATTTTAAGAATCTTAAATAAAGTCACCTTTTTTTCTTTCCTATAAGTGTTACATTATACCCATCATTTAATTCTTTTTCTATTTGCTTTATCCAAAATTTACTTATTTCTGAATCTGATATATCTATTATTACACTTCCTTCACTTTCATTTCTGGATGTTTCTATTCTATCTTCTATCCCTTCATCATATATCGTTGACCTTTTTTCTTCTTTTTCTGAAGTTTCACTATCTGGAGAAACTAATGATGCTGCCACTCCAAATGCTGCTGCTATAGCTGCATTTTTAGCTGCTGACATAAATTCTGGCGGGGCAAGGCTTGCTGTCAAAGGATTAGCAGCATAAGATATTCCTTTTGCTGTATCTGAAATTGCTATAGCTGCATGTTCTTCTCCTTTTGCTAAAAATAATTCTGCTAATTGCATTTGAGCAAATTTTTTAAAATCATCTAATGATTTTATTTGTCCTGTTGCTAATGCTTCATATGTTTCTATTATTGTATTAGCTGATCTCCTATATATATTAGTTTCATAATTTTCTTTCCATTTCTCCCAATTTATTTTTTCTTTATCTCTTTTTTTAGCTTTTTTATTCTTTAATTCAAGCTGTTTTATTTCATTTTCTTTTATTGCTAGCTTTGTGTCTAACGCTTTTTCTGCATAATGTTTATCCTTTTCATAAAAAGCTAATCTATTCTCAAGCTCTCTTGCTTCTTGTTGTAATTTTTTTTCTTCTACATAATATCTGGCTGATTCTGCTCTTTCTTCTATTTGCTTTTCTGTAAGTTTTCCTGTTTCTTTCATCTCCGCTATATCATTTAAATATTCCCATTCATCTTGTAATAGTTCAGCTTGAAACTGTTTTCTCTTCATCCTCTCTTCTTCTAGATACTTATCTTCTCTATCATTAAAATCTCCTCCCATAGATACTGAAGTTCTTTTCTTAATATCTATTTCTACTTCTATAATTTTTTTATGATATTCATTTGCTTTAGCTTGATCTCCAATTTTTTTATAATATTCTTCCATCTCTTTTAAAGATTCAAGATTTGTCATAGCTTGTCTGTTTAGAAGTTCTCTATCTGCTTTCTCTATATTTTTATTGTATTCTTCTTTAGATATAGCTCCAAGATCCAAAAGTCTATTCTGTTCTTCTATCATATTTTTTTTAGATTCAAGATATAATAACTCAGAGCTTTTCATTGTTTCATTATGTTTTTCTAGATTGCCCTTTTCCAGCTTTTTTAATTCCGTTTCTTTTCGAATTTTTTCTTCTTGAATTCCTATTCTTTCATCTAAAATTGCTATTTTTTGTTCTAACTGTACTTTATCTTTTTTTAATTCTGCTTTTTCACTTGAATCACTTGAGGCACTGATTATCTCTTTATTTAGTTTTAGAACTTTTTCTAAATGTTCTTTAACCTGCTTTTCTTCCCCTTTATTACTATTATTAAGATATTTCCCTAATTCCTTTCTATAGTCTGCATAAGAAGAGATATTCTTTTGATATGCTTCTTCTCTTATCATATTTTCTGTTTCTGTTACTTCCTTTGTAAGCTTAGCTATTTCATCACTATGTCTCTTTATCATTGTAGCTTTCTATTGATAATTCAGGTTATCTAGCTTTAGTGTCTTTTGAATTTCAGCTTCATGCTCAGCTATTCTTTTCTTTGTATCTTCCAAATTTTCTGCTCTATTATCTTGGCCATCTACAAGCTGTCTAATTTCTTTTATAACAACATATATAGGTTTTTCTAAGAATGTAACAAGATCTCTCCATCTTGAATTCATTGCATTAGTTAATTTATCCCATTCAGTTTTTATATTTGCTGATGCTATAGCATATGCAGTATTTAATTCTCCAGATTTATTTTTCATATCATTTAGTTTTTCTGAGAATTTCTCTGCATTAAGCCCAGTAAGATTAAGAGCTGCACTTCCTGCCTCTACACTTCCAAATAAATCTACTATAGACTTATTTGTCTTTTTAGCATAGTCTGACATTATGTTTAAAGCCCCTTGTAAATCTCCTCCTTTTGCTATAAAGTCTCTAAAAGACTGTCCTGAAATTTCTTTGAATACATCTGCTGCCTTTTGTCCTTCTTTTGATAATTCATTGAACATTGTTTTTAGCATAGTTGTTGATTTTGCTGTATTATTTCCATTTTGAGTTATTTGAGCGAGTGCAGCCCCTACATCATTCAAAGTAACTTTTAAAGGTGCAGAAATGGCTGTTACATCAGCTAAATAAGCCCCTAGTTCTCCTACTGTTGTTACTCCTTTATTTTGAACTGTAAGCAGCCAATCAGCTATCTCTCCTGCTTCCCTTGCTTCCATTTTATATGCATTCATTATTGATGATATAGTCTTTATTGATGTTTCTGCTGTTGTTTGTCCTGCCATAGCCGTTTTAGAAGCAGTTTCAAGAAAGTCTACTAAATCTTCTTTCTTAATTCCAGATGATAAAGCTTGATATGCACCATTTGCTATATCTTCTTTACTTGCTCCTGTCTTTATAGATAAATCAACAAAGGCATCTGCATATTTGTTTAATTCTTCCCTTGATACTTTAAGTAAGGTATTTACTGTAGATAATTGTTTCTGAAAAGCTATCATATCTTGAATAGCAAGTCTTGTTTTATTTGCAAAGTATATTGCAGCAGCTGCAAGAGAGAGTTTTGAAGTTGCCACTTTTTTTATTACAGTACTTAAACCTGAAAAAGATTTATTTAATGCTCCTATACTATTTGAAGTTTTTCCTTGGATTTTATCTAAACCTTTTGTATAATCTCCAGTTTCAAGTTTTGCTATATACTGTAATATATATTCATTTGAATATGGTGCCATCTATTAACCTCCTAACATAGCTTTTAATTTTTGCAATCCCGAAAAATCCATACCTTGAATTATTTTTACTCCTTTATTCTGGAAAGTACTTCTATATTTATCTAAAGTTTTTCTGTATTTCTCATTCCCATCTTTACTTTTTAAATGTATATGATTATCATATATTTCTGCATTCCTTAAGCTCTCCTCAGCTATCACTGCTTCAATTCCTTCCAAAGCATTGAAAAATACAAATACATTAGTTGAAAGAGCTTCTTTCAATGAAGTATTCATATATCTGCAATACTTTGCTAAAATATAATCAAAAGATATATATACTTCATCATTGGATGAAACTGTTTTCTCTTCTTCTGCTTCTTTTTTCTTATTTAAAAGGACTTCCAAACACCCTGATAGAGCTATCCATATTTCTTGATTAGTAAGATTGTTAATATTTAGATTAGGTATCATTATTTTTATTAATTTATCAGCAGTATCTCTGAATTTTTTATCTAACATAGAAAAATCAATAGTATTTATTTTAAGCCATTCCATTACACTAGGTTCTTTGATTTTATAGTTCTTAAATCTTATTGTTATCTCTTTATCTTCTCTTACATACTTTTCCATATTATTAAATTTAATCATTTATTCCTCCTGATTTAATACTTATTGATACCCCTCTTTGTAAGAGGAGTACTATAAATATTAACCTCCTATTCCTGAGGGCTTAGTATATTTCCCTATTGTAAATAATTTTCTATATGTTTCTGAATCTGGATTTTCATCTGAAGAAAATTCAAATGTTAGATCACATTTTGCTTGGCCATCTTTTTTGAATGATATATTTGTATCTATCTTACAAAATACTCTAGGTCCAATAATATCATATTCTTTTGAAGTCCCTGCTGAAAGAGGATGTATTTCAAGTTTTCCAAATTTCATTTCTTTACCTGCTGTTGAAAAAGCTGTTCCTGTTGCTCCTTTTTCATAAACATTTGATAACTTTGTCACTATATCTTCATTTAACCAAATTGAACACTTAAAAGTAGTTTCTGATGGAATAACCTTTGATTTATATGGTCCTTCCATTTGGTCCATTTCTACTTTGAAAATATCAAAAGTATTTGTGAATACTGCATCTGATTCTTTTAAAGTGAGTCCTAAAATAACTGCATCTGATTCACCATCAAGTGTGTATTTAACTTCACATTCCCCTAAAGGATAATCTTTTAATGTTGCCACTATTACTACCTCCCTAATTATTAAAATTTATTTTTATATCTCTTCCTGATTCATCTCTATATGCTTTTACCTTTAACTTAAATATATTTATTTTATCTGATTTGAAAATATATCCAGGTTCTATTGATATACTCACATTGTAAAGTTCTATAGATGCTGTTCCATCTAATGTTTCTATCTTTAAATTTCCTTTTTTCAAAAGACTTGAAAGAGTATCATTTATCCCTAGTGTTGTCATCATTTCATTGGAGAAAAGAAGAGAAGTTTCAAAAGTTATCTTTCTTCCCAGTTCAATTTCTTCTTTTGCTTCACTGCTTTCATCTGTTTTTATTTCTTCTGTTATTGGAACTATTTTTAAAGTAGTACTTTCACTTTTTAAAGTATTTCCTATATCTGAATCATTGAACTTTATTTTACAAGGTCCTAATGGAACTATTACAGGGTTCTTTATTTCTTCATCTTTGAAAATCTTATATTTTACAAGTCTATTCATATCTACCTACCTTATGTATAAATTCCAAGGTTTGGCTTTCTCATTTGTATTGGTTCCTTCTGATATTTGGGCTTCTCTCACTCTTTTTAATGTATCTCTAAAATCAACCATAAGGTCTGCTGCAAGATCTATATAATCAGTATGTGCTATATGTTCATAAAGTTTTGCTAATACATAGCTTTTACATAGTCCTGATAGAAGTTCTCTTCCATTTTCCAATTCTTTTACTTTATCCAGATTCACACTTGAAGCTATTACTCCTATTGCTGTTTTTTCAAGATGACATATTTCCTCTTGAAACTCACCATCAGTAAATCCTGAATAATGTTTTAAGATATTTGCAGTAGTTTCAGGTATAAGGTTCTCCCTCATGTATATATAATTCATCTATGCCCCCTTTTAAGAAAAGAGGGAATATCCCTCTTTTTCTTTATAAAGTTATTGTATATCTATTAAATCTGGCTGTAGACAATAAAACTGGCATAGGTGCCGATTTAGCCCACAATCCTTTACTTCCTGTAGTTACTTCTACAGCAAGTTCTCCAGCTAAAATATCTGTTCTCATAAGTTTAACATCATTAGTTTTAATATCCCCATATGTTAAGCATCCATAACCTACAGCTAAAATACTTGGATCAGATAATATGAGCATATTTTTAGTATCAATCATCTTTCCATCTGTTCCTTTTGCCCCTTTTAATAATTCTACCTTCAAATTTCCCACTGTTAAATTTGGTTCATTCCCCGCACTAAATTTAACTCCATTTATATTTTGCTGACTATTATTGGCTTCATTTTTTATAGCATTAAAAATTTCTATTCCAACTTCTATTCTTGGTGCAATAGAATGTTTTTCTACAAATTCCATTTGTAATGCTATTAATTCATCACTCTTTATTTTTCCTGTCCATGTAAGTGTTTTATTTGCTTTAACTCCTACTTCATATGTTTTTCCTGCTTTATCTGTATATGTTCCTTTTAAATAAGCATCTGCTGCTTGTCTTTCAAATTTGTTAGTTATTGCTGCTGCTGCCATTTTTGCATATTTAGCCTCTAGTGCCTGAATAGATGTAATTTCTTTACCATCCTTAGTGTATAAAGGCACTCCTGCCCCTAATGTAAGTAAATCACTTGGTTGATATTGGAACTGTCCTCCAATTACGTCTGGTTCAAATTCTAGTGTATTGAATCCATCTTTTCCAAGTAAAGGAAGAATTTCATTTCTATCCACTAACCCGGCTACTAGAAAGTGATTTGTTAAATCATCTATTCTGATTTTTTCTGTTGGAGAATAGTAAATATTTTCAGAATTTTTAAATCTTTGTGAATATACTTGTGGTACGTTTATTTTTTGTGTAGCTGTTGCTATTAAAGATATAAGATAAATCATTTTTTTATTCATAATTTTAAACCTCCTCAGTTCCATCTATAGTATCTACTATTATAATTCCAGATTGTTTAAGCTGTGTTATAGCTGTAAAATCTGTTTCAAAGTCTATTCCTTTAATATCTTCTTTTCCTACTATTGCTTGTGTCGTAATAGTACCCAGTACATCCTTTCCAGCTGCTGTTAAAACTATCTTATCTCCTGTATATAGTCCAATTATTATTCCTTTATCTGCATCTCCTGGTACATATTTATAAAATTTCCCATCTGTTTTACTTTGTGCCAATGCTGTATAAGTTTCTAAAGTAACCTCTTCTTTTCCAAGTACTACCTTCATATCTCCCTGAATTCTTTTTATTCCTCTTTCTTGCGTATAGCTTTTTCTTTCAAAACTTGCCATTTTTTACCTCCTTAAATTTTATAATGAATTTATCAAATTTTTTGCTGCTTGTACTGGATCTGTTTCTATTGATGAAAAGTCTTTATTTTCTGCTATATTTTCAAATAATTTTTTAAAAGGACTCTCTTCTTTTGAAAACTCTTTTAATACTGCTGCCATACTTGATTTATCTGTTTCAGAAAATTCAATTATATGGTTATACTCTTCTTCTTCATATGCTTTATTTATCGAAAATTCCAGTATTTTGTGTAATACTGGTGGAAACATTGAAATAATTTTTTCCTTTACTTCTTTCTTTTCTGCTTCTCTTGTAAACTCTGCCTTTACTTTCTCGTATATTTCTTTTGGAGTCAGTTTATTTAAAGGCTTTGTAGATATAATCATTCCTAAATTTTCAGCTATACTTTTTAGTGTTTCTGTTGAAAATTCTGCCGTTTTTTCTACTGTATATCCTTGAGATTGTAATTTTTCTATAAATAAGCTTAAATCCTGTTTATCCCAAATTTTTCCTATTAGAGTACCAAGTCCTGTTATATTAGCTTCTGTTGCATCTAAATCATCTATAATACTACAAGCTATTTGTAATTGTTCTTCTGCTGTAAGATTTTTAATTGATTTTATTAGATCATTCTCTTCTGTAAATTCTATTGTTTTTACTCCCTCTGCTCCTGTCAAATCTGTAGAAAATTCTGAAAATGATTTATCCAAATCTTTTAAATGTGGTGGAGCATATCCTAGTATAGCTAAATGATTTGGTACTTTATTTACTCCTATTCCAATAGATAAATTAGGATACTGTTCTTTTATACTTTCTCCAAAAGAATTATAAGTAAATTCTCCTAATAAATATCCTTCTTTATCAACTTCAGTAACCTTACAACTTCCTGCTACAGGAATAGCAGTTATTGGATAGCCTGCATTTTTCCAATCTCCTATATGTCCCGCTGTTATGCAAAACTCTTTTCCTATCCAACTTTTTAAATCATCTACTGTGTAATTACCTTTAACTCCATAATTACCAGCTTTAAAAATTCTCTTAGGCATTTCTTCCTCCTTTTAAATATTCTTTTATTTTCTTTGCATATAATCTTCTTTGACTACTTGAAAACCCTATAAAAGCTCTACCTGGTTTATCTCCCCATGGTGTAACAATCTTTCTTCTTCTTGTATGAGTTCTCACTTTTTCAGCTCTTCCTCTCCTATTTCTAATATGTTCCCTTACTGTTTCTTCTACATCTGTTTCTCCTAGCTCTCCTTTTGCAACTGCATACTGTTGATATGCTGCATACTTTTTATTAGTTCCTGCTATTGCTGTTTTAGCTGTTGCTTTAGAATTTATGCTTCCCTTCAATGCTCCTGTATCACTCAAAGGTTTTGAAGATCCTTTTCTTCTTCTTGATATTGTGCTTTCTTTTAAAGGTTCCCATTGCTCCCCTTCTGGTGTTTTAGATTGTCTAAATCTCATATCAACCTTGCTTTTCATGTCTTCTGCTATTTCCAGCATTAAGGATTGAGTTTTTATAGAAGCATTTTTAAGTTTTTCCATACCTTTTATTACTATACTGGAGTTACTTTTAAACTTTACATCCATAAAATACCTACTTTTTACTTTTATTCATGAAATGTAAAGTTGTTAAAGTTCCTAATACTCCTATTGCAATCCCAATAGCTACAAATCCTGCTGCTGTCATGATTATTACCTCCTATATTTTTAATTTTAATTGATTTTTCATTTCTTCAATTTCCTTCTCTTTTTGCTTTATTGCTTTTTTTATTCCTGATACTTGTGTTCCATAAAAATTTCCCATTTTATTTTTAAGCTCTTTTATTTCTTTAGTTACATTTTTAGAAACTGTTAATCCATACTCTTCAAGTTCCTCCCTGCTTAATGTAATTCTTTTACTTCTGCATCCATGATGATTAGGAGGAAGATATCTATTCCAAAATGGATCATCTAATGGATAAACTTTTCCATTTAAAATTTGGCATATTTCAGATGTTCTTTCATCATCTATTGCATCATACAATCCATAAGGTTTGTTCTTCTTATTAAGTTCTTGATTATAGAATGCTCCTGCATTATACGAACTCTGCATATTATTCCTATACACTAACTCTAAATACCATGGACTATCTCCTAATCCAGTTTTATCTAAAATTGTTTTACTAGCTTCTAACCAATCTTTAAGTGTTCCTCCATTACTTAAATTATCTAAAAGATTATTGTATAGAGTTCTTGTTGTTTCTAATTCCAAACTTCTTTTGATATAGAAAAATGTTTCATTCACTTTTTTAGTAACATCATCTAGATGGTCATATAGAATAGGAAATTTCTTTATAAACCAATTTATCGCTTTGCTAAATGGTAAATTAAAAGGATCTTTCTCATCAGACGAGAATTCCATCAATGGATTTTCTAATTCATCTATATAGCCTTTTAAATAAGCTATAATCATTTTTTCTTTTAGTTCAGTCAAATCAAATGAGAAACTTTCTAAATCATTTATATTTTTTATCTCTTTAAATTTTTCTTTAAGTTGCTTAGTTACAGTTTCAGTAAAATCTTTCATTCCAGTAGAAATGCTTTCTTCAAACATCAAAACTTTTTCTTTATTTTTTTCAAATAGATCATCTAGTTTTTTTTTACTGAACTCTGCTCCTATTCCGTTTGCATATATTTGTTCTGGCTTTTCTATAAGGGATTCTAGAGAGATTCCTAAATGTTCTGAAATATACTCTGCTGTAACCTTATAACCTGTACTTGATAATTTTTGCAGATTATCTAATTTCACTGTTTTAAGTTCTTCCTGCTGCTTTTCCCTTGCTATTTTCTCTTCTTCTGTAAATATTTTTTCTAATGTAAATTCAAAATCTTTAGGATTATATCCATGATATTTTGAATCTATCTCTAGCAGCTGAAACAGTGAATCTGTAACAAATTTACATATTTCTTCTACTACTTCATCAAATCCTTCTTTATGAATTTCTCCTAAACTATATGAACCTGTTCCTCCTCCATTATCTATTGTTAAGGTAGAACCTAATATATTTTGCACCAATTTTTCCTTTTCTCTGTTTTCAAGTTCTGTATATATCTTTGGATCCAAATCTGAGAGTTTTATAAATTCAACTGTTTTTCCTAAATCAAAATTTTCACTAAAAACTACAGGTACTCCAATACTTTTTTTACCATGTAAATTCTCAACATTTTTTCTAAGTTCTTCTTTCTCTTCTTCATTCATATTTATATCAAAAGGATAAACTATAATAATATCTCCATATTCTGATGCTAGCCCTCTCAATTGTTTTACATACATATCTTTATCAAGGAAAGTTTGATGGCAACATTCAAATATACTTGTTCCTTCTGGTTTTGCTGGATTCCACTTATGAATACTCAATAGAAATTTATCTCTGTTTAAAACTATTTCTTCTGTTCCTATTCTTAATTTCCATTTTTTATCTCTGTAATATATATATTCTGCTGATATAGGAATCAAAGTATCAATACTAAAATCTTTTTTATACACTATTTCAAAACAGCTATAACCATAATATCTGGCTGTTATTAAATGATTAATAATTCGATTAAACTTTATTCCTGAAAATCTTTCCTGTATCTCTTTTTCTAATTCTTTTAACTCTGTTTTTTTGGCTATTGGCACAAGCTTTCTTCCCGATACTGCTCTTTCTAATTTTTGTATTGCTGAAGCTATATCTATATCAGTCATAATTTTATTTATAACATCATTTGAAATAGTTTCAAGTGTTCCATTTTTCTCTGAAAAAAGCTGTGTTACTATAGAAGCAAACATTTCTTTTTTTATTTTAATCACCTCCCATAAATTTAAAATTTTGTAAATCTATTGTATTATTCATACACTTTTCTGCAACTCCAGTTAATGCATCTGGTCCATCATCATATTTATTTTTCCCCTCTTTCTGATAATTCAGAATAGCTTTTGCAAACTCTGGCCATCTATCCATCCAATTCTTAGGAAAATATATGTGATCCATTACCCAAGTAGCATTAGAAAGTATTCTTGCTTGCTTATTTTTAGATTGATGAAACCAAGATATCCTAGTTCTATTACTTGTATATTTTTCTTTTAATATTCTTTCTACAGCTCTTGCAAATCCTCTACCTCCATTATTACTTTCTATATCTGCTATACTTACATTATTTTCAAACTGCATTTTAGCAACTGCTGGTTCTGTAATTTCCATAGGTTCTTTAGTATAAATGACATTTAATATATATGCTTCTTTCTCATATACTCCATAGTTAATGGAGCAAAGATAATCTGATCCTGTGTCTGCTGTATCTGTATAGTTTTTAATAGTTGTAAATAGTAGATTCCCTTTTGTATCTTTTGGTAGAGTTTCATAGGTTTTTATACTGCTGTATAATCTACCTTTTAAGTCAATAGGTTCTTGCTGATAGTTAGCACTTGCTATCTCTGGTCCCATGGCTCTGATTATGCTTTTGTATGCTTTATAATTTAATACTTCATCACACAACATAGTTCCGTCATCTTGTAGAGCCTTTTTTGTTATATGTTTTACTTTTTTTCCTTCTTCTCTGTAATATTCCAATGCTCTTCCTGCAAGATCTCCACTCGACCACCTTGTCATAATGATTATCTGCTTTCTTTTCCCTTCCAACCTTGACAGCATTGTTTTTGTAAACCAATCCCAATGACTACTAAGTTTATTCTCATTGTAAGCCTCTTCAGCATTTTTGATGAGGTCATCTATTATCAACAAAGAACACCCAAATCCTGTAGCTGTACCTGTTGGAGATGTGGCAAGATAGTTATTATGTCCATTTTCTAAACTCCAAAGATTCATAGCCCCATCTCCAGATTTTATCTTTACCCCTGGAAAGATATCAGAATAGATAATTTTATCAGCATCTGCTTTCTCTTCCTGAATACTGTTTCTAACATTTTTAGAAAACATAGTTGAAAGAGTTTCATTGTATGAGCCTGTCATTATCTTTTCTTTTTGGTTTTTACCTAACACCCATTCAACAAATAGTCCCGCCGATCTTGACTTTCCCATTCTAGGAGGCAGATTAATAATAAGTACTTCATCATCTCCCTCATAGAACTCCTGCATACTATTACATAAATCTACCAAATATTTTCTATCTGTTTTATAAAAGTCTGGAGCTTTTAAATGACAATAAAAAAAGAACTCCCTTCTAGCGAGTTCTAGTTTAGCTTGTTTTATAATTTCATCATTATTTATCTTCATCTTTTATCAACTTCTTTAGTTCTTCTGTGCTAAGTCCAGCAAAAGGATTATTACCTTTTATTTCTCCACTATGTTCTACTGCTGTTTTATCTCTCCATACTCCTGGCTTTCTATTTTTCAACCAAAATATTTGTGCTGTTGTATCTGGTGCAATTAAAACTTCTTCTTCTACCATAACTATTTCTTCAAACTCTTTTAACTTCTTTCCAGCATCTGAGTATATAACTTGCTTTAATTTAACAGATTTTAATAACTTCTCTTTCCCTCCTAATGCTTTTTTTAATAGTGCATTTTCAACCTCTGTATCAACTACTTCTTTTCCCCTTTTTAAGGAGTCAGAAAAGTCAGAGTATTTATTTTTATAACTATAAAAAGTATCTTTACTAATTCCTAATTTATTCCATATTTGTTCATCAGTGAGCCCATCTCTAGCCCAACCTTCAACAAGTATTAATTTATCTTTCACATGTGTTTCCCACTTAGATTTTGCCATGAACTCACCTCCAATTTTTATGCAATAAAAAAGAGAACCATTTACTGATTCTCTTTTAATTTTTTTATTTATTAAACATTTTTCCCTTTTTTTCCAAAATCATTTTTATATTTTCTAATTTTATTTCTTTTTTATTCTCTACTGGAATTTCTAAAGCTTCTTTAGTATTTTTTTCTATATCCTCTATTCCTATGGTATCAACTTTATTTAAAATTTTATTTTTTTCTTCTGTTTGATCTTTTTTAAAATCAGCTTCACGTGGTTTTATTCTTGATATGTTCTTCCCTTGTCTTTCTAAAAAACCTTCTGGATCTTTTTCAAAAGCTCCTCCTATAAAGTAATATAAACTTTCAGGTGGAATTTCATCAAAAGCCTTAGTTGGAATATATATTTTCTTTTCTGAAATATAAAAACTATCTCCATCAATTGGTATCAACTTTGGTTTTTCACCAGTATATTTTATGTAGTTTAAAAAACCATAGTACACTTCCGCTAATACAGCTGTTTTTTTAGGGTAAGAAACTTGAATATCCTCTAAAATTAAAAGTGGATGATATTGTTCTTTTTTTGCCATCAAATTTGTAGTTCCAAATAAGTTAAATAAAATAAATATCAAAAACAATTTTTTAAATACTTTTTTCATAATATTATCCCTCCATAAGATGTAAAATAAAATATTTTCTATATTTTTATATTAACTCTTAGATAAATAAATGTCAACTTATTAAACACAGGATAATAAAACATTATCTATTTAAATATAAAAAGGCCAAAGGATTTTCTCCCTTGACCCAATTCTATATTTTACATAATATCACATGTCAATAGTGACATTCAAGGACATTGTTGGACATTTATGGACATAATTTAAAACTTTTTAATGCTTCACCATGGATTCTTGTCACTTGTCTCAAGGAATACCCCATTTTCTCTGCTATTTCTTCCCAAGTCTGATTAAGGATATATCTCAATCTTAAAACTGCTCTTTCGTTAGTATTTTCCAACTTATCTATAGCTCCACTTAATTTTATCTGAAAGTTACATAATTCATTAAGATCTTTTTCCATCTCAATAATTTTATTCATTTTATTTACTACCTCCGAATCATCCTTAATAGGTCCTCCCTGAACATTCTCTGATAACTTTATAGCCTGAAGTCCATCAAGATTGCTTTTAAGTTCTTCTAGTACTTCTTTTTTAGTTTCTATTTCTAAATTTATTCTGTATCCTTTTTTCAAGTATTCTTTCTTTGTCATTTTGTTTCACCTCATTTTGCTATTAAAAAACCCCTCAACTGAATAACCTGAGGGGTAAAATAACTATTTATTTTTAAGAGGATCTCCATCCTCATAATACCATTTTGTTGGAACTACTTCTTCTCCGTTTTTAAATTTACTTTCCCTCCATAACTGACCATCTTCATAGTATACTTTGTAATCTCCTTCTTCTTTTCCATTTATATACATTCCTTCGGCTCTTAAGTTCCCATTTTCATAATAACTCTTATATTCCCCAACAAGTTTTCCATTTCTTTCAAATCTTATCAATGATGGGTTCCCGTTTTTATGGTATACTTCCTGTTTTCCATCAGATTTTCCATTTTTAAATTTAGCTATCTCTCGCAAATTCCCATTTTCATATTTCCCTATAAATGTTCCTGTATATGGTTCATCTTCACCAATTACATAAACTTTTCCATATCTTACTTCGAATTTTGACATATCCTCAATTCTTTCTTTACTATGACTTGTTAATGTTAACAAAAACATAATTAATATTAATATAATTTTTTTCATAAATCAATCCTCCACAGATGTTATTGCTTTAATTATAACATAAAATGGCAACTATGAAAGTTATTACTCCTCAAATTATTCACTTGCCAATGTACTAAATTGCCTTTATAAGATATTTTTATTTATTCAAAATTTAATTTATTTTTTCTACAATGTTTATAACCTCTTCCAAACTTCTTACCACATAGTAGGCAGCTCCATGCTCTTTCATCAAACTTTCCATTTCTTCCTGTTCTTTGGATTGTTTCCCTTTGCTTGTTTTAACTTCTAACCCTATACACCTACTATCTTTAAGAACTAAAATATCTGGAAAACCCTTTTTAGTTCCTTTTGCTAAAGATCTCCACCTTTTCCCTACTGGGTCATAAATGGCAGTATTGTTTATTCTCTGGAAGAATAATTTCCCTTGCTTTTCTAATATCTGCAAGTAGCTTATTATCTGTGATTGGATATCACTCTCTTTCATATTCCCCTCCTAGAAAAGATATGCTATTGCTCTTCTTAATAATCCCTTTTCTCTGTTAAATTTTATTCTGTTAAGGTTTTCAAGCACTTCTCTGCACTCTTTACCTTTTAATCTGCTAGTGTCTTTTAAATCTATATTTAATTCAGCTGCTAGATTTCTAACTTCTACCCTCAAAAAATCTGTTTGACTTATAAATTTTCTTTCTCTTTTTGGTTTTGTTAATTTTTGTTGTACCATGTTTTTTCCTCCTTGTTATTTCTCGAAAAATTTTATCCTACTTTCTTTTTTCTTTCCAAATATTTTTTTAATACTATGTATAAAGTTTCTGTTCTAGCCATTACCTGTGCTATATTGTTACCGTATTTCTCTATAGCTAATTTTAAAGCCTCCTGCTCTATACATCTCTTTTCCTGTTCTGTAAGAGCTTCAAAAACCTTTTTAAGATTCTCTTTTTCCTCTATTGCCCTATCTCTCTGCTCCTTATTTTTAAGATTGCTTTCTATTGCTTCTTTTGCCTTTTTCTCTGCTTTAGTCTTTCCAGTATTATAAGCCTTTTCTTCTATAACCCAGTTTTCTTTCAAAGCCTTATATATAGCTCCTTCATTCCAGTTTTTAGCTGGAGCTATTGTTAAGACTGTTTTAATTCTTTCTAAGTCTATATGTTTAGAATAGACAAGTTCCATTATATTTTTACAAGTACCTATGCTTATTCCATGCATTTGTAAAGCAGATTTTATTTGCTTTATTTTATCTTTTTCTAAATTTTCTAAAGAACTACTACTAGGGTCTATCTTATTTATATTATCTAACTTAGTAGTAGTTTCTTTATTAGTATTCTTAATATTAGTTTTCTTCGGGGTACATCCCATGTAGGTACTACTAGGTACATCTGATGTGGGTGGTGTAGATACATCTGGTGTAGTAGGTACATCAAATGTAGGTACTTCTAATGTATCTACTTCTTTATTACTAGGTACATCCAGTGTAGGTACTTTTTCTACATTTTTTAGATAATATCTATTAGATTTACCTTTTAATTTTTCTATTACAACTAACCCTTTATCAGCTAAAGTTTTTGTATATTTTACTATTGTTCTAGTATCCTTTATCCCCAGTTCTTTAGCCAAAGTTTCTAATGCTGGATAAGCATATTCTTTTTTCCCTGTATGTCTTGCTAAACAAGCATACAGCATTTTTTCATATAAGTTTAAATCAGTTCTGTCTATTAGTGCATTATCTAGCCAAAACCAATCCTTTTCTCTTAAATCTCTCATTTTTCCCTCCTTTTGAGGAGTTGCCACGCTCCTCTCTTTTTTATTTTGTAACTGTCCACCATTCTAAAACTCCATGAGCGTGGCTTTGGAATGATGAACAGATATAAAATAAAAACTATTTCTGTGTGCTATAATATTATTAATAATTACAAACTTTGTCATTTAAACATAAAATTTATTTATACTAAGGAGCATTTTATGAAAAAAACTTTCGAAAAAAAATTAAATGATGGTTTCAGTATTGAAATTAGTTATAATTTCTTCTTAAAAAGTTCTTACGAACCTTACTGCAATATTAATTTAGTACTAAAACCTAATGGAAAATATTTTACATTAGCAGACAAGGGAATATTTTTTGATTTACCTAAAACTCAAATGTTTATTTCATATAAAAAAATTATTTATTTTAGATATGAAAAATCAATTATATAATTATCTTTAATCAGTAACTTTTACTTTAAAAACACATTTCAAGAATATTGTTGACATATTTTGTATATTTTGATAGAATAAAATTGAACTTCGTTCCATCGATGTTCTAAATTTATTTATTTTCAGATATAGACATTTCTGAAAAAATCACCTAGTTAAGCCCACACGGGCTTTTTTATTTTTCCCTCGTGTGAGGGCTCAGGAAAGATTTTTATGAAAAAATATAATATTGGGAATGGCAGAATTTGAACCTACATTTAAATTTTTATCTTTGCCTTACCACTTGACTACATTCCCACATTTAGAAATGAACAAATACAAAATAAAAAAGTGTATATACTATTTTTATTAATTAATGTATAATGATTATTATGAAGACGAAATTTCCTAAAATTAAATCTTCATTTTGCCAAGCCCACACGGGCTTTTTTATTTATTCTACTTAATTATTAATTTCATGTTATAAATATCTTTATTCAGTTAAAATCACCACTAATTCTATACTTTATTTGATTTTATTCCTTGAAAAAGTTATAATATATTCGCCAAAACACAATATAAATTTAAGGAGATTTAGTTATGAAAAAAATATTTTTCATTTTATTGGTTATAGCTATTATTTTTATTAGTTTATATAAACCTCTTGATATAGACCTTATTATTGATGGAATTTATGCTTTTGTTGATATGCTTTCAATTTTAGTATATTTTATGCTAGCCTTCTGGCTTTGGGGACAAATCTTTATTATTCATTCAAATGTAGTTTATCCCTTACTTTTTCTAATTCTAAGAAGCATATATTTTAATATTCAAATTACAGTTTTTATTTTTTCTATATTTTTATTATTTTTTGAACAAGCTTATATTTCAAAAGAATTATTAATTATATACCTAAGCATAACCAACTTTTTTCCAGTATTCAAAAATGCTGGTAATGAAGAGTATATAAAGTCCTCTATAAAATTAATAGGTTTATCAATTTTTATATTCATTGATATTTTTTCAATCAAAAGTCCTGATTTAACTTTTCAATATATTGTAAAAAATCAAGATGTTGGTATGTTTTTGCTTGGTTTATATTTCATAAAGACTTTGATTCATTCTTCTTTTTATGCAGTATTGTTTTCTTGTTTTTATATGGCTCTAAAAGATTTCTTTTATAAAGATGAAGAAATAACATACTCAAAAGTTTTTAAAAAATTTATTGAAAACATATTAAGATAGTATGCTTCTGAGTAACAATATAGAAAAAAATAAAACCACTATTAAGCCACCACTTTCTATTATTGGTTTGAATTTTTTTTTAAAAATAATTTTAGCAGTAAGTAATAAAAATATATTTATTACTAGTAAAGTAATTACTTCTTTTTTCACTTTTTATATTCCTCTCTCTCAACTAAAGGTAATGACTACCTAGAGAACATCAAATTTGAATTTTGGGACTACATAAAAAAAGTGTTTTTGTCCCAATATTTTTAACTATCATCACATATATTCTTTGCTATTATCTAGAAAAATATTTTAAATAAAACTCTCATTATTATTGTGGTTACAACTGAAACAATCGCAGAAGTGAGCGTAGGATTTCTTTTTACAAATTCATAAAGATTATCCATAAACTCACTTTCTGTGAAACTATCTATTAAATTCCTTTTCATTTTCCACTCTCTCACCTCCCTTTTTATATTTATATATTCCCCCTAAAATGTTATAATAATTTGAGACTAGCAACCTTAAGGAGGGAAATTGATTAAAAGTAAATTTATTAAAGAAAATGATATAATTTCATTAAAGCCTGAACAATTTAGAAAATTTAAAAATTTGCATATAACTCTCTATGATACTCCTATAAGTATTCCAAAAGAAAATATAGAAGAATTTTTTTTAAATAATAATAAAACAATAATAAAATGTAAAATTTCATATTCTGATAATATTGAGCTCTGCCATTCTTATGTTGAAAACTATTTTTATAATAATAAAAAAAGTGTAATTAAGTTTTCTTATATATTAAATATACAGACAGGTTACCCTGAGAATCCATATACTAGTGACTCTTTTGAATTTCTTTTTATCAATGAAGAACTTATTCTAAATATTCTAGTAAATAATTCAGAAATAAAATAAAACCAATATAATCTAGTTGTTAGTCTCTCTTCTAATATTGCTAATACACTGTTTTAATTATTGCTATAATTGCCTTATTCAAAAAATAACTTATATATTAAAACAGTAATTGCAAAAACTAGCGAGAAACTTGAAATTGCTAAGCTTATATGAACACTTTTCCTATATTGTTTAGCAGTTTCTAAATTTTCTTCTGCAATCCTCAATTTTTCTTTTGATAGTTCCTCCATTTGTTCTTCATAATTCTCCACTCTCTCACCTCCTTTCTCCCTTTTTGTATACAGTTTTAATAATTTTCAATTTTTTGTTTTATTGCGTTTTTGCAAAGAAAAAGCCAAAAAAATTATCTTTATAAAATTTTTTTTGCCTTTTCTATAATAATTTTCTTTTTAACAGGATTTTCCATTGCTAATTTTAAACCCCACCTGCTTTTATAACCTAGCATTTCAGGCAATTCTGTTTGTAATTTTATTCCTTTTAAAGCTGCAATAGCTTTTAAATCGCTATATGAATTTATTTTTATTTTAACCATAGAATTACCTCCTTTAATTTATGATAGCACTTTATTTGCAATAACGCAATATTTTTACATAAAAAATTTCACTATTCTTGACATAAACTAAAAATTAATGTATAATATAACCAAGAAACCAAGAAGTAAAAATAAAAGGAGGTTTTAAAATGTCAACTAACATTTTAGAAATGAATAAGACTATATCTATTTCATCTAAAAATCAAATAACTATTCCAAATAAACTGATGGAATTCTTAGGTTTTGGAAAGGAAGCAAAAATCAGAACTGATGGAAACTCTTTGATTATCACGCCTTTAAGGGAAGATAACTTCAATTTTTCTGATTTATTGCTCGAAGATTTGATAATGGAAGGATATGAGGGAGAAGAACTATTAAAAGAATTCAGACTAAGAACTGCTAAAATAAAACCAGCTTTAAAAGAGATAATAAAAGAAGCTGAAACAAATACTGTGACTACTAAAGATATTTTTGGAGATGATTTTTAGTGGATATAAAATATTCTCCTGCAATAGTAAAATATTTTAAAAAGATAAAAGATAAACAGTTAAAAGAAAGGTATAAAATGGCTATTGATTTAATTGTTTCAGATTATACAGTGGGAAGTCTAAAAAGTGGAGATTTAGCTGGTATATACAGTTATGATATATATTATAATAAAACCAACTATGAACTCGCCTATACACTGAAAATAGAAGATGGTGAAGTTATAATTTTTATCCTTGCTGGTACAAGAGAGAACTTTTATCAAGAATTGAAAAAATATTTGAAATAAGAGATTTACTAAAAAAGTAAATCTCTTTTTTATAAAAAAATCACACCAGTTAAAGTGTGAAATTTTGTAAAGGATTATTTTTGAGTTTGATAAGACTCTATTTTTATTTAATCACTTTCATTTCTGGGAATCTTTCTTGTTTTGTAGCTTTCAATCTTACTTTGTCTACCATATCAAAAATAAGCATATCAATGCTATCGTCTTCACATATCCTGCTCAAATCATCTTCAATTTTAATTTCTTCGTATAATTCAGCATCTATCTTTGTTTGTTCATACACCTTTTTCTCTATCATTTCTTTGAAAAGTTCGTTAGCCTCCTCTTTTGTATAATATCCTTGATTCATCTTTTTGAAAACATCAGTTATTTTATTTTTTAAGTCAGCCTTAGCTTTTAAAACTTCCCCCAAATATCTTCCATTTTTTATATAACCATACTTCTTTATTAAAAACTCTCCTAAAGATATTATCCCAATTATAAATATAAATTTTCCTCCTATAAAACTATCCAAGGTATCAAAAAAATCGTTCTTTCTATCTAAATTTTTGTCATATTTATTCATGTCATCAATAATTTGTTCTAAAATATCTTCTAAAACTTCTATTATGTTCCCTTCTATTTCATCAAAATATTCACCATACTCAGAAACATATTCTCTCATTTTATAATTTTCCCTTTTATCTTTTTTCCCTTTGTATAACAAGGAAACTTTTCTTCCTCCAAATTTTTTCAAATATTCATCCAAATCTTTAAGAACCCTAGGAACTATTTTACCTGTTCTAAATGTCAATACTTTTATTTGGTCATCAACATCTAATTCAGTTATCTTTCTTTTGGGTATACTTATATTGTATTTGCTGTAAATGTCCATATATTAACCTCCATTTTTTATTTTATAGAAATTATTTCTAATTCTTTTATAACTTTTTTTATGTTTTCAGAAAAAGACTCCAGATGAATATGGAGCTGTTTTAAAGCTGGATATGCCTTTTTTCTGCTTTCTACATCTATTATTCCTAAAATATTTATTATTTCTGTTATTTTTTCGCTGTTGAATTTTTGGATATCTATACATGCCCAAGTTATTTTACTTCTTGCCCCAGAAGTTCTTTCCAGTTTTTCATATTCAAATCGCTTTAGTTTTATTTTTCTTTCTAATTCTTCCAATTCTTTTCTTTTTTCTCTTAAATCAATAGTTACTTCCCATTTTTTTGTAACATCATCCTCTTTTGAAAGTTCTTTTTTATATAATAAAGATAAGATTTCATTTAATTTAATCTCAACATTATCGCTAAATTTATTCTTATCAGCTTGAATTCCCAAGTAATTAAGAATCGTTTTCTTATCTTCATTACTAACATCTTCTTCTTTGATAAATTTATTTAAAAATACTTTTGAAATATCTCTATTTTTTTGAATATAACCTACCATTGTACTTCTTTTAACTCCAAAATATTTTGCCATTTCTTCATTGGAATATTTTTTTGTATTTCTGTATGTTTTTAAAATATTTTTTATTTTTTCTAATTTTTCCTTATTCATTTTCCCTCCTAGAATCTTTAGAACCGTTGTGTGAATTCTAACACACTTACAGGAGAAAATCAATATAATATAGCTGTTCTTTTATCATAAAAAACGATTTATAGACCATCTTCATTACAGTATAAAAAAACTGTAATTTTTACACTCCCGTCTTTTTCAACTGTTTCTCTGGTTATTTCATCCCCTTCACAATCTTTCTTATATATTCCAGTAAATTGAGTCTCTATAAATTTCTTAGTTCTCTTAATTGCTCTAAAATTTTTATATCTATATCTAAATCATATTCATAATCTTCTATATTCTCATCATACATAAGCTCAGAAGTAAATATATTAGCCTCAATCTCTATTTTAGTTGTATATTTGGGGAATAAATCATAATCTTTCAATGCTTGCATTTCTCGTGAATCATGTAAAATTGCATGTCCTAATTCATGAACTAAAACAATCGTTTGAGAAAATTTGGTTAAATTCTCATTTATTATTATAAATTTATTTGTTAAAGTTTTTTTGTAAATCCCTTTCACATTTCCTAAATCCATATAAAAAATTTCTATATTCAAATATTTACATAATTTATATGGATTGCTTGTTCCATATTTTTTTATTAAATTTTTTACCCTCTTTTTTATATTTTTCATAGGCCTCACATGCTAATTTTTTGATTTCAAATCTTCTTTATTCTTTTTTTTATATTTTTCTTTATTTATTTCTTTACTTCTGAAAAATATTTCATTTAATGCCAACATTAATTTTTGTTTATCTTCTTCTTCTATCCTTTCATCATTGAAAAACATAACTGCTTCATTCATAGCTTTTTCATATTGTGTCATTCCTTTTTTATCAAGCCCATCAATTCTTTTGTCATCTGGATCTATATACCCTAACTCTTTAAAAACGGAAACATAATTTATATTATTAGCTTTACATAATGCTCTTAAATATGCAGCATTCATATTTTTTACAGTTCCATTTTCATATCTTGAAATATTACTACTATCTAGTTCTATATTAAAATCTTTTTTTAAAATCAATTGAATATCTTCTAAACTATACCCCAATTCTTTTCGCTTAGTTTTCAATAAATTCCCAATTTCTTTATTTTTTTCATTCATAGTACTCCTCCTCATTATTATACATAATTATATTTCAAAATTTGCGAAAACACAAAAAAAGTTATTGCGTTATTGCATTTTAAATGTTATAATAAATTATAAAATAAAAGTCTAAGAGATAAAATACCTCTAAAACTAATATTTTTTTAAAAAATTTGTTGCGTTGTTGCAAAATTATTAAGAGATTAAAAAGAGGAGGAGAATATGTGGATATGTAAGAAATGTGGTAGCAAAATAACTGGTGATGTTTCTGGAACTATTGATAATGGTTGGGGATATCCTGATAAAGATGGTTGTATAAGTATATTAGATGATTATAGCTTAGACTATGCCATTGACCATTTTGTTTGTTCAGAATGTGGAGCTGAAAGTAAAAACTTAGAAGAAATAGCAGTTTGGGAGGACTAAAAAAAGCCCCGAAGGGCTGAGGTAGACTAGAGGACTAATATGATTACAATAACAGCCACAAATACAATTAAGAGAACAGCTGTTAGAGTCCCTCCCTCAATCTGATTGTGATTGAAATTGAATTCAAATTTAATCATAGTGAACCTCCTTGTGATATGTAGTCTTCTACTCACGAGAAAAGCGACTAACTCCTGAGTATGAAATAAGCCCCCATTACTGAGAGCTTATATCATCGCTTTTCTACATATCACAAGTGCCCCTAAGGGACTTTCAAATATATTATACCATAATTTATCAAAAAGTCAAAAAAAGCAAAAGCTCTCTTTCGAGAGCTAATGCCTGTTAAATGCTATCTACACGCCTTTTTAAGGAAGTGGGCGCTTCCTTAAAAGTATTATAACATAAAATCTTTATATATTGCAAGGGGTGAGAAATGAATATTTCCAAAATTGCATGGTACTTGGTACCTATTCCACTAATAATTAAATTTATCTTATACATTACAGAAGCTTAACAGGAGGCTTTTATGAAAATAGACAATAATTTATATAAAACATTTTTAGAAGTGCTTAATATAGAAAACTACAAAGGCGGAGAGTGTGAAACATCATATTCTTAGAATTTTTAATAGTAATAATGGGGATTTATTCATTAGTAGCTTATGTAGCTATAAAAATAATAGAAAAGAGGTAAATGTGAAAATATCTAATTTTATAACTTTATTTGAAAAAGCTTTAAAAGAACATGGAGATATAGAAGTAGATAATCTATATATCTCTAAAGATGGAAAAACAAGGTTACATGACAATATAACAGGAGTTGAGTATATTCCAAATAAAAATATTCTAAGCTTTGTGGTAGATAAAACATCTAAAAAAAGAAAATTAAAGAAAGTTGATATACAGACTATCTTTAAAAGTAATACTACAGGATTAGCAAAAAGAGAAGGCTATATAGTTAATAAAAAATTATTTTCGGAGGGAGAAAATGAAAAAACTTGCTGAATTACTTAATTTAAAAAATGAACTTGGAATAAAAGGAAAATTACAACTGGATATTACAGAAAGTGGAAGCTGTTATATCTTGGAAATTGAAAATTATGAATGGATAGAATTTAAAGATAAAGACATTATCCAAATAGCTATAAATGATCTAAAAGAAGAGCTTGAAGAAAAGAAAACAGAAAACCTTAAAACAATAGATTACATAGAAAAAAGGATAGCATAATTAAATTTTTATAGGTTTTCCAATAAAAAAATTGGAGGACTTATTAAAAATTTAAAGAGAGGTGTTTATAAATGACAGTTAAAGAATTGAAAGAGAAAGCTAAACGAATGGGTTTAAGTGGTTATAGTCAATTAAGAAAAGCAGAATTAGAAAAGTTTATTGAAGATAATACTCTTCATAATTCAGAAATCCTTTTTACTGGTGAGTGTAGTGGTGATGGAGAATGGTTAAATCATAGAAAAATAGGAGCAACAGAAACTTCAATACTAGTAGTTGACAATGCTTTTAAAAATGGATTAATAAACAGACCAGATAAATATAACTCTCCATATTTAATATATCTTGAAAGAAAAGGATTATATAAAAGAGATATTTCTTTCGCTTCACAGGTAGCTATGGAATTTGGACACTATGCAGAGGACTTTATAATTGCACATCTTCCAGCACTATTCAAAAATGAATTCAATATAGAAGTACAGGAAACAAAAAAAGGTAATCAGGTAGTAGGAAATAAAGATTTTCCTTTATGGAGCTGCACACCTGATAGCTGGGTAAAAATAGAGAATGAATGGTATCCAGTAGAACTAAAAACAGGAAACAGCGTCACTTCTTATGAATGGGAAAGAGAAGAAGTTCCAGATAAATATTTTGCACAGGTTCAGCAGCAACTAGCAGTACTTGGGAAAGAAAAAGGTTATCTTGTTGGATTTGTGGACAACAGATTCACTAGAGTATATGAAATAACAAAAGATAAAAAACTTGTAGATATAGCCTACCAGCTAACAGAGAAGTTTCAAAAATGTTTAGATAAAAATATAGAGCCTGAATTAAATGGGTGTGAAGCTGAATGTGAGTTCCTAAAACAAGAATTTAAAGGTTTCGGAAATCCACTTGAGCAAACACCTATACTAGATATTAGCAACAGCGCTTTGAATGATTATACATCCTTGATAGATACTAAAAAAATGACAGCAGAAGAGCTGAAAGAAATAGAAGAGGATATGAAACCTTTTACAGCAAAGATACAAAAGAAAATGTTAGAACTGGAAACAGAAACATTAATTATAAACGGATCCCATCTGGCTACTTGGAAGATAGACAGCAGAGGTTACAAAAGATTTACTTTCAAGGAACTACCAGAGGATAAAAAAATAAGAGAGGTGGCATAAAAATATGGCAACAGCTAAAAACAAACTAGCAACACTAGATAACACAAGTAATACAGGAGTTCCAGCACTTAAAAGTATGCTGGCAACTCAAGCTATTAAGAAGCAGATTAAATCCCTGCTTGGAGAAAGAGCAGGGCACTTTATGATGGCAATAGTACAGGTAGTGGAGGGAACACCTCAACTTCAACAGGCAGACCCTCAAAGCATTATCAATGCTGCTATTGCTTCAGCAGTTCTCAACTTACCAATAGAAAAGAATCTAGGGTTTGCCTATATAGTTCCCTACAATGATAGAGAAAGAGGAATGATAGCGCAGTTCCAGATGGGGTATAAGGGATATATTCAGTTAGCTCTTAGAAGTGGAGAATATAAGTTCATCAATGCAGTACAAGTCAAAGAGGGGGAGCTACAAGGGTATAACCTTCTTACAGGAGAACTTCAACTTGAATTTATAGATGACATTGATAAGAGGGAAGAGGCTAGAACTATTGGTTATGCTTCTTATATAGAATTTAATAATGGATTTAGGAATACTCTTTTTATGACAGAGGCACAGGTTAAAAATCATGCTAAAAAATATAGTCAGTCATACCAATATGATTTAAGTAAAGGAAAGAAAAATTCTAATTGGAGCAAGAACTTTGAGGCTATGGCATTAAAAACAGTTCTCAAATTAAATTTAAGCAAGTATGGAGCTTTATCAGTGGAAGTACAGAAGGCTCTACAAACTGATGGGCTGGTAGTTGACGAGATAGAAGAAGATGGAACTATTATCGGAGAATTTACAGATAATACAGGAGATACAGTTGAGATTATAAGTGATATTCCAGCCACTGATGAAGATAGAACAGCTTTATTGAAACAAGCTACTCCTTTAAATATAAACCTTGTGGAAGTTGTTAAAAAAGAACTGAAAATTGACTTTGACAAGATGTCAAAAACACAAGCAAAAGAAATTGAAGAATATATAGACACTAAACTTGAAGAAAAAATGTAAATTCAAAATAATAAGGGATTGGGTACTTTCCTTTCCCTTACCTAAAGGTGATTTATGAAAGAGAGAAAATCAGGAATAACTTATAAAAAATCTAGTAGAAAAAGAATAAAGAAAATGGCTGAACTGGAAAGGCTATGTCGGATTGATTGGAGAATTGACAATAATACTCTAATAAAAAAACTTAGTATTTCCAAAACAGAATTTTATAGAAATTTTAAGAAAAAAGCTGATGAATTAAGAAAAATAAATAGTAAAGAATCTTTATTTAATCTTTCCCAATTTTATTAAAAATGGGAAAATAACAATTAATTCAGAAAAGGAGAATACAATGCCTATTTTAAGATTAAGTAATAAAGAATACAATGTAACTCTTTTAGATAAAAATAATAATCCTTTTTTCCTAACTAAAGAAAAAGAAAAAACAACATTAGATAATATTTTAAGCAACATTTCTAAAACTATTGACAATAAAACTGATATAGAAACTATAAGAGCTATTCTTTATAAACACTTAAAGAATACTAAAATAAAATTTAATAATATCAAGTTAAGAGAAATTTAAGGGGGAGGATATGAAAATAAAAAAATATGGAAATATCTATAATAATTATTTAGGGATTAGACTAAATTTTTGGGAATGGATAAGAAGGAGACTTAAATGAAAAGAATTTTAATAGCAAGTAATGGAGAAAAAATATTTATGATAGAAAAAGAAAATCAAACACTAATAAATATAGGAAAAACAATTAATAGATTACCCTTTAACATAGAGCAAACAATAAATTATTTAAGAATAATTGGAATAATAAAATAAATTAAAAAAATGAACATTGGCAAGTGAATAATACTGAGGATTCCCTAAACTTTATTTGGGAGTTGGTAGAGTATAATAAAAAACCCTTGACAATTACGTGACTAATATATATAATTAAGTTAGTCTCGTAAGAAGGAGAAACAATATGGAAAAAAGAGATTTGAATATTTCTTTTTACAAAGCTGGTAATGGTGGAATTTCTACAAGAATTAATCTTCCTAAAAAATGGGTTGAAAAGATAGGAGTTTCTAATGAAGAAAGAGGAATAGAATTAATTCTTGATGAAGAAAAACAAACTATTACTATAATGAAAAAGAAATAAAAAAATCTCCTGTTAGTTCCCTTACGAGTTCCAACAGGAGTAGCTATGTAGTACATAACCGTGACAAGTATATTGTACTACACTAACTCCAAAAATACAAGTTTTAGGAGGGAAAAATATGTTAAATGATGATGCAAAAATGGTGATTGAATTTATTGATGGATGCAGAGGAACTCTTATGATTAAAGATGACTTGCATATTAAAATGGAATTTATGTATAGTGTTCTTCATAAGGTAGAAACTGCAATCAAAACGTTACCAAATGGGGAAGAACTATATTTAGAATTAGAAGATGCTGTGATAGACACTATTAATCTTGCTAAAGATACTTATTTTGAATATGGGGATAATTTTGCTCAAGTCAGAGAAAGCAGATTTTTTAGAAAAGTAAATGAGGAGGTATCGTAGTATGAATGAACTAATTACAATCAAAAATGTAAGAGGATATGCTGATGAAAAAGGAACTGTATATCTTAATTTAGAAGATGTGGCAAGAGGGTTAGGATTTGAAAGAGAAAAAAACGGGAAAATGTATGTAATGTGGGATAGAGTTAATAAATATCTTGAAGAATTATCTTTCCACACAAGTGTGGAAAGCAATTTTATTCCAGAGAATGTATTTTATAAACTTTGTATGAAAGCTAACAATGAAGTAGCTAGAAAATTTCAAGATTTAGTATGTGATGAAATACTTCCATCTATCAGAAAGAATGGAATGTATGTAGTAGATAACTTACTGGATAATCCAGATTTAGCAATACAAGCTTTTACAAAGCTGAAAGAAGAAAGAGAGAAAAGAAAAGAATTAGAAATAGTATTAAAAGAGAATAAACCAAAAGTTATTTTTGCAGAGGCAGTAGAAGCTTCTAAAACTTCTATTTTGATTGGAGAATTAGCTAAATTATTAAAACAAAATGGGCATGATATAGGACAAAAAAGATTATTCTCTTGGTTAAGAGAACAAGGATTTTTAATTAAAAGGGAAGGATCAGAATATAATATGCCTACTCAAAAATCAATGGATTTAGGACTATTTGAAATTAAAGAGACTGCTATAACTCATTCAGATGGGCATATAACAGTAAATAAAACACCTAAAGTAACTGGAAAAGGACAAATATACTTTATGAACAAGTTTAAAACAGCAGCATAATAAATCAATCCTCAGTATTAATTTACTGGGGATTTTTTTATAGGAGGAAAATTTATGATTATAAGAGATAAAAAAACTTTAACAGAAAAAGAACTGCTGGAATTACAAAATAGTATAAAAAAACTATATGATATGCAAGAAGGGGAACAATGAAAGAAACAAAAAAGGCAATAGCATATTTTAGAGTAAGTACAGATATGCAAAGAGACGACCTCTCCCTTGAAACACAAGAAAAGGGAGGGGAGATCTTTGCAAGAGATAATGGTATTGAAATAGTAAAGAAATTTACTGATGTTATGTCTGGAGGAAACAGAAATAGAAAGGGATTTCTTGAAGCTCAAAAATATTTAGAAGATCATAAAAATGAAATAGATTATTTTATAGCTTATGATGTTAGTAGAATAGCAAGAGATGCCTTTGCTTTCCTTTCCCTCTTCAATAAATTAAATATATTGGGAGTAAAGTTGAAATTAATAAATAATCCTAATTTGGATAGTGACAGCCCTATGGGAAAGTTGATTTTAACTATATTAGCTGCTATCTTTGAGTTTTTCCGATTTGATAATGCAGATAGAGTAAGAGATAATATGATTATAAGAGTTAAAGAAGGAAAGAGAATGAACAATGCACCCTTTGCTTATAGAATGATAAATAAAAAAATGGTAGTAGTTCCTGAAGAGGCAGAGTTAATAAAATTTATCTATAATGAATATTTAAAAGGACATGGAATAGTAGCTCTTGAAAGAATGACTGGCAAGGATAGAAGCACCATAAAGCAATGGTTAAATAATAAAGTTTATGCTGGATATAATGTATTCGGTGCTAGAAAAATGAATAAAACTACTTTTAAGCCCATGAAAAACCCAGATACAAATAAAATTGTAGAAGCGAAAGGAGACTGGGAACCTATAATTGATATAGAAACATGGGAAAAAGTAGCAGCTAGAATGAATAATAATAGAGAATTTAGAATAAGGAATGTTGAAAAAACTTCTTATTTATTATCAGGTCTTTTATTCCATACTTGTGGTTCTAAATTTAGAGGAAATGCAGGGAGAAAAGGTACTTACTATTATAGATGTATTGGCTGCAACAAAAGTATAAAAACAGATACTATAGATGAAAAAGTTCTTAATGAGCTGTTTAATAATGAGTTCTTAAAAGAATTGAATAAAAGTACAGGAAAAGTGGAAAATAAGAAAGAAAAAGAATTGATAAAATTAAAAAACTATAAAATTTCTCTAAAAAATAAAGAAAAGAAATTGATAGATTTATATACAGAAGATTTAATCTCCAAAGATGAATATATAAATAGAAAGAATGAAATCAAAAATTCTATAATAAATACAGAGGCAGAATTAATCCTATTAGAAAATGAAAAGGAAGAAAAGAAACAAAATATTGACTTTGCTAAAATGTTTATAGCTGCACTTAGTAATTTAAAAAATGCAGAGAGTAAGCAAGAAGCTAACAAAATTCTAAAAATGATAATAAAAAAGATAGAAATAGATGATAATAAAGAAGTTTTTATTTATCTTAATTTTTAAAAAAGGTTGAAAGATTCATATTTCTTTCAACCTTTTTATATTTTTCTTATTAATCTTTTCCTTTTAATAAATTCTTAAAAATTATAGTTGAATCTAAACATTTTTCCTTTAATAATTTTCCATCTAAATAAAATAATTTATAAAAATTAAAATCCTTTCTATCTTTTTTATTACATTCCTCTGCAATAATTTCAATTATTTTATTTTTTATTTTTTCATCTATTTTTAAACCAAATATAATCCCATTTAAACATTCAAATTTATACTTTAAATTTCTTTTCTCTGCACTATCATATTCAGAAATCATATTGTTTAGAATCAGTCTTTTTTCTGCTTCATGTTCCCAATCTTTAGTTTTACATATAGACATTTTTCAAAAATTTTCCAATACTCCTTTCTCCACTCATCTGAATAATTATAAAATTGACTAGCTTTTTTATTATCAACTAAAAAAATGCTCATTTGGAGAGGATTTAATTTTCCTAATTGCTCAAAAAAATTAAATTCTGGAAATGTATCAATATCACTATAAGTAATTTTTTTAAATTCAAAATTAACATAATCATAAATCTTTCCAGAAATAGAAGAAACCCCTATTTCCTTATAAAGTTCTATATATTCTTTATCTCCTATTATTTTAGGATTAAATTCTAAACAAACTCCTCTATAAGAATTTGCATAATATCCCCACATAGCATTATTATCAAATCTTTCTGTAAAGCAAGAAACATAGCGTTCAGGATAAGTTAAACATTTTATTTGTTTTACATATTCTGTTGGAAAGTCCATTGATAGAAATTTCATTTTAAATGGTAATTCTTTTTCCTTTATTAATTGTGATTTCGTTACTTCAATTACTTCAATCATTTCGTTAAAATGATCTTTTTCTTGTGAAGTGCTTTTATTAAAAAGAAATTTAAATCTCTCATAATAGTCACTTTCACTAAAATTATCAACATTTTTATAACTAATTCCTAAGTAATCCTTAAAAAAACTGAAAGCAGTATTATGAACCGAACTTAATATAAAACTTAATTCTTTTTCATTTATTTTAGGATTAAATTCTGTTAAAAGTCTTACAAAGGCTTTTATAATAGGAGTTTCTATAAATTTTGTACTAATATCAACTAATTGTTTTGCATATTTTTCATTAAAACCAGTTATCTCACAAAAATCTTCACAATTTGGATCAGCCATAAAAATACCTAGTTTCTTTATATCATTCTCTTCATCACTTAGTTTACACATAAAAACAGCATTTTCTAAATTTAAAATATAATGTTTAAAAAGACCTTTCCAAGCAATTTCATCTCCTTGCCATCTTATTTTCATATGTGTTTCTCCATAATCATTAAAGTCTTCTAATTTTGAAAAATATATAGTCTGATTTCTTAATTCCTCAAATAAATATGGTTCTTTTGTTTCAGAATTTATTGAGTCTATGCTTCTAAATCTATATAACATATCCAGTTACTGAAAATTTATAATATTATTATAAAATATTTATTTAATCCATTTATAAAAATAATTATTTTAAGTTAATTCTCTAGATTTAAATTTTCAACCTTAAAATTATTTTTTCTAACTTAATAATATTATTGATTTTCTAGTAATTTCCCCTCCTTTTAAATACATTTTTGCTATTAAAAATTTCATTTTAATTTTTATAATTAACATTATATTATTTATTTTTTAAAAAAACAATAGTTTATACAAATAAGCAAATTTTTATCTATTTTCTAATTAAAAAAGACCAATAAGTTATAAGCTCATTGGTCTTTTCTTCTATAATAAATTAAAGTTCATTTACTGTTTTTTTCCAAGCTCCCAATATAAAGGCTGTAACCAATGATCCTATAACTACTGACATAAGATACATTACTGGATTTGTAACTACTGGGAAAACAAATATTCCACCATGTGGTGCTGGTAATAATACTCCAAAGAACATTGAAAGTCCTCCAGCGATTGCTGCTCCTATTACGCTTGCAGGGATAACTCTTATTGGGTCAGAGGCTGCAAATGGAATTGCACCTTCTGTAATAAATGATAATCCCATGATATAACAAACTTTTCCTGCTTCTCTTTCATCTTTAGTGAATTTATTTCTAAAGAATGTAGTTGCCAAAGCTATTCCTAAAGGCGGTACCATACCTCCTGCCATTACAGCAGCATGAGGTGCATAGTTTCCAGCCGCTATCATGGCGATTCCAAAAGTGAAGCTCGATTTATTTACTGGACCTCCCATATCCACTGCCATCATTCCTGCTAATACAGCTCCTAGTAGAATAAGGTTTCCTGTTCCTAGAGTTTCAAGGAAATTAGTAACTCCTGTATTTAATGCTGCAATTGGATCAATAATTACTCCATACATCAAAGCACCAGTGATAAATATACCAAACAACGGATAAAGAAGTACTGGCTTAATCCCTTCAAGGCTGTTAGGAAGTTTATTAAATACTTTTTTCAATAACACAACTGTGTAACCACCAAGGAATCCACCTATAAGTCCACCTAAGAATCCTCCGCCATTATTTAGAGAGATAAGTCCTCCTACCATTGCTGGGGCAAATCCTGGTCTGTCAGCTATACTCATTCCTATAAATCCAGCCATTACTGGTACCATTAAGAAGAATGCATTTCCTCCACCTATATCACTTAACATTTTTGCTAAAGGATTAAATGATGGATCATTTGGATCTCCAGCATGTATACCAAACATGAATGAAAGTGCAATTAATATTCCTCCACCTACAACGAATGGAAGCATATTTGAAACTCCTGACATTATATGTTTATAGAATCCACTTTTTTCTTTTCTTGTCGAAGATGAAGTTTTCTCTCCCTCTGCTGAATAGATAGGAGCATTTTGAGCTACTGCATTTTTTATTAACTTTTCAGGATTTTTTATCCCTTCTTTTACAGGAACAATCTCAACGTGTTTTCCTGCAAATCTGTCCATTTCAACATTTTTATCTGCTGCTACTATTATTCCTTTTGCATTTTTTATCTCTTCATCTGTAAGTTCATTTTTAACTCCAGTAGAACCATTTGTTTCAACTTTAATATTTACTCCCATAGCAAGAGCTTTTTTGATAAGAGCATCAGCTGCCATATATGTATGAGCTATTCCTGTAGGGCAAGCTGTTACAGCAAGTACATCTGGCATTCCAGTATCTCTTGTATCATGTTTTTCTTCTTCTTTTTCCATATCTGCTGATAATATTTCTATTACCTCTTTAGGCGAAGCTGCTTTTAAAAGATTTTCTCTTACATCATCATCTAATAATGTAGTTGTAAGTTTTGAAAGTACTTCTATGTGAGTATCAGAAGCATTTGCTGGAGCTGCTATCATAAAGAATAATTTTGAAGGCTCTCCATCTAAAGATTCATAATCCACTCCTGCTTTAGATAATCCAAAAGCAATACTTGGAATTTTTACTGCACTTGTTTTGGCATGAGGAATTGCTATTCCTTCTTCCAGTCCAGTTGAACTCTGTGCTTCTCTTTTCAATATCTCTTTTTTATATTCTTCTTTATCATTAAGTTTTCCTGCTGCATATAAGATTTCTACCAGTTCATCAATAATTTCACTTTTAGTCGTCCCTTTTAAGTTAAGGTTTATACAATTTTCTGAAAGCATATTGTTTATCATAGTTTGTCCCCCTTATTTAATTTTTTCAATTTTAATATCTTTTAATAAGTTTTCCATAGTTTCCAATGTTGTCAACCCTTCAGAAAATGCAGTGGCACTTCCTGATGCTATCCCATATTTATATGAATCTTCTATTGAATTTCCACCTGTTATACCATAGATAATTCCTGCTACCATTGAATCCCCTGCTCCTACTGAACTTACAAGTTTTCCTGTAGGTGCATTTCCTAAATATACTCCCCTTTCACTAATCAGCATAGATCCGTCTTTACCCATAGAGACAATGACATTTTCACTTCCCATACCTCTTAATTTTTCTCCAGCTTCTACTATTTCTTCTATTGTTTCAAGCTCTTTTCCAAAAAATTCTGAAAGTTCATTTTTATTTGGCTTTGTGAGATACACTCCAGCCTCAAGAGAATATTTAAAAGGCTCATCTCTTGTATCAAGTATTACTTTTACTCCCTCTGGTACTTTTGAAATCATATCTCTGTATATTTCATTTCCCATAGTCTTAGGTACACTTCCTGAAAGGACTAATACATCTCCAGCTTTTATATCCTTTATGCTTTCTAGCAGTTCTTTCTTGTTTTCTTCTGTAATCACAGGAGATTTCCCTGATATTTCACTTTCTTTTTCTTCAGTTTTCATTTTTATATTTATTCTTGTATTCTCTGCAAGCTCTACAAAATTTCCTTTTACACCATAGTTTTTCAGGCTGTTTTTTATATAGTCCCCAGTGAATCCGCCTACAAATCCAAGTGCTATACTTTCTCTTCCAAAGTTTTTCAAAACTTTGGATACATTTATCCCTTTTCCTCCAGCTAAAGTATAGCTGTCTTTAAGCGAATTTAGTTCTCCTTCTATAAATCTGTCCATCACAATATAGTAATCTATAGCAGGATTTAAAGTTACTGTGTAGATCATTTTAATCCTCCTTTTTCCTCATGTTTTTCTCAAGCTCTGTTGGAATTTTTCCATTTGTTATCAGTACTCCTTCATCTAAAGAAGCAAAATTTATAAAGCTATTAGCTTTAAATTTCGATTCATCACAGATGAAATATACTTCTTTTCCTCTTTTTATAGCTTCACTTTTCACTATTACTTCCTCTGGATCTGGGGTAGAATATCCATCTAATGTTATTCCATTAGCTCCTATAAAGGAAATATCAAAGTTATAGCTTTTAAGTGCCATCACTGCTGTAGCCCCTACAGTTGCACCTGTTTTTATTTTTACTTTTCCACCTATGAGGTATGTTTCTATTCCAAATTTTGCAAGTTTCTCCATATGTGTAAATCCATTTGTAACTACTTTTATATCTTTTTTATCTTCCAGATACTTAATCATACACTCTGCTGTACTTCCTGCATCTAAAAATATTATATCTCCATTTTTTACATGAGAGGCTGCTTCTTTTCCTATCTTATTTTTCTCTTCAGAAAATACCATTTTCTTATATATGATATCCTCTTCTTTATTTTCTATTAAGACAGCTCCTCCATGTACTCTTCTGATCTTCCCTTTTTCTTCAAGAAAGTTAAGGTCTCTACGAACTGTTGCTTCTGATACATCCATTTCTTCTACCAATTCATTCAGTTTTATATTCTTTTTATTCTTAATTAGTTCTAAAATCAGATTATATCTTTCAATATTAAGCATTTTATTCCCCCTTTCTTCTTCTTGATTTTATAGTATCACTCTTTTTATAAAAAATCAATCATTTTCTTTCAAAATATTTTAAAATATTTCACAATATTTTTACATCTTCTTTCAAATTACTTCAAAATCATAATTACCGCTTTTATAGTATACGAAAAAATCATAAAGTCTTATTTCAAAACATTTATTCTCTTTCATTTTTTAACTCTCTTTATATGTTTATTCTAATTTTACATTCATTTTCCTTCATTTTTTAATTTTTCTTTCAAATTCAATCACAGACGAAGAAAAATAATATTCTTATTTACTAGAGTTATTTATTTTGTTATAATCCAGTGTATAGACAGATATTCTAACCTTTGGAGGTAAAGAAATGAAAAAGATTTTTACAATCCTTATTCTATTAATTGTAATTACAGGATGTGGGAAGGAAAAGCAATCAAGTGATACAATTCGTTGGATCAATGGAACTTATGCTATGCTTACAACAGTAAATCGTGGAGACATAGAAAAAGTTGGAGGTTATGACAAAACTCCTGATAATACTAAGGCAATTCAAAAACTTTTAGTGGATTGGTGGAGAATAAATAATCGTAAAGATGCTGATAAGACTCTGAACTGGCTTTTACAAGAAGGACATAGAAATGAGTTTTTAGCTACTTATCATGAATATAAGCTGGAAACTTTTGATCGTACTGCTTTTGAGAAAGTTATTAGCGGACTTCCTAAAAATGATAAAGTATATTTCATTCTTCTTTTTGATTCTTATGAGAAGTATGGAGAAAATGCAATAGCTGCCTGGGATCTCTGCCGTGCTGTACAACTTTTAGGTTTTTACTATATTGCAGGATATTATACTTATGAAGAGTCTCTTGATAAATCTTTGGAAATAGCTAAAGAGATACAAGCTACTTACCCTTCATGGGAAGACATGTGTAAAAGTTATCTTTATGGTTATCAATATTGGAATGATGATGATATAAATGATAATGAATCTGCCAGCTATAAAAGAGCTCAAGTATATGAAAAAGTCAAAAATATGAAAAACTCTCCATATAATTTAAAATGGAATACTGAATTGAAAAAAGAATGGTAAAAAAGAGAGGATAGCTTAAAAGAAAAATATAGTTTTAGAACTTCCAATTTCTAAAACTTATACTATCCTTTTATTATCCTCTTTACTTTATAATTGATTATATTTTTTTGAACATCCCTTAGCTTTCTCTACTGGATATTTCTCTTCATTAAGTTTCATTTTTTCTTCCACTGCATCCAGCAAGTCTATTCCCATTTTATCACTCATTAAAAGAAGATAAACTGCTACATCGGCCATTTCATATTTTATGTCCTGATAGTTATTTTTCTCAGCTTCAGAACTACTCTTCCATTGAAAGCACTCTAACAATTCAGCTGCCTCAATAGAAAGAGATATTGCCAAATCTTTAGGATTATGAAACTGGCTCCAATCTCTGTCATCTCTGAATTTTTTTACAAGTTCATTTATTCTGTCAAATTTTTCCATCTGCATTCACCTCTCAAAGATTAGAATATCAAAATTCATAAAAAAATGCAATGAAAATTAAACTTTTAAAAGTATTTTATACTGTTCTGCAAAATTCATGAGAACCTCTTTATTGTTATTTGCAGGGTCTTCCAATACTTTTCCTAAAAGGTATTTTAAAGTTTCCCCAATATCTTTTCCCTCTGTTATTCCTATTCCTATCATATCATTTCCATTTACTGCTAGATCTTTCATAGATACAGGTTCATTATTATTACAGATTTCATGATATGCAATCTTTAATTTATCCAGAGCAGTAAAATCAAATGGAGGTTTATGAGCTACTCTGTCTGCTTCCATTAATTTAAAAAGTTTAGGCATATTTTCATGTCCTATTTTATCAATCAATTTCTTGCAGTATCTTTTATTGCTGTTCTTTGAATTATTCAAATGATTGGCAATCAATAGAGTTACATTTTTTATAATTTTATTGGTATATTTCATCCTTGTAAGTATTTTTTCAGCCATAAAAGCACTTTCCTGTTCATGCCCATAAAAATGCCCTATTCCATTCTTTACAGTATAGGTTTCAGGTTTCCCTATATCATGGAGCAGAGCTGCCAGTCTCAGCTCTATATCTCCCTCAATTGAAGCTGTTGCCTTTTTAATATGTTCGTCTAAAGTTAGATTGTGATGTGGATTTCTTTGATTGAATTTCCTTGTCTTTGTCCATTCAGGTATGAGATATTCAAGGATTCCTGTTTCTTCAAGAAGTTCTATTGCTATATCAGCAGCATCAGCTGTTATTATTTTACTGAATTCCTCTCTCATTCTTTCCATAGAGAGTTTTTTTACAAGGGGAATATATGGCTGAAGCTGTTCTATATCATTTTTATTATTCAAATCCTTTGTTACAAGAAATCTTATAAATCTCATGATTCTCAAAGGATCTTCTTTTATACGTTCTGAAGCTTCTCCTACAAAACGAAGATTTCTATTCATTATATCTTCTACAGCATGCTCAGCACATCTATAATTTTCACCATCAAAAGCTATGGCATTAATAGTGAAGTCTCTTCTTTTCAAATCCTCCATTATATCATCTGTAAACTCTATTTCCTGCTCTCTTCTATCCTCTGGCGTCCCTATATCTTTTCTGTATTTAGCTATTTCATAATGTATTCCTTTATACTTTACCTGAATTATTCCAAAAGCCTTTCCAATCTCTTTTGGATGGAACTCCTTAAATATCTCCAAAAGTTTTTCATATGACAGGTTTGTTACAAAATCACAATCTTTTGGTTTCAGTCCCAGAAGAGAGTCTCTCACATACCCTCCAACTACATAACCTTCTCCATGCTTTTGAATGATATCAAGAATATATTTTTCGTTCTCTCCAAGTTCTATTTTTTTTAATTTTTCCATATATCATTCTCCTTTGAGCAGAAAATTCTTGTATATTTCTATTACAAACTTTTCTATAGCTTCTATATCAGCCTTTTCAGGTATTACAATCAATTCAGGAGTATTCTCAAAATTTTTAAGCCTTTTCTCCAGTACTTCTACCAGTTCAACTACTTCCTCAAATTTCATTTCTCCCTTTTTTATCTTCATTATTAAATCTTTTTCCTGTAAAGGATATACCAGATTTCCAGTGGTTATTATCTCTATCGCTTCCAGTAAAAGCCTTACAAGATGCGAAGCATACTTAGTATCATATCCTGATAATTTTATAAGCTCCTGTCTGTTGCTGCTCTCTTTTATTATTTTTTCTATAACTTCACAGGCATTTTTAAGATTGAGATTAGAATTAATATTATATTCTCCTATTCTGTAAACATCTCCTTTTGCATCTCTCTGAATAAAGTTTTTTTCAAAATTTTTCTCCTCCCTCATTTTTGGCAGAAAAATTTTATCCGATCCATATTTTTCTATCATCTCTTTTATAAAATCTCTAGCTGGATACAGCTTTTCAAGGTTTTCTTTTTTTACATAAAGTTTATGTTTTTGTGAGTTTGCAAAACCTGAAAATTTCTCTATCAGTTTTTGTGAGAGAAAAAGATGCCTGTTCTCCAGCAGTTTTCTTCCATATTCATTTATATATATGATGCTATCTTCATCTACAAAGAGAAGTTCTATTATATTAGGATTATTTCCAGCTGCCAGTGTAACAAATCTTTTCAGTTCATAAAAAGTTCTGTCTACTGCTTCTGAACTATTTTTACCATTTTCAAGCTTGGATTCTACTCCTAAATCTACCTGCTCCAGTTTTTGAAGTCCAATATGATATTCCCATGGAGCAAGAAATATTCCTGTATAGTCCTTATCTGAAGTTGGAGTAGCTAAACCGTAGAGGTGGCTTCCTGTTCTTATTTCTAATATTTTGCCATTGTTTACCAATTTTTCCATGTTCTCACCTCTTTTTTTGATTTCTATAATTATATACTGGTTTCCATCTTTTTTCAAATAGAAAATACAGGCTCTGAAACAATAAAAAATTCAAATTAAAATGGATGACTTATAAAACGAAAGATTACAGCAGCTTTACTGGTGCATCTCAGTAATTACAGTTGTTAAAATCTCAACTGTTTAATTACTGAAAACTTAATCTAACTTTTTAGTCATCCACTTAGTATAAATTATTTTATCTAAAATATATTTTTAACTTTTATTCAATAGTTACTTTTATAGAATTATTCATAGCACTTTCTGATAGTTCATTCCCTAACCCCGGAAGTTCCGGTACCTTATATTTTCCATTTACTGGCTGATAATCATAAATACAATAAGATTTATTATATGGAGTCAAATTTACAGCATGATGCTCATGAATTACAAAATTTGGTATTACACATTCTAAATGCAGAGCTACAACATTAGATAACGGACTTCCACAGGCATGTCCCTGTACTCCTACATCATATGCATATGCCATGTCACAGATTTTTTTACCTTCAGTGATTCCTCCACAGTTTCCAAAGTCTGGCTGTATCATTTGGACAGAACAATTTTCAAAATATTGAGCATACTGCCATCTTGAATAAATACGTTCCCCTGTTGCAATTGGTATGTTCAATTTATCTGACATATATTTAGTAATTTTAGGATATGGTGTAGTTGGCTCTTCAAAACAGAATATATCATATTTTTCTGCCATTCTTCCTAACTGTAATGCTGACTGTGCATCTGTATAAGAATGATTTTCCATTATAATATCAACATCTGGACCTACTGCTTCTCTTACAGCTGCTATTCTTTTTTCGACTATATTTAGATATTTTTTACTCAGAAGTCCAAGCCTGTCATTATCATTAAAGAATCCATCTTCTTCATTATATAGGAAGAAGTCAAATTTCACAGCATCATAACCTTCTTCAACAGCTTTTTTAGCATTTTTAGCATAATCTTCTGGAGTTCTTGCAGGTATTCTTACCTCTCCCCATCCAAACTGAAGCTGGCTGGCATAGCATCTTAAATTATCTCTTTTCTTTCCACCTAAAAGTTTATACACTGGAACTTTGAAATATTTTCCTTTTATATCCCAAAGAGCTATATCTATAGCTGATATTGCAGAAAATGTTACTGGTCCTCCATTTTGTCCCCAGAAAGTAGAACGATACAATTTATCCCATATAACCTCATTGTCTAATGGATCCATTCCTATTACCATTTTGGCTAATTCCTGAAGCATTCCAAAAGCTCCTAATGCTCCTACATCATAAGCCATTGCAGCTTCTCCATCTCCGTATATTCCCTCATCAGTATAAATACGGCAAACTATCGGACGCCAGTCTGGTCTCACATCTGTTCCTAACTGCATAACATCAACTTTTACTATCTTCATGTTTCTCCTCCTTCTATGGAAATAATTCCTATTTTATATTTTTTTATTTTTATATTTCTGCTTCAGATTCCTTGTATAATTCAACTCCCATTTTTTCCTCTTTTGTTCTTAAAAGTCCAAACTGAATAGTGATTATAGCTGCGATTGCCAGTAAAAATGGATAATAAGAATCGCTAACTATTGCAAATGGTGAAAGCCCTGTCAATGTACTTGCAAGAAGCATTTGTCCACCATGTGGTATTATTCCCTGTACTGCACAGCTGAAAATATCAAGAAGACTTGCTAAACGTTTTGGTGCTATATTATAAATTTTAGCAAATGTTTTAGCTAAAGGTGCACTTACAAGTATTGCCACTGTATTGTTTGCCATTGAACAGTCAACAAGAGCTACCAGTGCAGATATTCCATATTCGGCTCCTCTTCTTGAATGAATCCTTTTCTCCAGTGAATTTACAAGCCAGTCAATACCTCCATATTCTTTAGCTATTCCTGTGAGTCCACGAAGAACTATTGCTATTATAATAAGCCCTGACATTCCATTAATTCCTTTGGCTATAGCCTGAGCATATGTAGAGAAAGTAAGGCTTCCTGTTATAAATCCTATCACACCACACATTCCTGTTCCAAGGAGTAAAACAACTATAACATTCATTCCCAGTAATGCTGTTATCAAAACTATAATATAAGGAACTATTCTCACTATATTATAGGTATATTCTCCAGTAAGTTCCTCTCCTGTTCCAACAAAACTATAACAAATTATTGCTACAATAGCTGCTGGAAGTGCAATCAACAAATTCATTTTAAATTTTTCATTCATTTCACAGCCAGCACCACGTGTTGCTGCAATTGTAGTATCTGATATTATTGAAAGATTATCTCCAAACATTGCTCCCCCTAAAACTGCTGCTATAGCAATTGTAGGTGAGATATGTGCTTTTTCAGCAAGACCTATTGCTATAGGTCCAATTGCTGATATTGTTCCCATTGAAGTTCCCATAGCTGTTGCAATCAAAGCTGCTATAATAAATATTCCTGAAAATATAAATTTTCTTGGTATTATTGATAATCCCAGATTAACAGTAGCATCTACTCCACCCATTCCTCTGGCTGCTCCTGCAAAGGCACCTGCCAAAAGAAATATAATACACATTAAGATAACTCCTGAATCTCCACCATGTTTTGATATAATATCAATTTTAAAATCCACTTTATCTTTTCCCATGATGATGGCTGCTACTAATCCTCCCAACAAAGCCGCTTCTCTAGGAACCTGATTAAATGGTTTTTCTATTCCCATTAAAGTAAAAAATATTCCTGAACCAAGATAAATGATTAAAAAAACTATCAATGGGAAAAATGCTTTTATTCCATAATTTTTTTTAGACTGCAAATTATCCATGTCTTCCTCCTTTTAATTTCACAGTTAATCTCTACCTAAGATCGCGCAATCTTGTTCTAAATTAAGCCTACACTTTTGCAAATTTATCTTTTGTTTCGTTTTTATAACAAAAGTATAGCATGATGATTTTATAACTGTAAAATACCTAAAAAATATCTCTAGTTATAACAAATAATTATACCCCCTTAAATGTCCTCTCTTAGTCAGATAAAATTATATACGAATTTAAAATATAGACTTTTCTTCATTTTTTAGTATAATTATATTAGATGCTTCTAATATAAAGGAGTGATATAGATGACATTTCAACAAATTCAATATATAATAGAAATTTTCAGATGTGGTTCAATCAGTAAAGCTTCTAAAAATTTATATGTAGCTCAGCCTTATCTAAGTAAACTTCTAAAAGAATTGGAAGAGGAGATGGGCATAACCATTTTTAACAGAAATATAAAAGGTGTGGATCTTACTGATGAAGGAAAAGAATTTATAAATCATGTGAGGCCTCTCTTAGAGCAAAAGAAAAAAATCATAGAAATGTATTCTCAGCATAAAACAAATCCTACTATGTATGCTGCTGTTTCTACTCAAAGATACCCTTTTGTTATAAAGGCTTTTATAGAATTTTTTAAAGAAAAAATTACAGATAAATTTGAAATTCATATAAGAGAAGTTGGAATGTATAAAGTAATAAATGATGTTTATTCAAAAAGAAGTACTATAGGAATAATCTTTATTTCTAAATTAACTGAAAAATTTTTAAAGAAAGTCTTAGCTTCTAAAGATATAGAATTTTATGAAATTGTAAAATTAACACCTTGTGTATTCTTTCATAAAAATCATCCATTAGCACAAAAAGATGAAATAAGCATAAATGATCTCTATGATTTTCCTTTCGCTTCTTTTGAAGAGGATGCTTCTTCATCTATGGATTTTGCTGAAGAATTTCTTCTCTATGATTTCAATCTCATAGAAAAAAAGATATTTGTTGAAGATAGAGGAACCATGATAAATATTCTTACTAATACCAGAGCATTTTCTATTGGAACAGGAATTCTGCCAACAGGATATGCTGGACCAGAAATAATAAGTAAACCTATCATTCAATATAAAGATGAAATAAGACTTGGCTGGATAAAGCTTTCTAATACAAAATTAGATAATGGCATGGATTTATTCATAGAAAATATAAAAAATACTGTTTCTGAAACAATAAAAAATTTAAACTAAAAATGGATGGCTCACTTAGTCATCCATTTTTCATATTTTATTTAAACTTTGAATTTTCATAGTTATAGGGAATGCTTGTTCCTACAAGGACATCCTCTATCTTGTCAATAATAAGCCAGTCATCCATATTTCCCTGTCTGTCAAAATCAAGAGGTTCGATAGTTTCTAATTTTTCAAACTCAATAAGGCAGAGAAATTTTTTATGCCAACGCTCTTTTTGCTTATCTGTCAGATTTAATTTTTTCTGATTTTCCTCAAGTGTTTTTGTTATTTCTTCATCAGATAATTTCACATAATTTTGAACAGTTTTTACTATTGCTTTTTCAGTTATTTTAGCTGTTCCTTTTTTTATAAAATACAGTACTTCCCCTTGAAAAACCCTGCTGTGAGGTATTTTTCTTCCAGCTGCACCACGAACTATCATTGTTTTTGTTCCATCTTTGATTTTCTCCAACACTTTCTCTTTATTGTCGCAATAGACTAAATGAACCATATATCCCTCCATTTTTTCTTCTAATCATCTATATTTTATTTATTGTATTAGGTATATTTATATTTTTTAAGTTAAGTTTATGTGCATATGCTGTAAAAGAAAGTGAATCAAAGAAAAAAGGAGTCTGCCACAACTCCTTTTTCATATAGGTATCATATTAAATATTATTAGTCTTCTTCGTAGAATACTTTTATTTTATCCTCAGGTTTAACTTCTTCTTTCAAGATATATTTAGTTTTATAGTCTTTGAACAGTTTAAAGAAAGTTCCACTCAATGAAAGCATAACTGCTATATTAATAAATGTAGGTACTGCTGTTGTAAAGTCAGCAAACAACCATACAGTTGATCCTGGCATTCCAATAGTAGTTGCCATAACAACCATTACAAATCCTGGTACTGGATAGAATATTTTATAGAATTTTAATATTCCATCTTTTAATTTAGGAGATGATTTCATAAGGTGTCTTAAAATAATTTCATAGTAAGCGTACCAACCAGATGAAGTAGTTACTCCAAATAGGAAGATTCCAGTTGCTATGAATATTTTACTTGCTGATCCCATACCAGTTGCGAAAGCGTTTAGAGTAAGAGTAGCTCCTGTTGCTCCACTGCTCCATACACCTGTGATGATTATAACAAGACAAGTTAAAGTACAAACTACAATTGTATCAATAAATACTTCAAATGCTCCCCATAGTCCTTGTTTGATAGGATGGTCTGTTTGTGCAGAAGCATGGATCATTGGAGAACTTCCCCATCCTGCTTCGTTACTGAATACTGATCTTGCCATACCGATTCTCATTACCTGACTGAAAGCTGCTCCAGCAAATCCCCCAGCTGCTGCTGTTCCAGTGAAAGCTCCTTTGAATACAAGTCCTAATGTTGCAGGAAGGTTTCCAATGTTTATAGCGATTATGTATAATGCTGCCCCTACATAGAATACACACATAAATGGAACTATTTTACCAGCTAATTTTCCTAGAGATTTAATTCCTCCAATAATAAGGATATAGTTACATACAATGTAGATGATACTTGCGTAGATTATTTTTATTCCAAATGCAGCACTTACAGCTTCTGATACTGTATAGTTTTGTACTGTAATAAAGAATGTAGAGAAGATTCCTCCTCCAAATATCGCAGCAGGTATAAGCCACCATTTATGACCTTTTTCCTCTCCAAGACCTTTCTCCATATAGTAAGTAGGTCCTCCATATGGATCTCCCTTTTCATCTTTCTCTCTGTAATAAACTCCAAGAGATACCTCAGCCATTTTCAATATCATTCCAACAAAAGCTGCTATCCAAAGCCAGAAAAGTGATCCCGGTCCTCCAACTGCCATAGCAGTAGCAACTCCTCCAATGTTACCTACTCCTACTGATCCCCCAATTGCTGTTGCAACTGCTTCAAACGGAGTGATAAGTCCTTTTCCATCTCCCTCTGCCTTATTTCCCTTTTTAATTATCTTATATATAGTTTCAGAGAAAATATGTTTAAGATGAAATACTTGGAAAAATCCAGTTTTAAAAGTGAAATAAAATCCAGTTCCTAGGATGATTACAATTATAGGCAGTCCCCATAGGAAATTAACCAAAGCTTCAAAATACGCCAACATTTTTATACCCCCTTAAATATTTATATATAGTATCTCTCCACCTATGATTGTTGAATCAATCTTAGTAGAAAGTATCTGACCTTTTTCGATAGTGAATATATCTCTATCTAAAACAACAAAATCTGCCAGTTTGCCTTTTTCCAAACTACCTTTCATATTCTCCTCAAAAGATGCATAAGCACTATTTACTGTATAGCATTTCACTGCCTCTTCCACAGATATTTTTTCATTTGGAAGCCATCCATTCTCTGGATAAAAATTAATATCCTGTCTGTTCACGGCACAATGTATTGACCTTATTACATCTGCACTATCCACAGGAGCATCTGAACCAAAGCATAATCTTATACCTTTATCCAGCATAGTTCTCCATGCATATGATTCCAGACTTCTTTCATATCCTACTCTGTCCTCTACTATATGCAGATCATAGTCTAAGAATATCGGCTGTATATACACTATGATATCCAGCTCTTTTATTCTGTTTATAAGCTCCATTGTAGTTATCTGACAGTGAACTATTCCATGTCTTTTTCTGTTTAGCTCAGGAAGTTTTTCAAAACTGTCCAATGCCATTTTTACAGCTCCATCTCCTATAGCATGAACTGCTATTTGATACCCCTTAGAGTCTGCATATTTCACAATCTCATCAAATTCTTCCTGTGTATATGTTACTACTCCTCTGTTTTCCTTTTCTCCAGCATAAGGCATTTGCAGCAGAGCTGTTTTCCCTCCTAGTGATCCATCTAACAGAAGCTTTATAGGCCCCATTTTAAATCTTTCATCACCAGTTCCAGTAAAATATTTATATTCAGCCAGTTCTTTTACTCTGTCTTTTGTAGGCATAAGCCCCTGCTCATATACTCTCATTTTAAGTTTATTCTCTTTTTTTAGTTCTTCATAAGCCTGTATAACTTTTTTGAAGTCCTTATCTGGAAATGATTCAAAGTCATCTGTCTGCACAGAAGTTATCCCCATTGCCAGAAATTTTTCCTGAGTTTCCAGAATTATCTCTTTCATTTCTTCAAGGGAAAGTTTAGAAATATGTGAGTAGACAAGATATAGTGCATTTTCTGTAAATACCCCTTTTTCATAATCTATATCTCCACCGAAACACTCAGTCTCAGGTGTTATTCCACAAATCTCCATAGCTTTGCTGTTGATCACTGCCACATGACCACAGGCTCTTGTATAGCATACAGGTATCTCTGTAGATATTTTATCAAGATCGCTTTTTTCAGGTATCCTCTTCTCCCCCAAGAAAAGATCCTGATTCCACCCTCTTCCTAATATCCATCCTCCATAAGGTGAAGTTTTTTGCCCAAGAACAATAAGCTCTTCCACACTTTTACACTCATTGAGTCTTATCTTTTTACCTGTATACCCATAATTCATGAAATGTACATGACTGTCATTGAATCCTGGTACTACAGTCTTTCCTTTAAGATCAATAATTTCTATATTTTCTTTCTCCCCAAATTCTTTCAATACATCTTCTGTATTTCCTGTTGATACTATCTTCCCATCTTCTACAGCTATTGCTTCATATATAGTATTTTCAGAATCAAAAGAGTGTATCTTTCCATTCTTAAATATACGCATCTATTTTACCTCACAGCTTTCTACAAATTTTTCAAATATTTTTTTCATTTCTGTATTTCCTCTAGCTGTCATCATCTCAGGATGCCATTGGATTCCATATAGGAATTTATGAGATTTCATTTGAAATGCTTCAATTATTCCATCATTAGCAGTTGCTATTGTAGTAAGCCCTTCCCCGAGTCTATCTATAATCTGGTGATGGAATGAATTTGTAGCTATTTCTTTTCCATATAGCTTGAAAAGTATGTTGTCCTCTTCTACTATATTTACTCTGTGTGTAGCCAGTTCAGGATAAAGATCCTGTCTATGTTTTTGAGCTTCCTTTCCATAGTATCTTAAATCTTGGAATAGTGTTCCATTGAAATAGATATTTATAAGCTGATGCCCTCTGCATATTCCTAATATAGGTTTTTTAGTTTTCAAGAATTCTTCTAGTATCATCATTTCGCAAGTATCTCTTTCAGGAGAAATTACTCCTATTCCCTCTTTAAAGTCCTGTCCATATAGGAATGGATTCAGATCTGCTCCTCCTGATAGAAGTAATCCATCTACCAATTCTAATTGAGCTTTTATTACCTCTATGTTATCAGTTACAGGAATAACTAGAGGTATTCCCCCTCCTGCTACTACTGCTTTTGTATAGTCTATACTCAATGTAGTTCTATGATAATTTCTTAGCCCTTCTTCCTTCTCATGTGCTGAAGTTATTCCAATTATAGGCTTTTTCATTTTATATCCTCCCCATTTCATTTGTAGTTACTACTACAAGATACAACATTTTTGTAGTTTAGTCAACAAAAAATTTCAAATTTTTCACCTTTTGATTTTAAAACAATATCAAAAGTATGTATATAGTACACTTTCAAAAAATAAAAAAAGATGAGTAAAAAACTTTCTCAAAGTTTATATAAATAAGTCCAAGTGAAATTTTTCTCTTATTTATTAATTTTTGAGATATTTTTAATACTCACCATTATATATTACTAGCTCTCTGATGTAAATAAAAAATCTTTTACAAGACTATTTTCTTTTAATTCAGCATATATACTTGTTTTATTTTTCTCAAAAAGTGCTGTAAGAATTATATTGCATAACTCCATTGGCACTATGTAGGAATTAAAGAAACCATTATTTTCAACAGAAATTTTAAAAACTATATTGCTTAAAAAGCTTATCTCTGAAAATACATTGCTCGTAATTGTAATTATTTTCGCCTTTTTTTCTTTTGCCAGCTTTACAGCTTTTACTTCATCATTTAAAAATCTTGGAAATGCAAATATTATAACAACATCGCCTTTTTTTATATGGGAAAAGGATTCATACAGTCCAAGTCCACCTTCATTTACACATTCAGCATTAAATCCCAGCCTTTTTATATGCCAGAACATAAATTGAGATATAGCTCTGCTTGATCCTATTCCCAAAAAGTATATCTTTTTAGCTTCAGCTATTGCATCTACCGCTTCATTTACCTCATTAAAATCCACATTGAGAAGAAAATCTTTTATATTTTCAAGATCAGCATTCACTATTTTGTTAGCTATATCATTCTTAGAATTAAAATTATCCCAGTTTTTTACTATTCTGTCGTCAGGGCTTGTTTCACTAAGTTCCAGTGCTATATAATTTTTAAAATCATTAAATTTATTAAATCCCATAATTTTGGAAAATCTCAAGACAGATGCATCACTTACTCCTATCTCTTTTCCTAATTCCAATGCTGATAAGACCATTACCTTTTTAGGATTCTTTACAAGAAATTCAGCTATTTTCTTTTCTCCCTTAGTTAAGGTTTTATAGTTTTCTTTATAAAATTTATGTATTTTATCCATTTCATTCAACCATTCCTTTTTAAAGATAAGTTTCTTTTTTTAATTATAACACAATTTATCTTTTTCTTAAAATTTTCCTCTTAAATATTTTGGGGTGTCTTTTTTCTGATTTATGGTGTAGAATGTAATTAACAAAAAAAATCAGGGGGGCTGTATGGTTATCAATTCAATTAAAATGGTTATCGATCAAAAAAATCTATTACACAACATAGATTATCTAAAAAATTTAAGAGGAAAGGATATCCTTCCTGTTGTTAAAGCCAATGCTTATGGACATGGGGTGGAATTAATTGTAAAGGCTCTTTATGCTGGCGGACAGAAAGAAGTCGCAGTAGCACGTTATATGGAAGCTGAAAATATTTTAAAAATGAATATAGGCGATGACTTTAAAGTTTTAGTATTTGAAAGTATAGGAGACATAGAACTAATTAAAAACAATCCTAATATTGATATTGCAGTCAATGATTTTGCTGAATTAAAAGAATTTATAAAAGCTGGTATTCCTTCAAACAGAATGCAGCTTAAAATAGACCTTGGCTTCGGAAGAAATGGTATAGCTATTTCTGAAATTCCTGAATTAGGAAAATTTACAACTGAAAAAAACTTAAAATACAAAGGTATTTTCTCTCATCTTTTTGCTGTAAATTATGAAGATGGACTGGAATTAATAACTTTATTTACTGACCTTGTAAATTCTATTGGAAAAGATAAATTTGAAATGATTCATCTTCAAAACAGTGCTGCTGTTATGAATTATGATTGTGAAATAGCTACTCACATGAGAGTAGGTATGCTGACATACGGATTACAGGAAGTAGGATATTTTGATCCTAATCTCAGACAAGTATTCTCTCTTGAAGGACAGATAGCAGGAGTGAGAGATATTGAAGATAATAAATATGTTGCATATGAATTAAAAGATGATCTGGATATTGAAGGATGTAAATATCTTGCAAAAATCAAAATAGGTTATGGTGATGGTTTTCTGAAAAGAAATGAAAAAAGTAAATGTATCATCAACAACAAAGAATTTAAAATAGCTCAAGTAACTATGGACAATACCTTTATAGAAGTAGATGGAAGTGTAAAAGAAGGAGACACAGTTCTTCTATACAATGACATCACTAAAGCTGTAAATTTTACTGGAATGAATATATATGAACTTTTAACTGTATTAAGTCCAAGAATTCCTAGAGTTTATAAGTATTAATAATCAATGATATTAATCAAGTTAAAATATATCATTTTATAAAAATAATGAGAAGCCAAGAATATCAAGGCTTCTCATTGTTTATTTACATCAGCATAGCTGCTATTGGGTATCCGACAATCACAGTTACAATAATGGAAAACATCATAAAAATCAATCCATATTTCATTACACTGCTGGTATCAGACCATCCAGATCCAATAGCCATAGCAACATGAGGCATAGCTGGCGGCGTCGCAAAAGCATAGGCAGACATCATTCCTATAATTGCCACCACTGCTGGACATGAAATAGCTCCATTAGTTGCCTGCACCAGTGGAATAGCTACTGTAGTTACTACTGTTACTGTCACCATATTTGAAGAAAAATTAGTTTGAATACATGCCCATGCTGTAAATGCTACCACAAGAAGCATAGGATTAATATCTTTTAAAATTGGACTCAATACATTTATTAAATAGTCAGCCAGTCCTACATTTCCATTAGTCATAGCACTCCCTATGGCAAGAGTTCCAGCAGCCATTATTATACTTGACCACTGCACCCCTTTTTTCATTCCTTCAGCAAAATTTAACAAAGGCTTTCCATCAAATGAAATAATTGAGTAAAGAATTATTCCAAGCATAGGAGGCATTGCAGTTCCCATACGACTTATTTGTGTAACTGCTGGAAAAATTTCTTTTAATAAGCTAGGAAGAACCCATAGAGCTACTACTAAACAAAATACAGCAAGAATAGTTTTTTCTTTCTTTTCCATAGGCTTCAATTCATTTTTTAAAAAAGAAATATCTATATTTTTTATCTGTGACATATCAGGATTCATAATAAATCTAAACATCAGTAAAAGAAGAACAATACATATAATTCCAACCGGTATAGCAAAGGCCATATATTGTGCATACCCAATAATAAGCCCTGTAGCTGTAGTATAAAATCCCATAGCCATAATGCTGAATACATGAGCTATTGGAGTCATTCCAGCTGATACAGACACAGCAAATGTCAATCCAATCATCAGCATATTTCCTATTTTATCGCCTTTTTTTAATCCCAATATTTCATTAATTTTTTCCAGTATAGGAAGGAAGACAACAAACAGTACTGTTGGTGAAACAAAACATCCTATACATATGATAGCTGTAAGAAAAGAAATTATAAACATCCAAGGTCCTTTTTTCGCCATTGGACTTGTAATAAAATAGAGAGCACATCTTTTTAAAAAAGGAGTCTCTGATAAAACATAGGTACACATAAAAGTACACATTAGGAAAGCAAAAGTTTCATTTCCAAAGGAACTAAGAAATACACCTTTAAATCCAATTCCGGGAATCATTCCTATAGCAGCTATACAAAGAAGACTTGGCCAGTCTATAGCTACTGTCAGCCATAATAGAAGACTTCCTGCAAATATTCCTGTTACAGTCATTCCAGCAGGTTTCATTCCTTCAGGAAGCGGCAGAAATCGTCCAAAAATAATTAATGCAAATGATATCATTATGTAAAAATTTCTTTTAGAATTTTGATTCATATATCCCCCTTGTTATAATATAGCCCCTTGTTTTTTTAATTCTGACTTTATAGAATTGATGTCTATATCTCCATATTCTGCCATATATGCTGCTCCTACCCCAGCAGCATGTCCTGTTCCAAAACTTATCCCCATTACACGTACTGATGCAAATGCCACAGAATCAGCACTTACAGTTCTTCCTGCACTCCATAGATTTTTAATATTTTTAGACATTAATATGTCTATTGGAATATCATAGTAATCATTTTCCTTCACCCATAAATATTCAGCCATTTTATCAAGTTTCTGATGATTTTCACATGGCCATGCCCCTCTTGCTATTCCTCTTTCATTTTTCACTGCATTAAGAACTTCATCTAAAGAAAGTGTATATTTTCCAACAATATGCCTAGTTTCTCTTATTCCCAGTTTAGGCCCTGTTGATACCAATATACAGTTTTCCATTCCAGGTATATATTTACGAAAAGCTTGTATATATTCCTGTGCCTGTCTTCTTGTATTCATCTCACAGGCAGTCAATACAGCACAATCTAAAGAATCTACCTGTACACTTGGTAAAATAGCGTATCCATATTGATCTACTTTGAAAATTATTCCTGTATCTTTACTGAGATTTTTAAATCCATCTTTTTTAGTAGCTTGAACAGCTTTTTCTATTACATCTGGAGAAAGTTTTAACCCTATATCAAAATTTCCTATTCTCATAATATTTGTAGACATTTGAGTAGTTCCTCCAGGATTGCCAAATATGATTTCAGCTCCAGATAAATGAGCTAAATTTCCATCTCCACTGGCATCTACAAAAGTTTTTCCTTCAATGAAAATACTTCCAACATCATCAACACATTCCACCATTACTATTTTTGAATCTTCTACTTCTGCTTTTATTAGATTGCAGTATAGTAAAACTGAAATATCATTTTCTATTATTAACTCATCCAAAACAAATTTTAATGCTTCTGAATCTAATGGAACAATAGCATTTCCCACTGTTGAAAGGCGATATCCATTGTATTTCCCCATGGCAGCTAACTTATCTAATACCATCTGTCCTACTCCACCAATTATTTGTTTTGGTTCTGCTCCATGAGTAAAGAATCCACAATAAGAAGCAACATTTGCATTAGTTGCCTGTCCCCCTAAGCAGCTGCTTCTTTCTATCAGCACAACAGACTGCCCTCTCTTTTTAGCCCCTATTGCTGCTGATATTCCTGCTGCTCCTCCACCAATAACTACAACATCATATTTTAGTTTTCTTTCCATTCCATACTCCTTTTATATGTAGTTTTATCTTGTAATTGGATTATACCAAGAGAATTATTATTTGTAAAAATCAAAAAAACTATAAAGTTAATAGCTAAAAGCTATATTTAAATTGACAATAAAATGATAAAAATGTAATAATAGAATATATATCATCTTATTTACGAAAGGAAGTATGTTTATGGAGAGAACTCAATTAATGTATGTTACAGCTACAGCAAAACATGGAAACATAACTAAAGCAGCAGAGGAATTATGTATATCTCAGCCATCTTTATCTAATCAAATTATAAAATTAGAAAATGAGCTAAATATAAAACTCTTTGAAAGAAAAAGGCATAGAGTAGAACTAACAGAAGCTGGAAGAGCCTTTGTTGAATCATCACTTCCTATTCTCAATAGTTTTGGAAAATTAGAACAGCTTATGGGAGAGTATGCTTCTATGAATAAAGGAAGCATTAATATTGGAATTTTACCTATTTTTTCTGCATTGCAGCTCCCTGATTATCTCTATGAATTTAAAGAAAAATTTTCAAAAATTGATATGATAATAAAAGAAAGCGGAAGTTCTTCCCTAGTTAATTCTATTTTAAAAAAAGAATTAGATGTAGCTTTTACTATACTTACAGAAGCATCTTTAGAAAAATTAAAAACTGAATTAAATATAATAAAACTGCAAAAAGATAGAATCGTAGCAGTAGTTGGTGAAAAACACAGACTTGCTGGCAATAAAAGTATTGAATTGAAAGATCTTGCCAATGAAAAACTAATTTTTTCTAATGATAATTTTCAATTTCCCAATATAATATTAAATTATTTAAAATTACATCAAATTCCATATCAAATTTCATGCAGCTGTACTCAAATGGAAACTATTTTTAATCTAGTATCCAGAGATTTTGGAATAACATTTTGCAGTGAAATGACAGCAAAAAAAGAACTTAAAGGGAGTGAAAATAAGAATGCTAAATTAATAAGTATTCCTCTCCTTCCCTTATCTGAACGTACTATTTACCTTATATCAGGGAAAAATTCCAGTTATCATCCCACAACAGATAACTTTACCAGATTTATAAGAGAAAAATATAATATAAAAACTCTGAGATAATTTTTTTACTTTAAACTTCTCTCATATCGGAAATCTCTCTGATACTGGAGAAGTTTTTTTATATATATTTTTCTTTCTGTTAGTTAACTTTTTGTTTATTTACTGGAAATATATTTTTCTTTATTTTTTCTCTGATAATTATTTTTTATCTGCTGCCAGTGTATATTTTTCTATATTTCTTCACAATTATATAGTCTTTTTAACAAATATTTTCTATATAAATAGATTGACTTAGAGTTGCAATAGGAGTAAAATATTCCTTAAATAAAAATTTATTTCAAATTTAGTTTTAAAAACTATATAGAGGAATGGTGTTATGGAAATTAAAAATAATTTAGAAAAAATATTAACTTTTAACAAAGAATTTGTAGAAACTAAAGAATATGAAAAATATCAGACTACTAAATATCCTGAAAAAAGAATAGTAATAGTTTCTTGTATGGATACAAGGCTTACAGAACTGCTGCCAAAAGCTATGAACCTTAAAAATGGTGATGCAAAAATAATTAAAAATGCTGGAGGACTTGTAGTGCATCCTTTCGGAAGTGCCATGAGAAGTATTCTTATCTGCATTTATGAGTTTAATATCAAAGAAGTCTTTATAGTAGGGCATTATGACTGTGGTGTGAGCAACCTTAATGCTGATAAAATAGTTGAAAAAATGGAATCAAAAGGAATTGATATGAATACTCTGAATACACTTTTCTATTCTGGTATAAATGTAAAAGATTGGATGCACGGATTTGACTGTGTAGAAGAGTCTGTAGAAAGAAGTGTTTCTGTAGTGAGAAATCACCCTCTTGTTCCAAAAGATGTAGCTGTCCATGGTCTGATTATGGATCCCCTTACTGGTGAAATCAATCTAGTAATAAACGGATTTGATTCAATAGAAAAATAGCCTCCTTTTAGGAAAATTTTTACTAAAATTTAATTTTTCTACAGTACTATGATATAATAATATATCATTGACATCAGGAGGGTTCAAAATATGTTCAAACTTTTTTTTAAAGGGATAATAATTGGTGTGGCAAATATCATGCCTGGAGTTTCTGGTGGTACATTAGCCGTTATAATGGGAGTTTATGATAAGCTCACAGAAGCTATTGGAAATTTTCTTACTGTTCCTTTTAAAAAGAAGATAGAGTATGGAAAATTTTTACTTCAAATATGTTCTGGAATGCTTGTAGGGATAATACTTTTTGCTAAGATAATAGAATTTTCTTTTACTAACTATCCAAGAAGTACAGCTGCCTTTTTCAGTATCCTTATACTTCCTTCTATACCTTTTATAGTAAAAGGAGAGAATAAAAAAGACAGAGGAAATATAACATCTTTCATCATTGGAGCTGCTATTACCTTGGTATTTGTATTTTTGGATTACCGTTTTGGAAGTGATGCTGATCCAAAAACACTTGTACAAGTGATAACTGTTTCTTACTGTATAAAGCTTTTCTTCTGTGGTGCATTAGCTGCTGGGGCTATGATAATTCCTGGAATATCTGGTTCTCTGCTTCTGTTGATGCTGGGAGAGTATTACAATATACTTGGATTCGTAAGCAAATTCTTTGATGGTGCAGTACATATCGCAAGTTATGGTTCTATAAATGAGATAATACAAAATCTCCACATTATCCCTCTTACTGTATTTTCTTTAGGGGTATTGATAGGACTGGTAGTAATAGCAAAACTTATTAATATGCTTCTTTCATCTAGACATAGAAGTGCTGCTCTATTCTTCATTGCAGGTATTATAGTTGTATCTGTTCTGCAAATATGGGTAAATCTATATAAATAATTATAAAACAAAAAGATGGCTGTCAAATTTCTAAAATTTACTTTAGATTTTTGAATCGCCATCTTCTTTTTATATCTGAGCCAATGAAAGCATTATATTTTTTCCAAACCCGACTACATCTATATTAAATACAGATTCAGCCACCATTTTAGAAAGAACTATTGTTGTCACTGTCAAAAATACTGGTTTTATAAATTCACTTCCTTTAGTTACAGCCATTCTGGCTCCCAGTGTAGCTCCTGCTACCATGATGAGTGCCATAACAACTGAATATAAAAAATTTACTTTTCCCATAGCCACAAACATTATTACACTGGCTACATTACTTGCTAAATTTAATATTTTAGCATTCCCACTGGCATTGATAAAATCCATCTTAAATATTCTGATTATAGCAAAAATTAAAAATGATCCAGCACCTGGTCCAAAGAAACCATCATAAAATCCTAAAGAGAATGCCATGATAATTCCCCATTTTACATTTTCTGTATTTAACCCCTCAAATCTGTTCTCTTCCCCTAAATTCTTGTTGTACAAAGAATATAATAGCACAATCATCAAAAGCACTATAGCTATTGGATAAAGATATTTAGAATCAATCATAACTACTGTTTTTACCCCTAAAACTGCTCCTATAAAAGAAAATCCAGCTAATTTTTTCACCAAAGTCCAATTAACTTTTCCTGACTGAGCAAACTTGGCACTGCTTGCCATTGCAGAACAGCAGGCTGCAACCTTGTTGCTTCCCAGAGCTATATGTGCTGGAAGTCCAGAAGCCAGAAAAGCTGGTAAACTTATAAGCCCTCCTCCTCCAGCGATTGCATCAACAAATGCTGCACAAAAACAGGCTGCTCCTAAAAAGAAAAATGATAAAAAACTTGCTCCTTCTGCTAATTGAAACATTGATTTCCCCCTACAAAATTTATTTGAAATATTCTTTCTATTCCACATATATTTCAGATTATAGGTTTTTAATCAATAAAAGTAAAACAGTATATTGGTTAATACTGCACAAGTAAAAACTTGTATAGAGATTTAACAATCTTTTGTTTTTTACTATTTATAAATTTTCATAAATCTCTCTCTAATAATTTAAAAAAGCTACCTACCAATATATAGATAGCTTTTACTTTATAATTTCTTCACTTTTGATATTTCTATTAAGTTGATTTTTCGTTCTTTTCATGTAATAAGATATTTATTATAATATTATCTATAAATCCAGTCATTGATTTTCATTAAAATTTAAATTATCTCTTAATTCTATAATTTTCTTTCTTATAATTTCAATTACCTTTATAAATTCCTCATCTGATTTTCCAGTAGGGTCTTCCAATCCCCAATCTTCTCTATACTCACAAGGTAAAAATGGACATTCAACATTACATCCCATAGTTATTATAATATCAACTTTTGGAATATCATCTAACAGCTTTGGTTTTTGAGTTTTTTCCATATCTATTTCATAATTCTTTTTCATAAGTCGTACAGCATCTTGATTAATTTGAGTTTTTACCTCAGTTCCTGCACTGTAACTTTCAAAAATATTATCAGCGTAATATTTTCCAAAAGCCTCAGCTATTTGACTTCTACAAGAATTATGAACACATATAAAAGCTACTTTTTTCTTTGTCATTTTATAGCCTCTCTTTATAATTTCTCAATTATTTTTTCAATTTCTTCTGGTTTCAGCACTTTTCCATAAGAAACTACTTTTTCATCTATAACTAATCCTGGTGTAGACATTATCCCATAACTTGAAATTTCTGCCATGTCTGTTACTTTTTCAATATTAGCTTCAATATTTAAATTAAGAAGAGCTTTTTTTACATTATCAGTTAAGTTAATACAATTTTTACAACCAGTACCTAAAATTTTTATATTCATAATTCCTTCTTTTTTTATTACACTTTCTTCTGAAGCTTCTTTTTCATTACAACTACCACAACTGCAATTACTTTTGAAAATTTTGTTAAATATTCCCATTTTATTCACTCCCTTAAATATATTTTTTATTTTTAAATAAATAAGTAGCTAAAAGCATTAAAAGCATATCCTATTATAATTATTCCAACAGCAACTATTCCAACAAAATTTATAAGTAATTTATTTTGTACTACCTTTTTTAGCATTATTATAGATGGTAAACTTAAAGCTGTAACCCCCATCATAAATGACAGAATTGTTCCAACTCCAACTCCTTTGGCAAATAAAGCTTCTGCAATAGGGATAGTTCCAAATATATCAGCATACATAGGAATTCCAATAATAGTTGCTATTAAAACTGAAAAAGGGTTATTGGTTCCCAATATCTTTTGAATAATTTCAGCAGGAATCCAGTTATGAATTAAAGCCCCTATTCCAACTCCAACAATAACATACCAAAAAACTTTTTTTACAGTTTCTTTTACTTGTTCATATGCATATATAATCCTTTCTTTAGTTGTAAGTTCTGGAGAATCTATATCTATATCTCCAACAGGTTTTGTAAATTTTACAACATATTTTTCCATTCCCATTTTATCTAAAATGCTTCCTCCTATTACAGCTAGAACTAAGCCTACAATCACATAGATAGCCGCTATTGGCAGTCCAAAAACACTTATCAATAAAATAAATGAACCTAAATCAACTAAAGGAGAAGATATTAAGAAAGAAAAAGTTACCTCTACAGGAAGTCCAGCATTTGTAAAACCTATAAATATAGGTATTGATGAACAGCTGCAAAAAGGAGTTACAGTTCCAAGTAAAGCACTTAAAATATTAGCCTTTATTCCTTTAAAATTCCCAAGTATTTTTTTTGTTCTTTCTGGTGGAAAAAAGCTTTGAATATATGAAATAACAAAAATAAGTATAGATAAAAGTACAATTATTTTTATTGTATCATATATAAAAAATTGAATGCTCCTCCTACTTTACTATCAGCATTAATTCCAATATTAACAAGACCCTTTTTTACTAAATTATCTAACCATAACATTTTTAAAAATTGATTTTCAAAGAAGTCCCACAGACTGACAATTATTGACATGAATTTTCCTCTCCTTTTAGAGTGGCAGAACTAAAATCCAGTATATTATTTAATATTTTTTTTAATTCTTTGCTCCCATTTTCATCAAGAGAATAATAACTCCATTTACCATCTTTTCTACATTTAATAATCCCACTGTCAGATAATATTTTCATGTGATGCGATAAAGTAGACTGTCCTATATGGAGCTCTTCTAAAATTTTACAAGCACATTTTTCCCCTGACTTCAGCATTTCCAAAATAAAGATTCTATTAGGATCACTCAAAGCTTTAAAGACTTTTGCCATTTCTTCATATTTTTTTTCCATTTCCTCACCTCAAATCTATTTTTATCGATATATTATAAACTTATAATACATTCATACATCTAAATATGTCAATATGTTTTTTTGGAAAAAAGTTTTAGAACTTCTAACAATATTTAATTTTTTTATTTTTTACAAATATTAGTACCATAAAATAAAAATAGCTGTACTTAAATAATAATCTTTCATAAGATATTCAAAGTACAGCTAAAAATATTTAATTTTATTCTTTTATTTTTAATACTTCAAATTTTACTGCTTTTTAAACTTTATAAATCAATTAAAACTTGTATCCTAACCCTGTTCCGATTATCCATTCACCTTTAGTTCTATTTTTACCAGATTGATTATGAGAATCTCTTTCAATAGAATAAGTTCCTTTTACATCAAAGATTATTCCGTTTTCTAATTCAAGAGCATATTTAGCATTTAATCCTATACTGTGTTCATTTTTATGAGCTATAAGAATATCAAAGTTTGATCCATTCTTGAATTTTCCTGTGATATATTTTTCCTCTGCTCCATCTAAAATTTTAGTATAACTTACCCCTGCTGATACAGTGCTTTTACCTTTTTCATGAGGTATTACTTTTTTCAAGTCTACTCCTACTTTTCCTACTGTATAATCAAATGATTTGGAATCAGTTTCAATAGCTAGAGTTTTGCTTCCTTCATTAGCTCCGTCTTGGTCTACATATGTATATGATAGAGTCGCGTAAGGCTCTAAGAATAGATTATCTCCTATTGGGTTAGAATATCTTCCATTCAGATAGATATCATAAGATATATCATTGTAATTATCTGAATATTTTATCACTGGCTCTGCTAAATCAGAAGCCACTTTATTTACTGCTATTCTATCAGTGTTGTAATCTCCATACTGGAATCCTGCTCCTGCTGTTACTTTTAGATTTCCTACATATTTCTTAGCATAAGCTCCAAGATATAATGCACTTCCATCTACTTTTGAGCCATTAGAGAGATCTGATTTTAGCTTGTTCCCTCCAATAATTACTCCAGAAGTAAGTGTGTCTGATACTCCATACTCACCTAGCATATATGCTCCAGTTATCTTAGTATCTGCATCCATGTCAGCACTTCCTATATCATAAGTGTAATATCCTTTTCCATAGTATGTATCTTTAGTTCCACCATCTATATGAGTTAATCCCCCATGTATCATCCATTTATTTGTTTCTGGTCTAAAGATATTCTCTGTTACAATATCTCTAAACATTCCTGTTGATTTTCTTGAAAGTTCACTAGAGTATGAATATGGATTTCCTGCATAGATATTATTTAAATATTCTAAAAAAGTAGAAATATTTTTTTTGCTGAGAATATCAAAATATTTCACCTGATCAGTTGGAATAATTCCTTGATATATCTTATTTAACTGATTGTAATTTATATCATCTGGATAAGACATCACTGGCAGGCTTCCTTTTATTGTTACTTTAATATCTTTATTTGAAATTTTTTCAATATTATGAAGAAGAGAAAGGCTGTCTAATGTTATACCTGAAGAGTAATTTACTTCATTTCCTTTCATTGAATCAGTCAATTCTGTTCCACCAAAGTTTACTATAGTTCCAGCAGATAATTTCCCTACATCCAACAAAAGTTTTCCCCCATTAGATGATATACTTCCTGTATTTCCATGCAATGCATGACCTGTAATTTTATCTCCTTCTTTCTGTGTATTGTCTATTTTAAGTATTAAGTTACTTCCATTTTCCAATGTTATATCTCCAAGCTCTGCTGTCAATTTTTCTTCAGCAACACTCAAGTCTTTATTAAATACATAAGTTTTATCAAATATTGTTACATTTCCTTTAATTGATGTTTCATCAAATCCTTTTATATTATTAAAAATATTTATTTCTTCTTGCTCTGCACTGCGATTTAGATTTTCTTTTCCTAAAATAAGGGTATTATTTCCACTTCCTGTTATAATTTCTCCATTTATTACTGTTCCTTCAGAGATTGTAAGTTTGTTGTCTCCCCCACCTAAATCTATACTTCCATTTATAACAGTATTTATTTTTTCGTTTCCATCTTTGAATGTTATTTCTCCTGCTTCTAAAATAAGCTCATCGTTTTTAGAGTCTCCTTTGATAGCTATTCCATCATCATCTAATCCACCGTTTATAATACTTCCAGAAATAGTAAGAGAGTTATCTCCTGTATTATCAAATTTTATTGCAGATGTATAAGCATTTACCACAGAACCTTTTATTGTATTTCCTGTTCCTGATACTTTTAAAGTATCTGTTATCCCATTCAAGATGTAGTTTTCATATGTGTTTCCCGAAATACTCTCACTTCCTGATGTAGATGTAGAAGCATTTTTTACTTTCATATCTCTTTTCTTAGAAAACATATCTACAGTTACCTCTTCACCACCAGTATATTCTGTTGAAGTATCACTTTCCAATTCATATGTTCCATCAGCTTTAACTTTAAATATTATCCCATAGTTCACAATATCTTTTTTTACTTCTGATAGTTTTATTACTTTTTTTGAATCTGTACTATTTAACAATAATCCATAATTATTCCCTGCTGGCTCACCTGTAGTATTCGTATCAATGGCATGAGTATTTCCATAAATTATTCCAAAGTTATTTATTTTATCTCCTGAAGTTGATTCACTAAGTAAACCTTTTCCAGAAGATTTCCCCTTTCCTATTATCATTCCTAAATTATCAATAATAGTAATCGGTTTTGAACCAGAGTTAATTCCTGCTAACCCATATCCAGAACCATTTACTGATATTCCTATAATCTTTCCTGTATTTTCCAAATTCTCTATTGGACCTTCAGAATAATTATTATAATTTGAGATTCCATGTCCTTCACCATTATTTCCTATTCCAATTATGAACCCTGAATTTTCTAATATTTTTATTACTCCACCATTACCTTTAATTCCAAAACCTGTATTTCCATTACCGTATATTATCCCTGTATTTTTCATATCAGTAATAGTTTTAGTATTATAAATTCCCCTTGATTCGTTCGCCAGTACTCCCATTATTTTACCAGAATTATCTATTTTGCCTATAATTCCACTACTTTCATTTTGTACTCCAGAAGCTATGCTCCTGAATTTCCATATATTATTCCTTTATTTTCTATACTACTTATTGTTGCATAATTAAGAATTCCTCTCCCATATCTTTGACCTTCTCCAAGTATTATTCCATTATTATTTATCTTTTCTATTTTAGAAGTATAATTCCAAACTCCAAATCCATCTTGATTGTATCCTTTTCTACTCCCTAATATTATCCCATTATTATCTATCTTCAATCCAAGATTTTCATCCATTTCAATAAACAGACCGCACCCAGTATTTCCTACTGAATCACTATCTTCTATATTCATATTATTAGTATAAACATTATTTTCAAAAGTATTCTCTTCAAACAGATGTGTTGCTTTATCATATATTTCTTCATTAAACAGTATTTCTTTTCCTGTTTCTTGAGTTATTTCTAAGCCTTCTCCCATTGCCAGTGGACATGATAATAAAAATCCTATTACAGCTGCTGTTGTTATATTTAGACTTTTTTTCTTTACCTTTCTTTTTACTTCTTTCATTATCTTCTCTAACACAATCTTTCCCCTCCATTAAAATCACTTGTAATTCATCTTTTTAAAAAAAGTTCTCTTTTGTGTATAAAAGCGAACTTTAATTGGGGGAAACTCCTTCTGTAGAAAGCTTTTAGTTTTTAACCATATTATTTTTTATCAAAAATTTAATTGTTGATTAATTCAAAATTAAAGGTTATAATTGTTATAAAAACATCAATAAAAAAGTTCGCTTTTATACACAAAGGCGTACTGCAATACATATATGTTTTTAAGGTTATTTTTAAATATATAAAAAATATGAATTTTAGAATTTTCATTTTTAAAATTACATGATCTCAAAAATTTTAAGACTTAGAGAGTTAATTTTTTAATATCCAATAATTGCAATTCACCTCTTACCCTTGTTGAAATTTTTCACTGTACCTATAGTTTCAATTTTCTAAAAATTTTATCTCCCTAAATTAAATATTTCATATTTTCTCGAGTTATCCCTTATCTAATTTTTTGACATTTTTTAAAGTCTCTTATCTCTATCTTTAATATACTTATTCTATTCACACTTTATTTTTTCTACTTTCTTCAACAATAAAAAAAGTTTTAGAACTTCCAACTTAGAAAATCCTAAAACTTAATTTACTTTTTATTTTATTCTACTTATTGTCTTACAGAAGAAAATCGCTTTTCCCACCAGTCTTGCTTATGAGTTTAATTTCTCCTATAATCATATTTTTATCTATAGCCTTGCACATATCATATATAGTAAGAGCTGCTATACTTACAGCTGTAAGAGCTTCCATTTCAACTCCTGTTTTCCCAGTAGTCTTTACAGATGCCTCTATCCAGATTCTGTCATCTGCCACCTCAAAATTTATATCTGCCCCTGTCAAAAGTATATTATGGCACATAGGTATCAAATCCCATGTTTTTTTAGCTCCGCATATACCTCCTACCTGTGCTACAGAAAGGACATCTCCTTTTTTTATTCTTCCTTCAGTTACTGCCTTGATTGTATCTGCTCCCATCTGAATATATCCTCTGGCTACAGCTTTTCTTTTTGTTTCATCTTTCTCACTGACATCAACCATTCTGGCTCTTCCATTTTCATTAAAATGTGTAAAATTCATTTTCATACCTCTTATTTTCCAAATGTACAGTTAGGATAATGGCATACTTCGCAGCTCTGACAAAGTCCTCCATTTCCATACATCATAATATCTCTAGTTGTAAGCTTTTCTTCACTTAATACCCTAGGAAGAACTAAATCAAATATAGTTCTCTTAGCAAACATTACACATCCAGGAAGTCCCATCACTGGTACATCTCCAAGATATGACAGCAGGAACATAGAACCTGGCAGAACAGGTGAACCATAACTTACCAGCTCCCCTCCCAGCTCTATTATTGCAGATGGCGTCACATCATCAGGATCCACAGACATTCCTCCTGTAAATATAAGCATTTCTGCCCCCATATCTAAAAGTTCCTGAGCCTTTCTCTTTATCATATCCTTACTATCCTGTGACAGTAATTGAGCTATTACCTCACAGTCAAACTCTTTAAGTTTATCAGTAACTATCTTTCCAAATTTATCCTCTATCCTTCCAAAGAAAACTTCATTTCCAGTAGTTACCATTCCCACTTTATATTTTCTATAACTATTTACATTTAATATGGGAGTCTGAATGATGCTCTCAGCTTTTTCCATTTTTTCTTTATCAATTACTAAAGGAATGACCCTTGCTCCTGCTACCAAGTCTCCTTTTTTTACAGGAATATTATCTGGAAGAGTAGCAAAAGATATCTCTCCAAGCATATTCAGCTCCAGAAGTTTTTCTGTATCTACTTTCAATACACCATCTTCTTGGGCATAAAAATTTATTTTTCCCTCTTTTATCTCATCAGCCAGTCTGATATTTTTACCTTTTCCAATCTTTCCAAGTACAAGGGCAGCATCATTTTCATGTATCCCCTTATCTCCAAGTTCAAAGACATATATATGATCTTTCCCAAGCCTCAATAGCTTTTCTACATCTTCCTCTTTTATTATATGCCCTTTTTTAAAAGCTCTTCCTTTTACTTCTCCAGGGATTATCTCTGTAATATCATGCTGTAATACATGCCCTACTGCATTTACAGTTTCTATCTTTTTCATTATTTCTCTGCTCCTTTAAAAAAATAGTTATAAAGACACATTATACAAAAACTTATTACAAGTACTATTACCAATAGTACATTGGCTGTTCTGTTATCTCCACGTTCTACTGCTGAATATATGGCAATAGACATAGTCTGTGTCTTACCAGGGATATTTCCTGCCAGCATAAGAGTAGCTCCAAACTCCCCTAATGCTCTTCCAAAAGACAGCACTATCCCTGCAAGTATATTTCTTCTTATCAATGGAAGGATTACCAGACGAAGTATCTGAAAATCAGAAGCTCCCATTTCTTTCCCAGCCTCTCGATAGGTATAGTCCAATGAAGAGAACCCAGCTTTTATACAATTATACATAAGGGGCAGTGACACTACAAATGCAGTGATTATCCCTGCCCACCATGAAAAAATTACCTGAATATTGAAAAACTCATACAGATATGAGCCTATTATCCCTCTTTTTCCTAAAAATATAATAAGGATATATCCCAAAACTGTAGGAGATATGAAAAGAGAAAGATTTATAAGCATTTCAACTATGCTCCTAAGCTTTTTGCTTCTATTTTCCATGCCCCACACTAAAAGCACTGCTGCTATCAGTGTCAGTGCAGTAGATATAGAAGCTATTTTTAAAGTAAGGAACACAGCATTTATATCAAGTTTACTGTTCATTTATAACTTTAAACCCAAATTTTTCAAAAATATCAATTGAATCTTTATTAGTTAGGAATTTATAGAAATCTTTTACTTCATCTCTCTCTTTATCTTTTAATATACCACAGCTGTATATGATAGGTGTATGAAGTGTATTTGGTACTTCATAAACTATCTCAGCATTTTTCATAACTCTGCTGTCTGTCTTGTAAATCATAGCATAATCAACTTCGTATAGATCCACATACTGCATAGCACTTCTTACATCTTTAGAAAGTACAAAATTTTCCTGCATTCTATCCCACAACCCTGCATTTTCAAGTACCTGTTTTGCATATCTTCCTGCTGGAACTATATCAGGATCTCCTATTGCTACTTTATGATCAAGCATTTCAGACAGATCATCTATTTTCTTTCTTCCTGCTACTACCATAGTATTTTCAAGTATATCTTTAGAGAATTTTTCTGATACCAGATTTTGCTTTTTCAAATCCTCCAAATCTTTTTTAGATGCAAAAAATACAAAATCTACAGGAGCTCCTCCTTCAATTTGTTTTTTAAGAGCACCTGAAGCACCAAAGTTTATATTTACTGTTATGTTCTTATTTTCTTTCTGATAATTTTCAGCTATTTGAGATAATACTTCATTTAAACTTGCTGCTGCACTTATAGTTATCTCTTTTTTCTCTGTCTTTCCACATGCTGCCAATAAAAAAATTGAAACTACTGCTACCATTGTTGTAAAAATCTTTTTCATCTAATCACCTCATTATTTTATCTTAGAACATTCTATCAGATTTAACATTTTATATCAAGAGTTCTAATTCTTATTTTCCAATTTCAAGAATTTTTCAAATAGTTTTTCATTCTTTTCCTAAGAAATATATGATATAATAAAAAAAATTGTTATGGAGGCATAAATATATGTTTAGAACTGCTATTGTGTGTATGAGTGATAAAGGTGCCAGAGGAGAAAGGGAAGATCTTTCCACTAAAGTAATAGAAAAAATTGTTACTGAAAAGGGTTATAAAATAGTAAAAAAAATACTTATTCCAGATGAATATGAGCTTATTAAAGAAACATTGAAAAATATATGTGATAATAATGAAGCTGATTTGATACTCACTACTGGAGGAACAGGATTTGCTAAAAGAGATGTAACTCCTGAAGCAACATTGGAAATAGTGGACAAGATAGTTCCTGGTATCCCAGAAGCTATAAGGGCTTATTCTATGAGTATAACAAAAAGAGCTATGCTTTCCAGAGCAGCAGCAGGTATAAGAAAATCTACCCTTATTATAAATATGCCTGGAAGTCCAAAAGCTGTTGATGAATCACTGTCTTTTATTATAGATTCTCTCTCTCATGGCTTGGAAATTTTAGTGGGAAGTGCCTCTGACTGTGCAAGATAGTTATATTTAGAATATAAAAATGGGTGCTCTGAGATACAGCAATAGTACTGTTGTACTCTCCATGAGACACCCATTTATTTAATTGGGAGAAGTTGATTAAAACTTTTAAGTAAATTTTAGAAATTTAGAAATCAGAAAGATTTATGTGTCTTTTCTAATAAAAAATTTCAAGAGTTATATTTCTATTTATAAATTATCTAAATTATCTTTCTTCGCTTCTTTCTCTTGCATAGCTATGTGCATATTCATATTTATCTTCTGTTTGTTGAGTTTTTTCATCATTTAAGATTCCTATTTTCTCTGTTTTTTCCTGTGCACTTACTTCAATTCTATCCATTTCTAAAGGTTTTCCATCGCCTTGTTCTGCATATATAACTCCATTTGATAAAGCCATTACCATTAATGTTGATAAAATTATTGTTGTTTTTTTCATTTTATTGCCTCCTGTTATCAGTTATTGTTAGTATTATATAAGTTGTTCCTTTATATATTTAATTATAAACCTTTAAGTTGGTTTAAGGTCAAGCTTTTTTAAAATTTTTTTTATTAAATAATATAGTAAATTTTATCTAAATTTGTTATTATTAAATATAAATATAATAATTTTTTAATTATTAATTTTATATTAATTTTGTACTTAAACTTATTTAAGGAGGAAATATGCAGAAATATTTTTTAGTTGGAGAAATTTCTAAAATTCTTAAAATTCCACGCTCTACACTAAGGTATTATGACAGAGAAGGTATCATTTCTCCTAAATTCAGAAAAGAGAATAATTACAGATGCTATTCCAGAGCCCAGATAATAACAATAAAAAAAATCAACACAATGAGAAAATTAGGGCTTACTCTTGAAGAAATCAAAATCTTTTTCAGTGAAAAAACAGATGACAGGAGCAAAGAAATTGAAAAGGATAAAGAACTTATAGCAAATGTTTTAGAAAGAATAAATGATGATATAGAAAAACTGAAAATGGTAAAAAAGGATCTGGAGGAACACCTCAAAAGAATGGAAATAACTTCAAAAATGCCTATTGGAATTCCTTTTATAGAAGAAATCAAGAATGTAAGAGGAATAAAAATATATGAAAAAGAAAATCGTAAAACTATGGCTTTTCCTAATCAGAAAACATTAGATCTGTTTGATAAATACTATGGACAAATTTTATTTTATATAACTAAAAAGAAATTGCAGGAAATTGCTGATGTGAATATTCTAGGTTCAGGGTACATTGTTATTAAAGGTGATAAAAAAGTTGAAGAGTTAATTTTAACCAAAGGAAAGTATGCCTCTATAATATTGAAGGGAAATCATTTTGAAAATAAAGTTTCCACTAAAATGTTAATAGAATGGATAGAAAAAAATAATTTCAAACGGGTAAACGATGAAGTTAATATTATAATTGAACCAGGAAATTTAAGCATAAAAAAAAGAGCAGATCTGCTCTATAAGGTAAGCATATTAATTAAAGAATAATTACAGTGACCCATTCACCATTTAAAATTACTTTATAATTTTTGAAGTGGGGGCTTCTTGCTTATCATATTAAAAAACACCACTAAGAAATAATTATCAAACTTTTCATAATATCAAATTTTAGTTAATTTTATTAAATAATATTTTTCCAGTAATTAAGCAGTTAGAATATCTAGCTGCTTTAATTACTTAGATATAACAGTGAAGTTGTTGTGATTCATTATGTTTTCTAATTTTAAAAATTTTAAATTAGAAAGATTTATATGTCTTCTCTATCAAAAAAATTCTAAAATTATATCTTCACTTGTATTTCATCCTTATTTAAACAATCTTCATTTATTTTATAGTTTATTATAATATTAATTAAAAACTGCCAGCATTGGATTAGCATATAAAAGAAGAAGAGCAATTACCAGAGCAAATATTCCTGTTGATTCAGCAACTGCCTGCCCTAATATCATTGTAGTTATAATACTTCCTTTTTGCTCAGGAATTTTTACAACTGATTCTACTGCTTTACCTGCTGTATATCCCTCTCCTATTCCTGCTCCTATTCCTCCTATCATAGCACATCCTGCACCAATAGCTGAAGCTCCCATTACTATTGCTTTTAGTGTAGTTACATTCAGACTCAACAAAAAATGCATAAATTTACCTGTACTAGCTATATCCATTTCATCCTCCTTAGTTAATTAGTGATAATTAAATAATAGGTAGAAGTCAATGAATCTTCGTTGTAAGTATTCCTTTCCTTTCTTATCTCACAATTTTTATGAAATATCCAAAAGAGTCAATCTGTAAAAGTTTGGAGGAATCCTTGGCCTTATCTATATTTTTTTAATATTATATTTTTATTACAACTATCTTAAAAATATATTTTTCTCTATTTAAATTATACTCTTCAAAATTGAAAAATCAATGCTTTTTTTCTTCTTATATTTTTTTATGTCTTTAAAGATATGAATAAAGATATTTTATAATTTCAAATTTTTTTCCCCTATCCACTTTTTTTAATAAAAACAATATAATTTTAGAACTTTAAAAATTAGAAAAATTTATTATTAATTTTCTTCATAAAATTATAGTAGAATAGATAAAATATTACAGCAATTTTCAATATTACTCTTGGATATTATAAGAGTTTAAACTAGTTGATTAACTAATAAAAGCTGGCTAAAAAATATAAGGTAGATTTTAAAATCCCTATACTTTTCAGTCAGCTTTCTATTTTCATTTTTCTATTTAGATATAAGTCCTTTAACACCACCTGATATTAAAAGCGTCACATCTTTTAATACTTTCGGCATTGAAAATACCCCTGAATAAGCTATATATCTCGGTTCCCATTCAGGATAAAATTTATTTTTAAAGAGTTTAAGTCCTTGAAAATTATAGAAACTCTCTCCATTTTTGAATACAAAAAGCCCTATTTTATTCCAGACAGGAGCTATCTCCCTATTTTCCATACCAGAAAGAGGAGCCATTCCAAGACTGAATCTCTCATATCCCTCATCTTTTGCCCAGAGTATTATGTAAATGAAAAGATACTCCATAGTTCCACTGATACATGATTTCAAATATCTCATAAGATCAACAGCTGCTTCTTTTTTAGAATCAGTAACCATTATATTTGCAAAGGCTATTATTTCATCATCTTTTTTCAGTACAGCTATTGGGAAGTTATTCAGATATTCTTCATCAAAATATCCCAGAGAAAAACCTTTCTCTTTGGCTTTTTTACTTTCCAGCCATTCATCAGATATCTCCTTCAATCTTTTCATATATTTTATACCTTCACCCTTTGGAATAACTTCAAAGGTCATATTTTCTTTATTGAGCTTATTGTATGTGTACCTTATATTCTTTCTTTGAGGTATATTCAATGTAAATTCTTTAAGATCAATTACTCCCTCTTCTCCTATTTTTAAAAAGTTCAGCCCAACATCAAGATAGTAATCAAGATAATCCTTAGACACTTCATAAAATACAGGCTGTTTACTATTTTTTCTGCATAACTCATAAAATTTCCAGATAGAATCTCCAGCTTTTTCAGGTTTTCCAACTGGATCTCCCATAGCTATATAGCTTTTACCACTTTTACCATACATTACAAAGCTTTCCTCTTCATCTTCCAGTACAATTTTTTTATCATTTAACAGCACTAGATTTCCTTCAGGGTTATCTGAAAAAGAAAGACATTTTTTTACTTTTTCACTCACTTCTCTGCTGTCTGTTTCTACTATTTCATTTACAGGAGCAAAGAGCTTCCATACACCAAACACAATAAGAGTGGCAGATATTCCAAGGGTCGTTCTTAAAAATCTTGGGAACTCCTTGTTAAAAGGTACTTTCCACCATATTTGATCCATGTAGTCTGATTTGCTGTAGGCAAAAAATCCTAAGTACAGGCTTGATATAACAACCAGAAATATCATTACCATCCAGTTAAGAGTAAATTTCTCATCTATAATAGAAGTTTTTCTATAGAAATACTTTTTCAATGGAATTATTATAGCCAGTATAACTCCCAAGAAAAAGGCTTCCTCATAGTCCAGTCCCTTTAGCAATGAAAGGGCTATTCCTGCTCCAAGAAACACTATTGTCATATAATATGCCCCATTGAGCCGCTTTTTTATTCCGTAGGCAAGTATAAGAAGGACTGCTCCTGTTATACTTCCAAGAAAATGCGATACTTTAATAGTAAATACAGGAAGTACATCTTTCAATATCTTGACTCTGTAAATAAGAGGTGGCATACTTCCAGATACTATAAGAACTATTCCAGCTGCAAATATCAATATAGATATAAGAAGCGGTATCAAAGAAATTACCATTTTTCCAAGTACAATAGATATATTTTTTACTTCTCCCCTTTTCAGCATCACTCTATAGATGCAGTAAGACACCAAAGCTATTCCAAAGGGAGCTATATAATAAAGAAGTCTGAATATTATCAAAGCTGCCACTATTGTTGATGAAGGATAATATTTCCCCATCAAAGTAAGGAATACATAGTCAAAAGCACCAATTCCACCTGGCAGATTACTCAGCACCCCTATGATCTGTGCACTGAGAAATATTGGAAAAAATTTCATAAATGTAAGTGTATCACTATGTGGAAGAAATATATATATAAGTCCTGATACCATTATCCAGTCTAAAAGAGATATAAGTATTTGGAATACAGATATTTCAATACTTTTCTTTTTTGAAAATACTTTATGAGATGAGTATGATATTGCTATTATCAAAAGAATTATTCCCACTTCTCTTGTTGTTCCAAAATAAAAATTAAATCTGCTCAGATCCACTGGTTCAAATGTAAGAAATAATCCTCCTACCCACAAAAGTCCTACCCAGAAACTTACATAGCAGAATTTTATTACTTTTATAATGCTTTTGTAGGGAACATTCCACAAAGAATATAAGTTTATTCTCAACCCTGATCCCGTCAGACCTGAAAGTCCAATGGAATTAGCAAAAGCGTAGCTTATAAATGAAGTAAATATTATTTTTAAATTAGAAAGCTTTAATTTTTCATTTTTAAATGCCAGTACATCATACATAGTAAGAAGAAAATAATCTACTATTACTATCCCCACTCCAAGTATTACATATCCAGTATTTATAGCCCTCAAAGATTCCCTTATATCTTTTATGCTGTATATTTTCATCTCTTTATGGATAAAATATATTACTACACAGAATATTCCTATCTCCAGTAAATATTTAAGTTTATCATATCTGCTTTTATTATACATATTTTCTCCTCCTAGTCTTTATACCTATTATAGGTATTAGAAAAAAACTATATTATCCTTTTTATACTGAAAAAAGCCTAGAATCAGCTTTGATTTTTCAATATGCTTTAAGAAAAAAAGCTGCCTTTAAATCAAGACAGCTGCTTTTAATCTCCATCCAGTAAAAAGCAGAGTGCAATCTGCTGTTTCTAGAACTTTATTTTTACATATTTTTTAATATCTTTTTTATCAAATTTGAATACAGGCATACCACTTGAATATGGAGCTATCTCATAGTGTGGATAAAGAAATACTACATTATCTCCATCAAAATACATAACTGTATTTTTTACATTTGATTCAGCATTATCAAAGAACAATACCTCTTTCCCATCAGTATTTAAAGCCTTTCTGCTTCCATTATTTTCTCTGCTTGCAGTTATTATATCATTCATTCTCATATTGAAATAATCTTCTGCATTTTCATCAAATATCATATCGTAATTAAGAAGAGAATAATCCTTTCTGTTTATATTGTATGACTCTATACTTGTAATACCATGGGCTCCCCCTTGATATGTGTATGTTGTTACAACTATTGAAAGAATATTGAAATTATTTTCTTTTATCTCATAACTCATTTTAGCTTCCACTGGAGCTTCTTTTGTTCCAGCATCTGCTGATCCCATAATATTTTCTATAAGTATTCTTGCACTTTCTTGAAGAGAAAGATTAAGGTAGGAAATATCTTCGTTTTCAACACCTTTTATCTGCGGTATTACTATATCATAGTTATACTTCTCCATACTTTCTTTATACTCAAGTTTTTCTATATTAGAATTGTCTTTTGCTGTATTCTTTCCGCTTTCACATGATGCAAAAATAAAAACAAGCAGCAGTAATCCGAGAAAACTCTTCATCTTTTTCATAAATCTACACTCCCATACTTTTCAAAATAATAATATAATACATTTTATCACAAGCTCAACTCATTGTAAATACAAAGTGAAAAAATGCCATTGTTCCCTTTGAAATAAAATCAATGACATTCTTACCTAAACAGCTCATAAATATGGAATTTTCTATAAATCTCATCTATGAAAATACTTTGTGAACTTCTTTAGAATCTATACCCTGCCCCTAAACTTGTTCTGATATCTCTAGTATTTTCTGACACTCTTCCTTCCAGTTCTCCATAGATGCTCGCTCCATTTTCAAAGATCTTTTCTCCTTTTATCTTTACAACTAAATAATCTCTATCTTCTTCATGTCCTTTTACTTTAAATTTACTGCTTCCATTTCCTACAAAGAATACTCGCATATCTGGGTCATTTCCTGTAAGTATTCTTTCATACCCAAGTGCTATTGTTCCTCTTCCTGTTTTGAAGTCCTTTATTTTTTCTATTCCTAGACCTGCTGTTGTATAGATATTTTTAGCCTTTTCAAATCTTTGAGAATATATTCCTGCTCCCTTTTCTTTGAAATCTTCATTTTCATATCTGATGATATTTACCTCTCCATATGGATATAAATTATTATCAAGAGCATATCTTAATTTTGCACCAGCTTCAAATGTCCAGCTGTCATATTTTCCTTTTGCTTTCCTATCTAGTACAGATAGAGTTCTTTCACTTTCGTTTCTTTGGAATCCTAAACCTAGATAACTATTTACACTTACTTTATTCTTTTCATAATTTCCATATAGCCCTGTTCTAAAGTCTTTTATCTCACCTTTGTCATTTCCTGACTTGATATCATTCTCTCCATAAGCTAGATAATATCCACCTTTGTAATTACTGTTAAGTTGAAAATCATTTCCTAATATGAATCCCTTCATATCTATATCAATAGCACTCATTCCCCTATTACCATCAATGTCTTTCCAGCCATTCAATACCTTTACCCACATATTTTTATCCAGTGATATTACTGAATTTTCTGCTTTGTCCAATACCATATCACTGTCAGACAATCTTGAATATATTGAGCTGTTTATCCTTGTATTCAAAGGAAGATTATGCACCATATCTGCTTGTAATCCTCCATATGTTTCTTGAAAAGCTCTCAAGGCTGTTCCTTCATCTTCGATATTATACAAAATATCCAATTCCCTCTGTTCAGATTTTCCAGAAAGTGCTGAATACATATTTTCCAGTAATCTTGATGATGTTCTTTGACTGCTGTTCATACTAGATAGAGAATCTAATCCTGCTGTCTTGTTTACTAATAGATCATATTTTGTAATTGAATCTTTAGTTAAAGAATTCCCTTGCTCTACATCATACCCTAAGAATAAAGAAAGTTTTCCTGTTAAATTTTCTACATCTCCTTTCTCAGTTCCAGATACTAAAAATCCACTGTATGTATGTTCTGGAATAGCTATCCCATTTATCTCTATTGTTGTTCCTGCTATATTTTCTATACTTCCTACTGACAAGGTACAATTTTCTTTTCCATCTACATTTACTACTATACTTCCTGTTGAATTAAATTTTCCTTTTATTGTAAGAATATCTGTACTTCCCCAGCTTCCAGCTTGAACTTTTCCATAGTTGTATAAATCTCCAGTAATAGTTCCTTTCCCTGCAATAATTCCAGTACCCATTTCATCATTAAGACTGTAAGCATCACCAGCTACTGAACCGTCTATCTGTAGAGTTCCTCCTCCTGCTATACTTGCTCCTTTATATGTATTATTCCCTGCAAGAGAAAGTATTCCTGCTCCCTCTTTCAGCAATCCAACTGAAAGTCCTGCCAATCTGCTTTCTTCTACTCTTTTATTGTATTCATCTATATATTCTTTTCCATTTGATAAGAGAATATCATTATCAGGAGATGTTACTATTTTTCCACTCTCACTGTCATATCTATATTCATTAGAAAGATAAAACTTAAACATTTTATCAAAGTATTCTTTTTCTTCATCTGTTAAATTTATATTTTTAGTTATATATTCATTTAACTTTCCTTTTTCTTCATCAGAAAATTTATTTATATTAGTTACTCCCTCTAAATTTTCTTTTGCTGTCATATACCCAGCTTTTGTTTCAGATATATCATTACTCCATGTTGAATCAAAGCCCATTGTATTTATTGAATAAAGTGCTTGCTCTTTTCCAGCTAGATAACTTTTTACTCTATTATTTGATGAACTTATATCTCCCTTTTCTAATCTTCTGGCATTAAGCGTTCCCAATCCCTTTACTGCCTTTCCTGCATCTAATACTCCCTGTCCATATACTATTTCATATGGTACATTTTCGTAGATAGATATTAAAGCCTTATCAACAAAATAGTTAATAAACTCTTCTTTACCTTTAAAAACATCGCTTAAATAAATTTTTAAAAATTTTTTATTTTCTTCGTAATAGCTATCTATGTCTTTTTTTAATCCTTCTTTAGAATTTGATTTATCTCCAAAATATATCATATTTAGAACAGGTTTTTTATCTTCATCTTCCTGTATTGTTGCTGTAAATCCCAGAGCTTCATCAACAGTTTTATTTGCTGTAGATAGAAGTACATCTCCTATCTGTTTTCCTGTCATATATGGAAATGCTTCCTGTACCAATCCACCTACCCCTGTTACCATTGGAGCTGCCATTGAAGTTCCATCCAGTGGAATATATTCTTGAGAATTAGCAGCATCTGCTGAATTTATAAATATTCCTGGTGCTGATATACTATTTTCTTCATTATATTTATTTAAATCTGAAAATACTGCTAGAAATCCTAGTTTATCTTCTCCTGAAAATGTATCTAATGCTGTTACTCCTATTATATTATTTTTTACTTCTTTATCTAGATATGACAATAAAGGAATTAGAGATGGGGTAATATGTCCTTCATTCATATTACAAAAAATCAATAGTTTATTATGTTTTTTCATACTGCTTTTTAATATTTCAATACTATTTTGTGCGTCTTCATCTTCTTGCATTATTTTTAAAAATCCATCTCTGCCTTTGTGGTTTTCTCCATCTGTATTATGAATTTCATCAATATATATTTTATCTCCCCAACTATTATTTATTATCTTTATATCTTCTCTTATATTAAGATAATTATATGCCTCTTTTAAATTTTCTTCCTCTGTTTTTCCATTCATAGAAATAAGAGTTCCTGAAACAAAATTACTATTAAAAGCTGCTCCATGCATTCCATATCCATCTTTTGAAGCTGACATTATTCCTGCTACATGAGAACCATGAAAATTTTCTATCCAATCTATATCTTTAGGCACTTCCCCTATTACATATGAATTATCTTTATTCAAAAATTCTCTATGAGATAGATTCACATATTGATCTACTATCCCTAAAGTAACTCCTTTTCCTGTATATCCCTGTGCATAAGCCTCTGCTGCATTTATTGTATCTAATGGATTATTTCCTTTTCCACTGCCCATATAGTAGTATTCCTCTGTTCTAAATTCCTCTGCTTTCTTTTTTATCTCTTCTTCTGTCATTGTAAAAGATACTGTCCCTGATATTAGAAACATTATCACTGTACTTAATGTCATCTTTACTTTTTTTTTAAACATTCCTTTTATATATTTATATTCTTTCATATCTAACCCTCCCCAGATTATTTTATTCTATATTCCTTGATTTTTTTATAAATATAGTATAGTACATTAATTTTAAAAATGAAAATTTTTTTAATTTTTATTATATTTTTATTTGAATTTAATATTTTTCTTCTACTTTACTAACATTTTTTATACTTTTATTTTTTCTTTGATTAGTTGAAAAAATTATCTGAAAAAGTTCTTTTAGCTATATTTTTATTTTAAAAAAAATGAATTCCATATTTTTTCCAGTATATAATTTAAATACATAAAATTTCTTTTTTTGGAAGGAGGTAGATAAAATTGAGATACCATATTTAGTAATTGTTTTTTTCAATGTTTACCATTATAATATAATAAAAATGAAAAGGAGAGATTTCTTTATGTTTAAAAAACTATTTATGATACTGCTAAGCTGTACAGTGCTGTTTACAGCATGTTCAGATGGCAAAGAACAAACTGCTTCAAAACCTGTAAAAGAAAAATTAATAATTGCTCAAGACGGAGAGCCTAAATCACTAGATGTACATCAGGGAAATGATGGTTTCTCATTGAGAGCCAATAAGCTTATCTATTCAAGACTGGTAGAGTCAGATGGAGATATGAATATACTTCCTGGACTGGCTGAATCATGGGAGCAGATAGATGACAGAACTATGCAGTTTAAGTTGAGAAAAGGAGTAAAATTCCACAATGGATATGATTTTACTGCTGAAGATGTCAAATTCTCATTTGAAAGAATGGCAAACTCACCTAGAATAGCCTTTGTACTTCCTCCTATTGAAAAAGTAGAGGTAGTAGATGACTACACTGTAAATATTGTTACAAAGACACCTTTTGGTCCATTACTTGCACATCTTTCTCACCCTGCACTAGGTATTGTGAGCAAAAAATTATTAACTGAAGATGAGCAAAGCTTTAAAGATCACCCTATTGGTACTGGAAGCTACAAATTTAAAGAATGGGTACCTGGTGACAGCCTTACTCTTGAAAAGAATGAAGATTACTTTGATAAAAAGAATGGTCTTAAATACATAGTATTCAAAAATATTGTAGAAGCTTCAAACAGAACTATTGGACTGGAAACTGGAGAAATTGATATCTCTATATCTGTAAGTTCAGTAGATGAAAATACTATAAAAAACAATCCTAAATTACAGCTTATAACAAAACCTTCAATCTCTTACTCATATGTTGGAATGAATACTCAAAAAACTCCATTGAATGATGTAAGAGTAAGAAAAGCTATAAACTATGCTGTAGATAAACAAGCTATCGTTGATGTTATCCTTAATGGAAGCGGTAAAATAGCTACTTCACCTATAGCACCAGGGGTATTCGGATTTACTGATAAAACTAAAAATTATGAGTATAATGTAGAAAAAGCTCGTGAACTGATGAAAGAAGCTGGATATGAAAATGGATTCAAAACAAGCATCCTTGTATTTGGAGGAGAGGCTAATACACAGACTGCTGAAATACTTCAAGCTTATCTGAAAGAAATTGGCATTGATTTAAGAATAGATGTAGTAGAAGTAAGTGCTTACTGGGATGCTACTGAAAAAGGAAGACATGACCTTTTCTTAGGTTCATGGGGAGTAGTAACAGGAGATGCTGACTATGGACTTTATGCAATGTATCATTCATCTGCAAAAGGTGGAGCTGGTAACAGAGATTTCTATGAAAATCCTAAAGTTGATGAGCTTTTAGATAAAGCTAAAATGACTACTGACCCAGAAGAAAGAAAGAAACTTTACGAAGAAATTCAATTATTAATAGTGGATGATGCTCCTGATATTATGCTTTACAACAGAATATTAGCTGTTGGAGCTCAGAAAAATATAAAAGGATTAAATATCCATCCAGTTACTCTTCATGACTTCAGCACTGTCTATATTGAAGACTAATCTGCAAATTTGGAGGAAACATATGTTAGATGATAATGTAAAAACTCAGAAAATGGTGGAAATAGCCAAAATGTATTATGAAGAAGACCTTACTCAAAATGAGATAGCCAAGAGACTAGGGGTATCTCGTCCTCTTGTGAGCAAGATGCTTGCTGATGCAAAGGAAGCAGGTATAGTTACTATTCAGATAAATTCTCCATTTGTAAGCAATGATTTTCTTATGGAAGAGATCAAGAAAAAATACAATATTGAAGGGGGAATGGTTATTCCTCAAGCTGATACAGATTATCTTACTGACCAGGTAATATTGAATAATGTAATATCATATATGAGTAATGATCTTAAAAAGTATAGAAAATTTGGACTTGGATGGGGAAAAAATATTGGTGATCTGGTTCAGAAGCTTGAAGTTTCAGAAAAAAAGATGGAGCTTGAAGGTTATGTGTGCCCTCTAGTTGGTAATATCTCTATGCCTACTAAAGATTTTCATTCAAATGAGCTGGTAAGAATATTCTCACAGATGACTTTCCTAAAGCCTTATTATCTTTTTGCACCTGCTTTTCTAGCTACTGAGCAGGAAAAAAATCTATTTATCAACATTGAAAATTACAAGGATATAAAGAGATTATGGGAAAAACTGGATGTTGCTGTCCTCAGTATAGGAAACCATCCATCAGTTCCTGACCTTGCTACTGCTTCAAGATTTGGAGACAATCTCCAAAAAGGAAAAGCTATTGGAAATATACTCTCTTATTATTATGATATAAATGGTAAATTCATCACTGGAGAGAGTGATTTCTCTATTGAAATACCTTTAGATGACTTGAGAAAGATAGAGCATGTAATTGGACTATGTTCTTCAAAAACAAGTAAAGATGCCGTTATAGGAGCTTTAAAAACTGGTATTATAACACATCTGGTAATAGATGAAAATACTGCCAAGGAAATACTGCAATAAAATCAATTACTTGAAATATAAAGAATTATTTCTACATATTTAAATTTATTGAAGAGATACTTTATAACAGCTAAGAAAAATAATTGATAGATACACTTTACAAATATTTATTTTGTAAATTAAAAGTCCTGTCTTTTATTACAAATAAATATGCTGAATTGATTCACTCATGACTTCTTAAAACCCAAGTATTATCTTTACAAAAAATTTTCAAAAAAATTTAAAAATACTATTGACAGAGAAAATAAAATATGATATAAAATTATCAGAATGTCGCCTACCTAGTGTGCGACCAAGAAATGACTAGGCTTTTTTATTTTTTGGAGCAATAAAAAAAACTACTGATAATTGATTTATCCATAGATTTTTAATTGTCTTCACCCATCTTTAATCATAAACTTACTTTTTATATTAAATTTTATTTCTACCCTTTCTTATTACTTTTACTTCATATTTTAATTTCAATACAACTCTATTTTATAACCAAACCTTTTTATAAAAATTTTCTTCCCATTAATATTAATTCATGTATCTTGATTAATTTTTCTTCCCTTCAGCATTGTAAAATTAACATTTATTTCAGAACTGGCAAAATTTATTGATATTTAATATTATAATTTTTTGATTAATTGATATCAATTTTTATAAACTTATTAAATATTTTTAAAAATAATATTTATTTCATATAAAAAATAAAGGAGTTTTAACATTTTTTTTAGAATAACCTTAGTAAAATATCAATTAAAGCAGGGGAGTTTTTATGAAAGTTCTTTTATTCTTCTTATTTTGTCTTTTTGGACTATCATTGTTTTTTGTTGGATTATGTATTTATTTTTGTGAATTTTTAATGCTTTTTTAATTCTCTAAATTTATAATTCAGTTCCTTTTTTTGAATGCTTTTTATGTTGCCATTCAAATGTTTTTGCAGTTCATATTAATTTTCTTATATTTATTAAAAATAATTTTTAAAGGAAGAAACTAAAATCACTGTATAGCCAAACATATACTAATTAAGTTTTAGTATATGCTTTTTTTATATATGCAATGATGTTCATATTTTAAAAATCTTTTTACTATCATTACAGAAATTTTAGAACTCAGGAGGAAAAGAAAATGGACAACAAAAAAATCAAAGATGCAAAAAATGGTGATGACAAAGCTTTTATTGAAATTTTTCAAAGTTTGAAGAGAATTATCCTTTACAGAACTAAAAAGTATTTTTTTTATGGCGGGGATAAAGATGATGTGATGCAGGAAGCTATGATTGGACTTTTTAAAGCAATCAATGCCTATGATGAAAACAAGACAGCTTCTTTTAAGACCTTTGCACTCTTGTGTATAAAGCGTCATCTGATAACCGTTCTAAAAAATTCCAACTCCAGAAAAAATAAAATTCTCAATATGGCTATATCTATTCAAGCTGAAAGTGAAGGAGAACCTAATATTATATATACTCATCAATCCTTTATGTTTCATTCTCCAGAAGAATTATGTCTTGGAAAAGAAAAGATGGAATATGTGAACAGATATTTAAGAACTCATTTGAGCCCAATGGAAAATGAGATTTTTGAGTATCTTATTGCTGAAATGACATATATTGAAATAGCTGAAATGACTGGACGGGATGTTAAATCAATAGACAACTGTATTCAAAGAATAAAGAAAAAATTAAAAAATTTTATGCTTGATTATTAAGAATCCTTAAAACACTTTACAAAACTTTAGAGTCATGATAGAATAAGTTAGAAGCACAAACCTTATGGGTTTTGTTGTTAAAATAGGATATAAAAAACTCTGAATGACATAGGCACTCACTTTGTGGGTGCTTATTTCATGTATAGCAAGAGGTCAGAGTCTTGATATACAGTAGATCCTATTTTAACAATGGAGGTGCTGAATGAGTTTTCTAAAAGAACTGGCCTTGCAGGTCGTTGCCGGTATACTAGCTAGTATTATCTGCAAGTGGTTAGATAGAAAATAACTTCACCCCTCGCCCATTTGGGCTTTTTTTATTTTCTCATAAAAATTCTGTCTTATTCCTTTATCAATATACTTCTGTACTTTAAGAAAAATTTCAAAAATAAAAAAAGGATATTCTGTCACGAAGAATACCCTTTTCTGATGAATTCTTTGAAAATTCATTATCACCTAATTAATTATATCATTTAATTTTAATTTTCACAATTGATAGTGAAATGGTTTTAAATCCCATTTGAGCTTTTTTATTTTTCATAAAAATTCTGCTTTATTCCTTTATAATCCCTTTATCAATATACTTCTGCACTTCCGGCATCACAAACTCATAAAAAAGCTGTGGTGCATACTCAACTATAGGTGACATTCTCTTCAGTACCATTTCTTTTGTAGCACTGAACTTCTTCCATGTATGCCCATCAGAAGTAAGGTTTTGTATAAATCCTTGGAATCTATCAAAAGTATTAGCAAACTTTGCTTCTTTAGTTTCCATATTCTCAAATTCAAGCCATAGCTTCATGAACTCTTTTTCCTGCTCTTCTGGAAGCATTCCATATATCTTCTCAGCACTTTCAAGTTCTGTCCGCCATTTCTCCTGTTTGTTGTAATCTGAGAACGCAGGAGTATCTCCTGCATATATCTCAACAATATCATGTATAAGTATTAGTTTAAGAACTTTTTCCATATCTATTTCTCCCAGATTGGAATATTCTTTCAAAGTCATTGCACACAATGCCATGTGCCAGCTGTGTTCAGCATCATTTTCTCTTCTATTCAAATCTCCCAGTACAATAGACTGCCTTAAAATACTTTTTACCTTATCTATTTCTATTAAAAATTTAACTTGATCTGCTAATTTTCCCATCTTTTCCCTCATTTTCTTTAATTTTTATTTTTTTATAAAAATCATTTCCTCTTCTTTCTCATTAGTTAATATCAACTTATCTCCATCTTTTTTTATAGTCTTAGCATTTTTTAAAAGAGTAAGATATTGATCTTCAACTATCATTTTGTCTCTAGGTCCACCCATTCTAGTTGTTGCTAATGCTCCAATATTTATAGTTCCATTACTTACATCTGCTTTTCCAAAGAATCTGTTGATTCCAGCAAATCCAAATATTCTGCCTTCTTTATCAAAACCAAGAGTTAAGTTATTTTCTACAAAAAGATTAGTCAACAGATACTCATTACCAGCTACATTTTCAAGTGATACCTCCACAGGAACTTCTACCTTAACTGGAGTAGAGCTACATCCCACTAACAGCATCAAAGTTGCTAAAAAGATAAATATTTTTTTCATTGTTAAACCACCTCGTATAATTTTTTGTCTCTTCTATGAAATTATACACCAAATAAGTGGTTCTGTACAGATTAACAAATTATATTTCTTTTATAAATTCACACAGCCCTATAATCAACCAAAGTCTATTTTGATTGTATAATTCACTTCATAGTTATGCTGAAGATTTTTTGAGTTAGAATAATCCACTTTTTAATTTAGTCATAAGAAAGCTATATCCTCCATTTTAGTGTCTAAAATTTTGAGGTGCAGTCCAATTATTATCACTGCTTATTTTTCATATATAATTGACATTGATTTTTTTTATTGAAACTCCTTCTTTTCTTCTGTTTTTTAATAATTTTAATTTAATAAATTAATTCTCATCTTCTAAAACTTATACATTCATCTATATAATATATTATTGCATAAATTTAATTTATGATATATAATTATAGCAAGAAGAAATTCTTAGACGCATTGCCCCCCGGCGATGTATATGTCAACTAATTTTCCTTCCAATAATTTTTTATCTGACCAGTAAAAAACTATTGGAAGGAACTCCAAATTAAAAGGAAGGAAAAAAATGGAAAAAATATTATTGCTTATTATTGCTGTTTCAATAGCTTTTGTTATTAAAAGTTGGATTTATTCTGCTTTTATTCCACTTTTTTTTCTTATATTATTATTAATCTTTATTCCAAGCTTAATAATAAAAAAATAGATTTTCAGCTTTCAAATTTAATTAAAGAACACTCTTATATATTATCTTTCATCATACTTACATAAAAAATGAACCCTTGTCATTAGATTATCTCTAATAGTTTGGGTTCATTTTAATTTATTTTTATCCTTTCAACAGTTCCATAGTTTCAGTCATAACTTTAGCAAAATTTTCATTTATTACAAGAGAAGCATCATTGTCATATTGAGTGGCATCTTTATTGAGTATTACCAGCTTTCTTCCTTTGAAGTATTTTATGTAATAAGCTGCTGGATATACAGTGAGGCTGGTTCCGACTATAATTAAAGTATCAGCTTTTTCTATTTCCTTGATAGCTTGATATGTAACTTCCTCATTAAGCATCTCTCCATACAAAGTCACCTCAGGTCTTACTATCCCTCCACAATCACACTGAAATCTCTTGTTATCTTTTTTTCCACATTTCAGACAATACCATTTTTTCAATGTCCCATGAAGCTCCAGAACATTTTTGCTCCCTGCTGCCTGATGAAGGTCATCTATATTTTGAGTGATAACAGCTTTTACTTTTCCCATTTTTTCCAATTCTGCCAGAGCTTTATGCCCAGCATTTGGTTTGATTCCATCTATATCTAATTTTTCATCAAGATACTTATCAAAAATATCCCTATGATTAAAAAAGAAATCATGGCTCAATATCTCTTCCGGCTCATATCCCATATATGTTCTGCTGTACAGTCCATCTTTGCTCCTAAAGTCTTTTAACCCAGAATCTGTCGATGCCCCTGCTCCTGTGAAAGCAACAACATAGCTGCTGTTTTTAAGAATCTCTGCTAATTTTTTTATCTTGTCCATAGATACCTCCTATCTCTTTTTAAATCTACCTTTCTATATATTATACTATATTTTTTTATTTAAACTGCATACTTTTTTAACTTTTAAAGAATCTCTAATTTTTATAAAAAAAGGCTGTATTCATATATCTAAGTCTGATAAAAATATTTGTATACAGAATAAAACAAATCTTCTTTCAACACCTCTTTAATCTCCAAATTAAACATTGCTTATTTATTTTATAAAATAATTGTTATCACAAAAAAAATGAGTTATAATTGTAATGGAACTATTAATTTATTACAAGGGGGAATAAGCATGTACAAATTAAGAAACGGTGTAGAAATACCTGAAATAGCTTTTGGAACTTGGAAAATCACAGATCCGGAAGTATGTAGAAAAAGTGTAAAATATGCTTTGGAAACTGGTTACAGACATATCGACACTGCAATGGTATATAGAAATGAAGAATTTGTTGGAGAGGGAATCAAAGAATTCCTAGCTGAAAACAAAAATGTAAAAAGAGAAGATCTTTTCATCACTACAAAAGTATGGAACTCTGATCAAGGATATGATTCAACTCTAGCAGCATTTGAACTTTCTCTTAAAAAACTAGACCTTGAATATGTAGATCTTTACCTTATTCACTGGCCTAATACTCCTAATATGAAAACTACAATTGATACTTGGAAAGCCCTTGAAAAACTTTATAAAGAGAAAAAAGTAAGAGCTATTGGAGTATGCAACTTTGAAATTCATCACTTTGAAGAACTTCTTCCAGAAGCAGAGATCATACCTATGATAGATCAAATCGAGCTTCACCCACTAAATCAACAGCTTAAATCAAGAGCATACTGCAATGAAAAAGGTATCATAGTTGAATCTTGGAGCCCATTAATGCAGGGAAATCTTGAAAATGATGTCATAGAAAAAATCGGAAAAGTACATGGAAAAACAGTTGCTCAGGTTATCCTTAAATGGCATCTGCAATCTGGACTTCTTCCATTGCCAAAATCTGTAACTCCATCTAGAATAAAAGAAAACAAAGATCTTGATTTTACTCTTTCTACTGAAGAAATGAATACTATCAATGCTTTAAATAAAGAAGAAAGATTTGCAACTCACCCAGATAATATGAGTTCTGGTTTTGAAAATTTAAGATAAAATTATCAAATATCTATGGAGGAAACATTAAATGAAATATAATTTTGATGAAATAATTGATAGAAGTAAGACAAACTCTAGAAAATGGAACCCTGAAATATATAAAAATACATATAATGGAAAAACTGATCTGCTTCCTTTATGGGTAGCAGATATGGATTTTAAAGTTGCTCCAGCTATACTTGACAGCCTTCAAGCTATACTGACTCATGGTGTACTTGGGTATACTGCAACTGATGATGAATATTTTCAAGCTATCATTGACTGGAACAAAAACAGAAAAAATGTAGATCTTAAAAAAGAATGGATAATATTTACAAACGGAGTTGTACCAGCTCTTAACTATATGATACAGACATTTACTAAGGAAGGGGATTCTATCCTTATACAAACTCCTGTATATCACCCATTCAGAATATCTACTGAAAACAACAATAGAAAAATAGTTACTAATCCTCTGATAGATACTAAAGGTTACTACACTGTAGATTTTGATGATCTTGAAAAGAAAATAGTTGAAAATAGTGTAAAAATGTTTATCTTGTGCAATCCTCATAACCCTGTGGGAAGAGTGTGGACTAAAGAAGAACTTGAAAAAATGGGAGAAATCTGCTTAAAACACAATGTACTTGTGATATCTGATGAGATTCACTCTGACCTTATTTTCAAAGACAGCAAGTTCACTTCATTCCTTACATTGAAAGATGAGCTTAAAAATAATTGCATAGTTTGTACAGCTCCAAGCAAAACATTCAATCTTGCTGGACTTCAAACTTCTCTTATCTTTATAGCTGATGATGAAATAAGAGATAAATACAAGAATACTCTTATGAAAATAAGACTTGAAACTCCTAGTACTTTTGGTATAGAAGCTATCAAAGCTGGATATATGCACTCTGGTGAATGGCTTGATGAGTTGATAGACTATCTTGATGGTAATAGAAAATTCATTGAAGAATATATCAAAGAAAATATGCCGGGAGTAAAATATCTAAAACCTGAAGGAACTTACCTTGCATGGATAGATTTCAGAGATGTATTAAAAGATGGAGAAACTTTAGAAGAAATATTTGAAGATAAAGCAAAAGTTGCTATTGACTATGGTAACTGGTTCGGAGCAGAGGGAGCAGGTTATGTAAGACTTAACTTTGCATGTCCTAAATCGATAGTTAAAGAAGCTCTGGACAGAGTTAAAAATGTAATATATAAATAAAATAATAGATAGAAATCAAGAAAATAGTTATGTTACAGAAATTCAGGAGGACTTAATGCACAGTCTGATTTCTAAAGATATTCAAAATTTAATAGATTTAATGGATTAAAAACAGTTTTACAGTAAAATAAGAAATTTAATATTGATATATTTTCAAACAGCCTTAACCCTCAATATCAAGAGCTAAGGCTGTTTTATTTTATCTCCCTGTCAGCTGCATAAGTATTTTACACAATTCCCTCATACATGAAGTTCCTCTTTCTCTGCATTCAATATGATACAGATCATTTATTATCTTGTCTATCTTCATATCTTTCAGCAGTATTTCAAAAGCTTTTGAATCTCCATCACAGCACCCGAAAAATTTTACTTTTCTCAATATTCCATCTTCAATTTCTACACCAATCTCTTTTGCACATACACCATTAGTTTTGTATATTTCCATACTGCACCTCCTAGAATATAATAAGTGGTCTGTTGGTTTTTGGATGCTTTGCAACTTCGCATTCTACATCAAAAACTTTCTTTATATTTGCCTTAGTAAAAACCTCATCTGGACTTCCCTGAATCTCTATTTTCCCTTTTTTCATTCCATAAATATAGTCGCAATATGAACTGGCAATATTCATATCATGTATCACAGCTAAAATAGTTTTATTGGTCTTTCTTACAAGCTTCATTATCTCAATCTGATATTTTATATCCAGATGATTTGTAGGCTCATCCAATACCAATATATCACTGTCCTGAGCCAATGCTCTTGCTATAAGGACTCTCTGCATCTCTCCCCCAGAGAGAGTGAGAAAACTTCTGTCCTTCATCTCTTCCAGCCCCACTGATGCCAGTGCTTCTTTTATAACTTCTTTTTTCTCCAGAGTGAACAGGGAATTTTGATGAGCATATCTTCCCATTTCCACTATCTCCTCCACAGTAAAATCAAAGTTCATATTCTGTTTTTGAGCCAGTACAGCCATTTTCCTAGCAATAATTTTTGGCTTGTAATCATTTAATTCTATATTATCAATTATTATCTCTCCATTTTTATGTTTAAGAAATCTGTATATATTCTTCAGAAGTGTACTTTTTCCACAGCCGTTAGCACCAATTATCCCTACAAATTTCTTTTCTTTCACTATGAGAGATACATCTTCCAGTATATTTTCATTATCTATAGAATACCCAAGTTTTTTTACTTCTATCATACTACTCCCCTCCAAATCTATATGCTTTCTTTCTCAACATATTTAAAAAGAATGGAGCTCCAAACATAGAAGTTATAACTCCTATTGGTATTTCCTGCGAGGTAAAAAGACTCCTAGTCAGAGCATCTGTCAATATGAGGAATACTCCTCCCATAAGTATGGCACAAGGTATAACTTTTTTATGATTTCCTCCCACCAGTCCTCTTGTCACATGTGGAATCACTAAGCCTACAAATCCTATTATCCCTGTATTTGATACTATTACTCCTGTTAAAAATGTTGATACCAGCACTATCAGAAGCCTTATTTTCTTTACATCAACTCCCAGAGCTACAGCATTTTCATCCCCTGTTACCAGTATATTCAATTCTCTATACTTTGGATATACCAGAAAAAATGATACTCCTAGACTTATTAATGCAAAAGGGATATATTTCCAGTTGGAACCTCCCAGACTTCCTGACATCCAGAATATGGCCCCTCTCAATTCTTTTTCATTAGGTGCCATCATTATCATCAATGTAGTTATCCCAGAAAAAAGCGAAGATACTGCCACTCCGATAAGTACCAGTCTTGTACTGGAAAATCCCCCTGCTCCTGCAAAATAGAAAACTAAAAAAGCTGTAAAAGTTCCAAATACAAAAGCTCCTATTGGAACAGAGAGCATAGTTCCCCCTAAAAACAGAATAGCCATTACTGCCCCTGTACTTGCCCCTGCTGATATCCCCAATATATATGGACTTGCCAGAGGATTTTTAGTAAGACACTGCATCAGTATTCCCACCAGTGCCAGTGCCCCTCCTGCTGTCATTCCCATTATTATTCTTGGAACTCTCAAATTCCACACTATTATCTCTATACTATTTTTCCATTCTTTCTGAAAAATTTCTCTCCCCAGACTCTTATTCACTATTATTTTCCAGACATCTGTTCCTTTGAGAGATACAGACCCTATAGTCACTATGAATGTAGAACACATAATGAGTAATATACATAGAATCAGGCATAATACTTTGTAATTGTTAAATAATTTTTTCATTTTTTCTCCATCTTAGTATTTGTTATCTAAATTTCCACATTATGAAACTCTTTTGCAAGTTTTTTTACTGCATTTACATTTCTTATTCCTGCTGATATATCTCCCAATCTTATCACTGCAAATCTCTCGTTTTTTACAGCATCAATATCTTTTATAGGAGATTTCTCCTTTAAATATTCTATCTTTTTATCAACAGTATTATCACCATAATCTATTATCAGTATAATTTCAGGATCTGCCATCAACACTTTTTCCCATGTACCATTTCCAAAGCTTCCTCTGATATCTTTAAATATATTTTCTCCTCCAGCCAGCTCAATGATGGTATTTCCTATTCCTCCCCCACCAACAACAAAGGGAGCACTTTCTCCTCCATCATATGGAAGTACCGTTACTTTCTCTTTTGGAAGTTTTTCCTTGATCTGTTCAAGTTCATTTTTCATATTTGCAACTATTTTCTGAGCATTATTTTTCTTATCAAATATCCTGCCAAATTCCAATATATCATCAAATACATCATCTATATTATTACTTTCCAATGATTTCATGAAAAATACTTCTACTCCATTTCCATTTAACTCCTCTACACTTCCTAGATTATTGGGCATACTAAGAGATTTCCACCCTGTTACAAAATCTGGATTTACTGAATAAAAAACTTCCTTGCTCGGATATTTAGAAGATAGAACAGGTATCTTTTCATATTTTTCTTTCAGTTCAGGAAGTATTTCATTATCCATAAATGCCGTTCCTGCCACTTGTTCCTCTGCTCCAATAGCAAGAAGTATCTCTGTAGTAAATTGTGAAGCTGATACAGCTCTTTGAGGTGCTTTTCCAAAACTGATATTGCTCAGAATAACCAAAAATAGAAGTAATCTTTTAAACATATTTTCCTCCAAAAAATAAAAAAACCGTTCTTAAAATAAGAAGACGGCATAAAAATACCTTATCCGTCCTCGCAGATATAGAATAAATCAATCTTTGGCAGGTCTCCTGACTTGACTTCATTTTACTTACAAACCTTCCCAGCCGTGAGCCAGTGGTGCTTTGCTTTCATCCATCTTACAGTGGCGGGACCGTGCAGGATTTCAACCTGCTTCCCTTTTAATCAAATGAACCATAGATTTCTATTATATTTATATTTTTGATTAATTATACAATACTTAAATTTTTTAGTCAAATGAATAGTGAAATATCTTCCATTATTTATATTTTAATCTTTTAGTTTCATAGAATATAGATGCTTTTCAGCTTAAAATTCAGTACTTTCTTTTTCTTGTTCTTCCAATTTTACACTTTCATTGTAAATTAAAATTTCTTTTTTTCATATCGCATGTTATTTTAGTTGACATTATATTATTAATTTAGTATAATCTGTGCGTAATAAAATATATTTAGGTGCTTTTATAAAGCTTAATAGAGGAAGCAGGGTGAAAATCCCTCACAGCGAGAGCTGCTGTATAGTGGACGAAATCACATTATGTCACTGGGAAACTGGGAAGGCGTGAGAGTAGGATGAAACTGAGTCAGAAGACTTACCAAATAGTCATATATTTTGTTTAAAAAGCTTTTTTGCTTATTAAACATATTTTTAAATTGACTCTCTAGTAAGGTAGGATCTCTATTTTATTAGAGTTTTTTTATTTCTAATAAATAGTTCCCTTCCTACCAAAACACAGGAATTTTTTACAACTGAATCTTAAAAATATGGAGGAAAGAAATGTACAAAAAAATTGGAATTTTAGCTTTGATTCTAAGCTCTACTATTTATGCTGAAGAAGTTCAAAGTACAAAGCTTAATGAAAGTGTTATCTCGACTGAAAACTTTGAAACAAGTGTAAGAGATACAGCAGCAAATATCTCTATTGTCACAGCAAAAGAGATTGAAAAAACTGGTGCAAAAAATCTTGTTGATGCTCTTAAAAATGTTCCTGGTATCTTTGTTAAACATTATGCTGGAGGAATAAAATTTGACATAAGAGGACTGAATTCAATGTACAGTGACAGAAATGCCCTGATTACACTTGATGGAGTTCCTGTGACATCTGCACAAGTATCAAATATTCCAATAGAAACTATTGAAAGAATTGAGGTAATCCCAGGTGGAGGAGGTATTCTCTATGGAGATAAAGCTATTGGAGGTATAGTTAATATTATCAGTAAATCAGCTCTTGATAAAAAAAATTATGGAACTGTCTACTCTCAATTTGGAAGCAACAGTGAACATAAAGTAGGATTCAATTATGGAACTAAACTTACAGACAGACTTATTACAGAAGTAGGATATACAGACTATGATTCTGATGGTTGGAGAAGAGGAGAGAAGTTTGATAAAAAAGAGGGGCGTTTTAAAGCTAAATACCTATTAGATGATGGAGAAATAGAATTTAAATACAATCACTCAGATAACAAAACATATAAAGGAATAGCTGTTCCAAGCTATATTCTTGATGATGACAGAAGAAATCCCGGAAGTCTTTCTAAGGGTAAAAATAAAAGTAATGATTACTATTTAAAATGGAAGCAAAACCTTTCAGAAGATACAGAGTTTTTGATATATGGAAACTATTATGAGAATAAAAAATGGCTTTTTAACAAAAGTAAAAACTCTTTCTACAGAGATGGGGATGAAGTAAGAAAATATGTGAAAGTTCAAATTAAACATACATATCTTCCAGAAAGCTATTTTATAGCTGGTATAGATATACTGCAAGATGAAGTGAAACCTTATGATACTTCAGCTAAATGGAATGGATCTCTTGGAAGGTATGTAAAAAGTGGCGACTCAACTAAAGATGGTTTTGGTATCTTTGCTTTGAATAAATATTCTACTGGCAAATTCCAATTTACTCAAGGAATAAGATATGATTATGCAGATTATGACTTCTATTGGAGAAATGCCTCTCTTAATGCTTCTGACAAGAGAGGAACTAGAGACAACGCAAAATATAATGACTATTCTTTTGAGCTAAGTGCAAATTATCTATACTCTGAAACTGGTTCTACATACCTTACATACACAAGATCTTTCAGAACTCCTACTGCTGGAGAAATTTATTATACTCGTAATTCAGAAAGACTTGATCCTCAGCTTCAGGATACTATCGAGCTTGGTGTAAAAGATTTCTTTGCTAATACTTATGTATCTGCTTCTACATTCTATAAAATGACCCATGATGAAATATATTCAACTATTCCTCCTGAATTTACTGGAATGGTAAACTACAATATAGGGAACAGTGAAAGAATAGGAGCTGAAGTTTATGCTGAACACTATATAGGTGATCTGACTTTGAAATCTTCAGTGACATATCTGCATCATAAAGTTATAAGTGGAAAATACAGTGGAAGCAAAATACCGAGCGTTCCCAACTGGAAGCTGACTTTTGGAGCTGGATATGACTTCAACAGCAATTTCTCTGTAGGAGCTGATGCTATCTATGCTGGAAACACATATGATCTAGATGATATAGCTAATGACAGAAAAGAGGATACTGGAGAATATTTTACAGTGGATATATTCTCACAATATAAATTTGATAATGGAATATCTCTTACATTTAGAATCAACAATGTATTTGATGAAAAATATAATGAATATGCCGGATTCTGGGATGACAGTAAATACGGTATAGATCAAAGACATTATTACCCTGCTATTGGGAGAACATATACTGCTGGCATAAGCTACTCGTTTTAATTAAAAACAACATATCCCCTTAAGAAAAAAAGCATCACATAAATACTAAATTATCTTAAGGGGATTTTATTTTTTTAAAATTCAATATTAAAAATCTGTTGGTGAAATAAGGAGAGTGTGAAAAAATTTCTGTAAATCATAACTTTATATAATAAAAATTTGAGCTTTCCAATATAAAAGACCTGTTAAACAAAACTTTTGCTTCACAGATCCTTTCTTATTATTATTCACTTATATTTTTACTTGATACAATTTCACCATCTTTATATTCTCTCT